>Ga0308166_1000607_pt1 | contig 46477 bp, 39 predicted proteins | sample PhyCR2_2_FD_202137 | JGI IMG/M metagenome (GOLD analysis project Ga0308166, IMG submission 202137) | Phyllosphere microbial communities from UC Gill Tract Community Farm, Albany, California, United States - DLSLCC.R2 | ecosystem: Host-associated > Plants > Phyllosphere > Unclassified | place...
AGCAGCAACCCGCTAATCCCCACGGCCGCTACGTAGCCAAGGAACCCGGCCACAACAACATGCCATACATAGGAACCAGCCCAGCGGCGGTGCGGAGACAGACGCTGAATATAGGCGGCAATGTCCACGCCAAATAGTCGAGCCCACGAACCGGCCTCGCGGCGCGCTCCGATAATCAACCCCAGGGTCGCAATGATCAGCGGGATGAAAATAGCGGCAAACAGATTCACCCGCGCGTAACTGTTATTAACGAGCAGTCCCACCACCGCGCCGATGGCGCCATAAGCGGCAAATGCTCCGAGCAGCCCTTGCCAGAGCTGATCGGTGTAGGAAGCACGCGCGATGCGTCGACCTGCGCGCAGGCAGAAGGCAAAGGGAAGTAACGACAGGCCCAAAGGAATCAGCGTCAGCCATCCGGAAACGGAGCTAGGATCCTCGCCTGTGCCTAGGTTCAAAACTTCAATTGGCACACCGTGGATCATCAGCCAGATGAATCCAGCAAACTGCAAAATGACGTTAAAGGAGTCTTCCAAGAAGCCGCCGCTGAAGTACACGGCGATCAGTGGCAACATGATCAGGGCTATGCAAAATACAACGGACTGCAGGATCTCAAAAACGCCCTGCAACGCAAGGGGCATTGGCCAGCCGTTGCGCAGACGCAACATCACTGCCTTCATGGGTTTCTTTTCGCGGCTCATCATTCTCAATGTTGCCACCAATAGGCTCGCCTCACGCAGATCGACGCGCATCCTGCCCCTGAGCGCTTGCCAACAACCGCGTTGCTAATAACTCTTTGGTGCCGCTGCTTTTGTGTCGTTGCTGAAACTTGCCGCCAGTGCTTCGGTGGCACGGGCGAGCAAAGCTACGTCAGCGCCAACACCGACAAAGTCTGCGCCTGCTTCCATGTAGGTCCGCGCGGTTTTCTGGTCAAAGGCATTAACGCCTGCATATTTGCCGGCCGCTTTGGCTGCGTTGATGGACTTGATCACTGCATCCACCACCTCTGGGTGGTTCTGCTGCCCGATGACGCCCATCGATGCGGCCAGGTCAGACGGGCCAATAAAGATGCCGTCTACGCCGTCGGTCGCCAGAATTTCTTCCACGCTGGCCACAGCTTGTTCGGCTTCGATCTGCACCATGATCGTGATCGTGTCATCAGCGCGAGTCAGGTAGTCGGGGATCCTGTTCCAGCGTGCCGAGCGCGCCAGCGCTGAGCCAACTCCGCGTACACCCTTGGGCGGATACTGGCAGGCCGCTACCGCTGCGGCAGCCTGCTGCGCGTCATTGACCATCGGGATGATCAGTGACTGCACTCCAAGATCCAAGAATTGTTTGATGACTACAGGGTCATTGACCGCGGGACGAACTACTGGGACCACCGGATAGCTGCGTACCGCTTGGAGCTGAGCCAAAATGCTTTGTAGGTCATTCGGTGAATGTTCACCGTCAATGAAGAGCCAGTCGAATCCGGCACCGGCACAGATTTCGGCAATCAGTGGCGAAGCGGAGCAAACCCAAATGCCGGCCAGGCTATGGTCTGCATCCCTAAGCGCATCTTTGAGCGACGGATCTGGTTCTACTGAAAATGGCATGTCACAGTTCCTAGCGGTCCATAATCTGCAAATACGGTGTCGTTCGCCTCGACCCACATGGGCCGGGTGAAGGAACCGGCAAGAATTAGTTCACCGGCTTTGAGCTTATCGCCGTGGGCAGCAATCTTGTTGGCCAGCCAGTACACGCCAGCAGCTGGGTGGTTGAGCACGCCTGCGGCGACGCCGGTCTCTTCCACGGTCTGGTTTTTGAACAGGATGCCCGAAACCCAGCGCAGATCTATCGCATCTGGCTTGACCGGGTTGCCTCCGATGACCATCGCACCCATCGCGGCGTTATCGCTGATGGTGTCGACGATGGTGCGCCCTTCCATCTCTACGCGGGCGTCAAGGATTTCAAGCGCTGGGATGACGTATTCGGTGGCGTTCAGTACATCGAAGATATTGGCCCGTGGACCTTCGATATCTTTCTTGAGCTTAAAGGCAAGCTCCATTTCAACGCGGGCACCGGTGAAGTCGGAGAAGTTGAAGACTGCGCCGGAATCATGAACCATGTCGTCGAAGATGATTCCGTAGTCTGGCTCGGTGATCCCGGTGGCCATTTGCATGGCGCGTGAAGTCAGGCCGATTTTGCGCCCGACTAAGGTCCGACCGGCGGCTTCGCTGCGTTGGCGCCACAGGTTCTGCACGCGGTACGAATCTTCCACGGTCATCTCCGGGTAGCGTGCGGTTAAACGGGCTACAGGCGTGCGCGTGCGACCGGCCTGAACCAGCTCATCGGCGATGGCCGTGATTGTTTCCTCGGATAGCATCTGCGGCTACACCTTTCACGTCAGTTCCAATCAAGGTGAGCCGCCTATTTCTACCTCGATGAGGTGGCTCACATTTCTTGATCGTACCGAGCTTCTGGGCGCATAGCACATCGTACTAACATTTCGTCTTTTGCTATCTGCCAGTTGCTCGCACATTTGCCAGCAGCGTTTCAAATGGCAGCGAGGTCATATCATCGTTGGGGTCCGCAAATTCACTGACTGAGGGTGCGATTGATCTAGTATCGCCCAAATCTTGATCTGCCTTGAGCTCACCATCAGCGAGGCTCAGTGATATCAGGACCTCTTGGGCCACTCGGCGAGCGCGTTCAGTCAGCGTTCCTGCGATTCCTTGACCACCAAAATCTTCAGAAGCGGCGAAGACTGTGGTCGGCATGATGTTGGTTCGCAGGTAGGCAAAGATAGGGCGCATTGCGTAATCGATGGCCAGCTGATGACGCTGGGTTCCGGCGGTGGCCGCAAGCACTACGGTCTTTCCGTTGAGCGCCTTGGGATCAAGAATGTCCAGGAAGGACTTAAACAGTCCCGAAATGGATGCCGTAAATACCGGAGTGACCGCCACCAGGACATCGGCGTTGACTACCGCGTCAATGACGCGTTGCAGTTGAGGTGCTGCGAAGCCGGTGAGCATGTTGTTGGTGATGTCGCCAGCATGCTCGCGCAACTCAATATTGTTTAGATCTACTTGGATGCCAGCTGCCGCTAGTTTCACAACGATGCTGTCACCAATCTGGCGTCCTAATAGTGAGGAGCTTGAAGGAGAGCCTAGGCCGCCACTGATCACTACAACTGATTTGCTCATGAGTTCTACCTTTCAAATTTATATGCGTATGCATGCTTCAACAAGAAACCTCGGCCCGCTATTCCCTCGGTTCCAAAATCTTCAATGACCCACAAATGGCACATTTTCATTCTTGTGACGCTCGTAAAAATATTGATAAGATGAGTGCATGAGTAGCGATAAGCCACAGACTGAGAACCAGCGCGACATTGAAGAAGGTGTACGCACCGACTTCAAGAACACCATGTCTTACGGCAGCTACCTAAACTTGGAGCAAGTACTCTCGGCACAACAGCCCGTGAGCGTCCCGGAGCACCACGACGAGATGCTGTTCATCATTCAGCACCAGACCAGCGAACTGTGGCTTAAGCTCATGCTGCACGAGCTTGTTGAAGCTCGCCGATTGCTAGGTCAGGACGACATCGGCAAGGCATTGAAGTGCCTAGCTCGCGTCAAGCACATCCAAAAAACCCTGACTGAACAGTGGTCAGTACTTGCCACATTGACGCCGCGCGAATACGCACAGTTCCGCGGATTCCTCGGCTCCTCATCGGGCTTCCAGTCCTTCCAATACCGGGCAGTGGAATTCATTCTTGGTAACAAGCATGAAGGCATGCTCAAAGTACACGAGTCAGATCCTAAGGCACATGAACTTCTCTCCACGTTGCTCCAAGAGCCAGGACTCTACGACGTATTCCTTGCTGCGTTGGCTCGCCGTGGCTACAACATCCCCGAAGAAATTCTTTCGCGTGACTTCACCAAGCCGTGGACTTACCAAGAAGCCCTCATCCCGGTGTTCAAGCTAATCTATGAATCCGAAGAAACCCCATGGAGCCTCTACCAGGCTTGTGAAGATCTCGTAGACGTTGAAGATAACTTCCAAGCATGGCGCTACCGTCACCTACGCGTAGTTCAACGAACCATCGGCTTCAAGCGCGGAACCGGTGGTTCCTCTGGTGTCGATTTCCTCAAGCGCGCGTTGGATCTGACATTCTTCCCTGAACTGTTTGCGGTGCGTACAGAAATTGGCAACTAACTCGGCACTGACAGCATTCAGTCTTGATGACTTCGAGGCTCGCTCCGGCAGCGCAACATCTATCGTTCGCACCATTACTGGGTTGTACCTCCGAGAGAACTCAGATCTCGTTTCGCGAAATGTGCTGCTGGAGCTAGCCCTTGCCGCTGGCATTTCCGCGCCGTCGGCTCAGACAGCCATCTCCCGCCTGATCGATAAGCAGGTACTGGAAAGCTCCGCAGCTTCGATGCTCCGCGTCCCGGACTCAGCCCAGGCAATGTTTGAACGCGGCATTCGGAGGATATTCACTCCTCGTCAAATGTCAGAAACCGATCAATGGTGCCTGGTCACCTATTCACTGCCTGAGACCATGCGTTCTTTGCGTCATCAGATTCGCAAGCATTTCCAACAGCTCGGTGGCGGTCTTGTATCGGCGGGCCTATGGATATTCCCCGAGTATTTGCGCGAAGAAGTCACCGCTGTGCTCATTGCACTCGATGCCCGCCAACAAGCAACGCTATTTACTACCAGCCAGCCCCACTTCCCCATCAGCGCACATCATTCAGCGCAGCAATGGTGGGATTTAGCGCGTCTGGGCTCATTGCATGAAGACTTCTTGGACAGCACTACTGATCTTGACCCGAAGGCGCAAGACCCCGCTACTGCCTACCGCGGTTACGTAGTGATGGTGGATGCATGGCGCAAACTGCCCTACCTAGATCCAGGGCTCCCCGCTTACATGTTGCCGGCCCAGTGGCCTGGCCTTGCCAGCAGGGACCGATTCTTGACGTTGTCGCAAGCTTTCAGAGATACCGCTGGTCAATTCGCCAGCTCAACCCTAAGCCGCTAGAGCCAAATGGGCTGATCCTGGCCATAGGCCGGCGGAGCAGCCCGGAAGTCTAATGGCTCACTGTTTACTGTGAACGGTGTCAGCGCGTAGTCCAGAATTCCATACGCGCTGGGCCTGCGACCAAGCAACGGCGGATCCACTTCCTGGACGGAATCAAGCGGCGGGCCGAAGGCACAGAGCGCTTCTGCGGTTCGCGCCAGGGAGAATCGAACGCTTCCCACCCTTCGCGTTTGAGCCCGGGCCTGAACCAGGCTGACCATCGCTGCGGCCAGACCATAGCCGGTGGCGTGATCCAAAGCCTGAACCGGCAACGCTCCAGGGCTCCCATCTTCACTCTGATAGATATCAGCAATGCCGCAGGCGGCTTGCACGATGCTGTCGAACCCGCGACGGCCCATCCACGGACCGTCGTGACCCCATGCATTCAATTCAGCGATAATCAGGTTGGGGTATTTCAGTTGCAAAGCTTCAGTTCCGAAGCCCAGCCGACTCAACGACCCTGAACGATATCCGCAAATCAATACGTCTGCCTGCTCAAGCAACTGATTCATCCGCGCTTTACCCGCCGAGGAAGATATGTCTAGTACGGTGTTGCGCTTACCAAACCCGGTATCGATGTGTTGCGCGCTCAGTTCTGGAAGCAATGGGCCGTCTATTCGAAGCACCTGCGCGCCAAAAGCGGCCAGAGTGCGAGTTGCGGTGGGACCGGCGATTACGCGAGTAAGGTCCAGTACGCGTAGACCCGACAAGGGGCCATTGCCCTGAGGATCCGGTGTCCAGCTTTGTTGCCCCATGCCTTGATGGTGGGTGAATTGGGCCCAGTGTCCTTCTTGAGCTGCCTTGCCGGAGACAGATTCAAGCCATTGCTTTCTAGTCTGTACCTTTGCAGCTACTCCGCCGGAACCAACGATGAGTTCTTGCGCTTGGAATGCGGTGTGGTGGATCAACGCCGCTTGAAGCGTTGTATCTGCCCCTGCCCCTACTGCTCGTAGCAGGCGTTGTTCATGGTGCGGATAATTTGCATGAGTTCTAATCCAGCCATCTGCGCATCGATAGAACCCTGAGTGCTGCGCAAATCCCTGAGTCTTCTCGCCAGCAATACGTAGGTGTGCCATAGAACCAAAAGCCGCAGCAACTTGGCTCGCCAGAATTTCAGCCCGTCCGTAGGCGCCACCTAGTAGCTGAGCGTCCATGGCATTGATTGCATTAACAAACAGTGAAACAGAACCTAGGGCGAGGCGTTCGACGTCTAGCGGGCCGTGCCACCATGAGAGCGGCCCGGTGATGTGCGCTGGCTCTGAGACAGTGAGCATTTGAGATTGTTCAAAACCACTGCTCAGAATCTTCAGAGACCAATCCCCGGTTGCTGCTGTAAACGGCATGGGCTCAGAGTACCGCGCACTGTTGCCTACCAACTAACGTCAGCGTTAACGCAAGAAAGGCCCACGACATGTCAATTGACACGTCGTGGGCCTAACTAGTGGTCTAGCGAAAAATTAGTTCGCTGGAACGTTCAGAGTCTGACCAACCACGATTACGTTAGGGTCGGTGAGCTGATCGTCGTTCAGAACGAACAGACCGCGCCAGTCGGAAACGCCGAGCTGGTTAGCAATCTTGCTCAGGGTGTCGCCGGACTTGACGGTGTAGTTCTTACCCGAGTCGGTGACGTCGATGTTGAAGGTAGGAGCCTTGGCAACTGGAGCAGCGTGCTTGCCCGAGGTGCTTGGAGAAGCCTGCTTGGTCTCTGCAACCTTTGGAGCCACGTAGGTCTTCTCAGGAGTCGCGGTCGACTTCTTAGGAGCTACGTAGGTCTTCTTAGGAGTCGCGGTCGACTTCTTGGTCTCGGTCGAGGTGGTCGACTTCTTAGGAGCCGCGTACGACTTCTTGGTCTCAGTCGAGGTGGTCGACTTGGTCTCGGTCGAGGTGCTTGGTGCACTCGGTGCCGAACCGCTGATGCCCAGCTTTGCGGTACATGCTGGCCATGCGCCCCAGCCCTGTGCTGCCTGTACCTTGGTAGCAACGCGGATCTGCTCAGCCTTCGAAGCGTTGTTAGGCATGCCCGAACCGCCGAATGCCTTCCAGGTCTGCAAAGTGAACTGCAGTCCTCCGTAGTAGCCGTTGCCGGTGTTGATGGACCAGTTTCCGCCGGACTCGCACTGTGCGAGCTTGTCCCAGGTACCTGCGCCAGCAGCGTTAGCTGGTGCGGTGGTGGCTACGATAGCGCCACCGGCTACTGCGACAGCTGCCAACGAGGCTCCACCGCGACGGATCAATTTCTTAGTCTTCTGCTGGATCATGATTCTCCAGTGCTCTTCCCGCGCTCAGGTCTTCCAAGACCATCTTCGTGCATCGCTCAGCGTCGCATTTCGACGTTGTATGAAATACTGCCCTGGTGAGCGATCTGGAAGTCCCGGCAGTACCTGTTTCCCCATAACACAGCGAGTGTTATCGAAACGTTATAAAGACCCTAACCCGGACCCCCACCCCCTGCGCAACTCAGGAAACGCTCAGATTCCGCGAAATCACAGGTCACGATCTTCCCCAAAAAATAAATTTTGACCAAAATTTAAGCCTTAAAGTCCTTGTGAGCGTACAAGATTGTTACAAAGACGAAGTAGATTTCAAACAAGTTTGTGTGATATGGATTTCACTTGCTTTTTGAGGGTGTTTCGCTACCAAACCACACGATTGAAGTCGCTACTTTCGCGTGCACGGACTACCAAATGTTGCAGCCCAGAATCACGCTTTCCACAGGGCATGTCGCGGGTGCCAAGATTAGCCAGATTCGCTCCAACAACGCCCCCGGCAACACCCGGAGAGTGCCAAAAGGACACGGCGCGGAAACAAATCTCCTAGTCGCCGGGGTAGCACTTAGGTAGTGTGATGTGCGAAACCAGATCATCACAGCATCTAATTCGTTTGTCGGACAGGGGACCCAATGCCAAGCCAGGGTAAATTCACCAAAGAGCGCATGAAAGAGTCTTTCTCCTGCTTCCCGCGCGCATTGCGCGAATTTTTCCGAAGCGACGGCCTAGACGTTGCCGCGTCCCTTTCGTACTTTATGGTCTTGGCGATGTTCCCAGGCCTGCTGGCGTTGGTTTCTTTGCTTTCCCTTGCTGGCGCCAGCGAAAGCGGAACCAAATGGATCATGGAGATCTTGGAACAAGGCCTGGCACCCAACGGACACAAGGCCAGCGGTGATTCCCAGCAGCTATTGGACACCGCAGAGCAGCTGCTCAACGGCCTCGCTTCTCAAGCTAGCGGGACGTTTTGGGTCATTCTTGCTGGTTCTCTCGGTGCCCTATGGAGTACCTCAGGCTACGTAACTGCTTTCGGGCGTAGCCTAAACCGGCTTTACGGAGTCCCAGAAGGACGCCCACAGTGGAAACGTCGCCCACAGATGTTCCTCATCACCGTACTGATCATGCTGGTCGCAGTAGTCACGCTGGTGCTGCTTGTTACCTCCGGTAGCGTCGCACGAGGTATCGGAAACGTCTTTGGCCTAGGCGACGGCTTTGTACTGATGCTGAACATCGCCAAACCACCGGTCATGCTGGTGATGGTTCTACTGGTGTTGGCCTTGCTGTATTACTTCACACCCAACGTGAAGCGACCAAAATTCCGTTGGTTCTCGGCCGGCACCTTGACGGCATTGGTCATTCTTGGATTATCACTTGTTGGCTTCGGCATCTACCTGTCGCAGTTTGCAAGCTACTCCGCCACCTACGGCGCCATTGGTGGTGTGATCATTTTGGTCCTCGCCTGCTGGATCAGCAATATCGCTTTGCTCTTGGGCGCACTGGTGGACATCGAATTTATGCGCCTGCGTCAGCTACGTACTGGTTTGCCTGCGGCCGAGGAAGTATTACTGCCATTACGCGATGACGCCCTGGTCGCAAAGCAAGAACTGGCCAACTACAAAGATCTCGTTCAAGCGCAAGAAATTCGCATCAAGCACGGCGGTGACCCGCTTCTAGATATGGAGGTTGACCCACAACGTGCTGCCAAGCGAAAGACGAAGTTGTTGCCAATGGGCGCGGTTGCGGTAGCAGCCTGGGTGGCTTCGCGCGCACGCACAACAAAGGTCTTGCGTCAGAAGCAAGCGCGCAAGGATTTAGAACAGCGTTAAGAGGCTGTGCGCAGACCACAACAAGGCGCCGGCCCCTAAGATCATAGTGATCAGGAGCCAAAGGCCTGCAAAAGTGCGGGTTGACCGAGCAATGAGGTAAGCGTCGGACTGCGCAATGTCGTGGCGCCTAACGGTGTGGACAGAGAGCAGCTTGACGAAGTCGCGCAGTCCGGCGATCAGCAAAAAACCTGCGATCAAAAGCGACAGATAAACATAGGTCTCTGCCGGCGCGAAAAACACTACGCCCAGGGCCACCAGCGCACTGACGGCACACACCACAAAGGCGGGCCAGTTGCGCACAAAAATAAGTGCCAGAAGAAAAAACAGCGCGTAAATCCCCAGGCCCCGACCTGCATACCCGCTGGAAATTGCCCAGAACATGATGGCCGAAACCCACAGTGGTGCGGGGTATCCAAATACTCCTGAGATGATCACCGATAGTTTGCCACGCCCGCGGCTGACCACTTCACCGGAGTGGTCCCACCCCAGACGCAACCCGGTGACATATCTTCCGGTGAATAACGCGGAGACAATATGGCCAAGTTCGTGCACAAGCGTTGAATACAAACCGGTAACTCGCCATACCGGTTTAGGAATCACCGCGACCAATACCAGTGCGAGGACCAATAGCCATTGCCACAGGTTTAGCTCAACTTCTACTGGCTGCACCAAACGATGCCAAGCATCAGCAATGTCCACGTTCATTCAATCTCCTCAGTTGCCACACAATCCCATCCATTCTTACAAGCCCGCATAGCTCTTGACCTCTTCGACCCAGCAACAGCTCGCGTTCTAGGAAACATCACAGGTGTTAGGCATAATCTGCATAGCGAGATCTTGTGCAAAATATCTGGAGGAAATTCATGTCTCGCTTAGCTTCAACTGCCCTGGCCATCACCGGTTTAGCTGGTGGATACGCCACAGGTCGTGCGACCAAGAAGCGCCCACTGGCAGCGGTTGTACTCGGCGCTGCTGGCGTCGGCTCATTTATGATCTGGAAAAAGGATGCAGGAACCGCCAAAGCCGTGGCATTGATCAGTGCCTACGTCGGTGGCTTTGGTGCATCCCACCCGCTAGCTAAGAAGATCGGCGCATGGCCAGCAGTAAACAGCGTCACAGCAGGGGTTGCGCTGCTCTCGTTGCTGATCGGCGGAGCCAAAAAGTCCGAGGACTAATCTGGCTCACAAGGCTGATGAAATCATCGGCTTAGGCGGCGTTACAGAACATCGATTCTGTCGGGGTCCGGTGCTACGTTGACTAGGTAGGTATCAGTCAGCGAAAGGCGCCGGCCCCGTGTTCTTTTTAGAAGATCAATTCATCTTCTCCGCCAGTGACCTTGCAGTTTCTGTTGACTGCAATTTTCAGTCACTCTTTAAGCTCGACGTTAAGCTCGGCCGCCGGCCAGCCGCGGAAGAAGTCCGCGACGAAATGCTAGAACGCACCGCGATTCTTGGAGACGTGCACGAACACAACGTCCTCGCAGAACTGATCGATACCTACGGAGAGTACGACCCTGTTAAAGGCACCGGCGTTAAGCAGTTCAACGACCGTCCGCAGATGAGCCCCGCAGGGTTGCGCCAAGCTCATGCACAAACCTTGGCGGTGCTTCGCAGCGGCGCCGATGTCATCTTCCAGGCCACCTTCTTTGATGGTTCCTTCATCGGATTCGCCGACTTCTTGGTCCGCCAAGCCGATGGCTCATGGGCCGTATGGGACACCAAGCTCGCTCGCCATGCTCGCGTTAGCGCACTGCTACAGGTGGCCTCCTACGCAGATCAAATGATCGCCGAGGGCATTTCCGTATCAACTAAAACCACCCTAGTTCTCGGAGACGGCACACACTCGGTGCATCGCGTGGATGAAGTGCTCCCGGTCTTCCGGGCGCAACGCGCACGCTTCCTAATGATGATCAACGAGCATCTTTTGGCGACCGAACCGGTGTCTTGGAACTCTGACGAAATTCGTATCTGTGGCCGGTGCGACTACTGCGCTGAGCAGATACAGGCAACGCGCGACGTATTGTTGGTTGCTGGCATGTCCATGGTGCAACGCGAAAAGCTTCGTCAGCGCAAGATTTTCACCATCGAAGAATTGGCTGCCGTTGAGACCCAGCCAGGAACTTCGCTGGCCCGAATCGTTGACCAAGCACAGATGCAACTGGGACTTGGCCGAATTGATGGTCAAGTGCAGGGTGTCAGCTTCCGAGTTAAGTCCACCCAAACAATCTCTGAGTTGCCGGCGCCTAATCCAGGCGATATCTTCTTTGATTTTGAGGGAGACCCGCTATATCAGGAACCCAGCGATGGTTCGTGGGGCTTGGAATACCTGTTCGGCGTTGTTGAACATGACAGTGGCGAACCGGTATTTAGACCATTTTGGGCGCATAGCCGGGCAGAGGAGCGGCAAGCGTTCCTAGACTTCATCAGCTACGTTCAAGAACGTCGCCAACGCTTCCCGCAAATGAAGATCTACCATTATGCGGCCTACGAAAAGAGTGCCCTTCGCAAACTGTCGCAGGTGCACATCGCTGGTGAAGAAGAAGTTGATACGTGGTTGCGCGAAAACTTGCTCGTGGACCTCTATGAAACCGTGCGCAACTCGCTGGTGGTTTCCACACGCTCGTACTCCATCAAGAAGCTTGAACCCTTATATATGGGTACGCATCTTCGTGGTGGCGATGTCACCGACGCCGGCGCCTCGGTGGTCGCTTACGCGCAGTACATGCAGGCGCGAACCGCCAACGACACGGCTACCGCCAACTCTGTGCTGGATTCCATCGCTGATTACAACGAGTATGACTGCCTATCAACGTTGCGACTACGCGACTGGTTGCTCACCCTAGAAGAACACCACCCGCAGTCACTTGGGCAGATGCCGTTGCCAGATGAATCCGACAACGCCTACGAACCGACTGCCGAAGAGCTACGACTACAGGATTACCTCGCAGCCCTACCCCAAGGGCAGCCGCTGAGTGAAGATGACCGTGCCATTGCCATGGTTGCCGCAGCTACCGGTTACAACCGCCGGGAGAAAAAGCAGTACTGGTGGGAGCACTTCGATAGGCTCTCCGCGCCACTTGATGAATGGAGCGATGTTCGAGGGGTCTTTTCTGTAGATTCTGCGCAAGTCATTGAGGACTGGCATAAGGCCACCGAACGGGCCCGCACGCTGACCCGCATCACGAAACTTACCGGCACCCTCGCCGAAGGATCGTTGTTCTCCCCCGGATCCTCGGTTTTTGCGATGTTTGCAGCTCCGCTTCCTGAAGGTATGGAAGTTGATGAATCGTTGCGTGGCGGCGCTTTTAATACCTCCGTGGTTCAGGTGGGCGAAGGCTGGATTATTGTCTCGGAAAAATCCACGGCAAAGATTGCGCCCTATGGTTCTTTCCCGGTAGCACTCACGCCGGACAAGCCATTGATGACCAAGAGCATCGATGATGCGCTGAATGAAATTGCGCAAAAGGTCGGGGCCACCGTCCCTACACTTCCGGAGCAACCAGGCATCGATATTTTGCGTCGCATTGCACCGCGGCTAAAGACTCTGGATGCGCCGGCGCAACCTGTTTTAGTGGATGGCCATCCCCAGATTTACTCGGCTGTGGTTGAAACGATCAAAGATCTTGATAATTCTTATCTTGCCGTTCAGGGTCCTCCAGGAACCGGCAAAACTTTCGTCGCCTCCCATGTGATCCGTGAACTGATCGATGATGGGTGGAAAATCGGCGTTGTCGCTCAGTCCCACGCCGTAGTAGAAAATGTGCTTCGTAAGGCTGTTGAAGCCGGCGTTGATCCGCAGGTGGTGGCCAAGGAGGTCAAACACAAGGACCCGGTACCTTGGGCAGGAACTTCTAAGGATTCTGTCGCGGAAGCGTTGAGCTCTGCCGACGGTGCGCTAATCGGCGGAACTGCTTGGACATTAACCGGTGCCAAGGTGCCCGCGGGATCTTTGGACCTATTGGTCATTGATGAGGCCGGACAGTTCTCGCTGGCCAATACCTTGGCGGTTTCCCGGGCTGCCCGTAACTTGTTGTTGCTCGGTGACCCGCAGCAGCTGCCGCAGGTTACGCAGGGCTCGCATCCGCAGCCGGTAGATGAGTCAGCATTAGGTTGGCTCTCGGCAGGCGCGCCCGTGTTGCCTACGGAGCTAGGGTATTTCCTTGCCGCCTCGTGGCGAATGCACCCAGCTTTGTGTGCCAAGGTCTCAGCCTTGAGCTACGACAACCAGCTGTTCTCCGCTGATGCTGCTGGACTACGAGTATTGGACGGTACACCGGCCGGGGTCAGCACCCGTTTGGTGGAACACCGAGGCAATACTGTCAGTTCGGGGCAAGAAGCCGAAGCGGTCATCCAATTGGTTCGAGAACATCTTGGGCTGTCGTGGACCCCGGGACCGGGTAAGCCTGCTCGCGCTTTGGAACCCGCCGACATTCTTGTGGTTGCTGCATACAACGCTCAGGTGAATCTAGTCCGTGAAGAATTAGCAGCCCAGGGCTTCGAAGCAGTCAAAGTTGGCACGGTGGATAAGTTCCAGGGGCAAGAGGCTCCGGTGGTTTTGATGACCATGGCTTGTTCCAGTGCCGATGATGCGTCCCGTGGCATCGATTTCTTGCTCAACCGCAACAGGATCAATGTGGCGATTTCGCGAGGCCAGTGGAAAGCGGTCATCGTGCGTAGCGAGCGCCTCACCGATTATCTGCCCTCGTCCCCTGCTGCTTTATCGCAGTTGGGAGCCTTTATGGCTTTGTAGACGATGTTGGTCGGTCCAGCGCTTTTCTCGCTGGATCGATCACCTTGTCTACGTCAAAGAAGGAGGAGAGCACCGGCCGGTCTCCGGCTTTTTCCTTCGCAAATTGAAGACCGTCAACGTTGATACGCATCTGTCGCTGGTATCCCCCGACTTGTTGCATCCAAGATTCAGTGGTCCCGTCTACACCGTAGAAGTAGTTAAATCCTTGGTCCTTCAGGTACTCGTACCGTGCCCCTGAATAGATGTTGGTGTGCGCAAGATCGGCTCCGTAGGGGTAGATGAACTGGTCTGTGTGGCCGACGATTGGTTCAACTTCTTCTTTCCAGAGCTTGGTGTCGCGCTGCAAGCGTCCCATGCTCACCGAACCGGTCTGGATATGGCCCCACGAATGTGAAGCAAAAACCCACCCGGTGTTTTTCATCGCCATAGCAATGGTCGTTGCATCTTTCTGGTCCTGTGCCAGATTCTTGTTCTTCGGATATTGGCTTGCAGAGGTGCGGTAGCCAAACTCACCGTTGTAGCCCGTCATTGCCACGATCCCGCGGGCGCCGCGGTAGGTGAAATCCGGATGTTCTTGAATGAAGTCGTCAACCATGGTGGTGACGTCATAGGCGCCGGTGTGCTTCTTTCCTGCCGCGTCAACATATTCGTTGCGGACCTTGCCCTGATCATCAATGATGAGCTTGCTGGCGAATCCATCGCCTTCCATGTATTCGTAGTAGCTGAGATCATCGACCGATAGCACCAGAGGCTTTTTGCCCTTGGGCAGCATGATCTGTCGATATTCCATCTTCTTCTGGTCATTAAGCGACGCGAAGTCCTGCGGATTAACTAGGACAAAGTCATTCTTGTAGACCTCGTTGAGGATCTGTGCGAACTCTTTCTGGGTCACCATATAGTCTTCGTACCCGGCCGAGCTGCTTTCCTTGTCAAAGGCACGGTCGGTATCAACTATTAGTGAGTGGAAGAAAAGGTGTGGGATTTGATCCGGATGTTCCCACGCGGTGGTTTGAGCTTTTTCTTCTTCTAGTCCCCGGGCCATTGATTTGAGCTCATCGCTGTCAGAATCCTTGGCGAGTTTTATCGCCGCGTCATAGTCGTAGCCGTCGGCAAGCCTATTGATCTCCGCTTTGACGCTATTAACGCGTTGATCTTCTGACTGCACTTGTCCACTGGCGGCCGCATCTTGTGAGGCTGATTGTGGGTCGCTTTGGTCACTGCACGCGGCCAGAGCCATGACCAAGCTGATGGATATTGCTACTCGCAAGAACTTCAGTGAACGCCACCTCCGCGCACTCCGCTCAGCCTCAAAGACTTGCAGAAAACCGGTTGTCATCTAGTTAATGCGACCCTACACAGATTGGGTATGCGACAACAGCCCTTCACCGGCGATTCTTCCTAATCTGTTACGAATTGACGCCTCGGTGGGATGGATTCACATTTTCTGTTGAGGCCAATGATTTAGAATTGATTAGTTAGGCGTCCTAAAGATCAAGGAAGTACATGCAGCCCTCGCACCGCGCGAATAGTTTGTGGCTTCAGGCTCAGCAGTTCAAAGGTTCGGCAGCATATCGTCTTTTGACGGCCCAACCATGGGCAGTTGCGTTTATCAGAGCCGAGTTCACCGCAGATCGATCCCGTATTGCACTGGAGCTTTTTCACGCTTCGCTGGATTCTTTCCTGAAGCAAGCACGCAAAAGTGACGAGCAGATCCCGCAGTCTTACTCTGCCCAAGATTTTGCTGAAAGCTGGGTCAAGCAAGGGATCTTGGCCCGCCCGCTCATTGACGGACGCTTCGTTTATGAACCCAGCGCCCAAACCTTACGCTCACTGCGTTTCCTGGCAGATTTTTCCACCGACGACTCGCATCTAAACTCGTCGCGGCTGAACACCTTGCTGTCCTCGCTGGAGTCCTTGGTCCATGAAACCGACCCGGACCCTGAAGCGCGTATTCGTGCTCTTGAATCGCAGATAGCGATACGCCAAGCACAAATTGAGCAATTGCGCACCGGTGATGAACCAGCGGTTCTTTCGCGTACCACGGCGTTGTCGGCAACACGTTCGCTCTTGGACCTCGCCTCAAGCTTGCCCGCAGACTTCCGCCGCATGCGCGACGGTGTCCAGGATATGTTGCATTCCCTGCGTGAGGGCATTCTTGATGCTTCGACAGCAAAGGGCGTGGCCGTCGGTCAGGTACTTGAAGCCGACCGACAGTTGCGCTCCACCGCGGAGGGCGAAACCTTTAGTGGATTCACCGAATTCCTCAATTCACCTGACGCGCAGCAACGTTTCCGCGCTGCTCTTGCCGAAGTGCTTGAACGCGATTTCGTCGATGATCTTGATTCCACAGAACGTCAGATTCTGACCAATCTGTTGCGTGAGCTACGGCGACAGGCCGCCGAAGTTCATACTTCCTACGGCAAACTTTCCGAGTCTCTGCACGCCTTTGTGCAGTCCGAAGATTACAAGCAGGCTGAACTTCTGCGTCAAGCAGTGCGTGAAGCGGAACTTGCCATCAGCAAGTCCACTGCGCTGAAACCACGTAGTGGGCTGACGCCTATGGATCTTTACACTCCGCAGCTCATGACACTTTCTGGTCTCGGGATCTATGACCCTTCCGAGCATGTGGCGCCTCCCCCGTTGGCTCAAGCACCTGCGTACAGCGAATCCGATATCGTTCGCAACCCGAGCACTCCGCAAGCAAATATGGGGTTGCTACGCGCCTCCATTACTTCCCAGCTGGAAGCATCAACTGACAAGGCAGTGAGCCTAGATGCCGTCTTTGACACTCTAGATGATGAACACCGTCATTTGAATTCCATCCGTGCATTGGTCGAAATCGGACGCACCAATGGTGAGTCGCTCAACGAGAGCGAATTGATCAACATTGAATTCCAACAACTTGATGGCTCGATGAGAACCGCAATCCTGCCCGCCCTACGCTTCACGAAGGAGCCGCTATGACCACGAACGATGCCTACGCCGCACCGATCGCCGAACCGCTGTTCGACGGTGATACCGGAAATTTCTCTCTTCCGCTGCGCCAGCTGTTGGTCCGCCTACTGCGTGGTCCTTACCTTGATGGATCGGTTGATGCGGCAGCTTGGCAATTGCTCCTTGATCAGCAGCAAACAGTCACCGATTACTTTTCGGAAATTTTCTTGACACTGACTTTGGACATGGATCGCAAGATCGCCATGCTGGCCCCAGCACAGATTGAGCAGGTACATACCGCTCCAATTGCACCTCGCCGCCCGCTCAAGCGTGATGAAACGCTCCTGGCTTTGCGTCTGAGACTGATGTTGGAACAGCAGGCTGGAAGTGGAAACGACGCAGTCGCGTCCCGCTCCACGATGCACGAAATCCTCGCCGAGCACCGTCAGTCAACTGACCGCGATGACAAGCGTTTTGCTGAATCATGTGATGCAGCTATTGCCCGTCTGCAGTCCTTGCGACTATTGACCAGCACCGAATTGGAGAACGAATTCCGTATCTCCCCTGCGCTGGCGATGGCTCTGCCGTTGAACAATATCCAAGACATCCCTCGTTATATCGCAGCTATCGATGCCAATGAACCGGCGTTTAACCTTTTGGCTGATGAGAACGATGACCTTGTTGAACAGACCCCCGAGTTGGTGCAGGAGTAACCGATGAGCATTGCAATGACTCTTCCGTTAGGCGGCGCGATCAATCCAGGCCAGCATCGACTGAGCCGGGTGCAGATTGTTAATTGGGGTACCTTCCACGGACTTCATGACTTGTTGGTGGACCGCGCCGGAACACTGGTGACCGGTCACCCAGGTGTGGGTAAATCGACCCTTTTTGACGCCATGGGCCACGTCTTCTTCGCTACCCCTCGACTTAACGAATCAGCCAATGATGCAGCAACTAGGGAGGACCGTCGCACCACGTTCTCCTATATGCGTGGCCGGCAGTTTAAGACCAGCGAAGGCACCGTTTATCAGCGTCCAGGGGCGACCTGGAGCGCAATCATCCTCAGCTACGACGACGGCATGGGCAATACGCTCACCGCCGGCGCCGTCTTTGATTTGCCCGACGCTGGTCTGGAAGGCCAGGTTTCTAAGCACTATCTCTTGTGTGAAGGCAAAGTGGATATCGCAGAGCTGGAGAATCACGGCCCACGCCGTTTCACGGTCTCTTCGCTGTCCAAAGCCTTGGCTCCTACCGAGGCTTTTGACACGCATAAGGCGTTTATCGAGCGGTTACGCCGTCGACTAGGTGTGGAAAGCGATAAGGCGTTTGCCCTGCTGCGCACCTTGCAAAACGGTAAGGGACTAGCCAAAGGTGTGAACCAGTTCTTCCGCCATGAAGTGCTTGAAGAACCAGCAACGCTGAAAGCCGCTGCAGCCGCGGTGGAGGACTTCGCCCACCTGCGTGGCATTTACCGTCAGTTGGATACTGCTCGGGCACAACGTGATGCTCTGGCCGAAGTCCCTGCCCAGGATCAGGCCTACCGTTCATTAGCGCAGCAGATCACCGAGACCCGTCAGCTTCTAGATACTGACGTGCAGGCTCTTGAATCTCAAGTGCGTCAGCTGGTGCTGCGCAATGATTTGGCCTCTCATCAAAGTGAATTGGCCACGTTGCAGGCCAAAGAGCAAGAACTGCGCCAGCGCAAAGAGCAGCTTGATGATCAGCTGCAGTCTCTAGAAGCGGCCCACGATTCGGCCGGTTCGGCATCGCTGATGCTACTTGAGCGTGAAGCGGATGTGGCCCGCAAAGCACTGAGTGAAAAAGAGAACATTGTCCGGGCTCTGCAGCAGCAGGCAACGGATGCCGGTCTGAGCTTCGAGTTCTCCGCCACCGGACTTGATGAGCTACGCGCCAACGCTGCTCGCACGCTTCAGCAGTTGACCTCGATTACTCACGACGCCCAAACCGTCGAATATGAAGCCATGGCTACCTTGGTCAATCTTCGTAAGCGGGCCGAGTCGCTGGATGAGCAAATTCGTTCGTACCAGCGTCGTGCCAGCAATATCGATGAGCGTTCAATTGCCGCCCGTCGAGCCATCACGTCAGCCTGTTCACTACGCGAAGATCAATTGCCTTTTGCCGGTGAGCTCATGGATGTTTCTGCCGACTCTGCAAACTGGCGACTGGCCGCTGAAAAGGCTTTGCATTCATTGGCCCGTACCCTTTTAGTACCTGGTGAACTACTTGCGCAGGTCACTCATGCTATCGACCAGCTTGATGGGCTGGGTCGTGTGCGCTGGACCGATATTTCGCAACAGCCTAAGCCTGCTGAGGCTGGACCTGCAGATCTGGTCACCAAGTTGGACTTCGCTCCAGGTGACGCAGGCAGCTGGTTGAAAGCCAAGATCACCGCTGACTATCCTTTGGCCTGTGTTGATAACGACGCAGCAATGCATGTGCATCCCAAGGCCATCACGCCGGCAGGAACCATAAAGACCGGTGCCGGAACCTTTGAGCGTGATACCCGAGGGTTGCCTGCCTCCGAGTACCTTTTGGGCTTCACCAACGAGTCCAAGATTTCTGAACTGCAGGCCAAGGCTGCCCGTCAAGAACAGGAAATCGTCAAGGCGCAAGCAGCCGCGGATCAGCGTAGCGATGCGAAGAATCAAGTTGTTGCCAAGTCGCAGCTGCTCAAGGCGATCATCGCTGATGAACGTAGTTTCAGCCAGCTTGATTCTTCTGCTGCACTTGAAGCATTACGTCGCGGTGAGCAAAAGCTAGGCGATGCGCTGTCCTTGTCTGGTGATTCGTCTCGGGTCCGCCAACAGCTTGAGACTGCCAAGGCTGAGGCAGAAAAGCTGGTGGGTGATCTGGCTTTGGTTCGTTCACACATCCAAGATTTGCAGTTGCAGGTCCAGCGTGCGGAGCAGGTGCTTTCTACCGCGCAGGAACCAGCGACAAACTGGGAGCAAGAGATTCCACTGTCGCTTCGTCGGCACCAGTTGCTCGGTCCTGTTCTAGAACAGGTCATCTCTGGTAGCTGCCCACCGAACGAACAGATCAGTGAAGCTTTCGCTGAGGTCAAGCTCCAGCTGGGTAGCCAGGTTAACTCGTTGAGTAGTCAGCGCCAAGAAATTGGTAGCGCGTTGAGCGAAACGTTCCGTCGTTTTGCCCGTGAATTTGGTACCTCCCACGCACAGACTCACGGAACGTCGGCCGAGGCCGCCGAACACTACTCACAGTTGCATGAGCAGATTGTGGCGGACGGTCTGCCTCACCATGAGGCTCAGTTCCGCGAATACTTTGCCAACCGTTCATACGAGCGATTCAGTGATCTTTTGCAGTTGCTTGATGAAGAACGTCGGATGATCTCTGAACGTATTAAGCCGCTGAATCAGATTCTTGCGGAGGTAACTTTTGAGCATGGATCGATCTTGCGTTTGGAAGTTGAGAATGCCGTTCCGGTGGAGGCCGGAAACTTCCGTAAAGAGTTGAAGGATGCGTTACAGGAGGCCTACACAACTAAGGATGAATCGTCCTTGGCTACCTCTTACCAAGCATTGGAAGCGTTGGTTTCCGCATTGAGCGACCCGGCGATGAATGCTTGGCGTTCAACGGTTCTTGATGTCCGTCAGCATGTCATGATTAGCTGCAACGAGCACAAGTCCAATGGTGAAATTGAAACTGGTTTGGAGCCGGGAACTCTTTCTGGTGGTGAAGGTCAGCGCTTTACTTCCTTCATCATGGGTGCCGCACTGGCTTACCAGCTCGGCTTTGCATCGGCAGGATTCACTTCCTACGGCACGGTCATGATCGATGAGGCCTTTATTCAGGCCAACTCCGAATATGCCGCTGCAGGCATACGTGCTCTTCAAGAGTTCGGCTTCCATTTGGTACTTGCTGCCCCTGAGGACAAGATCGATTTGAGTCGGCATTTGGGTTCCATTACCGACATCATCAAGCACCCAGGATCTAATATCTCGGGCTTCGTGACTACGGGTCGTTCCCCAGCAATGGCCACGACGATCACTCTGCGTAACTAGCTTTTGCTAGAGACTTGAATGGCCGGTTCCAAATATGGAACCGGCCATTAAACATTGCACTACGTGTTTTCACTTCATACTCGAACGTATCTGATCTGGAATCATGCTCACCCGGGTTTGAAGATCCTGCGGTGGAAAATCTGGGTCGATGCATTCTTTCCAGAACTTCAAATGCGCTTTGTCGATCTCATGATTTGAATCCTGAACCTCTGTTCCACCTTCGCCTTGAATGCTGTACCAGTACAGATAATCGATGCCGTCCAAGGTCTCGCTAAAAATGGTTTCGACGTACATCTTTTCGTCGTCCAAAGTCTTGAGCACAGCGGGCAAATTATCGTTTAGAAGGTCCATCCATTCATCAACAGCTGCGGATTTTCCCGGTAGGACCCTGAACCGTGTGAGTTCTATGTTCATGGGAAACACTCTATTTCTATCGGTTCCGATGCCATAACGAGGTAACGGGACCAACGCCACCTCTTGTGAACTGCTGTTGGTCCCGCACTTTATTGCTCTGTTGTTACTCGGTGGCCAGGCCTTCAACCGGCGACAACTTCGCTGCCCGTCGGCCAGGCATGATCGATGCTAGTAACGCAGCGATGATGCTGATCGCGAGGACCGCAATGAGCTGCAGCCAAGGGATGGAGTAGGTCATCTTGCCCATTTCGGACAGCGCCGACTGTGCGCCCAACAAACCGTAGGCGACACCTAGGATCATGCCGAGCAATGCGGCAACACCACCGATGAGCACGGCCTCTGTAGCCAGCATGCTTTGTAGCTGCTTCTTCTTTAGCCCCAAGGCACGAAGCAACGAGTTCTCACGAGTACGTTCAAGGACCGAAAGGCTGAGCGTATTAGCTACACCGATCAGTGCAATCAATACTGCTACCGCCAAGAGTGCCGAAACAATCGTCAACAGCACGTCAATGATCTGCGAGAACATCGATTTCATGACGACGCCGCCGTCAATCATCGAAGAATCTACTCCGGTGATGTCTGAAATCTCGGTGACCAGTTCATTGATCTTTGAACCAGCGACGTCCTCATCCACCTTGACGATAATTCCCGGGTAAGTCTGCGCGTTCTTGAGGCCTAAAGTCTTCAAGGTCTCTTCCGCGATGGGGCTACCCGAAAGCAAAGCGCTAGTTTCCCTGACCTTGAGGGTCTTGTCGCCAATCTTGATGGTTGGCTTCCCGAAGTCCCAGCCGGTGAGCACTATCTCTCCTGGTTTTGGAACAATCTGCTGGTCTAGGACTGTTTTGGAGAATTCTTCTGGATTCACCGAGAGCAATTGAAGCTGCACCGATCCGTCCAACCCCATGTCCGCGCCAGTGTCTGCGTCCAGTTCAGCGGTGGTGCTGGCGAAGGTGGTTGTTGCGCTGACCCCTTCGACGTCATTGATCTTTTCAGCCAGTTCCTTGGCCTTAGCTTCATCAGCGGTGCCGTCGAAGAACGAAACAGCCATGTCCATTGGGTACTCGGCCGCAACTGAGTTGTTCAGACTAGCTTTGGCCGTCTGTCCACCAACCATGATCATGGACACCAGCGTCACACCAATGAGCAGTGCGGTTGCGGTGGCAGTGGTTCGACCTGGATTGCGTACCGCGTTCAGGGCTGCCAGACGACGTGAAGTCGACTTGCCGGCAAACGCCTTACCAATCCCGGCAACGCTACTTGGAACAAATAGCGAAGCGAGCATCAGAATTCCGGGGAATGAAAGTAGCCCGCCAAGGAAGGCAACAATCAAGTCTCCCTTGACCGCACCAAAGATCAGTAGGGCGACGCCGAGCGCGGCAAGAATGGCACCAAAGATAATTCGCACGATTCCTGCACGATTCTTGACGCTTGCCGAATCAAATGGACGAAGGGCTGCGAGCGGGGCCAACTTCATGGCTCGTCGCGCGGGCAGGCTGGCTGCGATCACTGTCATGAGAATACCCACGATGATGGGCACAATCAGTCCCACCGGAGTCACTGCCATCGCAGCGTAGGACATGCTTGGTACCAGCGCATGAAGCAGTGCGATCAAGCCGGCAAGCAAGGCGACCGCAAGCAAAACACCAATGACGGAAGCGACGACACCGATGACCAACGCTTCAAGTAGCACCGAGCTTCGGATTTGTTTGCGCTTGGCACCGAGAATTCGTAGCAGTGCCAGTTCACGGGTGCGCTGGGCGATGACTACGGAGAAGGTATTGACCACGACTAGGCCGGTGACGACCAATGCAATCAAAGCGAAGATGAGTAGGACGACGGTTAGTTGATCGGTACCACCGGTCATCTGCGCAACGTCGTCAATGACCTTTTGATCCGCGGTGACGACCGCGATGTCTTTCATCTTCTTATCCGCGAAGTAATCCTGGACCTCTTGGGTGACTGCGTTCAGCGCACCATCGCCCTTGATGACGATGTCATTGAAGTTTGCCTGCTCTCCCGCGAAATTGCTCCAGGCTTTTTCGCTCATGCCAGCCAAGGCATAGGCCGAGGTCTGTGGGTTGGTTGAGGAACGCTGAAGACCAACAATTTTTATGTTTTGGGCTTTGCCTTGTTCATCGTCTAACGCAACAACGTCACCTACGGAGATACCCATGTCTTCGGCGTGGGATTGATCGATGATCATCTCGTTGTTGGATAACGGCGCACGACCTTCAACAAGTTCCATTCCGCCTAGACCCTGTTTTGGATCTACCGGCTGAACCTGGACGTTGTAGCCGTTGTCCGAGGTGTGCATTTGACCGTAGGCATAGCCCAGACCGTAGGCTTCAGTGACTCCGGAGAGCTTCCGGATATCGTCGGTTTCTTTGAGGGTGAAGCTGGTTTGTTCGGTTGTTTCGGGGTCAAGGTTCGGATCTGAGTAGGCCACCAAGTCGGCATTTTTGTACGACTCCCCCAAGGAGTTTTTCAAGGTCGCCTGGGTTGATGAATTTACAGCCAGGGTTGCTGCAAGGAAAGCAGTACCAATGGCCACTGCAAGCACGACGGCAATATAGCGCCGGGCGTAGGTCTTGATATTAGAAAGTGCTACATGCAGCATTATTTACTCCGCCAATGAGGCAAGTGCCTCGGACACGGTAGCCACGGTTGGCTCCTCGATGGTTCCCACGATGCTGCCGTCCTTCATGAGCAGCACGGTGTCGGCATAGGACGCAGCCACTGGATCGTGGGTCACCATGATGATGGTCTGACCCATCTCTCGAGTCGAAGAGCGCATCAGCGACAAGACTTCTGCACCGGTGCGAGAGTCCAAGTTGCCGGTGGGTTCGTCACCAAAGACAACCTCCGGGCGGGTAAGCAATGCGCGAGCCACGGCAACACGTTGCTGCTGACCGCCGGAAAGCTCGTGCGGCTTGTGGTTTAGGCGATCGCGCAGGCCCAAAGCTTTGATGACCGTATCAAACCATGCCTCGTCGTGCTTCTTTCCGGCCAAAGACAACGGAAGCAAGATGTTCTCTTGTGCGTTGATTGTTGGGACGAGGTTAAAGGACTGGAAGACGAATCCAATTTGTTCACGACGCATCTCGGTCAGCTGATCATCGTTCAGCGACAGCAGGTTCTTGCCGCCGATGATAATTTCTCCACCGTCTGCTGAGTCCAGACCTGCTAGGCAGTGCATCAAGGTGGACTTGCCTGAACCGGAAGGGCCCATGATGGCAGTGAATTTGGACCGCGCAAAAGCGACATCGACGCTGCGAAGCGCCTCAACTCGGGTGGAGTCATGTCCGTAGGTCTTTGTCAGACCACGTGCGGCGACCGCATAATCAATTTTTGGCAGGGTTTCAGAAGTCATACTAAAAGAATATAAAGTCCCTAGCCAGAACGGCATCCACCAACAGGATTGTCTTGATCAGCACTCTCGTCATACTCAGGTATGATCCAGCCTAGACAAAACTAATCCACAGTATTCTGAATCGCGCTTTTAATGCCCTTGATCCTCGCACCCATGCTGGTGCTCGGTGCTCTGATGCGTTGGAGGTTCGATTTGGAAGGTCGAATGTTCGATGCTGACGGTGAAGTGATCCGCTACGCATTTTTGCAAATCTTTGAGTAGCTCTCCGGCCATTCCCGTCGAGAAGGTAGATTCTTCGACGACCACGTGGGCGGTGAGCACCGGCAGATTTGATGCAATCTGACTTGCATGCAGATCATGGACGGCAATAACTCCGGGCTGGCGTTCCAAGTGCTCTCGCACTGCAATGAGGTCAAGTCCGCGCGGGGTTGATTCCAGCAGAATATGCGTAGTTTCGCTCAGGAGCTTCAACGCCCGAGGAACAATCAGTGCGCTGATAACCAACGCGGCAACCGAGTCAGCTTGCATCCATCCAGTGCTGGCGATGACTATCGCTGCGACGATCACCGCAACGGAGCCGAGCGCGTCATTGACCACTTCTAAGAATGCCGCCCGCATATTCAAGTTGTTGTTGCGGCCGGAGGAGATGATCCACATGGATAGGACATTTCCAAGCAAACCAATCACACCAAAGATCAACAAACCTGTCGGGTGAATCTCTTCTGGCGTAAACAGTCGGCGTACCGCATCAATGGCAGCGTAAATACCTACAGCCAAAAGCAATGCCGACTGCACCGTTGCAGAGAGAACCTCCGCACGCCTAAAGCCCCACGTTCGCTTAGTGGTGGGCTTTCGGGCGATGAGGTTCGCAGCGGTCAGAGCTAGCAGCAGTCCCAATGTATCGGTGAGCATATGCGCCGCATCAACCAACAATGCGAGCGAACTAGTGACAATGGCGCCGACGATCTCAGCTAGCAAGATAGTCGCAGTGATACCAAAGGCCCAGGCTAGACGAGTTCGATTTGCGTCAGAGTGGTCATGGGAGTGACCGTGTGAATGATCGTGGCCCATTACTCCCCCTGAGTCTCGTCGCTGGTGTGCGCTTCGTGCCAATGATGCTGGGTCCTCAGTGGGATGAGTTGGCGTGCTATCAGCAGCAGCTGATCCAGAGAGCCGGGTTGTCCCAATGAGTAGATGCTCGCCCTGCCCTGGCTTCTGACCTTCACTAGATCCGTATCGCGCAGACAGGCCAGGTGTGCACTCACGGTACTTTGAGCGAGCCCGAGGTGATCGGTTAATTCTCGGACCTTGTGTTCACCTGTTTTAAGGTGTTCCAGAATCAACAAACGCGTAGGATCAGCCAGCGCGTGGAAGAGGGCAGCTTCTGCCGTCTTTTCATCACGCCTCACTAATACATCGCCTTGAGACTCTATAATCGCCATATAGCGATGATACTTGTTATGAGCCAAAAACTGAACCCTCCACAAAGAGCTTCACAGCACTACTCAAAGAAACAACGCTGCTCAATTCTGCCCAGCACCACATTGCAGCTACCCGGGACCAAGCGCCCAGAAAAGACTGCATCAGATTCATGGATAGGTCACCGCAAAATGTAACAAGCTCAAAAATCGCTGAACATGCGGAAGAAAAACCGCTGCGCTCAGCGCGGCTCGCGTATACTTCATCAGGTCCCAAGAGTATCTAAATTCTGAAGCATTTCTTCAGTACATCCTCTTGACCTCACGCAATGCGAAGATGGATTCATGACCGAAGACCTTGTTATCGGCGAAGATGGCCTCGCCCGCCCACAATGGGCAGCGTCCAACGACATGCTCCGTGATTACTACGACTCCGAGTGGGGCATGCCCGTAGACACCGAAGCCGGGGTCTTCGAACGCCTAAGCCTGGAATGTTTCCAGTCCGGACTTTCGTGGGCCATCATTCTCGCCAAGCGTGAAGCTTTCCGTGAAGCCTTCGCGAACTTTGATCCTGAAAAAGTCGCTTTGTTTACGGAGAATGACTTCAACAGCCTGATGGATAACGCTGGAATCGTCCGCAACAAACTCAAAATCCGGGCAACGATCGCCAATGCCGAGGCAACGCTGATGATGCGCGAAGAAGGCGGCTTGGCAAACTTCGTCTGGTCCTTCAAGCCCGAACAGACACCCGCGCCACGTTCTTTTGATGAGATCCCAACACAGAGTCCCGAGTCCAAAGAGCTGGCTAAATCGCTGAAAAAGCGTGGCTTCAAATTTGTGGGGCCGACAACCATGTTCGCTCTCATGGAGGCGATCGGAATGGTCGACACCCACCTCATCGGCTCGCACCGCCGCAACAGTTCAGGCATCTGGACCGCGTAACCATGACACTTCGTCTTACCGTTTCAGGAATGCTGGACGTTACCCATACCCTGGCGGTACTAAGACTTCATTCGCTTCCGGGCCAAGAAGAAATAGATGAAGCGGCAGCGCAGGTTCACCGAATCTTGCGATTCGACGACCATCTAGTAGAAGTACACGTGGCGTTAAATCCCGACGCTGTCATAGTTCAACACGATGCGCCGGCTAAGCTGCTCCCCAAGCTGCGGTCAACAATTGACCATTGGTTCGGACTCACGCAAGATACCTCGTCGGCCTACGCATCCTTGCAGACCTTGCCCAGCTTTGCGCGCCTGGCACAAGAATCTGACCACCTGAGGTTGATTAGCTATCCGACCATTTTTGAGGCCCTGGCTACCACCGTCATTGGTCAACAAGTTTCTTTAGCCGCCGCACGAACTCTTGCGGGACGATACGTAGAAAATTTAGGTGAATTACACCAGTCGGGACTACGCGCATTCCCCACCGCGCAAGCCACTGCTTCACTGGAGCCCGCGCAAATCCAGTCCATTATTCGTTGTCCCTTGGCGCGGGCAACAACATTGCATACGGTTGCCCACTGGTATCAAGACTTTGGCCAGCACCTCAACCATGACCACGAGCAGTTCCTCACGCAGCTACTCGCATTGCGAGGAGTAGGTCCGTGGACCAGAGACTACATGGCGTTACGAGGACTAAGAGCTCCCGAGATATTCCTTGATACAGACCTAGTCGTGCGGCGGGCCTTGAATAACTTGGGTGTCTCCGAGAATGAACTCAAGGACTTGCCATCCCAAGCTGGATATCTGGCCACGCTTCTGCTCTGGCACCACGACTCACGCCAACACGATTAACAAAAAAGGAACCTACCAAGCTGTGCAATCTTGGTAGGTTCCTTTTTCTGCGATCCGGATAGCTGAGCAGGCTACCCGATTCACTTTCCCCTTATTCGAGCCGGCTAAGCCGACAACTAGGCTGAGGCGAGCAACCTCAGGCCGTAGTGAACTGGCCGATAGAACTCGGTCAAGTTGATCGCTTCTCCCGACCACACACGGGAGAAGCTCTGAAATAAGCATAACCCGTCGCACCCTAATAACGTCAAGAGCTAGTCACCTAATATCTTAATATTTTTCTTAGGTAAGCATAACTAAGAATTTGACGTCACCGAAGACAGGTGGGAGGAGGGCAGACAGGGGCAACCGCTGGTTTAGTCTGCGAAGATTTTTCCTACGTCAGTTCGCTTCTCAGCTTGGAAAGTATCTTCGGCACGACCATAGGCCCAATAGGCCGACAGGGACATGTCCCGTCGGTCCACGCCGCGCTCATCATAGAAATAGAGTCGTAGTTTTTTCATAACTTCGCGCTCTCCATGAGCAAACACCTGCACCCGGCCGCCTGGCCAAGGGTAGTCACGCACCGTGTTTTCCAAAACGGTGTTCGTAGGCGCGAATGGGGCGTTGCGATGCACCCAACGAACTTCAACACCTTCGGGGTGGACTAAGTCCAGCTCATCAGCCTCGTCAGCCACCTCGATAATGGTCACGCCCCGCATTTGATCAGACATAGCTTCTAAGGCGACACTGATAGCCGGAATCGACGTTTCATCACCAGCGAAGAAGTGGAAGTCGAATTCTTCGCGGGGCACGAACTGCCCTGCTGGACCGCCAAAGCAGATTGACGATCCGATTTCAGTATCTCGTGCCCATTTGCCGGCCAAGCCCTCGTCCCCGTGAACGACGAAGTCAACTTCGATGGTTCCAGCTTCATGATCGCTGCGGCGCACTGTGTACGTACGGCGAACTGGCATATCCTCGGGAGCCAGCTTAGTGCGCAGCTCATCCAAGTTGTACGGCAACGGCAACTCAAGTTCTGGCTTTGCAAACAAGAATTTAACGTAGCGGTCCGTGACAGGCTTATCCACGAATTGCGCAAACCCCGGGCCACCAAGCGTCAATCGCACCAGATGAGGTCCGATGTGTTCGCGCTTGAGTACTTGCAATACAACTTGAGGTCGTGAAGTACGAGATTCGTTTTGCGTGCGTCCACCAGCTGGCTGAGTCATGTCAACACTCCCTGTCCGAATAAGAAAAGATACTTCAATCCTAATTGACGGGAGCCTCAGAGCTTATTTGGGGAAAGTCGTTGCACCTTCGAAAGCGCTCAGACCCTCACGTTCCTCTAGGCTTAGCCGCTGAACTCGTGAAGTAATCGGGTCAAAGTAGGCCAAAGTAGTCGAGGCTTTAACACAAAGGTAGTCCTCAATCGGATCACGGAATTCGTAGCAGATATCAAAGCTCGCTGGTTTGATGTTGGCGACCCACAGATCCACATTCACCGGGACGTTGCGGTACTCCAATGGCTTGGAGTACCGCACACGGTGCTCCACAACCAGAATTTGGATCCCTGCTGGCACCGCCGAAAAAATATCAGCCTTCGGCTCTACTCCAGGGGCACCAGTGCCGCCCGGCACACCAAAGCCTGCAATGCGCGCTTCTTCCATCAGCCTGATCAGGTTGACGTTATTAACGTGCCCATAAGCATCCATGTCGCCCCACCGCATGGGGACTTGTACGCGAAGTGCAGACTCAGCCACGACTTAAAAACTTCCTTCTACATATTCTTGGCGTCGTCATTGACGAGCCCAAGTTTTACCAGCTGATCAAGAATACGTGCGCCGTCAGGCTCATAGATCCACCGCACACCTGGTGTGGTTCGGCGTAGTTCATTGGAACGTCCGCCTGCGAGCACCGCTTCCGAAGGGGTGAGCTGACGGATCACTATCGCCCTGACAAGTTCAGGATAACGGCGTGCAAATTCGGCATAAATCGCCGGGTCATGCTGGCCATCATCACCCACCAGAATCCACGAAATTTGAGGAAATTCTTGAGCCAGACGGCGTAGCTGATCAACCTTGTGTTGCATACCGCTACGGAACCATGAACGTTCGGTCGGTCCCCAGTCCGTAAGTAGCAGTGGGCCTTCTGGATACAGGTTGCGAGACATGAAGCGTTGCAACGTTTGCGCGACATTCCATGCGCCAGTGGACAGATAGATCGTTGGCCCACCTGGGTGATCCTGCTGAACTTTTTGAAGCATCACAGCCATGCCCGGAGTGGCCACGCGGGCATGCTCGGAGAGGACAAACGAGTTCCAAGCCGCCAGCAAAGGACGCGGAAGCGCAGTGACAACCACGGTGTCATCAACGTCGCTAATGACACCAAATTTCTGGGCCTGATCAATCACCATGATTCGAGCGGTCGCCTGGTCGCCACCATGCGCGTGGAGGTGAACTTCATGCCAGCCTGCAGGTAGGTCTACTGCTAGCTTGACGTCAATGACTCCGCCTCGGTCTGCCTGGACCTCAAAACGTTGGTCCCCGACATCAATGCTTACCTTCCCAAAAGGAAGAATGGGTGAAATGAAATTGCGGAATCCGCGGATCCCGTCAGCAATCACCTGAGCCTGCTGCTGCCCAAATTCAAAGGCGCCCGGTCCTGCCAAGACCACGCGGGCCAAAACACGAATCCAGCCGTCCTCAGGACCGGAAGAACCATATCCCGTGTAGGGAAGGATGACGGCACCCTGACCTTTGGCCTGTGCACGCTTTGCACGCCAACCGTGAAATTGGTCTTCCAAGCGTGAGGCTACGTGACGAGTTCGCTGATCAGTCGAAATGTGACTCATGCTCACAGTCTTTCATGTCACCGGCCAAGCAAGTAAAAAGACCAGCCTTGAATCGCCGTAATTCACGGCCTCAAGGCACCCCTTCCGCTTGCTGATCTGTTTTGCGGAGTGCTCCATCAGGAATAAGGGTAGAACCCTTCTCCACTCTTACGTCCCAATAATCCAGCCTGAACTTTCTCCGTGATCAGCGGGTGCGGCTTGTCCGCATCCTCGCCTGTCTCGGCGTAGGTAGCTTGGGCAATAAAATCGATGACGTCCAAACCCACCATGTCCATGAGTTCAAAAGGACCCATCGGGTGCCCAAGAGCTGTCTTCGCGGTGGTATCGATGTCTTCGATACTGGCGATACCCTGCTGGGCCAGGTTCAACGCTTCAGCATTGATAGCACCCATCATGCGGTTGGCAATGAATCCCGGGATTTCCTTGTTTACTAGTACCGGTTGCTTGCCCAGACGGGTAGCAACATCCGTCACCGCTGACACCGTTTCGTCGCTAGTTTGTTCATTGCGAACTACTTCAACACACTTCATGACCAGCGCCGGGTTGAAGAAATGCATATTGCATACCTGCGCAGGTCGTCCGCTGGCCTGAGCTACACGCGACGAAGGCAGAGTTGAGGAATTGGTTGCAAGGATCGCGTGGGCTGGGGTGTGTTCACCCAGCGTGGCGAAAATCTGCTCCTTGATATCTAGTCGCTCTACGGCAGCCTCAATGACTAGATCCGCAGTGCCCGCGCTGTGCACTAAATCCGTACTTTCGCTCAGGCGTTCCAAAGCGGCCTGAGCATCTGCTTGTTCTAGCTTCCCCTTGGAAACTCGCGAATCGGCCCAAGATTCCAGTTCCTTGCGTGCAGCAGACAAGGCGTCAGCAGAGATGTCTTGAAGGATTGTCTGGTAGCCGCTCAAGGCACAACTCATTGCGATTTGCCGGCCCATGGTTCCGGCGCCGATAACCAAAATTCGTTCAATCGTCATTGATGCTACTTTCTTCGGCACTTCAGCGGCGACTGTCAGCCCCGCAGATATGTGGTGGTCGTGTGCGTGTAAAATTCGCGAGCTGCCGTTCCTTGTTCTTTCGGTCCGTATCCTGATGACTTGGCTCCACCAAATGGAACGTGGGGATCTGCGCCTGCTGACTCCGAATTTACATGCAATATACCAACATCCAGTGTCTGTTGAGCAGTCAGGGCCAACGCAAGATTACTTGTGAACAGCGCCAAGCTCAGCCCAAATTCTGAATCCTCGGCCGCTTCGAATGCCTGCTCTGCGCCGCTGACCTTGCGCACCGCGAGAACCGGGGCAAAAAATTCCTCGCGCCAACTACAGTTCGTCCGGCCTGCTTCACCGTCCGGTAGCTCCAAGATGGTAGGTGCCAGATAATTACCAGTTTTTGGCGCTTTGCCTTGGAACCGCAGGATCGCGCCTTGGCTCAGAGCGCGGTGGATCCCCTCACGCGCCGAACTCGCAGCTTTGGCATCAACCAGTGGCCCCATATGAACATTAGGGTCCATAGGGTCACCGGTATTCCACTGTTCCAAGCGAGTGGTGAGCTTTGACATGAATGATTCGGCAATAGCTTCATCCAGAATGAGGCGACTGGTCGCAGTGCATTTCTGTCCTGTAGAGCGGAAAGCCCCGAAGAGCACTTCTTCGCAGGCTAGATCAAGATCAGCATCGGCAAGTACCACCGAGGCGTTCTTGCCTCCCATCTCGGCCTGAACCGGGATGCCGCGCGAGGCGCCGGCGGCACAGAGCCGGCGACCTACAGCAGTTGATCCGGTGAAGGACAAACCATTGAGGTGCTCGTTGGCAATAATTCGGTCCCCCAACGCACCGGGACCAATGAGCAGGTTCAGTACTCCTGCTGGCAGCCCTGCATAATCCAAAGCTTGGGCCAGGCGCAACGCCAAAATCGGCACAAGGCTGGCAGGTTTAAACACAACCGTATTGCCAAAGACGAGTGCAGGCGCGATTTTCCAAGCTGGAATACCGATAGGAAAGTTGAATGGGGTAATAATGCCCACCACGCCCAGCGGCTTGTTGGTCACCAAGATCTGTTCCCCTGGGCGCGGCGATTGGAAAACAGTCCCGGCAACGCGTTCGGCCTCACCCGAGTAATAGGTGAAAATTTGGGCTGCGCGCAGTACTTCGCCGATACCTTCGGCCCGAGTTTTGCCTTCTTCGCTGGCCAGTTCCTCGCCGAATTGCTCGGCATGCTCCTTGAGGTAGCGCGCAGCCGTGGTGAGGAAGGCCGCACGCGTAGCCATCGGGGTTCGTGCCCAGCTTTTCTTCGCTTGGTGAGCGGCTGTAAAAGCTTCATCAACTTGTTCTTCGCTGGCTGCACTGCCTTTGGCGAGTACCTGCGAGTTATCAGCAGCAGCGGACGAAACAATTTCTCGTCCCTTGCCCTCAACCCAAGTGCCATTGAGATACTGGTACAAGGACACCGGGGTGGAAGTTAATTCCATAGTCACATTCCTCTAGATTCTTTTTCAGAGCTCGGTTTAGCGGAAAGCCGGAACGCCGGTGAGTTTGTTGCCCAAGATCAGCGTGTGAACCTCATCGGTACCTTCGTAGGTACGTACCGATTCCAAATTGTTGGCATGACGCAACGGCGAGTAGTCCAAGGTGATGCCGTTCCCGCCAAGAATGGTGCGAGCTTCGCGACAGATCTTGATGGCTTCGCGACAGTTGTTCAATTTGCCCACCGAGATCATATGAAGATCCAAGTTTCCTGCGTCTTTGAGTCGTCCAATGTGAAGAGCCAGCAAGAAGCCTTTGTTTATTTCCAAGGCCATATCCACCAGCTTCTGCTGGGTCATTTGGTATCCGGCCAGCGGTTTGTCAAACTGCATTCGCTGTTGTGAGTATGCCAAAGCGTCTTCAAATGCGTCGCGTGCAGCGCCCATGGATCCCCAAAGAATGCCATAGCGTGCCTCGTTCAGGCAGGAGAACGGGCCCTTTAATCCTTTGACGTTTGGCAACACTGCAGAGCTGGGCAAACGCACATCAACAAGGTCGATTTCGCACTGGATCGAAGCACGCATGGAGAGTTTTTGTTCAATAGGTGTCGCAGTGAAGCCTGGGGTGTTGGTAGGAACCACAAAGCCTCGGATCCCTTCCTCGGTCTGTGCCCAGATCACCGCGACGTGGGCTATATTCGCCAGACCAATCCACCGCTTGGGCCCGTTGATCACCCAGTCGTCTCCATCGCGGCGCGCAAAAGTTTGCATGTTTGAAGGGTCTGATCCAGCGGTCGGTTCAGTCAACCCGAAGCAACCTATGGCTTCACCGGCAGCCATCGCTGGCAGCCACTCTTGCTTCTGCTCTTCCGATCCATGCTTGTAGATGGCACTCATCGCTAGCGAACCCTGAACCGAAACAAAGGTGCGCAGTCCCGAGTCACCTGCTTCCAGTTCTGCCCCGGCGATGCCATACTCCACCGCTGACCGGCCGGCGCAGCCATAACCTTGTAGATGCATTCCAAGCAGTCCCAGTTTGGCCATTTCTGGAATGATTTCCACTGGGAAGACCGCGTCGTTGTACCACTGGGCAATATTAGGTTTGATGTGCTCTTTGACGAAGCCGCGCACCGTATCTCGAAGGGCCAGCTCTTCAGTGGAGAGCAAGGAATCAAAGTTGATCAAATCTGCCGGATCAAGGATATGTTCTGTGGTGGTCATTTTCTCTCCTCGGAGCTAAGCATGAGTAGGTTGGTCAAAGAGTTCTTGGTGTTGGCCGTGGGTTGGCGGAAGTCTGCGGTATTGGGCTGCGGAGCGCGAGAGACCGATGGGGCTGGATATCTGAGTAGTCCCTTCTCCGGTGACTTCATCCTTGATGACTGCCACCGGATCTAGGCCCAGCTCTTTAGCGAAGTCAATGGCTTCAGCAACGGAGTTGACCTTTCCTGCTGGTACCCCGGCATTCATCAGGCTGGCGGCCCAGCTTGCTGCGTTTCTTGTACTGGTGACTTCTTCTATGAGGGTTTTGAGCACCCCACGATTGGCCACCCTGGCTGAGTTGGTGAAGAACCGTGGATCCTCGGCGAGCGCCGGATCTCCGAGTTGTTGACACAGTGCAGCAAATTGCCGGTCATTACCCACCGCTATGGCTACTACCCCATCACTGGTGTTGAAGGTTTCATAGGGTGCAATGCTGGGGTGCGCGTTACCCATACGTGCTGGCGCTTGGCCGGTGGCCAGTGTGCTGCTTGACTGGTTGGTCAGTCCGGCGAGCAATGATGAGAGCAAGTTGATGCTTACTCGCTGCCCTTGTCCACTACTCTCACGTTCGCGTAAGGCCAGCAGTATTCCGGTGACAGCGTTCTGTGCTGCCAGCACGTCTACCAGCGCTACTCCTACCTTGCTAGGCGTGGCATCTGGTTCTCCGGTGATACTCATCAGCCCACCGACGGCTTGGACCAGAAGATCAAATCCGGGCAGTGTGGCACCTTGTTTTTCACCGAATCCAGAAATTGAGCAGTAAATCAGTGACGGGTTCAGTGCTTTGAGCCTGTCGTAGTCCAGGCCGAATTTGGCCAGTACTCCGGGGCGGAAGTTCTCCACTAGGACATCGGCTTCCGCGATGAGTGCCAGCAGTCGATCTAGCGCAGCGGTGTTGGCAAAGTCGACAATGACTGCTTGTTTGTTGCGATTCACCGACCAGTAGTAGGTGCTGATGCCTTGGGCATTGACCGGTGGAATCCATCCCCGGGTTTCGTCGCCCGCGATGCTTTCAACCTTGAGGACGTCGGCGCCGAAGTCACCTAATGTCATCGTGCACAATGGCCCGGCAAGAATGCGCGAGAGGTCAATGACCTTGACTCCCTCAAGCGGTTGACTCACCACTTTCACCTCCGGTTCCGCTAAGTTGATGGTTGTTACATGTTGCATGCTACTCTATGTTGCGTAGCTCACTCATGGCAAGACTTAATGGAACTTTGCTAGGTGCAGCTAGGAAATTAGATCTTCAAGACGGTCCAAAAATGGCTGAGCTTCAAGGCCCGGAGTCCGCGAACAAATCGAACGGATCAGCATTTGCGCGGTACGCATGATGTGTCTACGCACTTCTTCGGCAGCGGCCGGGGCATCTTTAGCAAGGATCGCAGCCATAACCTGCTCACGATCCCCCGCTAACTCCTGACTGCTGCGGGCATAGGGCACGGTAGTTTGCCCATGAGCAAGCACTAAGTTGCGCAACTGCCCCACCACACTGTCCAGTTTTTTGTTGCTGGCTAATCCAAGCAGGTACAGGTGGAATTCTTTGTCGGCCTCTAGGGTGGCCCTCCCGTCACCGCTCTGCCCAACCTTGATCATCTGCTCGTGCAGTTCGGTGAGTCGGGCACGGTCAGCGTCAGTAGCGTTGAGCACACCGCGTGCGGCAGCTGCCGGTTCAATGGCCAACCGCAATTGGAAGACCTCAACGATATCTTCCAAGGAGATCTGGTTGACCCGCACCCCGCGGTTTTTCGCCACAGTCACAATGCCTTCTTTTTCCAAGAGCTGCAAAGCTTCACGCACCGGAGTGCGTGAGACCCCGAGCTTCTCGGAAATGCCAATGGCCGAATAGTGCTGATCAGGGGCCATCTCCCCTGCAACGATGGCCGCCCGGATCATTGTGGTGACCTGTTCGGTCAGCGAGGCTTTAGGGGCAATCGGTTGCATGCTACTCATGAGCAGAAGCTTATCTTGATTCGTCTTGATCCTGACCATCTACCATCTGAACGTTTCCACGGGCACGATAAGCTGACACAGTGAGTGAGCAACAATCGATCCCTGAGAATTTTTTGGCCGAAGACCTGCGCCTGGCTGCGCTGGATGCAGCACGTAGCGCAGCTCCCCTACTGTCTTCTTCCTTTCGCACCGCAGTAAATGTTGAGCACAAAACCAGCACCCATGATCTGGTCACCGACATTGACCGCCGAAGCCAACAGCTCATCACCGATTCATTGTTAACTGCGGTACCCGATTCGTGGGTGCTTGGCGAAGAGAAACTAACTACCACCTCCGGCCATAAAGCCGCAGGCAAGGTGCAGTGGATCGTGGATCCCATCGATGGGACCAGCAATTTTGTTCACGGCGTCGCGTTCTTCTGCATTTCCATCGCAGCTGCCATTGACGGCCAGCTGGTGGCCGCGGTGATCATCGATCCAGTCACCGGCGACGAGTTCAGCGCGAACTCGGATGCTGCGATGCTCAACGACGTTCCGCTACGTCCGGGCACCCGTCCGGAACAATCTCGCGCCAATCTGATGACCGACTATCCCGGGGCAGAGTCACTGACTAAGGATGGCGATATCGCCTTGCAACTGTTTGGTCAGTGGATTCAAGATTTTGCCACCGTGCGCCGAAAGGTCAGCGCCGCTCTAGCCTTGGCTCACGTTGCCGCCGGCTGGTCTGATGCGACCATCGGCTTTGATACCAAAGTTTGGGACGTCGCCGCCGGAGCACACTTGGTGCGCATGACACACGGAACTTTCCGTGGGTTGGCCTACGGTGAAACCGGGTTAGCCGATCACGAGTGTCCCGGTTTTATCGCCCAAGGACCGGGCGCCAACTACCCTTCGCTAAATTCGGCAGCACAGCAGATCCATCAGTTGCGCACCCGCACGGTGCGCTAAAAATTTTCAGCGGCGCCAAGCGGTGCACAAAACAAAAGTGGTGGCCTAGAACCGATAGCTTTTGCTACGGGTTCCAGGCCACCACTTGATTGCCAGTACTACTCCCTGGCCGATGCTGCTTAGAGGTGAGTCGGGGCGAACATCTTCAGCAGAGTTTTGACCACGATGACGTTTGGTCCCTCTTCGGTAAGCGCCTGCTTGAGCGCGTCACCGATCTGATCAACTTCGACCTCGCGTGCCGGAACACCGAAGGACTGAGCCAGTGCGACAAAGTCGGGCCGGACCAGCTCGGTGGCCGTAGCCTTACCAAAAGCGCCTTCCATGTACTCACGCAAGATGCCGTAGCCACCGTCATCAACAATCAACCAGGTCACTGGGGCCTGGTGTTGTTTGGCGGTTGCTAGCTCAGCGATGGAGTACATCGAGGAACCGTCACCGCTGACAGCCAGTACTCGTTGCCCGGTACCAATCGCGCCACCAATGGCCGAAGGGAAACCGAAGCCCAGACCGCCGGCACCCTGTGCCGAATGGAACTGGCCATCCTTGGCATCCCAGCAGCTCCAGCCCCAGTAGGCTGCAATGGTCATATCCCAGAAGGTCTGCATCGATGCCGGAACTGCGGCACGGATGTCTTCCATGAATTTTTGTTCTTTGCCCAGATCCTGAGCATCCAGGCGTGCCTGGATTTTTTCTAGGGTCTGCGCGACCACCTGCTGTGGTCGCTGTCCATGCCATGAAGCGCGCGAGGTGTACCCGGCATCCTTCAATCCCCGGTCCAGGAACTTCAGCGCTTCGCGGGCGTCGGCGCGAATACCAAGCGCAGGAGTATTGGACTCCAGAACTCGTGGTTCAGCGTCAATCTGAATCATCTTGCCGCGCGGTTCAAGGGTGAAGTAATTACTGGTCACTTCGCCTAGGGCCGAGCCGATGACCAACAATACGTCGGCGTCTTCCATAACCTCGGTGGCGTGACGGTCTTCAACCCATGACTGCAAGGACAGTTCATGATTCCACGGGAAAGCCCCGTTACCGCCCGGGCTGGAAAGCACCGGCGCCTGCAAGGCTTGCGCCACGGCCAACAGTTCGGCCTGCGCACCGGCACGGCGCACACCACCACCGGCGATAATGGCCGGACGTTGTGCATCGGAGAGCCAGTTAATTGCTTCGCGGATCAACTCTTCACGCGGTGGGTGCTCATAGGCTTCAGCCAAAGCATCCTGCACCGGTGGCACCATCACTTCAGCGAGCAGCACGTCCTGGGGAACTTCAACCCACACCGGCCCCATGGGCACAGTGATCGCACGCGCCCAAGCATCCTGAATGGCCGAAGGGATGCCAGAGGCGTGATGTACGGTCTGCTGGAACTTGGTTACGTTGGCCGCCGAAGCTTTCTGGTCATCGAGCTGGTGCAGCATGCCCTTGCGTCGTGCACCCAGTCCATCCAGTGGGATCTGGCTGGCCACAACAACCATCGGCACACCGGTGGCATAGGCTTCCTGCAGTCCAGCCAGCGAGGTTAGCGCGCCGGGCCCGGTGGAGAGGAACAGTACGCCCACCTCACCGGTAGCGCGGGAATAGCCGTCGGCTGCAAAGGCCGAGTTGTTCTCCACTCGAGAGGAGACAAATTCCAGGTTTGAGCGGGAGAGCGCGTCGAACAGCCCCAAGGCGTGCTGTCCGGGGATGCCGAACACGGTTTTGGCTCCCAGCGCGGTGAGGGTCTCAATGACCAGGTCGCCGCCGTTACGTTGGGGCTGTGTTGTCATTACTTGTTCAATCCCTGGTTGGCGCGGAAGTCGCTGATCAGGCTGATTAGGTCGTAGGTGACGTGGCTGGCGGCCACACCGGTCAGTTCGGCGTGGTCGTAAGCTGGGGCGACCTCAACAATGTCGGCGCCGACGATCTTCAGTCCGCGCAACCCGCGCAGGATTTCCAGTAGCTCACGGCTGGTGATGCCGCCGGCTTCCGGGGTTCCGGTGCCTGGTGCGTGGGCTGGGTCAAGTACGTCGATGTCCACCGAGATGTACAGCGGGCGGTTGCCGATGCGCGCACGCAGCTTGTCAACGATTTCACGCACACCCTGGTAGTACACGTCCGAGCTGGTCACGATGCCAAAGCCGAAGCGCTTGTCATCCTCCAGGTCCTTCTTGCCGTACAGCGGGCCGCGAGTACCCACGTGGCAGATGGCTTCGGTATCCAGAATGCCTTCTTCTACCGCACGGCGGAATGGGGTGCCGTGGGTGTACTCGGCACCAAAGTAGGTGTCCCAGGTATCCAGGTGAGCGTCGAAGTGCAACATGGCCACCGGTGCACCGGCACGCTCGGATGCAGCGCGCAGCAGTGGCAGTGCGATGGTGTGGTCGCCACCGATGGTGACCAGGGTTGAACCGTCAGAAGTTAGCTCCAAGGCTTCTTCCTGAATCGTTTCGATAGCTTCATTGATGTTGAACGGGTTTACCGCGAGGTCACCGGCGTCAACTACCTGGCTCTGAGCAAAAGGCGAGGTGTCGGTGGCTGGGTTGTAAGGGCGGATCAGGCGCGAGGATTCACGGACGTGGTTGGCACCAAAGCGTGCACCTGGACGGTAGGAAACACCGGTATCAAAAGGCACACCAATGATCTTGATGTCAGCGCTCTGGACCTGGTCCAGACGCGGCAGACGGGCGTAGGTACCGGCGCCGGCGTAGCGAGGGATCATCGCTGCATTGATTGGCCCCAGCTTGCCGTTTTCCTCGATGCGAACTTCTTTCATGCTCTTGCCCTCCTGGCACTTATTCGGCAACTGCCATAGTTGCCTAATATGAAACTTACGTTTCCCATTATGCTATTTTGTTGGCGAGGTCACGTCAAGACTCAGAGCACCAAAATAGTGACTATGACGCGAATTCCGGGGCAAAAGACAACAAAAGCCGTAGCCCTACAAGGGGCTACGGCAGCATTTGACGATCCTGAGCACTGAAGGCAGAACGTCTAAAAATTCTATTCTTGGCGAAGGTACTTCCTGGTGGCTTTGATCATTGCTCGATCCAGCTCGTGGATTGCCACGCAAAAGCCGGTGGAAAGAATGAGAGATTTGAGCATAAGTTCACCGGGATCATCGGCCACGTAAACCAGCTGAATTGGACCCACAAGAACGAGAAGAACCATCGTCCAGACGGCATATGGCCAAGAAGTATGGGCTTGAGCCATTTGAGGGAAGCGTGCACGCCGCCGGATGGTGCGCATTCCGATTATCACAATCACCACAGCGATGATGACCGCGCCGATGAAAAAGAAGTTGCGCTGGGTACGAATCCACGTCAAGGTGGTGCCCGCGAGTAAACCAAGGAACACCGAAGCCCACCAGCCGATAGAGCGTAGCTGGTTCTGGGTGCCAGTTGTTTCGCTAGTACTCACGCCACTCCTATCGCTCGCCGCACCATGTGCGTACGGTGAACACACCTTTTTAGAATACGCGCTTGAACGCATCGGCACGAGTAAGGCTCCCCGGTTAGAGGATCAAGGTCCACGTCACCAAGGCCACTTCATCGGCTTCATTTTCCCAGCTATGCGGCTCGCGCCCTGGGAAGGTCATAGTGTCTCCGGCTTGGAGTTCAACGCGTTGATCCGGCAACACTAAAGTGAACCTCCCCGAGATCACATGCAAAACTTCCAGTTCACAGTCCACCGAATACAGTTCGGCTTCACCAACACCCTTGGGCGCGATTTCAGCGCGAATCATCTGAACCCGCCTTTCGCTACGCGGTGTCACCAATTGCTCAGTGATTCCTTCTCCGCCTAGGGACACCCGTGGCGCTTCGGCCAATCGCACCAACATCGTTTCAGGCACTTCAAATAGCGTTCCCACTTCAATGCCCAGCACTTCGCATAGTTTCAGCAGCGTTGAAACCGAAGGGCTGGTCAGATCTCGCTCAACACGCGAGAGAAAGCCCTTGGTCAATCCGGACAGTTCAGCAACCTGGTCGATGGTCATCCGCTGCCTTTGGCGCACCCCGCGTAGCCGTGAACCAATATTGATTGCAGCACCGGTTGATTCCACGGGCAGGGTCTTCATATTTTTGCTCCATCGCCTCTGTTGTTCCGACGCACTAGGCGTCTTCCTGCCATTTGCCTAAGTCAGCAGGCAGGTTTACCAATAGTAAACAGACCCTAGCTGGGGTGCGTCAAATATGTCGCACACCACAACAACTGCTGTTCGCTGAGCAGCCGGCTGATTACACTCGGCATATGAAGAACAGCAAAGAGCTTTTGCGTGAATACCTCAACGACGCCCGCAACGCGGTGATCTATAAAGCTCAGGGACTGAGCGATCACTTGGCCCGCAAGCCACTGACGCCCACCGGCACGCATGTTCTTGGCGTAGTACATCACTTGGCCATCACCGAATACGGATACTTCGGCCAGTGCCTGGGCCGAGAAATCAACAACCCTTATGTGCAAGAACTCATGGACTCCGACGATCCGCAAGCCGACTTTTTACCGCCAGCACACTTCACCGCCGGCGACATCATTGATTTTTATCAACAGGCGGTCGCATTCTGCGAACAGAGCATCGCGTCCCTGCCATTGGATGCACCGGCCGAAGTGCCATGGTGGATTCGCCGCCGGCACACCACCTTGGAACAGCTCATGATTCATATGATCGCTGAAACCTCCCGGCACGCCGGGCACCTTGATATCGTGCGCGAACAGCTTGATGGCTTCACCGGTCTTCGCCCCGAAGCTCCCAACCTTCCCCCGTATTCCACAACCCAGTGGGAACAGCAGTACACGAAGATCAACCAGCTGTCCCAGACGCTAGACGCTGGGTCCAGCGCGGATGAAGGAAATATTTCAGGCTAGGACTTCACTGGCTTACTTGCACGGGAGTAGCATCGCAAGTGTTGCTTCACGAGACACGGCGTAAAGCTCCGACTTGCCGTGCACCAACCCCAGATTCATGGGTGGTTCGGATGACGAAGCGGTCCGTTCACAATTTTGTGGCCGGGCAAGAACTCAGTGAGAGCGCATCCCATGGCATATTCCGTCCTGCCCATCATCGACCGCCAAACCGGACAAGTTCAGTTCAAGGTCCAGGGCCAATGGCACATTCGATACGTGTGCGATCCAGCTCGCTTAGAATTGCTCATCGCCCGATCCGCGCGCCGCCCGATCTTTGAACCGGCGACCTCGCAGCTAGTACTTTCCATTGCTAGCTCCGGTCAGCCCGAGGGGCAGAGCATCGCTTTTAGTCTTGCCAAATTCCCAAGTCTGAGACCGCTGTCTAAACTGGGTAGCTGATCCGTTATCTGCCAAGAGAGCTGAATTCGAGATGCCGAACCAGTCAGCAACCGAACCTACCCGCGCCCAAATCCAACGTTGGCGCAAGTATCTGGCCGACGAGGTCGCTGAAGGTGCCATCTATCGGACCCTAGCCCAAAAGAAAACTGGGCAAGAGAAGCAAATCCTTCTAGGTCTGGCCGCGGCCGAAGCACGCCATGAGGAACACTGGCGACAAAAACTAGGTGTCCACGCCAAGACGGTCCGCCCCTCCTTGAGGCGCACCATCTTGCGTTTTTTGGCGCTTAGCTTCGGTTCGGTGTTCGTTTTGGCTATGGCACAGCGCTCTGAGAGCAGTTCCCCCTACCGCGATGATCAGGACGCGACCGCGCAAATGGCCGCCGACGAAGAGGTCCACGAAGAGGTAGTGCGTGCTTTGGCCACCGCCGGTCGCGCTCAGCTTTCGGGCAACTTCCGCGCCGCCGTATTTGGCGCCAATGACGGTCTAGTCTCCAACTTGGCGCTCATCATGGGTATTGGCGCCACCGGCGTTTCTTCCACTTTTGTCTTGTTCTCCGGCATTGCCGGGCTGCTGGCCGGAGCATTATCGATGGCCGCTGGCGAATTTGTTTCCGTGCGTTCTCAACGAGAGTTACTCACCGCATCCCGGCCTACCCAGGTCACGCTCACCGCGGCCCCCGATCTGAATCTGGATGCCAACGAGTTGGTACTGATTTACAAGGCTCGCGGAATGAACGATGAAGATGCTGAGCATCGCGCTGCCGAACGCATGGGCCTCTTCACCTGTGATTGCAACCCAGCCTTCTCGCTGAACCCGGAAGAACGGTCCGAAGAGCTGGAAAATGAACATGAGGAGCTCGGCTCGGCCACCGGCGCCGCCGGCACCTCGTTCCTGCTCTTCGCTTCCGGTGCGGTCATCCCGATCCTGCCGTATATCTTCGGCATGAGCGGCCTGCCTGCCGTGATCCTCTCGGTGGCCCTAGTCGGAATTGCTTTGATGCTCACCGGCGCTATCGTAGGTCTACTCTCCGGAGCGTCCCCGATGAAGCGTGGGCTGCGCCAACTAGCCATCGGCTGGGGAGCTGCGGCAGTGACCTACTGCTTGGGACTCATCTTCGACGTACAGCTGGGCTAGAGCCAAGGAATAATTTGTCTCACCAGCGGGTACGCCGGCGTAGCGTGCTCATAGAACCAATAAATTCCATCGCTTCTTCGGCAGTATCTACCAGCGCAATTTTCTCTTCCATGACCCGGCCTGCGGCCAACGCCTTGAGCAAAGGCCAAGCTGGCATAGTTTCAGTCCAGTACTCGCGTCCTAGCAAGACCATGGGCACCACACGCGCGCCGGTGGCGTAGTAGTTTTCGCAGGCGTCTTGGAAGATTTCCTGCACCGTACCTGCAGCACCCGGCAGAACAATTAGTCCCCCGTTAGCCTGCTCCAACAAAATCGCTTCGCGAATAGAGTTGGTGAAAAATTTTGCGATCTTTGTTGCAAACAAATTCGGTGGCTCATGGCCATAGAACCACGTCGGCACACCTAATGACTGGTGGGTGCTCGGGAATCGATCACGAACGGCGAGCGCAGTGCGAGCCCACTGTGTGCGCTGGTGAATCGCATCTGGAGCCGTGGCGAGCATCTGCAACGCAGCGTCGACATCTTGTGGATCATAATCAGCCAACCAAGCGCCGAGGTTGGCCGCTTCCATCGCTCCCGGTCCCCCGCCGGTAGCAACGGCACATCCTGCCCGAGTAATCAGTTGGCCCAGTTCCACGGTCTGCGCGTAGTGCTCAGATCCGCGGGTCATCGCGTGCCCACCCATCACACCAATCAGCGGTGAGTCTTTAAAGGCCCCATCGTAAACTTCGGATACCAGAGCTTGAGAGATCTGGTAATCATGCAAGGTGGTCGCCATGGCACTGTCGTTATCGGTGACTTCAGGTGTGCTGTGTTGCTGAGAGTAGGCGTAGATCAGTGCGTCCGGAACTTGCTCATAGGGCTTGTCATCAATGCCTGCGTATAGTTCGGCGGCCGTATATAGGTCCCGCTCACTGGTCTGAAAAGGTAGTTGCGTGCCTGAAGACATGCACAGTCCGCCGGTGGCCTGAACCAGTTCACGTCCCGCGGGTGAATACTGGCAATCAATAAATATCGCCTCGGACAGGTCCAGCGAACGCAGTATGGAATCGCGCTCACGCAGATCTAGTCGATGCACCCGCCACCCGTATCCTCGGGCATGGGGATTAGCCAAAGCTTCAGCAGCTAATCGGTCAAATTCGATCAGTGAAGTGATGTTCACCGCGCGCGCCGGAAGAAAAGGCCAGATATGGGACATGCGACAACGCTACGTCATACATAGGGATTATTCACACAGGGGCGCTTCAACTTTCACCACGGGCCGGAACGTGAAACGATGAGAGGATGAGTAACTCTGTTCCACCAACCATAGACGCCCGCCACTTGTTGGCCTTCTTGGGCGATGTTCCTTTCTTTTACGGAAAGAACTTAGCCGCTGAAGAAAATTCCGTGGTTGACGTGGAATTCGACGAGACGACTGGACAGATCGAGGGCACCGTACGAGCCGCCGATGAAGAGTTCTCGCCGATGATCCAAGTGCAGCAGGTCGATGATGAATGGAAGATCGAACTGTGCGAATGCTCCTGTGACAAGCCAGGCATCTGTGCACACATCGCAGCGCTAGCGATTGTGTCGAACAAGATTGCTTCCATGCCACGTCTGGTTCCTGTTGCCGAAGAAAAAAGCTCGGCTGCTTGGTCTCAGCAAATCGGGTCTTGGTTTGAAGAGTCAGAGCCCGGTCCAGCTGACGGATTGCTCGGTTCTCAACATGATCCAGTAGTGGCCATGGGTCTTCAGTTCATGCTCTTTGACTCGAAGAACACCACCCAGCAACAGCAGTGGATGCCTACTGGAACCATTCCGCATCCCACGCGCAACAAGCGTTTCCGTTTGGGTGTACGCCCCATGGTGCGCAATACCGAAGGCCGCTGGGTTCGCGGCCAGTTGCGCTGGACCACCCTAGGTTTCAAAACCTACGGCTGGAATCTCTTGCGCTCACAGCATCACTGGTTCACTCGTTTTGCTTCCATGGCCCGCAGCGACACCCAGCTGCAGTTTAAGGTTGATGAAGATTGGCTATTCATGGACGAATACGCCTCCGACCTGTTGTGGCCTTTGCTTGACCAAGCACAAGAACTTGGCATCCCTTTGATCTCAACACGCAACGAACAGCGCATTCGCATCGTCGACCCTGCCGCATTTAGCATGCGAGCCTCACTGGACGAAAAACAGTTGCAGCTCGGTGGTGTCCTGCACATCGAGGGTCAGGATCTACTTCTGGATGCCGACTCCCCTAGTGGCGTCATTGCTGATCACGGTTTTTACGCTCAGCTTGGGCAGCCAGATGAAATTTGGCTGGCCCCAAGTACTGAACCCATCGCCGAGGCTCACCGCCGCTGGTACGCAGACCGCCGGCAGGTTGCTGTTCCAGTCGCAGAGATTAATGACTTCTTCGAATCGGCCTACCCTCGTTTGGCACGTCGTTTTGACCTACGCAGCGCCAGTGAAGAGTTGCAACTTCCTGCGTTGAAGCCACCTTTTGTTCAGGCCACCGTCACCTACAAACACGATCTGAATGAGAAGGGTGAGCCAAATGATTCGGCGACCCTGGATTTCCAGGTCCGCTACCCGGGTGTACCGGATCATCACGAAGTTTATGATTTTGAAGCCGAAGAAGAACTTCGAGCAGCCGTGGATGAAGTCTTCCAGGAGCATACAGGAAACGGCAATCCTGATCTTGCACCCAAGTTCTACTCGGGTGAATCGGTCATTACCTTTGTCTCCGAAATTCTGCCTGCCAT
>Ga0308166_1000612_pt1 | contig 46277 bp, 52 predicted proteins | sample PhyCR2_2_FD_202137 | JGI IMG/M metagenome (GOLD analysis project Ga0308166, IMG submission 202137) | Phyllosphere microbial communities from UC Gill Tract Community Farm, Albany, California, United States - DLSLCC.R2 | ecosystem: Host-associated > Plants > Phyllosphere > Unclassified | place...
GAATCCCTCGCCGTGCAGAAATCTGGCACACGGGCGCCTTCGCGCAAGGGACGCAAGCTAAACGGCTGCACCCGGTCCCTTCGGGCTGCGGCTTTGCCGTTTCCCTCTGCGCTCAGCCTGATCCCCGCGCGCCCGTTCTGCCCTCACGGCAAGGAACTCAGAGAAACATCACTTAAACCACGCGGGAGAAACAATATGTCACAGCAGAACGTCAACACCCCGACTGCAGAATCTAAAGAATCATCGTCTTTAACGGCAAAACCATCAGAAGAGATCAGCTATGAGGCTATCCGGCGCGGCTTCCGTCGCAGTCTGTTTTACACGGGCTTTCCGCAGTTCAGTGTAAACACGGCAGCGCTGCGCAGCGAATTCGCCATGAATCTGGAATACCTGACGGCAGCAACGTTCACGCGTGAAGAGGCAGATTTTAATACGGGAAAATTCCGCTCAGGAATCGAGATGCTGCTGATTAACGCGCATGAAAAACTGCTCATCACGGTTTCTGTATACGCCCCGGCGGCAGGCGCTGCGGCGGAAAGCTATGAAACCCGGATCGTGCATTCAGCAAACCCGATGGGTGAAGAAGAGTACGCGGAAAATACCGAATATCAGACAACGAATGTCTACAAAGCCGCAGGTGATCTGAATGCCGAAGCGCTGGAACTGTTCTGGTCTGAGCATGGCGGGCTGAGTAAATATGCGCAGCAGAATCTGCCGGTGGCTGACGCGTATAGCCCTTTCTGCCACTGGCAGTTTTCGCTCCTGAAAGGGTAAATGATGGCTCCCCTGCAGTGTGATGCAGGGGAAAAATATGGCAGATAAAACACATGAAAGCCTGGCTGCTCACTGAGAATCAGTCTCTTTAGAACCGTAATCGTCCCCTTCTCCGACCCGGAAGTACTTTGTGTCGCCCGGCAGAATGCTTTCTCTCCGGGCGTCCTGGCGCGCTGTCATGCTGCGCACAGAGCCGGCAGGCCATCTCTGCCCTGCGGGTTTCCATCGCTGACGCAACTTCTGCAACCGGCTGTCGCCGGTGCGTTCACTGGCCACGAAAAGTCGTGGCCGCTGAGGACCGGACCGGCATAGCCGTCCGGGGTGTGTTCATGCCCGTTTTCGCGCGCGGCGGGCCTGTTCCGGTCAGTCCAGGCGCGGAGGGCGGGTCGTAGCACCGTCATTCGTCAGCTGCAAGGGTGAAATGCACGCCTGCGGCGCCCTTGCATCCGCCGCCTGCCGTTGCTCCTTTGCCCTCTGCCGCGACTGGATCGACCGAAACATGACAACCCACCTGAGCAGGAGAAATGCCATGAACACACAGAACGTCAACGTCAAAACCGCCACGCCAGAATCTCCCAAAACATGGGTTAACGGCCAGACCCTCACGGGTGTGAGTCCGGCGCTGGCCGAAAGCCTGACTTTTCTGGCCGGGCTGCGCACGGAGCGCATGACGCTGGATGACCGCGCAGAGCTGCTTTACGGCGGCCTGATCGGCATGGCTGAGGAGGTCTGCAACACCGTGACCGACTGGTCATGCTATCGCCCGCGTATGTCCCTCGTTTCCTGGCAGGCATGGCTTGCCGCGGGTCCGCTGGTTCGCGATCAGGGCGACGGAGCCGGTGAGGAGGCATGGCGGCTGGCCTGCCGCGAGCTGGCAACGTTGCTGAAAGCAGGCCGGGCGATGTATCTGGCTGATATTGCGTGAGCGGGGGAGGAGCCGGAATGAAAATACAAAACGCAGCAGACGCCGGGATCAGCGGATTAACGCCGCAGCTGGCGGACAGCCTGAAGGCGCTGACTGAGATGGCGCAGCAGGTGGCAGACACCGTACGGGACGGCGCGCTGCCGCTGTCTTCTTTCCGCGCGTGGATAGCGGCGAGCCACATCGTACATGACAGCTTTGGCCCGGCAGGCGAGGTGGCGTGGGGCAGGGCAAGCGGTCTCCTGGCCGACCGCCTTGCGGCTGACGGCGCACAACAGGCAGGAGGTGAGCGGGACAATACGCAGGCGTAAAAAAAGCAGGCCTGAGCCTGCTCTCTTCACGGTAGCCAGTTCGCGCTGGCGGCCTCATCAAAACCAGTATCACGAGGTGTAATTATGATTTTTGACCCACAAATCGTCGCACATGCCACCGCGTTTGTAAACGCTCTGCGCAGCGGACGGCTGGCACACGTGCCCGCCATGCCGTTTTCACTGTGGCAGCAGTTTATGACGACCGTTAAGAGCCAGCTGGAGGTGCAGCCATGAGCAGCGTAATCGTGCAGCCGCAACCGGCCGGTGCGGCGTCACCGGTGGCACCTGAAGATATCGCCCGCGTTCTGGGGCGGTACTGCCTGATCCGCCTCGACAACGGTGCCGAATCCTTCTGGCACAACGGACACTACATCTGCGAGGCGGACGGTGCGTCGGGGGAGGCCGGGGTAGCGGACATCGCCCGGCTTGCCGCGCGCGCAGGCGGTCAGTCGCTGCGTCACGCTGAGCTGCCGGTGCCGGAAGGGGAGTGGTGCTGGGCTGATATCGCTGAACGGCTGGCCCGCAGCATGCTTACCGAAACGGTGCGCGCGTCCGGCATCGTGACGGGGTGCGAAACGGCGCAGGGCCGGGGCGTGCACTTCTGCGATCATCCGTTACTCAGCGGTGACAATTCGAATCTGTGGTTTCCGGTCGGCAGCGGGGAGAGCTGGTTTGAGGCGATTGAGCGCATCCTCATCATGAACGGGCTGGCGGAGAATCTGGTGAAGCTGATGCCACTGCGTGATGGTGAGTACATCGACTGGAAGGCCACCTGGAATCGCCGGGTCATCATCTGATGCCGCAGGGCCGGTCAGACCGGCCCTGATCACCCTGACTGAGAGGAATACATTATGCATAACACCACGACTTCCCTGATGGCTGACGACACGATGACCTTTGCAGATCTCACCTGCCTGGCGCACCAGAACACAGACGGGGTGCCGTCTGAAGCGGACAACGCTGGCCGGGTAAGTGCTGCTGCCGCCGCGCTCGTCACCTTTGCCCGCTGCACCGGCCTCGATGCCGATGAAGAACCGGCCGCCACCGCCGTGGTAGATTTACTGGCCAACCTGATGCGCCTGTGTGGCGGAACGGGCATGCCGTTCTGTGAGCTGCTGGTTTCGGCTGCGCAGCATTACGGGTGCGAAGCGGACATGTGAGCAGGGGCCGCAAAGCATAACCCCGCGGGGCCGTCCGGCCCCGGATAAAAGCCGGTGCTGACGCACCGGCCCGCCTCCATCGCGATTACATTCGAAGGTGCAGTCTCCCGGCATGATTCTGACCGTTCCTTAAATCACCACTTCTATTTTCACCGATGGCCGGATGCCGTCAGGCACTGAGCAGGATATGTAGCTTCTGAATCTTCCATGTCGTTATGTTTCCTTTCGTCGTTCCGGAACGCACAGTCCCGCGCACTAAAAAGCTGTCTCCCCGGGCGTCCTGGCGCGCTGTCATGCTTCGCACAGAGCCGGCAGGCCGTCTCTGCCCTGCGGGTTTCCATCGCTGACGCAACCCCGGCAACCGGCTGTCGCCGGTGCGTTCACTGGCCACGAAAGGCCGTGGCCGCTGAGGACCGGACCGGCATAGCCGTCCGGGGTGTGTTCATGCCCGTTCTCGCGCGCGGCGGGCCTGTTCCGGTCAGTCCAGGCGCGGAGGGCTGGTCGTAGCACCGTCATTCGTCAGCTGCAAGGGTGAAATGCACGCCTGCGGCGCCCTTGCATCTGTCGCCTGCCGTTGCTCCTTTGCCCTCTGCCGCGACTGGATCGACCGAAACATGACAACCCACCTGAGCAGGAGAAATGCCATGAACACACAGAACGTCAACGTCAAAACCGCCACGCCAGAATCTCCCAAAACATGGGCTGAAGGGCACGGCGATGCGCTAACTCCGGCGCAGTTTCGCGATCTGTATGACCATCTGCACACAAACGCGATGTTTACCGGCATCAGCGGGGTTGATGGCGCGCAGCTGGCTGAGCTGGACGCGCTGGAAGAGCCCACGGAAGAGCCTGAAGCGGCGATCATTTACCTGCATAAAGGCTGGCCGCTGGCGCTGTATGAGTATGACACCGGCTATCTGATTTTCCGCGAAGCGCTGGCCGCTTTATAAAACGATTTTTATTTCACTGCTGACATTTAAATTTAAGAGGTAATTCATTATGGTCCGTTTTGCTTCCCGCTATGCCGCTCCGACCGCTATCCGTAAAAACAGCCCGCTGAATAACGACGAGCTGATGCGCATTGTTCCCAGCGCATTTTCAGCTGAAAAGCATGATTCGCGTTCTGAGCGTTATACCTATATTCCGACGATTACCCTGCTGGATAAACTGCGCGAAGAAGGGTTCGAACCTTTTTATGGCAGCCAGTCGCGCGTGCGCGATCCGGAGCGCCGCGAATTTACCAAACACATGATCCGCCTGCGTCGGGGAAATAATAACGGCGGCGAAGAGGTGCCGGAAATCGTATTACTGAACAGCCATGACGGCTCCAGCAGTTATAAAATGATCCCCGGTATTTTCCGGCAGGTCTGCACCAACGGCCTGGTGTGCTGGAAATCGTTTGGTGAAATCAGCGTCCCACATAAGGGGGATATTGTGTCGCAGGTTATTGAAGGCGCTTATGAAGTGCTGGGCGTGTTCGATAAAGTGGAAAATAATATCGACATGATGAAAACGATTCAGGTTAACAGCGAAGAGCGCCGCCTGCTGGGCCAGCTGGCACTGGAATATAAATATGACGGAAAAGAGCCGCCGGTATCAGCCGAGCGTATTATTCAGCCGCGCGCGTGGTATGACAAAGGCACCGACCTGTGGACAGCGTTTAATATCGTGCAGGAGAACCTGATCAAGGGTGGCTTAACCGGCAGAACGGCGAAAGGAAAAAGAACCACGACCCGACCGGTAACGGGTATCGACGGCGATATAAAGCTGAACCAGGCGCTGTGGAAAATGGCGGAGGAGTTCGCAAAACTCAAATCATGAGAATAACCCCGGCGCGCCGGGGTTATTTTTTGTCAGGTAACACGTCCGCGGTGAGGAACATTTCCGGCGCGGGCGTTTTTTTATTCTGCTGCACCATTGCGGTGTAAACCTCATCCCGCGCAATCAGCACGCGGTAAATACTTTTAATAATGGCTGCATATTCACGACGCTGCCTGATAAGCTTCGGACTCGGGCCGGTGTTGTACATCCCGACGCTGTCCCAGTTCCTGCCGTACTGCCTGAAGTTTCTCGCCTCGATCCACGCACCGGTATAAATGCAGATGCACGGATCTTTCAGCAGCCTTTCCCGCGTAATATCAAATTTTTTCAGCTGATTAAAGTGAGAGCTGTTTATCTGCATATTGCAGACGTCATGCGTGCCGCCGCTGCTTTTCGTATTCAGGGCATTATTACGCATGCGTGATTCCTGAATGGAATGTGCCATCAGCAGACGCGGATCAATACCGAAATCCTGACCGGCTTTTGTGAAACACATTTCCGGCGCAGCCTGCGCACTGAATACAGCGGCAAGCGCGAGAGCTGCAAATACTTTCATACTGATAATCTCACGTACGTGCGCGTAAAGCGCCAGGCAGGTTCGTGTGGAAAATACCCGCTCAGATCATCGCTTGCAAGATAATTCGTTACAGGCGCGCACGATGCGCTGAGTAACAGGTAGCGAACCTCGCCCGGGATATAAAGAATTCAGCAGGATAACGTTATTTAACAAGCCGCTCCCCAGGGGTAAACTTTCATCACACCCCACGCAAGATAAAATCTTGCAGTTTAGTTTTTTAAAAACATTGTCTTAGGTTTATATTTTAGCTGTTTTTTGGCTGTGCAATGAAAATTGTGTGTTAATTAACACACATTGTAGTGCCTGATTGTGTGTTGATGCAGTGCCTGATTGTGTGTTTTTGCAGTGCCGAATTGTGTGTCAATCAGGCACTGTAAACGGCACTGCTGTGTGTGCTGATTGTGGCTATTCAGTTATATCATTAGGTTATGAATGATACACCAGTGCACAGTGCTGGATTAACACACACGAAAAGAACCTGTAGTGCCGGATTAACACACATCGGGAACAGCCTGAAGATGCGATTTTCGCAAGAATAGTGGTCGCGGTGCCGGATTAACACACATGAAAAGCAGGCACAGTGCCTGATTAGCACACCACCCGGATTAAATGAACAGTGCCGGATTGACGCACACTGAAATCGGGGGGAATAATACAGGAATGGTGAGTTTATCCGGACGCGGCAGTCAGGCTTGCGCCGCGAAGACGATAATTATAAATAAATCAAAAAGGCAGAGGGAAATAAACCCTGCCTTACAGGGAATACCGGCATGGCGCGCAGAAATATTTACTTCAAAGAAAAAACCGAAAGAGAAGTCCAGGAACTGGTGCAGATAGAACTGCAGAACGGCGCAACCCACGGCGAGGTTAACTTTTCCTCTGTGGTGAATGAACTGGTTGGCATCGGTCTGATGGTCAAGAAACATCAGGGAGAAGGGAATAAGTTTGACGTAGAAGAATTCAACCGTGACTTAATACGTCGCGTGGCGGGGACGCGGGAAGGAGCAAGTATCATGATGGCCATGCTGACGGAAATTTATCTGCATATCCGCGGAGAGTCTGGGCCGCAGGCGCTTGAAGAGATGATTGACCAGAATCTGACAGGAATGAGCGCCGCAGAGGATAAGGCGGAGACTAAACATTTTATTAAGGATGAATAATAATATCTGACCTGATATAACCGGTAATTAATCAATTCTGAATGATTAATTACCGGCGTCAGGACATTTTCAGCCACTCACCCGCACCAATCTCAACTCGTTTATATGCTGCTTTACGGCCGTACTCAGCCTGTATGCTTTACTCCCTGCCTCTGTTAATAATGTCCATTACGCCAGCGTTGTGGATGTGATAATTACGCTATCAGCCGGTTATAGAGGGAGTGCGCTGGCTGGGGCGGGTATGTGAGTAACAGAGTCTGCGGGGCGGGCCTTTTATTTGCGGGGTTTTTATCGGGCGCTAACAGTAACCCACCGCCGGCTTATTTATTTTTTGATTTTACGTTTTATGTTTATATTTATTCGGGACAGACTTTTCCGGGGCTGTACGGTATTGCTTACCCGTACAGCGGTAATGCCAGTCGAACCTTTGCCGGGAGAAGGGAAAGGATATTTCCCGAAGAAGTGGTGTTCCTGTAACACGATGCCGGCGGGTGCCTTTAACTTATGGCTCCTGTTTTTTATCCGCCAGCGGGTTCTCTGCGACAATCACTTTATCAAGAATAAATTCGTCAAATAATATCGCCAGCTCGCGCAGTCGCCTGACCTCTTCGTTTTCCGGCAGTTGCTGCTCCGTTAAATAATTCAGTGAGCCAAGAAGGCGCTCCTGTATTTCCATGTTCATGCTCCGGCGGTTAAACCGGGCGCTGATTTCCATATCCCGCCGCAGGTTTTCGGGAAAGCTGCTGCTGAACGCGCGATTCTTTCCGGGAACAAAGGGTTTCTTTTCCGCTCTGCCGCTTTCCTCCTGCTGAAATTCCGCCCGGATAATATCCAGCTTCGACTGAATAAACTCGTCAAACATCCTTGCCAGCGCAACAAGCCTCTGACCCTCATTCGTCTTAATAATGTGCCGCCGGGGCATGAACTGCATCGACGCAATCAGCCGGCTGATAATTTCATCATTTGTGGTATATCGCCTGACGCGTGCCGCTACGCGCAGTTCCATCAGAAGATTTTCCGGCAGCCATAATTTCCGGTACTGCATTTCTCCACGGGCATATTTTCTCGGACGGCCGCGGCCGTCACCCATATTTTCTTTCACTTTCATGCTTCAGAACCGCCTTAAGGGGCTTGTCGGGACAGGTAGCAAGCGTACGCCACCGCTTTTAAGGATTTATCCTAAAAAAGGCATGAGGGACTTTCAAAGTGTGACGGAGGTCACGGATTTTTTTTTTTTGAGAAAATGTACACTTACGACGCGTTACGTCTGTTTACGCGCACTGACATTTATTTAACTCAAATTGAGGGTTTTACACATGAAAGTTGTCACGTCACACCCTGCACTGGTGCAGGGGTCTGCGGAAGCCTGCCCGCCGCGCAGCGGGGCGGCGGCACAGGGACTTACCGGCATCGCACGACACGCCTTTACCCTGCTTCACCGTTACCGCGCTAACGTTCTGCTGGTCTGCCTGGCCCTAGCTGCTTTTGCCCTGCCGCACCTGGCCGGTGCGACCGACCTGCTGGCCAGCCAGAAGCAGGACGCTAAAGATACGTTCGGACACGGCAGTACCGTTGAATGGGGGCTTTATATCGGTGAAATCATTCTCTCCGTTGCGGCCTATATCAAGGTGCGTAACCCGATGATTCTGGTCGGCGGCATCCCGTTCCTTATCGTTATCACCCGCGTGTTCTTCAGCCTCGCCGGCTGACCCCGTCATGGACAGGGAATCGCTTCAGTATCAATTCCCGGAAACCCTCAATCAGCAGAAACGCCTTGCCGGACTCCCCACTGAGGAGGCCGTACTCATCATTGCGTGCGGCGTCATCGGTTTTTTCTGCGATATGTTCATTGTGATGCTGATTGTGGCAGGCGCGCTCTGGCTGTTAGTCCGCCATCTGAAGAAGGGGCAGGGCACATGGTGGCTCATGAACCTTCTTTACTGGTACCTGCCGACCACGCTGCTCCGGCTGCAGTTCCGCCGCGTGCCCGACTCGGGCAACCGGCACTGGATGCAGTAACCCGCGCGCCATCTCCGGATGGCGCTTATTAAAAGGATAACGCTATGAAGTATCAGGTCCGGGAGGGGCGCAACCGGGTAATCATTCTGGCCCTGTGCGCACTTTCGCTGCTTGTGTTTATTCTCGCCGTCAGCACCGTCGTGACCGGCGCGCTGGCGTGGCATTTTGCAAAAACGCAGAGGACCCTGACCACCCCCATGATGTTTGACCGCCCGTTCCTCTCCGATTCCGCCTCCGGAGACGCGGCCTTAAACGGCATGCTGGTGCGCTCTTTCATCAACCTCCGCCTTTCCGTCACGCCCGAAACCGTGGACAGCCAGCACGCCGCCCTGCTGCGCTTCGTTCCCGCTGAGTTCCGTGACGACATGAAAAAGCAGCTCGCCGCCGAAGCTGAGTACATCAAAAACAACGGCGTCTCTTCCGTGTTCCGCATCGATGACGAAATCACCGACTCCACCACCGGTGACATCACCGTGCAGGGCACGCTGAGCGCAAGCACCACTAACGGCAACCTGAATATTTCACTTCCGGATGCCAGTAAAGCCTACCGGCTCAGCGTGCACTACGTGGACGGCCTTATCCGCCTGACGGCCTTCCCCGAGGTGCCCTGGACTCAACCTGAACGCCGCCCGCAACAGGACTGAACCGATGAAAAAGACCCTTTCCGCCCTGGCCGTTGCCGGCGCGCTGGCGCTTCTGCCTGCCGCCGCGCAGGCCGCCGTACCCGGTCCGGCCGGGATCCTGTTTGAAAATAATGCGCACCTTAAGGCGCAGATGAGTAATACCAGTCCTAACAAAATCATTATCGACGGCGAGCTGATTACCTCTTATCATCTTACTGTTTATGGCGGGCATTATTTTTAACTGCCTGCGCCAGCTGCTGACATGGTCTGTCAGCTTCACATACGACGTGCTTGCCGGGGGCTCATTAGCCTGTCTGGTTATGGTTGCGCTGGGCCTCATTATGGAACTGATTGCATATCGCCGGATGCTACGCCGCCGCCGGGGAGGTCATCATGAGGCTTAACGTGCTGCTGACAGCGCTGCTTCTGCAACTGCCTGCATTAGCTCAGGCGTCAGTGGCCTCTGACATTGCTGCGCTTGAGGAGACGAAGATGCAGCACGGCACGCAGCTGCCTGACTTCGGGCTGCCTGGTATCGTACCGGCACGTACGGCGCCCGTTAAACCGCCCAGAATTATGACCCTCACAGACGGACGGCAGGTAAACCTGAACGACTATGCGGTGGTGGTTTTTATGCAGCGCGGCTGTCAGTACAGCGCGAAGTTCGATCCGCTGCTGAAGTCCTGGGCCGATGCAGCAGGGATAAAGGTGTATCCCTACACCCTTGACGGCTACGGAGACGCGGCCTTTCCGGTGGCGCTTATCCCGCGTAAGGCGGGAGCGAACGAGCCGATTGCCGGTGAAATTCTGACGTTTTTCGGCAACGGACTGCCCATCGCCACGCCGACCACCTTTATGGTCAACGTGAACACCAATATGGCCTACCCGCTTTTTCAGGGGGAGACGGATATGGGAACGATGAGCCAGCGCCTTGCGCAGATGATCGAAGCCGATATCGACAATCTCCCGCCAGACACGCTGGGTCCGGTCCCGAGCAGTGCTTCACTGACCCCGCAGTAATACAGGTGGTTGTACCGCTCACGGAGTACCCATGACTGAGAAAACTGTAACGCTCTCGCGACTTGAGACGGCGATGCTGCTTGTCTGCGCCTCGCTGCTGGCTGCAGACGGCTTTTACGCCTGGCTCGCCTGTGACCTTGCCGGTCGTATGGACGGCATAAGTTACGGTTCTGATGCGCTGGTGCTCAGCGGCCTTCAGCTTTATCTGGTGCTGTTCCTTTTTCCACCTGTCGGCGGCTTCGGCGTGTTGACCTGCATCACGCTGCGCCGGCACGGATTTATGACTGACCGTAATCCGCTCTGATACCGGCGGTATGCCATAACTTTCCATCATGTGAAGTAAAAGATGCCTGTCATCAGGAACAGAATGATGAAAATAAAAAATAGGACGCAAAGCGAAACAAAACACACCATTACTGAGCGACTGGTTCTCTTTGTTGCGGTCATCTGGACAGTCGCCACGGGCTGGCTTTTTCTGTGCAGTGCTGTAGCAGATCCGCCGCTACCACCACCACAGGTTATACGCTTTATGATGGACGTCAGAATGTTCAGTCTTCCTGGCTGGACGCTGGCAATGGTTCCACTCTGGTCTCTCTGGCTGGATTATCAGGCTTACGGAAAACTGCCCGCGCTGACAGGGTGGCTACGGCGCTATGGATTTATCGTGGCAGCCAGCCTGGGCACAGCGTTCTGGATGTTCAGTCAGCGCGGTCATCCGGATGTTGTGGATGAAGGTGCATGTTTTCCTTACATATTGTTATGGGCCTTCTTATGTATGCTTTGTATATTCCGCAGGCCAATAGAATGAGTGCAGACAATATCAGTGAGTCTTTGATGCATGCGAAAAAGTCACTAAGAGAAACCCGGATATTCAAATTCCTCAGCTGATTCTGCCCCCACAGGGCAAAACGGTATGAAACAGATCGCTGACTTTTTAGCCTTAAACAGGTGGTATTACAGTCTTCATCTGAAATCTCTTTAAGCAGCTGTTGTACCTTATTTTCTTCTTTGTGATTGATGAAATAACCTGCAAGCAGGAGCCTTTTGGACACGGACGTGATGTCTGTCTTCAGCAGAGACACAAGCATCTGTGCATCTTCACGCGTGATGGCCGACTTTTGTTCGTACCATGCGTCCTGCACGATTGGATTATCAGGGTAGCGCTGATGCAGATTGATCAGCAAAGCATTACGTCTGTCCGCTGGAGTAATTTTATCGATCACCAGTGCCGGGTAGAGGCTTTCTGCATAGGTGGCTGACTCAGGTATGTAATAAAAGTGACTGGGCGTTTTGCGGTAAAAACTCAGCCGGAGGTCAGCTGACTCACCCGTGTTGTGCTTATTGGTTGTTTCCCAGTACAGCGGCTCATGAGTTATTTCATCCCTATATGAAATAAACGCATGATGCGGAGCGTACACAATCTCAGCTTCCCGGCCAGCGGCGTGCATTGCATCCATCAGCAGATAAACGTTCAGGTCGCAGTCTGAGTAATGTCCCGCCCAGCCATCTGATACGGCCTGCACGGGGGAATAATAAAAGTGAAGGCCAAGCAGTTGATTCGCACAGGTCAGATAGTCCTGGTTACTTAAATTCATATCACAATGCTGTCTGACATCATTGAGCCAGGCCTGAGTATTACCAAATGCCAGGGCTGCACGTTCTGCTGTTGCAATACCATTCTGCCTGTCGAAATCGATGAGGCGGTGCGACAACAACTCAGGATCATAATTACCCGAAATGTTTTCACGTGTCCGCGCAGGTTGTTCAAATTTCCTGCCTGAATAATCCCCGTCATACCAGTTACGGGCAAATGGATAAATAACCGCAAAAATCAGCAGGCTGCCGAGGATAAGTACCTCATTTCTTCTTTTCAATATTAAACCCTTATTTACCATAAACCGACAGGCCAGTGATGTACGGCATGGCCCTTCATCCATGTTATCGGCTTCCTGTCTGTTTATTTAATCCTGAACGATTAAATCATGAATCCCATTTTGTTACGGAGCGTCATCACATGAAACTCAGGCAGTTTCTTCTTTCCGCCGCGACGGCGCTGGTCATCAGCACCCCGGTGCAGGCCGACGTGCAGGGCGACCTGAACGGCTACTTTGGCAGCCTCGGCTTTGACGGCAACGTGTCAAAGGCGCAGGCATGGCAGGGTCAGGCCGCAGGCTATGTCACCGGCGGCTCAGTCTATCTGCGTAACCCGGTCAAACAGGTGCAGCTCATCTCGATGCAGGTGCCGTCACTCAACGCCGGCTGCGGCGGCATTGACGCCTATCTGGGTGCCTTTTCCTTTATCAACGGGGCGGAACTGCAGCGTTTCGTTAAGCAGATTATGAGTAATGCGGCGGGCTACGCCTTTGACCTTGCACTGCAGACGATGGTGCCGGAGCTCAAGCAGGCCAAAGACTTTCTGCAAAAGCTCGCCTCGGACGTGAACTCGGCCAATATGAGCTCCTGTCAGGCCGCGCAGGGCATCATCGGCGGTCTGTGGCCGGTGTCTCAGGTGTCGAACCAGAAAATCTGTCAGGACATTGCCGGCGAGAGCAACCTTTTCTCCGACTGGGCGGCGTCGCGTCAGGGCTGCACCGTGGGCGGGCAGGGTGACAGCGTCACCGGCCGGGCCTCTGATAAAGATAAAGACCAGGTGCTGAAAAACAAAAACCTCATCTGGGACGCGCTGGGCCGTAACCATCTTTTTGATGGCAACCGCCAGCTGAAGGAGCTGGTCATGAGCGTGGTGGGCTCCATCATCTTTAACAAGGCCGGCCAGGTCACCATTCTGACGCCGCTGGTCGATAACCGCGACATCATCAACGTGCTGATGCGCGGCGGCACCGCGAAAATATACGGCTGCGACGAGCCGGACCTGTGCCTCGGACCCATGCCCGCCAGTGTGACGGTCAGCAGCGACGTGGCGCTGGTCACCCAGGTGCGCAACATTATGATTTCCATCGACAGCAAACTCAGCGCCGATACCGGCCTGTCGGACAGGGAAAAAGGCTTCATCAACACCACCTCGGTGCCGGTGCTGAAATACCTCACCAACTCCCGCAGCATGGGCATGAGTCCGACCTATCTGATTCAGGTCGCCGACTTTATTGCACAGGACATGATGATCCAGTACCTGCAGGAGCTGGTAAAGCAGGCGAGCCAGTCACTGGCCGGTAAAAACTTCCCCGAACAGGCGGCCGGCGAGCTGCGCAACAATGTGCAGGCTGCCACTTCGCTGCTGGCGCAGATGAAGCTGCAGAGTACCGCCGAACAGAACGCGCTGGACGGCATCGATCGCAACATGCAGTACCTGCAGCAGCAGGTATCAACGATTATCTCGACGTCCTACCAGGGCAACTATCAGTGGGGAACAGGCAATGACTGAGGTCTGGACCATCTACGGCGGTGACATGTGGCGTCAGGTGTTTAACGGCGTCGTCACCGTCATCGGCAGCGACACCTATGACACGTTAAAACGTATCGCCGGGCTGTTTGGCGTGCTGGGCGTGATCGTCAGCTTTATCAAATCGCGCAATCCGATGGTGTTTGCCAGCTGGCTGGCCATCTTTTTTGTCATTACCTCGGTGCTGCTCGTTCCGAAGCGCAGCGTACAGATACTTGATGTCACAGATCCGGCGGCGGTTTATCAGGTTGATAACGTGCCGGCCGGCCTGGCCTTCATCGCCGGCCTGACCACGTCCGTGCAGTTCGGTGTGGCGCGGCTTTATGAGTACAGCTTTTCGCGGCCGGATTCGCTGACCTATACCAGGTCCGGCATGCTGTTTGGTTCGCAGATTGTAGCGCAGACCACGGACTTCCGGTCACAGAATCCGCAGCTGGCCGGAATGCTTACCGACTATGTGGAGAACTGCGTGGTGGGCGACATTCTGCTGAACAACAAGTACACCGTGTCGCAGCTGCTGAACAGCACCGATCCGCTGACGCTGATTACGAACAACCCAAGCCCGCTGCGCGGCCTGTATCAGGATACCGGAAGCGGCCGGCAGTTCATTACCTGCCAGCAGGCGGCTGCGGTCATTAAAAACCTGATTGGGGCAGACGTGCGCATTGGCGGCAAGACCTGGCACGCGCTGGCCACGCGCGTATTCGGCAGCCGCGTCAGCGGCGATACGCTGCTCGGCAACGCAATGGATGAAAGCTACAACTTCTTCTATGCGGGCGGCCTGAGTGCCTCGCAGATCATGCGCAACAACATTACCAATGCGGCCATCCGCGACGGCTGGAAAGGCTTTGCGGCGCGCTCTTCGGACACGGCCAACCTGCTGAATCTGGCCACCGAGTCCAGCATGACCAAACAGCGCATCAGCTGGGGCGCGGGCGGGGTGATAGCTGCGCGTACGCTGCCGATGTTCCAGTCGCTGATGATGCTGGTCCTGATAGCGCTGTTCCCGCTGGTGATCGCGCTGGCGCTGGTGAACCACGACATCTTCGGGCTTAAAACGCTGAAGCTGTACGCCGGCGGTTTCATTTACTTCACGATGTGGCCGGTGATGTTCGCCATCCTCAACTCGCTGGCCAACTTCTACCTGCAGACGAAGACCGGCGCCACGCCGCTGGTGCTGGCCAATCAGGATCAGGTCGCCCTACAGCACTCAGACGCGGCCAACATTGCGGGCTATCTGAGCATGTCGATACCGGTGCTGGCCTTCTTCCTGACCAAAGGGGCAGCGTCGGTGGCTTCACAGGCTGTCGGCGGTATCATGAGTTCGGCGGCGTTGGCGACCGGCGGACAGGCCTCCACGACGGCGGACGGGAACTGGTCGTTTAACAACATGTCGATGGACAACGTCAGCGCGAACAAGTTTGACACCAACATGCTCCGCCGCTCGGGGTCTCAGGGCTTCCAGACCGGCAATAACGCGATGATGACGCAGACGGCGGACGGCCACACCGTGGTGGATACCAGCCAGGCGATATCAAACCTGCCGGTCAGCATGCGGCTCAGCTCCCTTGCCAGCAGCGGGTTCTCCGAGCAGGCGCGGCAGGCACAGCAGCAGGCGCAGAGCTCGCTTGATGGCTACAACCACAGCGTGACCAGCGGTTTCCAGCAGATGAACCAGCTGACGCAGCAGAGCGGCAACAGCGACAGCGTGACGCAGGGCAGCGATAACAGTGTGGCAACGAACGTCTCCAGAGGCGCGAGCAAAATGCAGTCGGCTGTTGAGAGCTATGCGAAGTCGCATAATGTTTCTGAGCAGCAGGCGTATAACCAGCTGATGGACATTACCAATCAGGGTGGTGTGGGTGCGGGTGCCAGAGGCTATGTGAAATTTGACTCTGGTGACCAACTTGCCGGCAAGCTGGGCAAGTGGGCGACCGGCCTCAGTGCCGGGGGCGAAGCTAACGTCAATACGGACTGGCGCCATACGTCTGGCAGCTCGCACGGGACGCAGGACAGCCACGCTGAGGGCCGCGATAACCGTAAGGATCAGAGCAGTCAGGAAGCCCGAGACTTCCGCGAAGGTGTGGACATGGTCACCTCAACCCGCCTGAGCGATTCGGGGAGTCATACGGATAATCAGTCCAGCTCGAATGCTCAGCAGTTCGCAGCGACGCTTAATGATGCGAAGAGTCAGTACCATCAGTATACCGAGAGCAGCACGCGCAGTCAGGAGTTCAGCCGCATGGCCACGCTGTCACAGACGCAGAGCGCCAGCCTGGACGCCAACTACAATCAGGAGTTCGTGGACTGGACTACCGCGAAGTATGGCAGTGATGCGCAGAACATCCTGACCAACGTCAGAAGCGCGCAGGGTGCGGCCACCGAATTTATGCACGAGCGGCTTGAGCCGGAAATTATGCGTAACTATGGCGCACGGACTGACCAGGTTAACAGCGAGCCGCTGCAGCCCGCCCGTTCGCTGGATGCAGCCGGGACATCTTCGGGCGGGGGAACACCGCTTCAGGCCGGGACGCAGTCGTCCGGAGACGCTCTGTCGGGTTCACCTTCGGCTCATGGCCATGAACGAGTCCGCGGAGCGTCGCCGGATTCTGTCGTCACAAATGGCCGCGCAACTGAAGTCAGCGCGCATCAGGGAGAACGAAACCTCAGCGCTCAGGCCGGTGCACCTTCACAGGAAATGAGAGAAGATTTCCGTAGCGGGTCAAAACGTATAAATGAGCAGGCCGCAGGAGCTGGCATTCAGAATAATGTCGCCAGTCAGGTCGCAGCACAAAGATCTGGCCTTATGGAAACTCTCAGGGAAAATGACGGTAAAATCGCCGAAAATAAAACTACTGTTCAGACGTCCAGTGATATACTTAAGTATGAACATGATTCTGCTAAAGGAAACTTCAAAGCGGGTCATGATAAAGAGTTAAATGAGCAGGGTCAGAAACCGAAAGATAATCTGGGTGATGACTTTGATAAAAAAATAAAGGAACTTAGACGGCGAGCTGGATAAGTAAGGGGGCTGGGATGATGTATAGCGATATAAAGAAAGATGCAGATTATCTGCTTAATAGTTTTGCATCCGGCGAACAAGAAGTTCCAAATGCACTCGATGCAATCAAATTAAGTGCTGCTTTTCCGGTAACTTGTTTGTCGCTGTATGCATTATCGTTCGCATACATCATCTATAGCTTTGTGCCGCCAGACGATGTGTGGATTAATCCGACTCTGCATTATCAGGGTCTGACTCTGGCCTTCGGTGGTTTCACACTAATCTTATCATTAGCAATTATGGCTATGACCTACACTCCGTTCTTGTTGTTGACCTCTATACCTCAGACAGTGAGGCGTAAATCGCTACTGGTGCAGAAGTTAAGTAGGACATACAAAAATACCTGTATAGCAGCGATCTCTATCAATGGCATGTTTGCATTGATGGCAGCCTGGAATTGGCAGTTATTTTATGCGGCCCCATTCGTGCTTTTGATCAGTCATCTCATCATGCAGGCTATTATCAGTTCAGAATTGACTCGTTATGGTATTGCCGGTGCGATGAGTAAATTCGGCAAACTTATCAAAAAGATTTAAGTTCTCACGGCATCTGCCGATACCCCTTCCGGCACTCTGACGGAAGGGGCTTTCTTAACAAATCCCCTTATTAACACAGCGTTCCCCGGGGCGCGCCTGTCCCGTTTTTCCCATTTAACAAGGATACGTCAATGAAAAACCGCAATGCCTTCGTGGCAGCGATTGCTGCTGCCTGCCTTATGCTGTCCGGCTGTGGTGCCATGAGCACCGCCATCAAAAAACGCAATCTCGACGTCAAAACGCAGATGAGCCAGACCGTCTGGCTGGAGCCTTCCAGCCAGAAAACCGTGTACCTGCAGGTGCGTAACACCTCTGACAAGGACATGAGCGATCTGGAGTCGATGCTGGCACAGGATCTGCGCGCCAAAGGCTACACCGTGACTTCAAATCCTGACTCTGCCTACTACTGGATTCAGGCCAATGTCCTTAAGGCAGAAAAGATGGACTTACGTCAGGCACAGGGATTCCTGTCGACCGGATATGAAGGTGCCGCTACCGGCGCCGCGCTGGGTGCAGGTATTACCGCCTACAACAGCTCATCCGGCGGGGCTATTCTGGGGGTAGGTCTGGCGGCGGGCCTTGCCGGAATGGCGGCGGATGCTCTGGTTGAAGACACAAACTATACAATGGTGACCGATCTGCAGATATCTGAACGGAGCAAAGCCGCCGTGACCACGGACAACGTGGCGGCGCTGCGTCAGGGCTCCTCGGGCATCAAGCTGCAGACCAGCAGCGAAGAGGGCAATCGTATGAAATACCAGACCCGCGTCGTCTCAAATGCCAACAAGGTAAACCTGAAGTTTGAAGAGGCTAAGCCGGTGCTGGAAGCGCAGCTGGCCAAATCCGTTGCAGGCATTATGTAATTGATAAACTCACTGATCACGGGAGCGAACAGTGCGAAGACAAATCGAGGATGTTGCAGCCTGGCTGCCTGCACCTGTAATAATCACACTGATCGGTGGCATCTGCACTCTGTTGTTAGCGAAGGTCACAGAGAGCTGGCTCCCGGGACGGTTTATCAGCGCAATGCATGAATACAGCGGCACATCAGTTGCGGTTAACTCTGATGGTTTCTTCCGGTTTGTCGTCGCGGCCGTGCTTCTTTATGTTTTGTCGATAGCATCCTGCGGAATAACCATTGCACTCGCGCTCTGGAATATCTTACGGCTTATCTGGAAACTTGCAGGCCGCTGAAATTCCTGGTATTAAGTAATGACCGGTTGCAAAACCGGCGGCATGCGTCTTAAGGAGAAATAAGAACATCTCTCCTGACAACGGGGCGCCTGCCGACCCCCGTCTGCGCCCCCCGGGCAGCGGACACCGGGGCAGCATCAACACCACGGGTGCTGCCCTCCTCCCTTACGGGACCTCATGTTTTCACGTTTCTCCCTGATGCACGGGCTAGCGGAAGCGTGGCTCAGATCCTCCGGATACCTCTCCCGCATGCTGCACGGTGAGCGTGCGTCCGGGATTACGCTTTAACTGTACTGACCCTCCGTTCTTAACTTCCTGAAGGAAATACCGATGCTCACTTTCAACGGTGCGGCACGCACCCTTATTGCCTGGCTTACCTTGTTTTTCGTGTTCAGCGCGTACGTGCTGCTGCACTACGGTACGCCGCTGGTGAAATTCCTGATGACGCACAGCAGCTTCTACGCCTGGGACCGACTAGGGCGACATGATGCCGGTCGGCGTCATCACGGCGCTGCTGGTGCTGAGCGCTCTCGCGGGCGGCAGCCTGATGGCCACGGCTTCTCTGTTTATCTGGCACGCCGTTCCGGGACTTGTCGTGCGCCCTGACCGTCTGCGCAGAACCCCTCAGCTGCAGAAGTAATTCTGAACATACAGTCCGCTTAACCTTTTCCTGTTGTCAGCCTGCTCGGTTTATCCGGGCGGGCTGCGCCTGCGTGCTTTCCGGAGTTCCCCATGAGTTTTACACCCAAATACCTGACGCAGGGCGGCCAGATGACGGCCTACCGCCTGCGTATGTTTGTTCAGGTCAGCAACTGGATTTTCCACTGGATGCTGCTGCTGTTCGTGGTGGCCACTGGCGTACTTTTCTGGCTGACGACGCCCGACGACGTGCTCCGCAACGGCTTCTGGTACTGGGCAGCGTGGCCCAGCCACTCACTGCTGGGCCTCTCACCGCGCGCGGCCGAAGCTACGTGGGACGTTATCTGGCACTGCGGTGAAGGCGCGCAGCTATGCACCATAAAGCTGACGCCGGCGCAGCTGCTGGCCAATCCGTGGATGCAGGACATGGGCCGCCAGTTCCTGGCGAACCTGCGCTTTATCGCCAGCGCCTGTGGCATCACCGCCAGTCTGCTCTGGTGCCTCATCGCCTGGTACATGGGCCGCATCGGTAAAAAGGAGAGTGAGGACGAGTTTATCTCCGGCATGACCCTCACCGACAAGCCCAAAGAGGTAAACCGGCTGCTTAAAAAAGCCGGCCAGAAGTCCGATCTGCAGATAACTATTACTTTCTGGACGACATGCCCACGCAGTGGCTGGGAGAGGGCGCGCGTGAGCTGGGCCTTGAGGGGCCGGTTGACCTGGATACCTTCACCGGCATTCTGCATGGCAATCTGCCTAACGGCGTGACGCTGGGTAAAGAGGTGCAGGGCGTGCACGTGCACCGCCCGGGTCACGACTTTACCTTTTCGGCACCCAAAAGCGTCTCGATGCTTATCCTTGCCGGCGGCGATAAACGCCTGCTGGAGGCGCACCATGACGCGGTAAAAGAGACGCTGTCTGCACGTTACTGGCGTTGATCAGGACAACGGCAACGTCATCCTGAAGGATGAAACAGGGCGTACGCACTTCTGGTCCCCGCAGGAACTTAACGCCACGGAAATCGAGGTTTTTGAAACCCGCTCTATTGAGCTGCGCACCGGTGACAGCGTCCGCCTGAGTAAAACACAGAAGCAGGCCGGTCACGCTGCACACGAACAGTATCGCGTGGCGGAGCTGCGCGATAACGGTGAGATTGTTCTGCGTAACGGCAGCGGGGTTAAAGTCATCGATCCGGCGACCACGCTTGCTGACCGTCACGTGGACTACAGCTGGGCGGTTACCGGCTATGGTGCGCAGGGCGCCAGCGCCCGGTACTCACTGGCGCTGGAGGGTGTTGAGGGCGCCCGTGAGCTGATGAGTGGCGCACGGGCGTTTTATATCAACGTCTCGCGTGCAAAGGACCACGTTCAGATAATTACCGATGACAAAGCTGGCTGGACGAAGACGCTCGGGGGCAGAAAAAACGAGCCGGCCACGGCGCATGACGCGCTGATGCCGGAGCCGGCGCGCGATCAGGCCAGGCGCATCTGGGCGATGGGTCAGGCCGCGTCTAAAACGGCAATCGGCCGCGCTTTTTTGCGGTCAAACGGCCTTCGCGCCAGCCCCGTCACGGCCCGTATTATCCCGCCGACACGAAAGTTCCCTGAACCCCATCTGGCTCTGCCGGTGTACGACGGTAACGGCAAAGCGGCGGGCCTGACGATGGTCCCGCTGCGTCACGATAAAGGATCACTCACTCCCGGTCAGACCCGCCAGCTGTTAACGGAAGGTGCACAGGCCGCCATGCTGCAGAAAAGCCGCAGCGGCGAGGTTCTGCTCGTCAGCGATCTTACGCAGGGATTTGCCGCTGCGCGTGTAAAGCCGGAGGCGGGAGTATTAATCGTGCATGACCGGCAGTTGCCGTCCCCACAGCTACTGAAGGTGGCAGGCGGCCAGCCAGATCAGCTGCGCCGTCCGGACGCCACGTTGCTGAGTCAGGTGAAAGCTGAGCTGCAGAAGATGCTCGCTGTTCTGCCGAGAACAGAGAAAAAACAGGATGAGCGGGATACGCTGCGCAGTGCAATAAAATCAGTCAGCGCCGGCAGCCTTATGGAAAAAAACACCCTGCCTGAAATGCCACCTGCCCGGGACGGAATGGACAGGATCACGCTGGCAGTACAGCTTGCAGTAAGTGTGGCAGAGGTTATGGAGCAGAAGGTGCCCCGCCTTCCAGGCGAATCGCAGCCGGACTACAGCGCGCTCGTCCGGCAGGTTGCCCGGACGCTGGCTGATACGCCTGAAGCCTCTGCTGATGCTGCAGTACGCGCCGTGCTCGGTGCGCTCTCAGCGAGCGGCATACCGGACAGCGTCAGGCAGGCCGCCACTGCTGGCAATGGCGGCGTGGTTCCGGCCGCGGTGGTCCGCGAGGTGCAGGAGGAGCTCAGCCGGTCGCACTCTGCTGTTAAAGCGGCTCAGCCGGATATTCCGTCAGCGGTGCTGGCTGATGCCGCACGCGAGCTTGACCGGCAGGCTCAGGTTAGCCTGCCACCGGAAGGGCGGGGGCGTGAGCAGGAAAGAGAGCACCCCGCCCCGGAGATTACCCGTCACATCCAGAAAGAACGTTAATACCCTGGGCGGCCATATTCAGTGCGGCCGCCTCACCTTCTGTCTGCCCTGTGCAGGCATAGGGGTCTGATGCTCAGTGGAATGAAAACTCACATTTATGTTTCACATAATACTGGCAGGGATCATCAGGGGCAGATTGTTCAGATAGGGTTCTGGCTTAGAACCCCAAAGGGCCACATCGTAGAAGGCATCAGATACCGTCGAGAAGAAAATCAATAGCAGCTTTAATGTCTGTACGACAGAGAGAGGCATCGCAGAACACAGCCCCCAGAGCACGAGCGGGAATGCTCGCCATTTCATGCGTCATTACGGCATATTCTTTGTCATCAGTCAGTCTGATAAGCGGAACCAGCCGTTCAGGGCGCCTGCTGCCCGGGTACTTTTCAACAGGCAGCAAGGGGATCACAATCCTGCGGTTCAACTGCCCGATAATATCGCTGGTAACATCGAGCAGCAGGGGATAGACGGTGCTTTTCCCGGTATTACTGTATACGGTGAACTGCATTCTTAAAATGTCCTGTACTCATCGCTGAAACAACCGTGCTCATCGTGAAAGCGGTTCAGAGCTTCCAGAGCTTCGCTGTTTTCCTCCTGCCATTTTTTCGCTTCGTACTGACGCAGTTCAGCGTCGAGAGCCGTTGTCAGGGTGGCACTGAGATTAATTCCGGCCTCACGCGCACGGCTAAGTAAGTCGCGTTCTACGGTCATGGTAACGCTTTGCGTTGCTCGTTGTGTTAAAGCCATAAATACCCTCGCGTTAAATTCCGTGCAATTAACACTGCCAATCACACGGATTATAACACAGGGAAATAATTTGAGTGAAGTAATAGCTTAACGTGGATTTTCGCTCCACTGAGCGTCAGCCCCCGCATATGAGAGAAATCATGAGACAGACCCTGAAGATGGCCACCGTTGCTCTGGCCATGAGCAATGCTTTGTTTTCAGTACAGTCCGGCGCCGCCGACGCAGAAGCGTTTACCCCGGAGCAGCAGGCCCGCATCGGCGAGATTGCGGCGGACTATCTGGTCGCGCACCCTGACGTGCTCATTGATGTGAGTAAAAAGCTGCAGGCGCGCCAGCAGGCTATGCAGCAGCAGGCTTATGTGCAGTCAGCGCTTAAGGCGCACCGGCTGCTAATGCAGCTCGGTGGCGTGCCAGTCAAAGGGCCGGCTGACTCAAAGGTCATCGTAACCGAATTCTTTGACTATGAATGTATCGCCTGCAACATGATGGCGCCGGTGATGGAAAAGGTGATGACCGCAAACGCCGGTGTGCGCTTTGCGTTCCGCGACTGGACCATCTTTGCCGCCCGCTATCCGGAATCGGCGCAGGCGTCACGCCGTGGCCTGAGTATTTACCGGAAGCAGGGTGCAGATGCCTACATGTCGTTTCACAACGGCATTTACCGGACCGGGCATAACGAAGGGAAACTGACTGCAGAAGACATTGAGAAGGTGGCCTCTACAGCCGGTGCAGGTGCCTCTTCGGGCGACGATAATGCCGCTTCCGATGGAATAATTGAGAGCAATGATGCGCTGGCAAAAATGCTGGGCCTTACCGGTACGCCGGGAATTATTGTCATGCCGGCAGAAAACGCCACAGCACAGAACACCACGGTCATCCCGGGCGTGGTCAGCGGGGAAGTGATGCAGCAGGCTATCGCCCGTGCAGAAAAGGGATAAAAAAAACCGGCTCTCGGGGCACCGGGCCGGCCAAACTATCATACAACGGAGCAATGCGGTCGGACGCACTGACAATCCCGCCGACTGTATGAGTAAGTATCGGCCATCCAGTAAAAAACTTTAGGCCGTGACGTCTACGCCGTTCTGTAACTGGTTAGTTTTTCATTGCTGTAAGAGGTGCCGCGGATTATGCCGTCTCAGGTCACATTACTGAGAGCAAGGCTGCTCTGGCTTGAGATGCCTGCTGAAAATGACATGGCTGATAACACGACGGTTATCCCGGGTGTGGTCAGAGAACAGGTTCTGCAGCAGGCCATTTTTCGTGCGGCCGGGAAAGGACAGCTACGGAACGCGTTTACGGCTCAGGTGTAAAGCTTACGGTGAGGTCATAAAAGAATCCCGGCACGGGTGCCGGGAAGCGGGAACATTTCAGTCTGCCAGTTAGCGCCAACCAATGGGCATTGCCAGGAGTATCGGCCATTCCGCCAGAACCTTTACCCATGACCTCCACCCCGATCAGGCTGTTCGTTCCTCGCGCCGCTGCGGTACGCCTCAGCCTGATCGCTCTGTACATCGCCAGGACTGCGAAAGCCACGCAGAACTGAAAGCATTACCCCTTCCTGTGAGCTTCAATTCTTACTCAGTGTCCCGCCAGACGCTGAGTTGAATTAAGTACGCCCGCAGATGTGAAGACCATCACGGTAAAGTTTATCGGTGAAATTTTTTCTAACCATACGATTCCTGCTATGTACAAACTGTGCTGGATTTAAACGGTTGAGATGGGTATTCTTTTCAGAATTCGCCGGGCGGCGATCCTGTTTAGATCTTTGTCGATTACTGTGGTGGTTAACGACAGGGTGAGCAGTAAACCAGTGACCGGACATGCGCGGCGCGGGAAAGAATTAACCGGATGGGACGTATCCGAAAAACGTCCAGGGTATGGAGCCCACGTTACACCGGGATCTGAAAGCAAAAACCCCCTGACTCTGCTTAATCAACTTGGCGGAAGATTCAGAATCAGGGGGTCCAAAAGCAGGCGCTCGCCTGTGAAGGATTATAACGCATGCTTTTCATAAGACAACCCCTGTCCGCCATAAGTACGGGACAGGGTGAATGACCAGATTTTAATCGGGTTAAACCGCCCGAACCTCAAAAACGACGGGCGCCATCGCGGCGATCACTCCGTAGCCTGCAAGTGCTCAAACCCTGAATGGTTTGCACCCGATAATTTCCGGCGCCTGCCGGGACAGATGGGGCATGCCATGAGCCGGCTCGTCATGAAAGACAAGCGTACCGGGAAAATGATGCTGCGGCAGCGCATGTCACGTCATCCTTATTTTGTTCAGCTACGTGAGGCTGCCGGCCGTAAACGCGATTTCAGGCCGGAAAAACAGGCTCTGTATGATGCTGCCTGGCCGCTGGTTATTCAGCGTGCGGACTTTGCCACCTCAGTGGTCACCTTCAACGGCAGCAAGCTGGCTGATGAGCTCAGCCCGAAAGATGAGGATGGCAACGTCATTCCGGAAACGCGCGTTGAACCTTCCCGGCTTTCCCGCCTTTTTGGGGAGTGGGAGCGTTTTGGTTTAATTGAGCGTCCGGATCTGGAAATGGACCCGGCCACCGGCTACTGCATGCCACGCCACATCGTGCTGACGGACCGGTTCTGGCAGCTGTGTGGCATCGACATGGACAAGTTCCTGTCTGAGCGCAACGCCCGCCTGGCTGCAGAGGCCGACAGTATTATCGAACCCGGAACGTTCGCATCCGTCAGCGCGGCGCGCCGGCGCTGGTATGAAAACATGCGCATGGCCACGCTGCTGAGCCGCCGTGAAAAGGCGTCCAGGAACAAGCGCCGCAGCCGGCTGGGTAAACTGTCTCTCGATGACAGGCGTAATGCGATGGCCAAGTTGCTGCGGATGCGCCCGGCGCACGAGTGGATGAAACTGTCTCCGGATGAGTTTGACCGTCTGGTCTGGAAAAGTCTCAGGCAGCTTGACCTCGGGCTTGACTATGAGCCTGCCTCCCCAATACCCGACAAGGTGCACTAGCCCGATCACTTTTCTTTAACCGCCTTGACTGGCGGTAAAGGCGTTTGTGCACAGCGCAGAATCCTGGTTCTGAGCGCGCGACCTGCCGCCATTTCGGTCTGAAAAAGAATAAAAATCACCCCTGCCGGCCACTGCCGTTATTTTTATCCACACTTACCCGCAATTAATATGCCCCATTTATCCGCAAGTATTGTCTGCGTTATCTGCAAGGTATTCCTGACTTACGTCAGTAAAGAATCCTCATAAAGATAAGGTATTTTTCATGCAGGCATTCTGCGGTGATAAGTTAATGCCTTCTCCTGCATCGGCAACAGGCGTCCTCGCTGATCAGGATTTTTAAGGTAGCTCCCGCTTAGGCGGGCAACGGTTCATGCCATTAGTTACAACAACCTATGATTCAATTTAATCGAACACAGCGCAGGTCTGAAAGCACGAGCCCCTCTCCAGCCAGACCCGAGCCGTGCCTGAAGCCCGATTGCCCCTACTGACCAGCCGCCCCCGCCCGGCCCGAAGGGCCGGAACAGGAGTGGCTGATAAATGGGTGTTGTAACTATCAGTTTTATATTGCGGTAAGAGGTGCCGCTGATTCTTTCTTTCGTCTCCGACCATCCGGCTGATAAGCTGCTGACAGGTCGCTGCTAAACGGCGTCTGGCAGGAAGGGGTTGGAGTTTTGCCACCATCCACCCTGCAACCGGCTCTGCCGGGCTTACGGCGCCCGAAGGCATCTGAGCCGTCCTTAACAGTTTCTGGCGCCTCCATGCCGCTGACGCGGCATTCAGGGGACAGGCTGTGCACTGCTCGCCTGTCCGGCTGCGTCTGAGAGGTAAGTGCTATGCAGGATACTGAACAGCAGCACGGCGAGCTGGTAAGGGTATACGCCATGATCGGCGCCGTAGTCATGGCAATGCCCAGCGACGGCCTTGAAACCACGCGGTTGCGGATCGCCGGATTTATTCGTGAAGAACTGGTAAGAACGGAAGAGTGGCCGCCGCAGATGAAAACGCTCATGCAGAGCGCGATGGAGACACTGGAAATATATCCTGACCAGGAAGTCGTTGAGGGGCACCGCGACGACGACGGGGTTCTCTGAGGAGTGCTGATGTCATAAAATGCCGGTCATCAGAATCACCCTATGCTGTGGTCAGGCATGTCGGAATACCCTATGAATAAAGAAAACCTGAACGTAAGTCATCTTGCCTGGTGTGGGCTGATTGCCCTGCATACCGCCCGCCAGGATGGAGTTGTATCTTCACCCGCGCAGGACAACCTGTTTCTTACCCGTTGGCTGGCCACCGCTGAGAAACAGCGACGTTTTGGCAGGGAGCTGGCCAACGATATCAGCTGGCTGCTGAGGGAGGGCAGGGGAAAGGGCCTTCGGGCCGATCTGCCCGGCAAGCTCGATTACCTGTGGCGCGCCGGCAACGGCAACCTGCAGGCGCAGAACGACCTTTTCCGACTGCAGCACGCTCTGCACGCGGCGAAGCTGACCGGATGGATTTACATGGTGCTCGCCGAAAGTGAGTGGAGTGGCCGCAGGCAGCGGCCGCTCAGTCCATCAGTATCGGGCATCTACCTCAACCGTAATGCGCTGGAGACCGGCTTTGATGAACAGGGTCAGCAGCGCATTCCCCTGCCGATCCGGATTACTGGTGCCCTCGCAGGGCTCGATAAGCTATTGCAGCGATCGGGCTGGCGCCGTGAAGCAGCCGGCGCTCAGGACGAGCAGCTGCATACCCTCCTGGCCGAAGGGTTCACTGCAAAGTAAATCTCTGTCTGCGCTGGTAAGTGGTGACGGGTCCCTGTTCCTCCGGGTACGGACATGCAGCGGATGAGCCGTGAGTAAACCGCATAATACATGCCGTTGTATTTTATCCTGAAATGGCATTCTGTACGGGTGACCCGCACTTTTAAGATCAAAAACTCCATTCATCAGGAACATGCCGGGAATAACACTATGAACAGACATGAGATGATATCTGCGCTTTTCAGCAGCGCGTGCCAGCGCTGGCTCGCCGTGCTGGCAAAGGTGTGCCAGTCGTTCTGTGGTGCTCCAGACAGTGACACTTTTTTCAGGGCCCGTATCAATGGACACTCCCTCTCTGCACGGAGCAGGCTCAGCCTGCGGCGCGACGTCTGAGACCATCATCTGCGCGTACGCTTCATAATTCTCCTGCGCCTGCTGACGGCTGTAACGTACGGGTGCCCTGCGCTCAGCCTTTACTCTGTAGCCACAGCGACGCTGCCGGGCTGAATCCGTCAGCGTGGCCTGCACCCACGTCCAGAACGCGCGACCGGCATGTGGCGTCACACTGTAACCCGCCTTTTTCATGATTTTGCGGGCGATGCTCTCACTCCACTGACTGATAAGTGAGAGAGCCCCGTTAATATCACCGCGAGATGTAAGAATATTTATCTCGTGAAATTCATTCATTTATACCCCCACTGTAAACATATTTTTATCGGCAGTATAAATAATCAATTGACGCCTGTTTGTTATATTTTATTGCGAAGTTAATCAGATGTTTCTTATAGAGTTCATATATGCACGATAGAATATGTAATTAATTTTTAATGCAGACAAAATCTTTGCGAAAATATATAAAAAAAGTAACTGTATTATCAGTACTCTCTTTTATACCCTGAGCCTTCGCCACCGTGATGACAGGATTTTCACCCGGCGGTACGGCGCTGAGCTTGATAATGCATTTTAACGGCAGCGCGCCAGAGTATGGACGTGGCGGCTTATGACTTTACCAGCCAGCCCTTGGCACAGGCCCTGTCGGCTGCCGTAGCGCGGAGCGTGACCGTGCGACTGGTTGCCGACGAAAAGAAAAACCGGGACCACTGGTCGCTCGTCAGCAGGCTGGCCTGCGCGGATATTCTGGTGCGCGTAAACGGCGTGTAGAGCATCATGCATAATAAATTTATTATGGCTGACGGAAGTGCGGTTGAAACGGGGTTATTTAATTACACCTCGTCGGCTAAAAATAAATGCCGAAAACACTCTGGTTATTACGGGCGAGCCGGAAGCTGTATGCCCGTATCAGGCGGAAGTTAACCGACTGTGGAATGAATCCTCACCGGTAATCTGCCCAGCAGACAGGCTGAATTAGAAAAATCAGGCAGGTATCATATTCTGTATTCTGAAGTATCAATATTACCTGCGATCAACGTCGTGCAGGCCGGGTCCTGCCGGATCAGAACCGGCACAGCATGACGGCGTCACCGGCAGAGTGCTCATTATGGCAGCAAAGAAAACAAACGTAAGCAGTCTCTGCCGGCGCCATTGAAATGACGCTCGCCGCAGTCACGGCTGTTCGTTCCTCGCACTGCTGCGGTACGCCACAGCCGTGACTGCGGCGAGCGTGGCGGGCTCACGTGTAAAGTTACGTTTTTTTGCTGTTTCATCGTTTTCGCCCGGGACGGGCCGTTTTATGTTGTTTGTAGACGCCTTTCTGACGCTTTCCCCTCTGAGGTTACTTATGGATGAATACACTTCACCTGCTCGCTTTCTGGCATACCTTCTGGAAGAGCACGACATCTCCCTTGCGAAGCTGTGTAACCGCAGTGGAATGGACATTGACACAGCCCGGGGCTTTCTGGCCGGGCTGCTGCCGGTGACCCCGGTACTGGCTGACCAGCTGGGCAGGGTTTCTCATTCGTCCGGATTCTGGCTGAACCTGCAGGCCCTGTGGACACGCTTTGAGTCTGACCCGCAGTCTGATAACGACAGGGCGTCGCAGTCCTGAACCGCAGCGCGCATGCGTGGCCATGACGGACGAAAAAAACCCGCCCGGAGTACATCGGGCAGGAACATGCAGTGTTATGCGATCCATCTTTCGAAGAGTCAGTTCATCGTTGTCCTGTGACATACGTGTGACAGGGCCAGCCTTTCCCTTTCCTTAGCCGCTCCGGCGTTGCATGACTACAAAAATACACAGAACGTTCGCCGTTTCATGGTGGACGAGTGCAGTCCAGATTTCTGATTAGATCGCGAGTTTATGGCTTGGCTACGAAAGATGTACCAAAAAATTTGGGTGATGTAGTGATGAGTAGAAGTGCAGACATTCACTTTAGAGCAGAAACGTATGGTCTTCGCTCGTAGCTGCTGTTGAGGTATCAGGGTCTGCTTTTTGTCATAAGCCGACATTGTTAAATCGGGATGTTCTAATTGGCATGGACAGGTTACCAGAACTTGACAAGGTAGAACGATCGTTCTACCTTCAGCTTATGAACATAAAAATACCCCACACCCGCCAAAAAATACTAGAAACCGCAGAGCGGCTTATTTACCAGAACGGCATTCACGCCACCGGCATGGATCTCTTAGTTAAGACCTCTGGTGTTGCACGAAAAAGTATCTATCGCTACTTCGCGACCAAGGACAAGGTGGCCGCAGCCGCGTTAAATGCGCGTGATGAACGATGGATGCAATGGTTCATAACTGAGTGCAATAAAGGCAAGGCACCTCAGGAACGTATCCTGAATATGTTCACTGTACTCAGAAGCTGGTTTGAGTCAGATGGCTTTCGCGGATGTGCATTTATCAACACGGCCGGAGAAGTCAGTGATCCTGGCGATCCAGTGCGTCAGATAGCAAAGCTTCATAAGCAAAAGCTTCTGGATTATATGTTTGAGCTCACTAGTCAACTAAACATTGAGCAGCCGTCAGCTTTGGCAAGGCAGTTACTGATCCTGATTGAAGGCGCCATCACTATGTCGTATGTGATGGGTGATGCTAGCTCCGCCGACAGCGCAAGAGGTGTGGCGCAACTGTTGTTGAAACAGACTTCTCAACCGGCCTGAGTCAAAAAAACACTGGCTCAACTGATATATCCTGAACCCCTGGGGGCTCTACCATGTCCGAAAAACAGATTCGCCCGCCTTTTCCTCCCTTTACTCGCGAAACGGCAATTGAAAAAATAAGACTCGCTGAAGATGGCTGGAATAGTCGTGATTCTGAAAAGGTATCGCTGGCTTACTCGCTGGATACCCAATGGCGGAATCGAGCCGAGTTTGCTGCTAATCGTGACGAAGCCAAACGTTTCCTCACCCGTAAATGGAAAAAAGAACTGGAGTATCGCCTGATCAAGGAATTATGGGCGTTCACTGACAACCGCATCGCCGTACGGTATGCATATGAATGGCATGATGATTCAGGTAACTGGTTCCGCTCTTATGGTAATGAAAACTGGGAATTTGAAGCTGATGGTCTGATGCACCGCCGCTTCGCCTGCATCAATGATATGCCAATTAAAGAGAGCGAGCGCAAGTTCTACTGGCCGCTGGGACGTCGTCCGGATGATTATCCAGGGCTGTCGGCGCTGGGCCTCTAGCCTTTTCCGTTTTCTGCCGGCAAGCTCATGGATACTCGCTTAGTAGGTGGATTTTTTTAACTAAGCCGAAATTAACGTTATGTGTTTATGCTCTGATTCCAGTGAATTCTAACCGGGATTAAATTGAGAGACTACATGGCTATACCCTGGCGAATGTCCGCTTTTAGCTCATAGCGTACATTCGCCAGATGTCAGCCTGCCTTGTGAAATAGCGCACGTTGCTTTCACGGCTTACCCGGTCAGTCACCCCACCGCAATAGTAGCCCCCTGATGTTGCAATGTTTAGTTTTGCCTCCGCCATGATCCTTGTCTGTCGAATGAGTCGGTTAAAAATATTAAATGCTGACATCAATTAAATTGCGATCGATTTAATTTCCGTTTGTTCCCTGCAGGTATACCGTTTCACGCCGATAAAGTTTCTGAACGACACCATATGTCAGACAACAATCACATGACGGAAAAAATCCAATGAAAATTGCCACACGACTCGGCGCCGGCTTCGGGCTTCTGATTCTGCTCTTTATCCTCTGCACTGGTGTCGCCTTTAACGCCCTGTCAGATGCACGCGCCGGCATGGAAAATGCGGTCAGCGTCAAGATGAAAAAATACCAGATCATTCTCGACATGCGTGGCGGCCTGCGCGACATGGCTATAGCTGTCCGAAATCTCGTCCTGTTCTCAGACCCGGTTATCCTGAAGCAGGAGCAGGACAGGCTGATGACCCAGCAGGCCGTGTACGTTAAAAACCGCCTGGCGCTGGCCGCCATGATGAACATCGAGTCGACGCCCGCAGGACGCGAAATCTTCCGCAAAATGGAGATCCTCGAGCGCGAAGCCTTGCGGACTTATGAAAAGGCGGCACAGCTGGGGCTGCAGCACAAAGTTCAGGAAACGGCCGACTACCTTCTTAAAGTCAACCGTCCGGCCCATCGGAATTTGCTGGCCGCGCTGAACGAGATGACCGTTCTTCAGATGAAAAGCAGCGAATCAGCTGTGGCAGAGAATGCCAGGGTGGTGAGCCGGGCACAGGTTATTCTGGGCATCATTGCGCTGATTTCAGTCCTGGTGTCAGTGGTAACCGGCGTGCTGATAGTGCGCGTGCTGATGCGCCAGCTGGGCGGCGAGCCCGCTCAGGCACAGGTGCTGGCTGCGGCTATTGCCGCTGGCGACCTGACTTCCCCGGTCACACTACGCCGCGGCGACACCTCCAGCCTGCTTGCCTCGCTGGACGGCATGCAGGCGAACCTGCGCGGACTGGTGTCGCAGATTAAAGATGCCTCTTCCTCGGTTGCGCTGGCCGCCGACGAGATTTCACTGGGCAATACTGAACTGTCCTCCCGTACCGAGCAGCAGGCCGCCGCCCTGCAGGAAACCGCTGCCAGCATGGAGCAGCTTACCGTTACGGTAAAAAGTAACGCATCCGGCGCGCAGCAGACGGCAGAATCTGCACGTCAGGCCGCGACACTAGCCCGGACGGGTGAGGCTGACGTGAAGCGTATGTCCGAGACCATGCACGACATTTCACTGAGCGCCGTAAGGGTACGGGATATCACCGGCGTCATTGAGAGTATTGCTTTCCAGACCAATATTCTGGCGCTTAACGCTGCTGTCGAGGCCGCCCGCGCGGGTGAGGAGGGTCGCGGCTTCGCTGTCGTAGCCGGCGAGGTCAGGACGCTGGCGCAGCGCAGCGCAACTGCAGCCCGTGATATCAAACTGCTGATTGAGCAGACCGTCAGCCAGGTGGAAGACGGCGTAACTGTGGCTACCAGCACCGGAGCTAGCATCCTTAAGATTGTAAGCATGGTGGGCGAACTGGCTGACAGCATGGATAACCTCTCACTGTCATCAAACGAGCAGATGCAGGGTATCTCCCAGGTCAGCATCGCCGTAAGTCAGATGGACGGAGTAACGCAAAGTAACGCTGCCCTCGTAGAAGAATCTTCCACGGCTTCTCAGTCACTGTCTGCTCAGGCCCGGGAGCTGCGCGGCGTAGTGGAAACCTTCCGTGTATGAACCTCGCTAACGGAGTTGTACCAGACAGCAGCGCAGATATTATGCTTCGCATCGCCGATCTGAAAGAAGACGTGGACGTCCTGCTGCGCCAACTGAGCAAGGGGGAATACCAGACTATTGACACGTTCGCCAACAACTGGATTCACCTGACAGCGCTGTACGAAAAGATTCAGGTGCACATGAACAATCATGTAATGATGGCCAAGCTGGTCCGTACTGACTTGCTGCTGACCGCGGACCTGCTGGCCGTAGGGCGTATGATTACTGTGCTGGGCAATTTTATGCGCTGCGCAGTTATTGCGCGCTGACGCATGATGCAATTTGCAGCGGGGAAACTGTTAAATAATATAAATTCTGTCTGATAATAAACTGACCGGCCCTAACCGGGCGGTCAGTCATGTATGCTCTTTACAATCAATAGTGGCTGTTTCTCCGGTTTTAATTAATAAGAAACGCTGAATGAACTAATCTGCTGCATCACGACGGAGATCTCAGATGAATGTATTCCTTCTTCCGGAACGATTCAAACGCGGAGTCTGAGAGGCATCAGCTACAAACTCTCAGGATCTGTCTGAAGCGGCAAATTTTTTCCACAACGCGTCAGTCCTGACCTGCGAGTTACGTTTCAGGGTACAAGGACCGCTTTGTGCCAGAAGCGGATATCAGTTCCAATTAATGTAGTCAGCGCAATGCCTTTGAGAAACAGACAGCTTCTGCCCTGCCTATATATGGGCCGTAATTCTCGATAGGGACATAACCATTTTTCATGTAGAATTTTACTGCACGATAGTTGATGTGTCGGGTTTCTAGCCTAATTTCGATATATCCCATCTCTTTTGCAGATTTTTCAAGAAAAGTGAGTAAAGCACCGCCAATCCCTGGCGCACTTCGGTCTGAAAACATCCTTTTAATCTCGGCTATATTTTTGGTTAATGGCCGTATAGCACCACATCCCACAGCTTTGCCTTGAGAATTCTTTGCTAATGCCCATAAAGCATTGTCATCACTCATTGCTTCGACGGTGAAATTGCTTTTGCCGTTATCACCAGTAATAGCGGCAAGTTCTGCTGATAGAACTTCGACTAAGCGACAGGACTCTGAAGAAAATGGATCTGATGTTTCTACTGTTATCATGGTTATATCCTGCAGGATAAGTTGTGACCAACTTAAAGCATCCTGTTAAGGAAAGCATCAGCCTAAAACGGGTGATGGGACAACGCTGCTCCCTGGCTTTATCGAGGATGCAATGTCCGCTTCTCGCTCAAAGCGGACTTTGCATCCGGGTCAGTCTGCTTTGTGCCAGAAGTGGATGTTGCAATCATCATAGTGCGCTAATGAGGGGAGACAGGTTTTTGGCCACCTGATGGAGATAAAAACTTGTTCAGGCCTTTTAAGCTATTCTGAGCCGAATCATGTCAAGTAAGGACACAGCCAATATGAAGATTATCGAAAGTGGCATTCGTGACGTAGAACAAGGTAAAAATGTGAAAGTAGTCATGCCGGTAAACATTTATGAATGTGAGCTCGGCGATGATGTTTTTGTCGGGCCATTTGTAGAGATACAAAAGGGATGCGTTATAGGCGACGGAACCAGAGTTCAGTCTCACACTTTCATCTGTGAAAACGTTACCTTAGGCAAGGACTGCTTTATAGGCCATGGCGTAACCTTTGCTAACGACCTTTTCAGGAGTGGCGGCCCTGATGCTTCTGCAGAAAGCTGGATACATATCGTATTAGGTAACGCGGTAACTGTGGGGAGTGGAGCAACCATTTTAACAACGGAAATTTGCAGTGGTACGGTGATTGGTGCAGGTAGCGTGGTGATCAAGCCCGTGCTGGTAAAAGGCGTGTATGCTGGCAATCCCGCCAGACTATTGAGAAAGCTCTAAGCATTATCTCTGCAATTTTTAATCCAGATTATCGCCATCCTGGGTCGTTAAGGTCGGCTTATCGACAAAGCGGCCATCGATGCCGCCAGACAGATGATTAGCAGAAGAACATAGCTGTCAGTGATTATGATCCCTTAGAAAAACCGTCAGCACATCTTTCGGAGGAACACCTCCACACTCTGAAATTAACCAGCCTACTGCCCCACGGTGGTAGGTTCCATGAAAAAGCATATGATTTAGCATGTCTATGGCTGTCATTTCTCCCTCTCCACCATCGACAAAACTGAACTTAATCGTTTCTCCTAAATCTGCCGGAGCCATTGAGCTGACGTGCTGAATATACCAGTTTGTACAATCATCCATTTTGACCTCAAGCTCATCTACAGAGGGTGTTTCAGGAGTATTCAGGGCAGTGTAACCATGCTGCCGTCCCGAAATATTTGCTCTGAAAATCAGGTCTACCACATGAATATGGTTCATCAGTCTTAGCATCAGATGACGTTTTTCCGCATAAGCAGATTCGCTTATGCCTTTAACTGTTTTTAATGTTTCGGCGTCAATCCAGCGCTTGAATTTTAAGAGAGTAACCAGTGTGTTCTTGTCCATGAATTTCCTCCTGATTTGCGTGTTCCGTTAGCATATCAATAAAGCACGCTCTGTAGCAGAGCTTCCTATTCTGAGGCATAAGCATAAACGAGGTCCGCTTTTCGCTCTTAGCAGCCATTTTTGATAACCGCGCATGACAAATGCGCGGTATCTCAGTCAGAAATGCGTCTAGCCTTCATCGCCACTTGTCTGGCGGCTTTTGGCTGAATCAGTATGAAATGCCGGTCTGGCAGCCGTTGCAGTTTCTTTAACAGAAACAGGAGCTGCCTGGCTGCTAAGACTGAACACGGAAACAGCCTGGAGTAGCCGTTCAGCCTGCTCCCTGAGACTTGCAGCTGCAGAGGCTGACTCCTCGACCAGAGAGGCATTCTGCTGCGTGGCGCTGTCCATTTCTGTTACCGCAATTCCCACCTGTTCAATGCCACGGGCCTGCTCCGCGCTGGCTGACGTGATTTCCTCTACCGTATCCGTGAGTTTCCCGACCGCAGACTGGATATCCGACATGGTATCAGAAGCGTGAACGACGAGTTGGTTACCCTGTTCAACGCTGTGCGCGTTTGCCTCAATAAGCTGGCGTATTTCGCCGGCAGCTGTGGCACTGCGCTGTGCCAGTGACCTGACCTCACTTGCCACGACGGCAAATCCGCGACCGTGTTCACCCGCGCGGGCAGCTTCGACGGCTGCATTCAGTGCAAGAATGTTAGTCTGGAAGGCTATCCCATCAATTACGGCCGTGATTTCGGCAATACGACCAGAACTTTCGCTGATGGATTTCATGGTGCCGGTAATGGCACCCGTCGCACTGCTGCCCTTACTGGCCACATCACGCACGCTGACCGCCAGCTGACCCGCCTGGCGGGCGTTGTCCGCATTGTTTTTCACGGTCATGCCAAGCTGTGTCATGGTTGCCGCAGTCTGCTCCAGCGCGCTGGCCTGCTCTTCGGTCCTCTGTGAAAGATCAGCATTCCCCTGCGCAATCTGGGAACTTGCTGAGGCGACGCTTTCCGCGTTGTTTCTCACCTGGCTGACGGTGTTTATCAGCGAGTCCTGCATGTCACGGATGGCTGACAACAGAATGCCTGTTTCATCTTTGTGGCCGGTGTGAATGGTACCGCTGAGGTCACCGCGTGACACACGCCCTGCGGCTTCTACCGCTTCCAGAAGAGGACGTGTGATACTCCGGGAGATAATCAGGGCAGAAATGGCCGCCAGCAGAACAGCAACAACACCGGCGGCAATAAGTATTGTAAGGGCTTCTGACCGGTCATTGCGCGCCTGTGCAGCAGAACTACTCATGCGCGTTTCCTGATGGTTCTGCAGCTCCTTGATTGAAGCCATGAAGTCACTCTGAGACTTATAACGCGGCCCAAAGAGCAGTTGCGTAGCTTCATCACTCTTCCCCTGCTGCGCGAGCGCAACCACCTCATCAATAAAAGGCAGAAAAAGGTCAGCCCTGACTTTGACAAGGGAAAATATTTCTATCCCCTGCGGTGAGCTGACCTGTTTCGTGAGGAGTGCAATCAGAGTGTCAACCGCATCCCTTTCGCTGCGGTAATCCTGGATGGCTTTGTTTCTCTGCGACTCGTCCTTAAGGAGAATAGCATTTCTTGCAAGACGGCCTATGTCTGACGTGTAGAAGCGAAGTGACTGGGAAGCAGCAGCTTTGCTGTAAGTGCTGCCTGATATCTCATCGTTCGCATTGCCGAGTGAGTTGATTTTATCGATGCCAATCAGCACCATAAAGACGACCAGCAGCGACATGAAGCCAAAAGCGACACCAAGTCTAATTCCAATTCTTATGTTTTTCATACTTTTCTCTGTTGAAATAAATCGGTTCTGATGAGGGTAAAAACAGGTTTATTAGAACGTTCTCCTGCTCAGCAGGAAAATATCTGAGTGATGCACCGCTTCGTTTTCAAGCGGAGTAATTATTATCGGCACAGATAAAAAAATATCGGGTACGCTCTTTACGAAGCTCATGTTCGTCCGGGAAATTCGCGTACGCGAGGCATCAAATCTGTCCTTCAGCTGCCTGTCGGTGCGCTTTGTTTGGAAACCACAGTATCTTACGAAATCAGCAAGGTTGAGCTCCAGTTGATACTCCTTATTGATTTAACATTGTTCCTTTGATGTTCCTTTTATTTTCACTACCCAGTGGATGAAAAATTTTGGTATAGACTGATAATCTTATTACCAAGTGAAACGTTAACACGCTAAAAAAGAGTACATTTATTCAACAAACTTCCATATATGTGCAGGCACGCGGTCAAATATTTTTCCAGCTGCGAACTCAGCCTTTCGATGATCATAAGCCTGTGTCATGGTATAAACTTCATCTTCTCCTATTTTATAACTAAGATATTCGTAAACAGTTTCAAGTGTTGCAAGCGTTTGGCAACGCCTGAATTTCATTAGCCAGTCTGTTTTCGTCATATCGTTCCTCTAAAATATTTATAAAAATTAATTTATAATATCAATGGATGGGAATCTGCCCGACCTGTCATGCTTTCTTTCGGAAATATTGTAGCAGCATCAGGAGATCATTAAGCCGATACTCAAAACATCTTCATGGCGTTGCATAAAGTACGGTCAGGGATTTCAGCCAGACTTGGACGTATTTACGGAACTGTGCCCGACAGGCTTAGTGGTGACAGGTCGAGCAGCGGGTAGTCAGGATGATTTTAACTCGTACTATTTCCGACGGATGTTCGTCTTCCTGAAGATCCTTTGACCGACTCAATAAATGTCATCCATGTGCCTTACCGGGAAGTAAAACCGGGTGAAAATGAACTCTATGATTTACTGACTGTCACTACCAGTGCTTTGTCAGTTGAAAAAAACGATAATCGCTAGTCTGGTAAAATATTAAATGCATCCTTTCTTAGGAATCAAGAAGAAATTTTGTACGGCCATTATAATTCTTCCTGTCATAGCGACTTCAATCAATGCTATTGGGTGATTAATTTGTGTCCATGCAATAAATTCAGAATCGGTCATGAATTTAGTAAACTCAGAGTAAGTGTTAATGAGATGTAATAGATTATTCACATAAACATCCTGAGACCTGTAATCACCTTCACTGAGCTGTTTAACCATAAAATCAGACCGTTCTTTAACTTCCTCAAAAAGCTTGTATTTAGCATGCATTGTGTTGTCTCACATATAGTATGGCAAGTTGCTTTTAAATATAAATCACAGGCTTTGAAATTAATCTGATACCGAAATTTTTATCTTAAAAACTGTTATATATCTTGATGTTATCTTTAATTGCGTTTAAAAGTCCGACATCAATACATCTCAAGTTCAAAAATGAGAATAAGTGATTTTTATATTGCGTCAGGTCGAGTCAATCTGTGGTGCGTTTTTATTTACAGAGACTACTTATAAGTAGTCCCTGATTTTTCTTATTGATTCGCGCTTAGAAACTCTTCCAGTTGCCCCCCTCTTCAGCGGGCATCACCTTATCAAGGTTGGTTGAATGCGTAGATAACACAGTTTTTCCTGTTTTCACTGCGACATTTGATTCCGTGACAGTAAATGCGCTTACAAGGTGATTTAGTGAAGCTGCCTGTTCCATCAGAGACCGTGAGGCTGCTGATGACTCCTGGACAAGGGCTGAGTTCTGCTGAGTTACATCATCCATCTGGTTTACTGCCTGATGTATTTGGCTTATCCCCTGAGACTGTTCCTGCGCAGCTACTGCGATCTCGTCAACAAGACTGGTTACTTGATGCACCGCATCGTTCATCCGGCTTATATTTTTTCCGACACCATCGGCTTGATTAACACCAGTTTCAACGTACTCCATCGACGACTCAATCAGATCTTTGATTTCTTTTGCTGAAGCAGAAGAACGCTGTGCCAAATTACGCACCTCACCTGCAACAACTGCAAACCCACGACCCTGTTCTCCCGCCCGTGCTGCTTCTACTGCTGCGTTTAATGCTAAAATATTTGTCTGAAACGCAATACCCTCAATGAGAGAAATAATGTCAGTAATTTTGGCAGAACTACTTTTTATGTTTGCCATGGTACCCAGCATGTCTTTAACTCTGAGTGAACTATCCTCAGAAATATCGCATGCATTTTTAGAAAATTTGCTGGCAAGCTGGGTATTTTCTGCTGTTTGTCTTACCGTCTCGCTGAGTTCTGAGATGCTGGCTGCAGTTTGCTCCAGTGAAGCGGCCTGTTCTTCTGTCCGCGACGATAAATCTTCGTTGCCAGCTGAAATCTGCGCTGAAGCTGTACTGACAGATTGAGCTGAAGATCTAACTGTTGTAAGCGATACCCCGATTTTTTGAACCAGCTGATTATATGCTTTGGCCATGTCTCCGATTTCGTCTTTACTCGTATCGTCTGCATGCAGAGTCAGATCGAGTCGTTCATTAGCATGATTAAAAAGCGTGCTAATATTTTTAAGCTGACGGCGGATGCTTAATATAGTTATTAATGCATAGGAACCTAATATCAAGACAGCTGATGAAGAAAAACAAATAAGACTCCAAAGTGTTTTCTGATAAATATTGAGGTTATCCACCTTAAACTGGTTACTGACATCAATATTTATCTTACGCTGTTCTTTGTACCCTTCAATTAGGCTGCGAATAGACTCACCGATGCCCTCTGAATTCTGAAGCGAAGGTAGTGTAACATTATCATCCTGAGCCCTTGAACCTTCTACGAAATCATGCAGCCTTGCCTGTATTTCTTTTAAGATTACAAAGGCATGTCTGCTTAACTTTTCATCCTGACTACCTGAAAGATAGTTGTCGAGATATTTTTGGTTGCTGATTTTTATATCATTAATTTTTTTCTCAATCTCTTTTTCTAATTCTGCCTGCTGCTCAATGCTTTTAGAGCTCTGATGCCTGTAGAGTGTGATTAAAAGAGAGTTACTGTCTATAATCATGTCATCAAGTATCGCGACCGAAGGGATGGTGTTTTCCTGTACGTACTGAAACCTGGTCTGAAATCCAGTTAACACGATTACAGCCGTTATAGATAGTACTATTAATGTAACCGAGAGTGTAGAAAAGGCCAGTGCTAACCGCTTTGTAATCGTCATCCGTTCATCCTCACAAGGAATCTTTAAAAGGGTATTTTTTTAACATCCCATGTATCGGATAAAAAAGTGATAAACATTATACTGAAAAAAAATATTTTTTATTCTACCCCTGAAAAAATTATTTATTTATGTTTTATTTATTTAAATTTTGATATTTATTTTCTATTTGTATTTTTTTTAACAAAAAGAATGCTTATATAAAGTGGATGCGTTTTTGGTTGGTTTTTGGCGGTTTACCTTGGGGTGAGACTAATATTCTTTTTAAAATAAGTATAATGCTCTATTAATCGTGCACTGCACGAGAGTTAACTTACTCTTCGCTTATCATTAAAGTTGAATTCTAGCATAATCTGAAGGTGGTTTTACCGCTCGGCTTGCCCGCTAAAATAAAAAATTTAGTCAGCTATTGATAAGATTAAATGTAGTATGCAAATGCTTACATTCAGTCTTTCCACTTTTTTTACAGTGCTTTCACTCTCTGCTGCTGCTGCGAAGGTCCATTCAGTGAAGAATGAGCGTGTTTACGGACATCTATCCGTTACAGAAAAGGTTAAAGCTGATAACCTGGTAACGGCTCTTTCTAAAAAATCGATGCTTATGATGCATCTGAATTCTGTGTCACATCTGCGAGGGGAAAAAAACTTCACGCAGTACCGAATTGCCTCAATAATCCTTAATAAATCAGGTCAGTAGTCATCAATCCGCAACACCTTTTACGATGTTGGTCTGGATAGGATTTGCAGTCTTAAAGAATTAACTAATTTTGGAAATGAACTTTCAGCAACATGTAGCAAGACTTTGTAGGTTGATTAAAGCACGTAAAGTCATTTGAATTCAGGTACAAGGCCCGTTGCGGTCACCATTTTATTGATTGTGTGGGTGGAGAGCTTGCATTGTGATCGTAGGTAAAGATAAGCGTGAACGTGTTTCGCGTGCGAGAGGCGAGCACACCAGAGAACAGATTCTGGAAGCTGCATCAGAAATAATCAGAAATGAAGGGCTTCACGCTTGTACACAAAGAGCAGTAGCCGCTGAACTGGATATTTCGCCCGGTACTGTTACGTGGCATTTCAGAATGCTTGATGATCTGCATGATGCTGTTGTAAGAAATGCTATTGATAGTTTTAAAGCACAAACTTTGAAATGGTTCATCGAAAGTACATCTGGCGCGCCCGAAGTCCAGTTAACAGAGTTTCTTTTCTGGACATTGGAACAGCACACGCGACTTTTAAGAGAGTATGAACTGTTTGTAGCAGCTGTCAGCCGACCGCGATTGAGAGAGAGTGCTATGCAGTGGCTCCGGACACACAGTTTAATTTTGCAGGATCGCTTCGGTCTGAATGCAGAGCAGGCTGATGCTGTAGTTGCATATACAGATGCATGGCTATTGCGTAGCCTCCTGAGTGACGGCGCTGAAAAACCAGATATAACTATGACTGAGCTCATTTTTATTACCATCATGAAGGTACATTAATCTGACTAAGTTCGAGCTGACGCCAATGCATTAAAATGTGTCAATCCTTAGTACTTTTATACTTCCCACTGCCATTAATGTCCGCTCTGTGCCAATAGAGGACGTTAACGAGGGTGCCTTTCTGATTCCTTGCCTGACTATGCTCTGCACAGTGAAACATTGATCTCTTTCTGCTTTCATTTATAGTTAAGCGCCTGATCTGACAAGATCAGGCTTCGCGGTCAGTGTTCATCCCTGATGAACCGGCTTAATTCAGTCCTGAAGGCACCTTTTTTTGCCGTAAAGGAGAACTCAAAACATCATGCGTCTTACGCCACCCTGAATCGTAACCCTCTCCTGTTGCACTGAGTAGTATCAGTCGCGCATCTTTAAACATCCCGTCTGCGGATGTGCTTTTTCGTACCTGAAACTTTTGCCCTTACGGGCTGACTGTATTCAAAATCTGAGAAATTACTATGCTGCTGTCCTTGACGCGTAAGGACTGGCTGGGTAACGTCCGTGGTGACGTGCTCGCCGGTATTGTCGTCGCGCTCGCGCTTATTCCTGAAGCGATCGCGTTTTCCATCATTGCTGGAGTCGACCCGCAGGTCGGCCTCTACTCGGCGTTCTGTATTCCCGTGGTAATGGCCATCTTCGGCGGACGCCCCGCCATGATTTCATCGGCCACCGGCGCGATGGCGCTGCTGATGATAACCCTGGTCAAAGACCATGGTCTGCAGTATCTGCTGGCAGCATCGGTGCTCACAGGCCTGCTACAGCTGGCTGCTGGCTACCTCAAGCTCGGCAGCCTGATGCGCTTCGTGTCGTGCTCTGTCGTGACGGGATTCGTCAACGCGCTGGCCATTCTGATTTTTATGGCGCAGCTGCCGGAGCTGACCAACGTTACCTGGCACGTTTATGCGCTCACCGCCGCTGGCCTGGCAATCATCTACCTCTTTCCGTACCTCAATAAAACCATTCCCTCCCCGCTGATCTGCATCGTGGTGCTGACCGCCATTTCCATGTGGTTGCACCTGGACGTTCGCACCGTGGGCGACATGGGTAAACTGCCTGACAGCCTGCCGGTATTCCTCATTCCGGATATTCCGCTGAACCTGGATACGCTGCTGATTATCCTGCCTTATTCTGCCGGCCTTGCCGTGGTGGGACTGCTGGAATCCATGATGACCGCCACTATCGTGGACGACATGACCGACACCCCGAGCGATAAAAACCGCGAGTGCAAGGCGCAGGGTATCGCCAACGTCTGCACGGCATTTATCGGCGGCATGGCGGGCTGCGCCATGATCGGTCAGTCGGTGATTAACGTGAAGTCTGGCGGGCGCGGACGCCTCTCCACCCTGACGGCCGGACTGGTGCTGCTCTGCCTGATAATCTTCCTTCGTGACCAGGTATCGCAAATCCCGATGGCGGCGCTGGTCGCGGTCATGATCATGGTTTCCATCGGCACCTTCTCCTGGCGATCCATCACCGACCTGCGCCGCCATCCGCTGTCAACCAGCGTGGTCATGCTGGCAACCGTGGTCGTGGTGGTGGCAACCGACAATCTGGCCTTCGGCGTGCTGACCGGGGTGCTGATTGCCTCGCTGAATTTTGCCACCAAGGTAGCTCGCTTTATGACGGTCAAATCGTCACTGGAGAGCGATACCCGGACCTATACCGTGACCGGCCAGGTCTTTTTTGCCTCCGCCGATCGCTTTATGAGCCACTTTGACTTCAGGGAAGCGGCAGAGTGCGTGGTCATTGACGTCACACACGCTCACTTCTGGGACATTACCTCCGTGAGCGCGCTTGATAAGGCGGTGATTAAGTTCCGCCGGGAAGGCGCTGAGGTGGAAATACTGGGCATGAACGACGCCACCCGTACCCTCGTTGACCGCTTCGGCGTGCATGACAAGCCGGAAGAAGCGGAAAAACTGATGGGCGGTCACTAACCGACAGGAGATTCAGCTATGAACAATACCGTTGTGGCCTGCGTGGACGGTTCGCCGTCAACCGGGCCGGTCTGTGACTACGCGGCGTGGGCCGCCGCCGGCCTCCCGGCGCCACTGTCCCTGCTGCACGTGCTGGAAAAAGATGGTCATCCGGCCGTCTCTGACCTGAGCGGCAGCATTGGCATCGACAGCAAAGAGCTGCTGACCGAAGAGCTTGTGCGCGTGGAGGGTGAGTGCAGCCGTCTGCTCATGGCACAGGGTAAAGCCATTCTGAGCGGTTGCGCGGAGCGGCTGTCCCGTGCGGGGGTTCCGGAAGTGCGTCAGCTGCAGATGCACGGCGCGCTGGATGAAATACTTGCCGGACTGGATGACGTCAGGCTGATGGTTCTCGGACGACGGGGCGCGGAACATACGGTGGGCAGCCAACTGGAAAGCGTCATCCGCCTGCAGAAAGAGCCCGTGCTGGTCGTGCCTGAAACGTTCAGCGCACCATCCCGGGTGCTTTTTGCCTGGGACGGCAGCGAGGCCAGCCGCCGAAACCTGACCCGGCTGACCGTGAGCCCGCTGCTTCGCGGTCTGACCTGCCATGTTGTGATGGTGAACGGCGACGATGCTTCACTGCATGATGCGCAGCAAATCCTGCAGGCAGCCGGCATCGATGCAGAGTCCCGGCTGATTCAGGATGAATCCGTCTCGCGCGGCCTGTGTCGTTACGCGGAGGAGAACGGCACGGACCTGATCGTGATGGGAGCCTGGGGACACTCCCGGCTGCGCCAGTTCTTTATCGGCAGTCACACCACGGCGATGCTGGCTGAAAGCCATCATCCGCTGCTGATGCTGCGGTAAACTTTACGGGCCTGCAATCGCGGGCCCTTTTCATAACGCGCCTCCGGAACATCAGTCCCAGAGCAGTTCATTTGTGCGGCACCTTTGTCAGCCGCGCTCAGGGAATACCATGCGTCAGCTGTTTCGCTTTATGTATCAGCACGGCAGCCATCTGGCTTTTGCCACGATACTGATGGCAATGTCGAGTTTCGGACAGACTTATTTCGTATCGCTCTACGGGCAGGACCTGCGTCAGGCATTCGGGCTCAGCGACGGCGGGCTGGGCGGCCTTTATGCCGCCGGCACCGTGATGAGTGCCGTCACGCTGACTTGGGCAGGCCGGATGATTGATTACACCACCACCCGTCGCTTCACCCTGGCCGTTACCCTGCTGCTGATAACGGCGTGCCTGCTGGTCTCTGGCGCGCAGGCGGCATGGATGCTTTGTGCAGGCTTTTACCTGCTTCGCCTCGGCGGGCAGGGGCTGATGGTGCATACCGCCCTGACGGCGACTGCGCGCCAGTTTCCGCTTGATGCCGGCAAGGCGCTGGGCGCCATCGCGCTGGGCCTGTCGCTGGCGCAGGCGCTGTTTCCGTTGGCTGCTGTGCAGATTAACTATCTGACGGGATGGCGCATTGCCTGGCTGATAAACGCTGTGGTTCTGATTGCCGGCGTTGCGCTGGCTGTCAGCTGCCTTCCGCGCGCTGCCGAAAAGCCGCTGCGGACGTTCAGAAAGCGGGGCGCAGAGAAGGTTCGCGAAGCGTCAGTATGGAAGAACCGGAATCTGCTTCTTGCTCTGCCCGCAGTGCTGGCGTCACCTTTCATCACTACGGGCTTCTTTTTCCATCAGGCGCGCCTGGCAGAGGAGAAAGGATGGGCACTGTCGTGGGTAGCAGGGTGGTTTATTGCCTACGCGATAACGCAGGCGGTTTCCCTGTTATCATTTGGTCCGCTGATAGACCGGATGTCGCCACGCCGTCTGTTGCCGTGGTTTCTGCTGCCGCAGGGCGCTGGCATGCTGGCGCTGTGGCTCAGCAGCAGTCAGTGGGTCACGCCGTTTTATCTCATAATGACCGGCGTATCGTCAGCCATTGCGTCCACGCTGGCGACCGCGCTGTGGGTGCAGCTGTTTGGCTCCACACAGCTGGCAAAAGTGCGATCGGCCGTTGAGGCAGGTACTGTGCTTGCCAGCGGCGCTTCCCCGGTCATCCTGGGTGTGCTGATTGATCATCACGTCACTCTTAGAATACAGGCACTGATTTGCCTGGTCTTCATTCTCGCTGCCAGCCTGGTCGCAACCCGGGTTCAGGTAGCCAGCCCCGAGGACATAAACAGTTAAATACAGGACTTATCTGACAGGCCCAAAGTGCAGTAAGTAAATTCAACTCTGTACCAAAGCGGACAACGTCCGCTTTTCGCTCAAAGCGAACATCAATAGAGTTGCATATCACGGAACCGGCAGAAGCACTCATCCTTTCCCAATGGAGATGCATAAACTCACTCAGGCGTAATCTTTCATAAGAAATAAAGTTTCTGATAAGCGAACCGATAAAAGCTATGCCTGTCGGTATGATTGCCTCTGTCACTGACAGCGTTTGTCCTTTTAGAAGTGGTTCCCGGCT
>Ga0308166_1000616_pt1 | contig 46154 bp, 35 predicted proteins | sample PhyCR2_2_FD_202137 | JGI IMG/M metagenome (GOLD analysis project Ga0308166, IMG submission 202137) | Phyllosphere microbial communities from UC Gill Tract Community Farm, Albany, California, United States - DLSLCC.R2 | ecosystem: Host-associated > Plants > Phyllosphere > Unclassified | place...
CCTGGCCGCGCGCGTAGACGACGCGGCCCGTGTCGGTCAGGGTCAGGCGGCGGCCGTCGCGGATCAGCAGCGGCGTGCCCAGTTCCTCTTCCAGCTGATGCACCATCTTGCTGATCGTCGACTGCGTCACGTGCAGCAGCTCGGCCGCCTGCGTAAAGCTCGACAGGCGGGCGGTTTCGACGAAGTAGCGCAGCGAGCGGATGTCCATGAATTTTGCGAATCGTAAGTCGGAATATTAGTCATATTCTGCATGAAGGCCCGATTTTATACTGGTGCGATCCAATAAGAGAATCCGAGGAGCACACCATGAACCAGGCCCTGTATGAACACCGCATCCGCCGCGCGGACCTGCTGCAGCGCGTGATGACGGCCGATGCCGCCGCGCGCCTGTTCGCGCCCGCCATGACGGTCGGCATGAGCGGCTTCACCCGCGCCGGCGACGCCAAGGCGCTGCCGCGCGCGCTGGTGGAACGGGCCCGCACCGAGCCGCTGGGCCTGACGCTGATCACCGGCGCGTCGCTGGGCAACGACAGCGACGGCCTGATGGCCAACGCGGGCGTCATCGCCCGGCGCCTGCCGTTCCAGGCGGACGCCTCGCTGCGCCGCAAGATCAATTCGGGCGAGGTGCTGTTCATCGACCAGCACCTTTCCGAGACGGCCGAGCAGCTGCGCAGCGGCGCGCTGCCGCCTGTCGATATCGCCGTCATCGAGGCGGCGGCGATCCGCGCCGACGGTGCCATCGTGCCGACCATGGCGGTCGGGAACAGCGCCAGCTTCGTGCAGCAGGCGCGAACAATCATCGTCGAGCTGAATCTGTCCGCGCCGCTGGCGCTGGAAGGTCTGCACGACATCTATCTGCCGCGCCCGCGTCCCGAACGCGCGCCGATTCCGCTGACCTCGCCCGGCGAGCGCATCGGCACCACGGCGATTGCCATCGATCCGGACCGCATTGCCGCCATCGTCGTGACCGACAGCCCGGACAGCCCGTCGAACGTGCTGCCGCCGGACGCCGAAACGGATGCCATCGCCCGCCACGTCGTGGCGTTCCTGGAAGGGGAGGTGGCGGCGGGGCGCATGGGACCGCAGCTGTTGCCGCTGCAGGCCGGCATCGGCACGATCGCCAACGCCGTGCTGCACGGGTTGTCGCAGTCGTCGTTCCGCGACCTGACGATGTATTCGGAGGTGCTGCAGGATTCCGCCATCGCGCTGCTCGATTCGGGCCATCTGGCGCTCGCGTCGGCATCGTCGATCACGCTGTCGGCGCCGGTGCACGAACAGTTCATCCACAATATCGAGCGTTACCGCGATCGCATCGTGCTGCGCCCGCAGGAAATCAGCAATCACCCGGAAATCGTGCGCCGCCTGGGGATTATCGGCATGAATACGGCGCTGGAATTCGATATTTACGGCAACGTGAATTCCACCCACGTGGGCGGCACCCATATGATGAACGGCATCGGCGGCTCGGGCGACTTCGCCCGCAACGGCGAGCTGGCGATTTTCGTCAGCAAATCCGCAGCGAAGAACGGCGCCATTTCCAGCGTCGTGCCGATGGTGGCGCACGTGGATCACACGGAGCACGACGTCGATGTGCTGGTGACGGAATGGGGCCTGGCCGACCTGCGCGGCCTGGCGCCGCGCGAACGGGCACCATTGATCATCGAGCGCTGCACCCACCCGGATTTCCGCCCGGCGCTGCGCGAATACCACGAGCGCGCGCTGCTGCGCGGCGGCCAGACGCCGCACGTGCTGGAAGAGGCGCTGGCATGGCATGAGCGGTATCGGCAAACGGGATCGATGCGCGCGTAGGTGCAATCGGTGCAACTGGCAATCTGCAAGCCGGTCCTGCCGGCGATTTTCCTTGGTTTTTTGATCTCGGAATGAAAAAAAACCCGCGAATTGATGTGTTAATTTAACGTCCTGGCAACGATTCTCTGGCACCCCTGTGCGATCATGACAGCGCTTTTTTCCGCGTTGACATAGACCCGAGGAGGAGTAATGGAATCGTATGTCGGACAAATCATGTTGTGGCCCATGTCGTGGGCGCCGCTGGACTGGGCGATGTGCGACGGGTCGCTGCTGCCCCTGAACCAGTACCAGGCCCTGTACTCGCTGATCGGCACGGTGTACGGCGGCGATGGCCAGACGACGTTCGGCCTGCCGGACCTTCGGGGCAAGGTGCCGCTGGGTGTCAGCGCCACGCACCCGATTGGCCAGAAGGGCGGGCCGGAGGCCTACACGGGGACGGTGAACGTCACGGCAAACGTGCCCATCACCGTGGCCAACCTGCCGGCGCACAGCCACACGGCCACGTTCACGGGTGCCACCGGTGCCGCCGCCAGCGTGGCGATCCCTGTCGATAACGACAGCAACGCGACCGACAACGTCGCTACCAAGACCATGGTGCTGGGCAAAGGCGTCACCGGTACGCAGGCCGTGAAGACGTACAGCACGGGCGCATCCAACGACACGCTGAAGCCTTTCGACGTCGCGCTGCCGGCGTCCGGCGGCAGCGTCACGGTTGGCGATACGGGCGCTGGCCAGTCGCTGGCGCTGAACGCGCCGGTCAATCTCAACATCCCCACGATGCCGCCGTTCGTGACGCTGAACTTCATCATCTGCGTCAACGGCCTGTACCCGTCCCGGCCCTGATGGCCTCCCGCCCCGCCAGCGGGGCGGTATCCGTGAACACCCCCAACCCAATCGCAACAGGATCGCAACATGAACGCTACCCCCTCCGTCCCGACCGTCATCTTTATCGACAGCCGAGTCGCCGGATACGATGAGCTGCTCGGCGCGCTGCCCGCCGGCGCTGAGGTGCACCGGATCGACGCCGGCAGCGACGGCCTCGCCCAGATGGCCGCCGTGCTGGCGGGACGGAGCGACATCGGTGCCGTGCATATCGTGTCGCATGGGGCGGCCGGGGAAGTGCGCCTCGGGACGACCACGCTGACGGCGGACAGCATCGCGGCGCACGCCGGCGAGCTGGCTGGCATCGGCGCCGCGCTGGCGGACGATGGCGACCTGCTGCTGTACGGTTGCGAAAGCGGTGCCGGCACGACCGGTGCGGCGTTGGTGGCGGCGCTGGCGCAGTACACCGGTGCGGACGTGGCCGCGTCGACGGACGTGACGGGCGCCGCCGCCCTTGGCGGCAACTGGCTGCTGGAGCGCAGCAGCGGTACCATCGAAGCGGCCGCCTTGGGCAGCGACGGCGCGCTGGCCGGGTACGCCGGCACGCTGGCCACGTCGGTCACGTTCGATTTCGAGTCGGGTGTGGTGGGCGACACGGTGCCCGACGGCGAGGGCCCGCGCACCGCGTCGCAGACCAAGGGCGGCGTGACGCTGACGCTGACGGCCGATACGGGCGTCCTCGAGGTGCTCCCGGAAGGCGCGTTTACGGGCGACCCGAACGACCCGGCAATCGATCGCACGATGGTTGCCGTCGATTTCCAGCATCACCAGCCGCCCAACAATATCGAGCTGCGACTGAACGGCGGGCAGGTGTTCGACTTCACGTCGTTCGCGGTGCTCGATTGGGGCGGTGCCGACACGATGCGCATCACGACCGACAAGGGCTTTGTCGATATCGATACGGCCGTGAGCGGCATCGGCGAGGTCGTTGTTCTGCCCAACAATCCGCTGCTGAAAGGCGTCCTATGGGCCCGGCTGTCGGATGCGGACAATTCCGATCCCTTCATCATCGAGCTGGACAATATCGTCCTCAGCAATATCTCGCAGCCCAACGTCGCGCCGTCCTTCGTCGGCGCGACAACATCGCTCAACGCGGTGCAGAACGGCGGCGCCGTCAACCTTGCGGGCCTGCTGCACGTCAGCGACGTCGATGCCGGCCAGACGCTGACGTGGAGCCAGAGCGGCGCCCCCGCACACGGCACGCTGAGCGTCAGCAGCGCCACGGCCGCAACCGGATCTAGCGACATCACCCCCGGCGGCACGCTGACCTATGTGCCGGCCGCGGGCTACACCGGGACCGACACCTTCACCGTGCAGGTCTCGGACGGCAGCGCCACGGCCACGCGCACGATCAGCGTGAACGTCAATCCGCTGCGGCCGGGCGCGCCGGACCTCGTCGCGCCCAGCGATACCGGGATCAGCTCAACCGACAACGTCACGGCCGCCAACACGATGGCGTTCACCGGCACCAGCGCGCCGGGCGACACGACCAGCACGGTACGCGTGTTCATCGACTTGAACGGCAACGGTGTCTACAACGCCGGCGAAGCGACCAACACGGCCACCGTCAGCAACGGCGGCTGGACGGTTGCCGGCGTCAATACGGGCGCCCTGGCATCGGGTACCTACAACGTGTATTCGATCGTCACGTCCGCCACGGGCGCCCTGACCAGCACCGCCAGCACGCCGCTGGCGATCACGGTGGACCACACGGCCCCGGCGATCACATTCGGCGGCATCGGCATTTCCAACGACACGGGCACGAGCGGCAGCGACTTCAACACGAACGCCGCCGCGCAGACGATCACGGCCACGCTGTCCGGCGCTCTGGCGGCCGGTGATGTCGTCTACGGTTCGGTCGACAATGGCAGCACCTGGGTCGACGTCACGAGCAAGGTGAGCGGCACGGCGCTGACGTGGACCGGCGCGACGCTTGTCGCGGGCGGCGGCATCCGCCTGCGCGTGAACGACGAGCACGGCAACCAGGGCACGGCGGCCGTGCGTGCCTATACCCTCGATACGACCGCGCCGGCGCAGACGCTGGCTGCCGCCGCGCTGTCGGCCGATACCGGTGCCGGCGCGACCGACTTCATCACGAACACGCCGGCGCAGACGATTTCCGGCACGCTGTCCGGCGTTACCGCCGCGGGCGACATCGTCGAGGTATCGCTGAACAACGGCAGCACGTGGACCGCTGCCGCCAACACGACCGGCACGAACTCGTGGTCGCTGGCCAACCAGACGTTGGCCGGGTCGAACACGCTGCAGGTCCGCGTGACGGATGCGGCAGGCAATCACGGCAGCGCCCAGTCGCAGGCTTATGTGGTCGACACCAGCGCCCCCACGGCCGCGGTGCCGGCCACGACCAACCTGATCGCCCCCAGCGGCACGTCGTTCGCGTTAACGGTGACCTACAGCGACAGCGGCGGTTCTTCCATCGACCCTGGCACGTTCGGCACCGGCAACCTGACGTTCACGGCGCCCGGCGGCGGCACGTTGTCCGTCAGCGGCTTTGCCGCCAGCGGGAACAGCGTGACGTACACGGTGCAGGCGCCGGGCGGCAGTTGGGACGCGGGCGATGCGGGCGCCTACACGGTGGCGCTGGCCGGCAATTCCGTGCGCGATGTGGCCGGCAACGCCGTCGCGGCCAACGCAGCGGCTGGCACGATCAATGTGGCGTTCAGCACGGCCCCGGCAGTTGGCAACCTGGCACTGTCGAACGATTCCGGTATCAGTGCGACCGACTTCGTGACGAACGCCGCGTCGCAGACGGTGACGGCGACCCTCAGCGGACCGATCGGCGGCGGCAGCGTCTGGGGCTCGCTCGATAACGGCGCCACGTGGGTCGACATCACGAGCAAGGTCAGCGGCACGGCCGTCAACTGGAACGGTGTGACCCTGGCCGGCAGCGGCACGCTCGTCATCAAGGCAACCGACGGCAACGGCCAGGACGGCATTGTCGCCAGCCACGCCTATGTGCTCGATACCGCGGCGCCGGCGCAGACGGTGGCGACGGCGTCGCTGTCCGCGGACTCGGGTTTGCGCGGCAACGACTTCATCACCAATGTGGCCGCGCAGAACCTGACGGGCACCCTGAGCGCGCCATTGGCCGCAGGCGACACCGTCGAGGTCTCGCTGGACAACGGTGCCCACTGGACGACGGCCGCGGCCTCGGCCGGCAGCAATGCCTGGGCACTGCCCAACCAGACCCTGGCGGGCAGCGACATGTTGCAAGTGCGCGTCACCGATACCGCCGGCAACCATGGTCCTGCATACAGCCACCAATACACCATCGACACCGTCGCACCCACCGCCGGCACCCCGGTGCGCGCGGACATCTTCAACCCCAGTGGCCGCAGCTTCCCCATCGTCGTCACCTACAGCGATGCCGAATCGGGCATCGAGCCGGTCACGCTCAACGGCGGCAACCTGACGGTGACGGGGCCGCGAGGCCCGGTCAGCATCCCGAGCTATTCGGTGGTCGGCAATACCGTTACCTATCTCGCCGATGCCCCCGGCGGCAACTGGAGCGTGTGGGATTACGGCACGTGGACGGTCGCCATCAACGGCAACACGGTGAAGGACCTGGCCGGCAATGGCATCGCCGCCAACCCCGGTGCCCATACGTTTACCGTGCTGGCGCCGCCAACGGCCACCGTCAGCATCTCGGACACGGCGCTGACAGCGGGCGAAACGACGACGGTCGTGATCGTATTCTCGCAGCCCGTCGCCGACCTGGACATCGGCGACATGACGACGCCGAACGGCGCGCTGAGCGGTCTTGTCACGATGGACGGCGGCTATACCTGGGCTGGCACGTTGACGCCAGCGGCCAATACGACCGCGGCCAGCAATGTCATCACACTGAACATGGCGCTGGTGCACGGCACTGGCGGCGTCGCCGGCGCCGGCACCGTGCAGTCGAACAGCTATGCCGTGCAGACCGGCAGCGGGCCGCAGCCGCAGCCGCAACCGCAACCGCCCACCGGCACGGTCGACGGCGTGCCGGTCACCAGCACGCAGCAGACCGACCCGGGCACGGGCATCGTCAACACTACCGTCACCGTGCCGGTGGTGACGTCCACGCGCACCGACGATCCGAGCACGCCGAACAAGGGCCTGGCCGATATTGCGCTGGCCGCGACGAAGGGTGGCGTGGGCGCCGCGCTGACCGTCAGCCTGCCGGTCGGCACGGGCCTGGACGTCAGCGGCCCGGCAACGCTGCTGACGAACCAGGAAGCGCTGCTGGACCTGATCCGCCGCATCGAACAGAAGACGACGACCGGCTCGGACGTGCAGCAGCAGATGACGGGCGAGGGCACCAGTTTCCTCGACAATCTGCTGGCCAGCACGCTGCTGCAGACGGCCACCGTGACGCCGACCGCGCCCGCCTTTGCTGCGGGCGCGATCCTGATCAACGGCAGCGCCGCGACGGACGCCGCCGTGCAAGGCATCGTCCTTGACGCGCGCCAGGTGGGGCCGAACGTCACGCTGCAGCTCGACAACGTGGCGTTCGCGGCGATCGTTGGCGCGGCCACGCTGCGCGGCGGCGCGGGCAGCAATATCGTCATCGGCGACGATGCCAGCCAGAGCATCTTCCTGGGACCGGAGGATGACCAGCTGTCCGGCGGTGGCGGCGACGACGTGATCGGCAGCGCCGGCGGCAACGACGTGCTGGCGGGCGACGCCGGCAACGACGCGGTGGCCGGGGGCATCGGCAACGACAGCCTCGCTGGCGGCACGGGCAACGACGTGCTGCAGGGCGGGCGCAGCGACCGCGGACATTGGGACTTCACGCTGGCGGCCGACGGCACGCTCGGCGCCGGACATCAGACGCTGATGTTTGCGCCGACCGGGGCCGAAACGCTGGCGCGCACGGAGCTCGATGCGCGGGCCGATGCGCTGGCGTTCATGTCGGCGGGCGCGGCGACGCTGCGCGACATCGCGCTGCTGTACCACGGCGCATTCGGCCGCGCGGCCGACCTGTCGGGACTGAATTTCTATGTCGAACACGGTGCGTCGCTGACCCAGGTGGCGCAATCGTTCGCCAGGTCGCCGGAATGGGCCACGTCGTCGCTGAACGCGGCGACCGACAGTGCCTTCGTGCAGGCGCTGTATCAGCAAGTCCTGGGACGCGCCGGCGACACGGCGGGCACCGCGTACTGGCTCGGCAAGCTGGCCGGCACCGGCGGCCCGGCACTGTCGCGCGCCGACGTGCTGGTGGCGTTCGCGACCGGCAGCGAGCACCGCGCCCATTACGCCGACGGCGTCGTTGTCGCGGCAGCGGACGTGACGGCCGAGCAGGGCTGGATCGCCGGCAGCGGCGACGACCGGCTCGAGGGAGGTACCGGCAACGACGTGCTGGTGGGCGGCGACGGCATCGACACGGCCGTCTTCGCCGGCAAGCAGTCCGATTGGGGCCTGCTCGTGCGGGGCGGCGCGGCCGTCGTGCTGACGAATGCGGCGGCCGGCGATGCCGACACCGTGTCCGGCATTGAGCGGGGCGAATTCGCCGACGGCACGCTGGACCTGTCGTTCACGCAGGACGGCCAGGTCGAGACGCTGGGCCTGCTGTACCAGGCCGTGCTGGATCGCGCCGCCGACCTGCCGGGCATCGCATGGTGGGCCGGCCAGCATCTGTCGGCCGCGCAACTGGCCGGCGATTTCACGCAGTCGGCCGAGTTCCGCGCGCGCTTCGACGGCATGAGCGACAGTGCGTTCGTGCGGACGCTGTACGCGAACTCGGGACTCGCGGCCGATGCGGCGGGTGGCGCGGCCAGCTGGGTCACGTACCTGGAGCACCATACCCGGGCGGAACTGATCGGCACGTGGATCGGCCAGGACGCGGTGCTGGCGGCGCAGCTGACGGCGACGGGGGTCTGAGAGGGCACCTGCCGGCTCGTGGGTCGTTCTGCAAAACAATAAATATCTACTGGCAATATTGTTTTGACGGTAACATGGCGGGTTTTCCTCACGAGCCTTGCCATGCCCAATACCGCGCCAGTCTTCCTGAACGTCGACCCGTTGCTGCATCAGCAGAACGGGGGGATGCGAACATTCAACGCGCTGGCGGCCGTCGGCGATCCGGACAGCGGGCAGACGCTGCCGATGCAGACGGTAGCGAGCATCAGCTTCGGCAACGACACGGGCGCCAGCGCCAGCGACTTCATCGTCAATAAGCCCACGCAAGACATCGACGGCACGCTGAGCGCCCCGCTGGGCGCCGGCGAGTTCGTCGAGGTGTCGAGCGACGGCGGGCAGCGCTGGATGACGGCCACCGGCGGCGTCGGCGAAAGCACCTGGTCGCTGCGGGACGTCGCGCTGGACGCCCAGGGCATGCTGATGGCGCGCGTGTCGAATCTGGCCGGTGACCACGGCAGCGCATGGGGGCACGCCTACACGGTGGACACGACAGTGCCAACGGCCGGCATGCCCACCATCGGCAATCTGTCCAGCCCGACCGGCAACACATTGTCGTTCACGGTCGGCTACGCCGACAGCGGCAGTGGCCTGGTGGACAGCGCAGAGGGCGCGACCGTCACGGTGACGGGACCGGAGGGTGCCGCGCTGGCGTGGCGTTCGACGTCGACGGATTACCCGGCGAATACCGGCACCTACGCGTTCGCCGCGCCGGGCGGCACGTGGGACCTGACGGACACGGGCACGTACACGGTGTCGGTCAGCGGCGTGCGCGACGTGGCCGGCAACGAGATGGCGCCGCTGCATCACCAGTTCAACGTGTACTTCCCCGGCGACCCGTCGCTGGTGGCGCCGCCGACGACACTGACCATCACCGACCGCGAGCACGCCAGTCCCTTCACCGGTATCGCCATCGCCGATCCGAACGACGACGTGCTGACGTTGACGATCTCGTATGAAGGCACGACCGGTGCGCTGGGGGGCGCGGGCCTGTCGGGCGCGCCGGGCAACTACACGATGAGCGGCAAGCCGGCAGCGCTGCAGGCGGCGCTGCGCGCGCTCGTGTTCACGCCCACCGAAAACCTGGTCGCCGCACACGGCTCGACCACCACGACGTTCGCGCTGACGGTGGGCGACGGCATGGTCCAGACGGCGTTCGACACGAATACCGTTGTCGTCGCCACGCCGACGGGACCGGCGGCAACGCTGACACTCTCCGACAGCAGCCTGACGCCGGGCGAGACGGCCGTGCTGACGATCGCGTTCTCGGAGAAGGCGCTGGGCCTGTCGCGCGCCGACCTGATCGTGCAGGGCGGCACGCTCGGTGCGCTGACGTCGGCCGACGACGGCAAGACGTACACCGCCACCTTTACACCGACTGCCAACCTGAATACCACGGACAACCACATCACGCTCGACCTGTGGGGTGTCGCCGACGTCAACATGGTCTCCGCCGGTGGCACCGCGCGCACGGACGCCTATGCGGTGCTGACCAGCGCGCCGCCGCCGGTTGCACCAGATCCTCAGCCGCAGCCGCGCGATCGGTTATTCGTCGGCGGCATGGGCGACGACGTGCTGGCCGGCGGCGCCGGTGACGACACGCTCGTCGGCGGCGGGGGCAATGACCAGCTGACGGGCGGCGCCGGCAACGACGTGCTGCTGGGCGGCGGCAGCGACCGCGGCGCGTGGACGTTCACGCTGGCCGGCGGCGTGCTGAGCGCGTCGCACGACGGCATCGCGGCGCCCCAACTGGACGCCGGTGCGGCCGCCCTGGGCTTCCTCGCGGCGGACACCGGCTGGCTGACCGATCTCGCACTGCTGTACCGGGCCGCGTTCGCCCGCACGCCCGATCTGGCGGGGCTCGACTTCCATGTGGGCCACGGGGCGACGCTGGAATCGGTCGCGGCGGCCTTCACGCGGTCGGCCGAGTGGTCCACTTCCACGCTGGCAGGAGGCGGCGACAGCGGCTACGTCGATGCGCTGTACCGGCAGGTGCTGGGGCGCGCCGGCGACACGGACGGCACCGTGTTCTGGCTTGCCAGGCTCGCCGGCACGGACGGCCCGGCGCTCACGCGCGCCGACATGCTGCTGGCCTTTGCCACCAGTGCGGAACATCGCAGCCACTATGCCGACGGCATTGCGGTCGCCGCTGCCAACGTGACGGTGGAGCAGGGCTGGATCGCGGGCAGCGGCAACGACCGCCTCGAAGGGGGCAGCGGCAACGACATGCTGGTGGGCGGGGATGGCATCGATACGGCCGTGTTCGCGGGCAACTCAAGCGACTGGCAGTTGCGCGCACTGGATGGCGGACGCGTCGCGCTGGTGTCTGCCGGCGGCGAAACCGACACGCTGGCCGGCATCGAGCGCGTCGAGTTTGCCGACGGCACCCGGGACCTGTCGTTCATCCAGGCGCCGCAATTCGAAACGCTGGCACTGTTGTACCAGGCGGTCCTGGGCCGGGGCGCGGACCTTGCCGGTATCGCCTGGTGGGCCGGGCAGGACGTCAACGCAGACCAGCTGGCCGCAGGGTTCGCGGTCTCGGCGGAATTCAGCGCACACTACGCCACGCTGTCGGACGCGGCATTCGTGGCGGCCCTGTATGACAATGCCCGGCTGGCGCCGGGCGCCGCAGGCGGACAGCAGTCATGGGCAGACTATCTGCATGGGCATACTCGCGGCCAGCTCATCGACGCCTGGATCGGGCAGCCGGAGGTTGCCGCGATCGTGGGCGCGCCACACGGCGGGTGACGAGGGGAGAAGCGCAGCTCTACCATTGGTAATAGCTATTGATGTGATTGAATCAATTAGCTTTGTCAATTTTCGATGGGACCGTAGAATTGCTCTACGTTCACATCACAGAGGAGCAAGCCCCATGAGCCAGCAGATCACCACAGCGTCCGGTATTCCCGTCGCCGACAACCAGAATTCCGCCAGCGCCGGCTCCCGGGGGCCGCTGCTGCTGCAGGACTTCCATCTGATCGAAAAGCTGCAGCACTTCAACCGCGAGCGCATTCCCGAGCGCGTGGTGCACGCCAAGGGTTCGGGCGCATACGGCAAGTTCACCGTCACCCACGACATCAGCCGCTACACGAAGGCGAAGCTGTTCTCGGCCATCGGCAAGGAAACGGAAACGTTCCTGCGCTTCTCCACGGTCGGCGGCGAGAAAGGCAGCGCGGACACGGAACGCGATCCACGCGGCTTTGCCGTGCGCTTCTACACGGAAGAGGGCAACTGGGATCTGGTCGGCAACAACACCCCCGTCTTCTTCATCAAGGACGGCATCAAGTTCCCCGACTTCATCCACACGCAGAAGCGCCTGGCGCAGTCGAACCTGAAGTCGCCGACCGCGATGTTCGACTTCTGGAGCCGCGCTCCCGAGTCGCTGCACCAGGTGACGACGCTGTTCTCCAGCCGCGGCACGCCGGACGGCTACCGCCACATGGACGGTTTCGGTTCCCATACCTTCAGCCTGATCAACGACGCCGGCGAGCGCGTCTACGTCAAATGGCACTTCAAGACGCAGCAGGGCATCAAGAACCTGACGGCGGCCGATGCGACGCGCCTGGCGGGCGAAGACCCGGACTACGCGCAGCGCGACTTGTTCAACGCGATTGCCGCCGGCGACTTCCCGCGCTGGACCGTGTTCGTGCAGACGGCAACGGAAGCGGAACTGGCGGCGTGGGAGCAACGCACTGGCTGGAATCCGTTCGACCTGACCAAGGTCTGGCCGCATGGCGACTTCCCGCTGCAACAGGTGGGCGTACTGGAACTGAACCGCAATCCGCTGAACTATCACGCGGAAGTGGAGCAGGCGGCATTGTCGCCGGCCAATGTGGTGCCGGGCATGGGCTACTCGCCGGACAAGATGCTGCAGGCGCGCCTGTTCGCTTATCACGATGCGCAGCTGTACCGCGTCGGCACCAACCACCAGCACCTGCCGGTGAACGCGCCACGCTGCCCGTTCCACAACCAGCAGCGTGACGGCGCAATGGCGCTGGCCAACGGCGGCGCGGACCAGAACTACGCGACGGTGGAAGCCGCCGGCACCAACCCGCAGGGCCTGGGGCACGGCGAACCGGCCATGTCCGTCAACGGCCCCGCGGCCCGCTACGACGGCCGCGGCGTCGAGGACGACTACACGCAGGCCGGCAACCTGTTCCGCCTGCTGCCGGCGGACGAAAAGCAGGCGCTGTTCGACAACATCGCCGGTCCGCTGTCGCAGGTGCCGGACGACATCGTGTTCCGTCAGCTGGGCCATTTCGACAAGGCCGATGCCGCCTACGGCGCCGGCGTGCGCGCAGCGCTGAAAACCCGCGGCCGCAACATCGACTAAGCAGGAAAATCAGAGCCTGTCACCGGTTTTCCAAAAAAACGGTGACAGGCTCCGATTTCCCCAGGACCGTTCCGCGAAACCCGGGTTTGTCCCGGGTTTTTTGCGTTCCGGCCCGCCGATGTCCGCTTTTGCTTTAACCCGGCAAACCGAGGACAATAGAGGCATCGGTTTTCCCATGGAACAGAGAACAATGACAATCAAAATCAGCCAGAACTTCGATTCCGGCGCCATCGAGGTCGTAAACGCGGCGGACCCCGCCAACATCGAACTGAAGCTGCGCAGCGATTCGCATGCCGATATCCACCAGTGGTTCCACTTCCGCGTGCAGGGCGCGCGCGGCCAGGCGCTGGCGCTGCGCTTCACCAATGCGGGCCAGGCCACGTATGCCAAGGGCTTCGAGGACTACAACGCCTGCGCCAGCTACGATGGCGAGAACTGGTTCCGCGTGCCGACGTCATTCGACGGCCAGGTCATGACGATCCGCCACACGCCCGACCTGGACAGCGTCTACTACGCCTACTTCGAGCCGTATTCGTGGGAACGCCACCTGCGCCTGCTGGGCGAGGTGGCCGAGAACCCGATCGCGCGCGTACTGGACCTGGGTTCGACCGTCGATGGCCGCGACATGAACCTCGTCACCATTGGCAACCCGCAGGCGGAAAAGAAGATCTGGTTCATCGCGCGCCAGCATCCGGGCGAGTCGATGGCCGAATGGTTTGTCGAGGGCCTGATCGACGCGCTCCTGGACGATGCAAACCCCATCGCCCGCAAGCTGCTGCAGCGCTGCGTGTTCCACATCGTGCCGAACATGAATCCGGACGGCTCCGTGCGCGGCAACCTGCGCACCAACGCGGCGGGTGCGAACCTGAATCGCGAGTGGATGACGCCGAGTGCCGAGCGTTCGCCGGAAGTCCTGTGCGTGAAGGAGAAGCTCCACGCGACCGGTGTGGACATGTTCTTCGACATCCACGGCGACGAAGCGTTGCCGTACAACTTCGTGGCCGGTAACGAGATGCTGGAAAAATTCACGCCGGCGCAGGCCGCCGCGCAAAAGGCGTTCATCGAGCGCTACAAGAACGCCAGCCCGGACTTCCAGGACAAGGTCGGCTACCTGGCCAGCAAGTACAAGGAAGACATGCTGACCCTGGCGTCGAAATATGTCGGCCACCACTTCGGCTGCCTGGCGCTGACGCTGGAGATGCCGTTCAAGGACAACGCCGACCTGCCGGCACCGCACGTGGGCTGGAACGGTGCCCGCAGCGCGGCGCTGGGCGCGGCCATCCTGCAGCCGATCCTGCTGTCGCTGGACGACTGACATGGGCGTCGAGATCGAACACAAGTTCCTTGTCAAGGGGGACGGCTGGCGCCGGCAGGGCCAGCCCGTGCTGATCCGCCAGGGCTACCTGTCGTCGCATCCGGAGCGCGTGGTGCGCGTGCGCATCTATGGCGACGAGGCGTTCATGACGATCAAAAGCAAATCGGTCGGCATCTCGCGCGGCGAGTGGGAGTATCCGCTGCCGCTGGCCGATGCGCAGGAGTTCCTCGACCGGCTGTGCGAGCAGCCGATCATCGAGAAGTACCGTCGTCGCATCGAATTTGGCGGGTTCACCTGGGAGGTCGACGAGTTCCTGGGCGTGAACGCAGGGCTCGTCGTGGCCGAGATCGAGGTGCCTTCGGAAGACCAGGCGTTCGAGCGCCCGGACTGGGTTGGCGACGAGGTGACGGACGATCCCCGTTACCTGAACTCCAATCTGATCGCCCATCCTTTCTCGGCCTGGTAGTCGGCCAATCCTTCATGCTGTAACACGTCAGTCCCGGGTTCTCGTTCCCGAGCGAGCCGTGGGCTGACGCGTCCTTTTGTCCATGCGCAATGGTTTGTAGGCGCTGTCCCACCCGTCCGTGCAGTGCGCGCTGATGGGGGAGTGCGGCGACCGGAAGTAAGCTTCACTTCCGCGGTCGAATCGGACCGTACCGCCTGCACTCAACCATTATCAGGAGTCTACAATGCGCAAATCGATGATCGCAGCAGCAGTCCTCGCAACTGTCACCAGCTTCGCCTTTGCCCAGAGCGGCACCGGCACGGGCACGGGCACCACGACTGGCGGCACTTCCGCCACCGGTATGCAAAGCGGCTCCGACCAGGACGCCACCGGCACGGGTTCGGCACGCGACAAGCAGACCGGCAAGCATTCCAAGTCGAAGTCGAAGAAGCATTCGGGCAGCTCGGGTAACGCTTCGGGTACCTCGGGCACGGGCGGCATGTCGGGCTCGGACAGCACGTCGGGCACGTCGTCGGGCAGCGCTTCCGGCACCTCCGGCGCTTCCGGCAGCACGTCGGGCACCGGCGCCTCCAGCACTTCGGGTACGACCAATATGTCGAACTCGGGTGCAACCGACAAGGCCGGTAGCAACAGCAGCAACTCCGGCACGTCGAGCTCGGGCAATACCGGTTCCAAGCGCTGATTCCCACGCAGTGATGACGACAGCGTCATCGCTGCGCGCATGATCCTGCCTTTACGGGCCCCCCACCGCCAGCGGCGGTGTCGGGGCCCGTCCTCTTTCAGTCGCGGCTGGCCAGTCCTCGATATTTCTCTTGAACACCTTGTATTCCGCCTTCGCAATTGCCGTAGGACACATCCCACTCACGCGAGCTCAGTGCGCCTATGCAATGTCATGGTAGCGAAGCATATTCTGTATCCAGGCCTGAAGAAAAACAGGCAGCAAAAAAACAGATCAATGAAGGTCGACAATAAGGAGATGATCATGCGCGTTTCACCATTCACAGCGGCATCCGCCACGGCAGCATTCCTGATCACCATTATTGCCGGTGCGGGTCAGGCCCAGACGGCCATGGACGCGCTGAAGAACAAACCCGGCAGCGTTGGCCTGCAGCCGACGCAGGCCAACAGCACCAGTAGCGAGAGCATGTCCACGAGCGATCGCAAGGCGCGCAAGGACGCGGCAAAGAGCAGCGCGCCGCGGTCGCTGAACGCCACCGGCAACGCCGACAGCAAGAACGGCGGCGCCAGCGGCGACTCTGGCGCGGCAGGCGAAACGGGCAGCTCGAAACCGGCCCACTCGGCGCTGGGCGGCACCGCGCAGCGTGCGGGCAACGACAGCAGCTCGGCAGCCGACACATCCGGCCAGGGCTCGGCGAAAGCCAACAGCCGCAATTCCAACAACAGCAACGGCACGCAAGGCCGCAGCAATATGACGCATTGATAAAAACCGGTGACAGACACCATTTTCCGAAAATGGTGTCTGTCACCGGTTTTCTGCCAATGACCAAAAAAAACCTCGCTGCGGCGAGGTTTTTTTATGCGTACGACCGATTAATGGAAGTGCTCGGTCCCGGCCGGTGCGTCTTCCGGCATTTCGGCATGCACCAGTTCGCCGGATGGGTCGGCAAACAGCGGTGCGCCGCAGTCGTCGCAATACTCGGCGACATAGCGTTCGCCCAGCTTCTTGACGACGGAAACGCCGGCCGCGTTCAGGTGCTCGACGATCTCCTCGACGGGCGTGCGCGGCTGCAGCAGGTTGGCCAGGCCGCCGGCCAGCGGGCCTTCAGGCGGCGTGCCTTCCTCGTCTTCCTGGCCGTACAGCGGCCAGACGACACCGTAGATGACGTCGCTGTCGGAACGGCGCGTGAACGCGACGCGGTACTCGTCGATCTGGCCGTCAGCCGCTTCCTCGCCGAAGCCGGCGATAACGGCGCGCAGTTCCGACGCTTCGCATGCCAGCGTGTGCGTCAGGTAGTGCACGGCCGCGCGGATCGACACGGGGCGGATCAGCTTGTCCGCCTCGCGGCACGCCATGTAATACGCTTCCGGCAGCAGCAGTTCGATGCCGCAGCCGGGCAGCAGGCGTGCCACCGTCGGCTGCGCCTGCGTGCGCCAGGCTTCCAGCGCGTTGCGGCGCTCGTCGGCCTGGTGCAGGTGGGCGCCAGGCATCTGCCAGCGGAACAGCGGGCCGCCGGCGGGCGCCACGATGGCGGCGATCAGGTAACGGGTGTCGGCCAGGAACGGCGCCGTTTCCGGTGGCTTGACGTCCGACTTCACGGCGACGCCCTTGATGGCCGCGCCGGCCAGCTTGTGCATCTTGGCATACGTTTCCGCATGCGTACGCGGCAGCTGGTCGATCGAATACAGGTTCGACGCCATGGCCAGCTTCGTGCCGTCGGCCAGCAGGTGCGCCGAGAAATGGGCGGACAACGTGTTCAGGATATCCGCGGGAATGGCGCCCGACGCGATGGAATAGCGGGTCCAGGCGAGGATCGGCGCGGCCACCAGCAGCACGTCGTACTGGGCCGTTTCACCGTCGCTGTCGACGCTGATGCTGGCCGATTCGCTGACGGCTTCCACGCTGTCCATCAGCACGTCGTACGCGCTCAGGTCGACGGAGAACAGGCCGTTCAGGGCGGCATCGACGGTGTCCTGGTGGCCCGTCTTCAGCAGCTTATGCAGCTGCGTGTCGAGCGCGCGCTCCCAGCTGCGCTCCTCGAGCCGGCTGCCGGACTGACCGACGGCCTGGGCAAGGGTGGAAAGGCGCTGGCTGTCGGCGGACAATTTGGTGGATGAATCTTTGGATGGGCGACGCATAGCGCTTGAGAATCTCTGTCAGTGTAAAAATCTTATCAGGCGTATTGTAGTTGATTCACGGGGGTCTGTCCCCGCAGGGGAGCGCAGCAGGGGTTTCGAGGAGCATCGCTCCTCGCCTGCGAAGCGGTGCTGGCCTGCAGGCCAGCACCATGACCCGAAGTTTGCTCCACTCAACAACGACCGACGACTGAAATAGCAAATGCCGGGCGGACCCGGCATTTGGTTTATTGCGGCTTCGGTAACGTCAGCGGCGAACGTCGGGGACAGTCCCGAAGGGACAGTCCCCAATGCATCCGCCGTCGCTGGCTTGCTTAAGCAGCCAGCAGCTGACGCAGCACGAACGGCAGGATGCCGCCATGCTTGTAGTAGTCCACTTCGATCGGCGTGTCGATGCGCAGCAGGACTTTGACATCCTGACGGCTGCCGTCTTCGCGCTTGATCACCAGCGTGACGATCTGCTGTGGCTTGATGTCGCCTTCCAGGCCCACCAGGTCGTACGTTTCCTTGCCGGTGATGCCCAGCGATTCGACGCTGTCGTTGCCGATGAACTGCAGCGGCAGCACGCCCATGCCGACCAGGTTGGAGCGGTGGATACGCTCGAACGAACGCACCAGCACGGCCTTCACGCCCAGCAGCTGGGTGCCCTTGGCCGCCCAGTCGCGCGACGAGCCGGTGCCGTACTCTTCGCCGCCGAAGATCATCGTCGGCGTGCCTTCATTGACGTACTTCATGGCCGCGTCGTAGATCGACATCTGTTCGCCGGACGGCTGGTGGATCGTGATGCCGCCTTCGACCGCGGAACCGTCAGCTTTTGCCGGGATCATCTTGTTCTTGATACGGACGTTGGCGAACGTGCCGCGCATCATGATCTCGTGGTTGCCGCGACGCGAGCCGTACGAGTTGAAGTCGGCCTTCATGACGCCGTTTTCCTTCAGCCATTTACCCGCTGGGCCGTCTTCCTTGATGGAGCCGGCAGGGGAGATGTGGTCGGTCGTGATGGAATCGCCAAACACGCCCAGCGCGCGCGCGTTGCTGATGCCGGTGGCGGCCGCTTTTGGCGTCATCTCGAAGCCGTCGAAGAACGGCGGCTCGGCGATGTACGTCGAGTCAGGCCAGTTGTAGACCTGGCCTTCGGTCGACGACACGTTTTCCCACAGCTTGCCAGGGTTGCCCTTGACCTGCGCGTAGTTCTCCTTGAAGACCTTGGAGTTCATCGCGAACTTCATCAGCTTGTTGATCTCTTCCGAGGTCGGCCAGATATCGCCCAGGTAGATGTCGCGGCCGTTGGTGCCCTTGCCGACCGGTTCGGTCATCAGGTCGCGCGTGATGTTGCCGGCGATGGCGTAGGCCACGACCAGCGGTGGCGAGGCCAGGAAGTTCGAGCGGATGTTCGGGTGAATACGCGCTTCGAAGTTACGGTTACCGGACAGCACGGCGGCAGCCACGATATCGTTGGTGGTGATGGCGGCGTTCAGTTCCGGCGTCAGGTCGCCCGCGTTACCGATACACGTCGTGCAGCCATAAGCCGTCACGCCGAAGCCCAGTTTTTCCAGGTACGGCAGCAGGCCGGCGGCCGTCAGGTATTCCGTCACGACGCGCGAGCCAGGGGCCAGCGACGTCTTGATGTGCGGTGCCACGGTCAGGCCGGCTTCGACGGCCTTCTTGGCCAGCAGGCCGGCGGCCAGCAGCACGGAAGGGTTCGACGTGTTGGTGCACGAGGTGATGGCGGCGATCAGGATGTCGCCGTTTTTCACCTGCACGTTGTTCGTGGTTTCGTACGTCGTGTTCAGGTCCATCGGGTTCTTGTTGAAGCCGTTCTGCGTGGTCGGCTTCGAGAACAGGTCGGTAAACGTCGCCTTGACGTTGCCGATTTCGATACGGTCCTGTGGACGCTTCGGACCGGCCAGCGATGGCGTGACCGATGCCAGGTCCAGGTGCAGTTCACGGGTGAAGTCGATCTCGCCCGCTTTCGGCACGCCGTACATGCCCTGCGCCTTGAAGTAGGCCTGGAACGCGTCGATCTCGGCCTTGGTGCGGCCCGTGCCTTCGAAGTAGTCGATGGTCTTGTCGTCGACCGGGAAGAAGCCCATCGTGGCGCCGTATTCCGGGGCCATGTTGGCGATCGTGGCGCGGTCGGTCACGGTCAGCGATTCGGTGCCTTCGCCGAAGAACTCGACGAACTTGCCGACGACTTTCTCTTTACGCAGCATTTCGGTGATCGTCAGCACCAGGTCGGTCGCGGTGCAGCCTTCGCGCAGCTTGCCGGTCAGGTTGACGCCGATGACGTCCGGGGTCAGGAAGTACACGGGCTGGCCCAGCATGCCCGCTTCCGCCTCGATGCCGCCCACGCCCCAGCCGACGACGCCGATGCCGTTGATCATCGTCGTGTGCGAGTCGGTGCCGACCAGCGAGTCAGGGTAGTACACGCCGCCGTTGTTGTGCACGCCGCGTGCCAGGTATTCCAGATTGACCTGGTGGACGATGCCGAAGCCCGGCGGCACGACGCCGAACGTGTCGAACGCCTGCATGCCCCACTTCATGAACTGGTAGCGCTCGTTGTTGCGCGAGAATTCCAGCTTCATGTTCAGGTCCAGCGCCTTCGGCTCGCGGAAGTGGTCGATCGTGACCGAGTGGTCGACCACCAGGTCGACGGGCACCAGCGGCTCGATCTTCTTCGGATTGGCACCCATCTTGTAGGCGACGTTGCGCATCGCGGCCAGGTCGGCCAGCAGCGGCACGCCGGTGAAATCCTGCAGCACGACGCGGGCGACGACAAACGGGATCTCGTCGGTACGGTCGGCGGTGGCAGCCCAGTTGGCAACCTGCTTCACATGCTCTTCGGTGACCTTCTTGCCGTCGCAGTTACGCAGCACGGACTCCAGCACCACGCGGATCGACACTGGCAGGCGCGAGATTTTGGCGCCCAGCGCCTGTTCCAGCGCGGGCAGCGAATACAGCTTGCCCTTTGTCTTGCCCGAAATCGGGAAATCCTTGAGCGTGTTGAATGTGTTGTGGGGCATAACCTCTCCTTCGGGTGGATATCTTCGGCACCCCCGTCGCCACGGTTGGGTTGCCGTCATTTGTGAAACTACGGTGGTGCTATTCGTTCAGTGCGCGCCGTGGGCAGCGGGCTGCGCTGCCGGCTGCGAGGCCGCCGGCTGAGATACCGGCACGGCCGGCGTTGCCGCCGCATTGTTGACCTGCGTCTCGGGCACGGGCGCCGGCTGCGGCTTGCTCTGCTCGTCGTTCTTGCACTCGTTGGCCAGCTGGCGGTTCTGCTTCGAATCGAGCAGCATCGCCTTGGCGGGGATGCCGATCCAGATCAGACCGTACATCTTGTTCTCGAAGCGCTGTGCGCCCGTCGTTGTCGCCACGCGTGTCAGGCGGTGCAGGCGCTTCTTCCAGCGCAGGGCGATATGGCCGTCGTCGGTCGCGTTTTGGTAGATCGTGACCTTGTTGCCCAGCTCGCAGTTAAAGTCCTGCACGGCGGTATCGGCGATATCGGGCTCGTCGGCTTCGGGATCGGCTTCCTTCGGCGCGGCAACAGGCTTGGCCTTGGCGCCTTTCGCCTTGGCGGCCTTCGGTTTGGCCGTTTTTTCGGCCTTGGCTTTCGTTTTTGCGGGCTCGGCTGCGATAGCGCTCGCAGCGGTGGTGGCGAGGGCCAGCGCAAACGCGGCAGCGATCAGTTTGGAAATGGACATTACTTGGTTTCCGTTGCGGTTGGTTTCGGGTCCAGCAGCGCCGCGGCCGTTTCCGGCAGCGTCAGGCCCGCCAGGCGGGCGCGCTGCAAAACCGTCCAATAGTATCGGTAGCTGGCGCGGTCGTGCAAGCGGCCGTGCTGGTTGATCGGACCCCACTGTGTCTTCTGCGCCTCGTGCAGGATCGCGGCAGCCTCGTTGACTTCCGACAGGCGCGGCGTGAATGCCTTGACGATGGGCTTGATCTGGCTGGGATGGATGCTCCACATCCGGGTAAAACCGAACTCGGCGGCGGCGCGCTGGGCATCCGTCGCCACGACGGCCGAGTCCTTGATCTCCGTCGTCACGTTGTGCGACGGCACCTTGCCATACGCGTGGCAGGCGGCGGCGATCTCAAGCTTGGCGCGCACCACCAGCGGGTGCACGAACTGGTTGGGCGTGCGCATCGCGTTGGCGGGAATGGCGCCGTAATGGCTGGAGACGAAATCCATGATGCCGAACGACAGGCACTCGACCTGGGGCAGGGCGGCGATGGCGAACACGCCGCGCAGCGCGCCGTGCGTTTCGATCAGCACGTGCACCGGCAGGTTCTTGCGGCCGGCCTTGTGGGCATGGACGTTGATCGTTTCGATGGCGCGCATGACGTCCTGCACGCTGTCCGGCTTCGGCAGCACGATGTAGGCCACGTTGTGGGCGGCGCCGCCGACGATGATCTCGACGTCGCGCTCGAAGTGTGGGCTGGACACGTCGTGGACGCGGGCGCCGATGCGTTTGTGGGTGTTGCCGGCGTCGTTCAGCAGCTCGGCCACGAGGTGCGCATGCGCTTCCTCGTTGCCGGCGGCGGCGCCGTCCTCGCAGTCGAACGTGATGTCGAATACGGGGCCAAGCTCTTGTTGCAGGGCCATCGATTTGCGCATCAGCTTTTCCGAACCCGCGTAGTGGTCGCAGGCTGGCAGAAGCAGCGGCTGGCGTTCGCCCTGGAATAAAACCTCGGATGGGTGCATCGTTTGGGTGTGATGAATGTGTGGTAACTGCGTGGAGACGATAACGCCGCGCGGCCCGGGGGCAGCGCGGCGAACGTTACGGGACGGCTTGTCCCGCAGCGAAGAGAATTACGGCAGCAGGTGCTTGACGCCTTCGCGCTCTTCGGTCAGTTCCTTCAGCGTCAGGTTGATGCGTTCCTGCGAGAATTCGTCGATTTCCAGGCCCTGGACGATCTTGTATTCGCCGTTCTCGGTCGTGACCGGGAAGCCGAACATGATGCCTTCAGGGATGCCGTACGAACCGTCGGAAGGCACGCCCATCGTGGTCCACTTGCCGTTGGTGCCCAGCACCCAGTCGCGCACGTGGTCGATGGCCGCGTTGGCAGCCGACGCCGCCGACGACAGGCCGCGTGCTTCGATGATGGCCGCGCCGCGCTTGCCGACGGTCGGCAGGAACGTGTTGGCGTTCCATTCCTGGTCGTTGATCATGTCCTTGATCGACTTGCCGCCCACGGTAGCGAAACGGTAGTCGGCGTACATCGTCGGCGAGTGGTTGCCCCACACGGTCAGCTTCTCGATGTCCTTCACCTGGGTGCCGGTCTTCGCAGCCACTTGCGACAGGGCGCGGTTGTGGTCCAGGCGCAGCATCGCGGTGAAGTTCTTGGCCGGCAGCGACGGTGCCGATTTCATGGCGATGTAGGCGTTGGTGTTGGCAGGGTTGCCGACCACCAGCACTTTGACGTTGCGCGAAGCGACGGCGTCCAGCGCCTTGCCCTGCACCGTGAAGATCTGCGCGTTCGCTTCCAGCAGGTCCTTGCGTTCCATGCCTGGACCGCGTGGACGGGCGCCGACCAGCAGGGCCACGTCCGCATCCTTGAAGGCGGTCATCGGGTCGCTGTGCGCGGTCATGCCGGCCAGCAGCGGGAATGCGCAGTCGTCGATTTCCATCATGACGCCCTTCAGCGCTTTCTGCGCTTTCTCGTCAGGGATTTCAAGCAGTTGCAGGATGACTGGCTGATCCTTGCCCAGCATGTCGCCGTTGGCGATGCGGAACAGCAGGGAATAGCCGATCTGGCCGGCGGCGCCGGTGACGGCAACACGCATTGGGGTTTTAGCCATGATGAATCTCCAAAGTGGAATAAAAAACGAAGCCGCTTACTGTTACTGTATTGCTGACTGATGTTTTGCCGACGGATGCCGGCTGACGCCACTTGCCGCCGTGCTGCGCTGCGGGGTGCGACGCCGGATTCTCAAAACAGCAATGATACCAAATTCGCCTCCCCGCGCGGCGGCCCTTTCGGCCCCGATTTTCGGGGTACACGGCAGGCGCGAGGAGGCGACTCCATCCATGTTCGTCCTGCGGGAGGGGTCGTGCGGTGCGCCGCGCGGGGCTCTCCAGGAATAACATCGGGGGCGAGTGTAGGCCTCGTTATGCCTTCTGTCAATCATATCTTATGTCTTATATAAGACATATAACTCGGGTGGTTTTACTGGACGGGCAGGGGCTTTTGTGGTGAAATCGCGGTCTATGAATCCCGTCACGCCCACCCAGACCAGTCCAGGCAGCACAGCGGATGCGCCGGCTGCGGGCGCAGGATCGGTTACCCCGGCCACCGTGCCCGCCACGCCGGCCGCCTCCGTTACACCTTCCGCCCCGACAGTCGCCGCCGTGGCTTCGCCCACGTTCTCGCCGCTGTACCAGCAGATCAAGGCGCTGATCACGCAAAGCCTGCAGTCGGGCGAGTGGAAGCCGGGCGAGATGATCCCCAGCGAAGTGGAACTGGCCAACCGCTACAAGGTCAGCCAGGGTACCGTGCGCAAGGCGATCGACGAGCTGGCGGCCGACAACCTCGTCATGCGCCGCCAGGGCAAGGGCACGTTTGTTGCCACGCATCATGAGGCGCGCGCCCACATCCGCTTCCTGCGCCTGCGTCCGGACGAGGGCGTGCCGCACTATCCCGAGAGCCGTTTCCTCGATGTGCGCCGTCTGCGCGCGCCGGCGGATGTGGCGCGCCTGCTGGAACTGAAGTCGGGCGACGCCATCATCTATATCAAGCGCGTGCAGTCGTTCGACGGCATTCCCACGATCATCGAGGAACAATGGCTGCCGGGCGGGCTGTTCAAGGGGCTGACGGCCGAGCGCCTGTCCGAGTACAAGGGGCCGATGTACGGCCTGTTCGAATCCGAATTCGGCACCCGCATGATCCGCGCCGACGAGAAGGTACGTGCGGTCGTGGCCGGGGCGGACGAAGCGGCGCTGCTGGGCGTCGAGCCGGGCACGCCGCTGCTGTCGGCCGAGCGCGTGTCGTTTACCTACGGCGACAAGCCGGTCGAGCTGCGCCGTGGCCTGTATCTGACGACGCGGCATCACTACCAGAACGACCTGAACTAGAGGAGCGCGCCCTGACCCGCGTTCGCCTGGAGCGGCGCAACATAATTTTAGTTATATGTAACAATAGATATTGGTCGAAGCTGGGAAATAGGCGAAAATCGCGGTCTCAGGACTGCAGAGCAGTGCAACAAAGCTGCGCCATCGGGAATTGACTCAACAGCGGTTCATTAAATAGCAAAAAGTAAAAGGGAGGTTTGTCATGTCTGAAGCCGTAAGGGAAGCACCGCGCAAGCAACGGCGAGAAATCCGTAACATTCACGTTACTGAGCTGATCAATTATCGTCAGCCGTTCTCCGCCATTGTGTCCATCATGCACCGCGTGAGCGGCTTCCTGATGTTTGCCCTGCTGCCATTCATTCTGTATCTGCTGCAGGAAAGCATCCGTTCGGAGATCTCCTTTGCCCACTTCCAGGGCATCGCGTCGCATCCGTTCGCCAAGCTCGTCATCCTGGCGCTGGTCTGGGGTTACATGCACCACTTCTGCGCCGGCATCCGCCACCTGGTGATGGACACGCACGTCGGCCTGGACAAGGATTCGGCCCGCAAGAGCGCCGTTACCGTGCTGGTCATTACGTGGGTTGTCGTCATTCTCGTCGCCCTGAAACTGTTCGGAGTGTTCTAAAAAATGAAAAACAATATCGGACCGAAGCGCATCGTCGTGGGCGCGGGCTACGGCCTGGGTGAGTTCCTGGCGCAGCGTGCCACCGCCATTGTGATGGTCGTGTACACCGTCGTGCTGCTGCTGGCTTTCCTGACCGGTAACAATTTCACGTACGAAGGCTGGGCCGGCCTGTTCGCCCAGACGTGGTTCAAGCTGTTTACGCTGGCCACCCTGATCGGCCTGTTCTACCACGCCTGGGTCGGCGTGGTCAGCATCTACCAGGATTACGTCAAGAACATCGCCGTTCGTTTCATCCTGCATACCGCCTCCGCCATCTGGCTGGTGGCTTGCGCCGTCTGGTCGGTGCAGATACTCTGGAGTGTTTAAATCGTGGCAGCTATCAAATCTGCAATTCCTGTCCGCCGCTTCGACGCGGTGATCGTTGGCGCCGGCGGTTCCGGCATGCGCGCTTCCCTGCAACTGGCAGAAGCCGGCCTGAACGTGGCCGTGCTGTCGAAAGTCTTCCCGACCCGTTCCCACACCGTGGCGGCGCAGGGCGGCATCGGCGCCTCGCTGGGCAATATGGCGGAAGACAACTGGTTCTGGCACATGTTCGACACCGTCAAGGGCGGCGACTACCTGGGCGACCAGGATGCCATCGAATTCATGTGCCGCGAAGCGCCGAAGGTCGTCTACGAGCTGGAACACTTTGGCATGCCGTTCGACCGCAACCCTGACGGCACGATCTACCAGCGTCCGTTCGGCGGCCACACCGCGAACTTCGGCGAGAAAGCCGTGCAGCGCGCCTGCGCCGCGGCCGACCGTACCGGCCACGCACTGCTGCACACGCTGTACCAGCGCAACGTTCGCGCGCGCACCCACTTCTTCGTCGAATGGATGGCGCTGGACCTGATCCGCGACGCCGAAGGCGACGTGGTCGGTGTCGTGGCACTGGAAATGGAAACGGGCGAATGCATGATCCTGCAGGCGAAGACGACGATCTTCGCCACGGGCGGTGCCGGCCGTATCTTCGCCGCGTCGACCAATGCGTTCATCAACACCGGCGACGGCATGGGCATGGCGGCACGCGCCGGCCTGCCGCTGCAGGACATGGAATTCTGGCAGTTCCACCCGACCGGCGTGGCCGGCGCGGGCGTGCTGATCACCGAAGGCGTCCGCGGTGAAGGCGGTATCCTGATCAACTCCGAAGGCGAGCGCTTCATGGAACGCTACGCGCCGACGCTGAAAGACCTGGCGCCGCGCGACTTCGTCTCCCGTTCGATGGACCAGGAGATCAAGGAAGGCCGCGGCTGCGGTCCGAACAAGGACCACGTCATGCTGGACCTGCGCCACATCGGCAAGGACACCATCGAGAAGCGCCTGCCGTCGATCCTGGAAATCGGCCACAAGTTCGCCAACGTCGACGCGACCAAGGAACCGATTCCTGTCGTGCCGACGATTCACTACCAGATGGGCGGCATCCCGACCAATATCCACGGCCAGGTCGTCACGCCAGCCGGCGACGGCACGCAGAAGGTCGTCAACGGCCTGTACGCGATCGGCGAATGCGCCTGCGTCTCGGTGCACGGCGCCAACCGCCTGGGCACGAATTCGCTGCTGGACCTGGTGGTCTTCGGCCGCGCGGCCGGCAACCACGTCGTCGCGCAGAAACTGGGCCCGAAAGAGCACAAGGACCTGCCGAAGGACGCCGCCGATTTCGCGATGGACCGCCTGAACCGCCTGGAAACCTCCACGGGCAGCGAAAAAGTGCAGGGCGTCGCCAACGACATCCGCGCCACGATGCAGAAATACTGCGGCGTGTTCCGTACCGACGACCTGCTGACGCAGGGCCAGAAAGAGATCATGGTGCTCGACGAGCGCCGCAAGCACGTCTCGTTCAAGGACAAGTCGAAGGTGTTCAACACCGCCCGCGTGGAAGCGCTGGAACTGGACAACCTGATCGAGACGGCCAAGGCCACGATCACGTCCGCCGTCGCCCGCAAGGAATCGCGCGGCGCCCACGCGCACAGCGATTTCCCGCAACGCGACGACGAAAACTGGATGAAGCACACGCTGTGGTTCTCCAATGGCAACCGCCTGGAGTACAAGCCGGTCGTCACCAAACCGCTGACGGTGGAAACCTTCAAGCCAAAAGCACGTACTTTCTAAGCAAGGGCCTCACATAAAATGGCACGCACTCTCAAATTCAAGATTTACCGCTACGATCCGGACAAGGACGCCAAGCCGTACATGCAAGACCTGACGGTCGAGCTGAAGGACACCGACAAGATGCTGCTGGACGCCCTGCAGCGCATCAAGTCCGACGTGGACGATTCGCTGGCCCTGCGCCGCTCGTGCCGCGAAGGCGTGTGCGGTTCCGACGCGATGAACATCAACGGCAAGAACGGCCTGGCCTGCACGACCAACCTGAACGAGCTGTCGGAGCCGATCGTGCTGCGTCCTCTGCCAGGCCTGCCTGTCATCCGCGACCTGATCGTCGACATGACGCAGTTCTTCAAGCAGTACGATTCGATCAAGCCGTTCCTGATCAACGACTCGATCCCGCCTGAAAAAGAACGCCTGCAGACGCCCGCCGAGCGCGAGGAACTGGACGGCCTGTACGAGTGCATCCTGTGCGCGTGCTGCTCCACGTCGTGCCCGTCGTTCTGGTGGAATCCGGACAAGTTCGTCGGTCCCGCCGGCCTGCTGCAGGCCTACCGCTTCATCGCCGACTCGCGCGACGAAGCGACCGGCGCCCGCCTGGACAACCTGGAAGACCCGTATCGCCTGTTCCGCTGCCACTCGATCATGAACTGCGTGGACGTGTGCCCGAAAGGCCTGAACCCGAACAAGGCGATCGGCAAGATCAAGGAATTGATGGTCCGCCGCGCCATCTGATATGACGGATACGACTACCCGTGACCATCAGGCGGACCCCGCCAACCGTGCCCGCCTGCGCTGGCGCGCGCGGCGCGGTCTGCTGGAAAACGACATCATCCTGACGCGTTTTCTGGATGCGCACGAAACGGAATTGACCGACGAGGAAGTGGACGCATTCACGCGGCTCCTCGACTTGTCGGACAATGCGCTGATGGATCTGGTCCTGGCGCGCAGCGAGCCGGAAGGCGAAGTGGATACCCCGCACGTGCATGCACTGCTGGCCCGCCTGCGCCGCGCCTGATTTTTTTTAATGCCGCATCTCTCCAGAAGGAAGAGCCCATGAACACCTCTGAAAACAAAGCCACTCTGTCGTTCTCCGACGGCAGCTCTTCGATCGAATTCCCGATCTACAAGGGCACCGTCGGCCCGGACGTCATCGACATCCGCAAACTGTACGGCGCGACCGGCAAGTTCACGTACGACCCGGGCTTCATGTCCACCGCGTCGTGCAACTCGTCGATCACGTACATCGACGGCGACAAGGGTGAACTGCAATACCGTGGCTACCCGATCGAGCAGTTGGCCGTGAACGCCGATTTCATGGAAACGTGCTACCTGCTGCTGAACGGCGAACTGCCGACCGGCGTGCAGAAGGAAGAATTCGTCGAGACCGTCACCAAGCACACGATGGTGCACGAGCAGATGCAGTTCTTCTTCCGTGGCTTCCGTCGCGACGCGCACCCGATGTCGGTGCTGGTCGGTACCGTCGGCGCGCTGGCGTCGTTCTACCACGACTCGCTCGACATCAACGACGCGCAGCAGCGCGAGATCTCGGCGATCCGCCTGATCGCCAAGATGCCGACGCTGGTCGCCATGGCGTACAAGTACTCGATCGGCCAGCCGTTCATGTACCCGCGCAACGACCTGTCGTACAGCGCCAACTTCATGCGCATGATGTTCGGTAACCCGTGCGAAGAGTACAAGGTCAACGACGTGCTGGTGCGCGCGCTGGACCGCATCCTGATCCTGCACGCGGATCACGAGCAGAACGCGTCGACGTCGACGGTCCGCCTGGCCGGTTCGTCGGGCGCGAACCCGTTCGCCTGTATCGCTGCCGGTATCGCCTGCCTGTGGGGCCCTGCCCACGGCGGCGCCAACGAAGCGGCACTGACGATGCTGAAGGAAATCGGCTCGGTCGAGAACATCCCTGCCTTCATCGAGAAGGTCAAGGACAAGAACTCGGGCGTCAAGCTGATGGGCTTCGGTCACCGCGTCTACAAGAACTTCGACCCGCGCGCCAAACTGATGCGCGAAACGTGCCACGAAGTGCTGGAAGAGCTGGGCCTGCAGGACGACCCGCTGTTCAAGCTGGCGATGGAACTGGAAAAGATCGCGCTGAACGACGAATACTTCGTCTCGCGCAAGCTGTACCCGAACGTCGACTTCTACTCGGGCATCGTGCAGTCGGCACTGGGCATCCCGGTCTCGCTGTTCACCGGTATCTTCGCCATGGCCCGCACCATCGGCTGGATCGCCCAGTGGAACGAAATGATCGCCGATCCGGAACAGAAGATCGGCCGTCCACGCCAGCTGTTCGTCGGCTCGGCAGTGCGCGACGTGCCGCCGCTGAAGGATCGCAAGTAAGCGCTTGCGTTTTTAAAGCTGCAGTGAGAGCGGACCTTCGGGTCCGCTTTTTTTTATCGGGCCTGAAAAGCCGGGATGGCGGTCGCGCTGCCCGCTACAATCGTTCTCATGAAGCTACTCAAGAACCTGCTTGAAGCGCAGCTGCTGGGCGGCCTGGCGATGGCCTTGGCATCGCTTCTGGTGCTGGTGATCCTCGTCGTGCTGCGTGTCGCGCCTGCGACCCGAGCCGCCATTGTCGCGCGGGTGCCGACCGTGTTGTTCGGCGCCGCTATCCTGGCCATCGTGGGATTCGGCCTTTACTACAGCTGATGTCGATCGCTGGGCGGTGTCTGTTCGAAGCAACGGCCACAGCCGGCGATTGGCATGTGGCCGGCCCCCATGCTACTGTGGTCTTACCGACAAGCGGGAGGTGATATGCCTGGCATCGACGACATGGGCGTGGCCAATGCGGATCATGGCATCTGCGGCTTTACCAGTACCTTGTACATGGTGCACAAGCACCGGCCCGCACTGCACGCGTATCTCGACCGCGCGCTGGGCGACCAGGAGGGAATGCGCGACACGCGCCTGCAGGCGGAGATCAAGACCTTCCTGCGGATGATGCAGGCGAAGGGCGCTGGCCGCCTGCTGAAGGAAATCCAGGAACTGACCTCCAGCTTCCCCGGCTACAAGCAGTGGCGCATCGAAAGCTACATCGACAGGATCAACAAACGCCAGGCCGATGCCGACTATTCGATCGCGATGCCGCCGCGTGCGGTGGCCGAATACGTGCGCACGATGTGGCAGATGCGGGCCTATATCGAGGACCGCGACGTGCCGGGCGACGCCATCCTCGGGCTCACGCGCACCGGCATGGCCAACCGCTGGAAGAACCTGGCCCACTACGTGTTCCGCGACCGCAACGGGCGCCTTTACAGCTGGGGCGAACAGTTCGACGACCTTGCCGCCGTCAACGCGGCCAAAGGCCGCGATTACAGCGTGGTCCACCGCATCATGCTGCACGGCTGACGAGCCTAGGCGCCCGTCAGCGCCGCCACCTTGGCCAGCACGTCTTCCAGCCGGGCCGGCTTCAGGATGTGATCGTCGAAGCCGGCGGACTTTGCCTTCAGCAGGTCCGATGGCTGGCCGTAGCCCGTCAGTGCGATCAGTCTTGCCCCGGCGGTCGCCGGCGCGGCGCGCAGCCGGCGGGCGACTTCGTAGCCGTCGATGCCCGGCAGCCCGATATCGAGCATGATGACTGCGGGATCGCCCGCCGCCGCGGACACCAGCGCGCTTTCGCCGTCCTCGGCGGTTGTGACGTCATAACCGTGCAGCGACAGCAATGTCGCCATCAGTTCGCGCGCGTCGGCATTGTCGTCGACGAGCAGCACGCGGTGGCCCGATGCCGTGCCGCTCGCGCGGTCGCCGGCCGGCAGGGCCGGCGCCTGCGTTTGTGCCGGCTCGGCAAGCGCCAGTTGCACCGTGAAAGTGCTGCCCAGGTCGGGACCGTCGCTGTGCGCCGCGATCGCGCCGCCATGCAGTTCGACGATGCGGCGCGCCAGGGTCAGGCCGATACCCAGGCCGCCGTCCGAGCGGTCGAGCGAGCGGGGCAGCTGGGTAAACAGGCCGAACACGGCGTCCAGCATGCCCGGCGGGATACCGGCGCCCGTGTCCGTGACGGTGATCGTTGCCGTATTGCCGAGCACGCGGGCGGCGATGCCGACGGCCCCGCCGTCCGGCGTGTACTTGGCCGCGTTGTGCAGCAGATTGCCGAAGACCTGCGCCAGCCGCGTGGCATCGGCATTGACGCGCACGCCGCGGCCGGGCAGGGCGACCGCCAGCGAGTGGCCGCGCTGGTCGATCAGCGGGCGCGCCTGTTCGACGGCCATGTCGATGATGTCGGCCAGCGGCGTTTCCTTCAGGCTCAGCTGGATATGGCCTTGCGTGATGCGGGCGACGTCGAGCAGGTCGTCGACGAGACGCGTCAGGTGGCCCACCTGCCGGTTCAGGATGGCGGAGCTGTCGGCGATCGGCGAGCCTGCCGGCGCCAGCGAGCCGATGATTTCGGACGCCGTGCGGATCGGCGCCAGCGGATTGCGCAGCTCGTGGCCCAGCATGGCGAGGAATTCGTCACGGGCGCGCACGGCGGCGTTCAGCGCGGCGGTGCGCGACTCGACGCGCTGTTCCAGGTCCATGTTCAGGCGCTGCAGCTCTTCCTTGGCGATTTTCAGCGACGAGCTTTCCAGCAGTTCCCAGGCGCCGTCACGGCGCGTCAGCGCGAACTGGTGGTGGCGGCAGACGTCGATCACGTCCTCCGCGCTGCACGTTTCGATACAGTACGTGCACAGTGCAACGAGGTTATGGCGCCGGAACGCGCCGTTGACCTTGCGTTCGTAATCCATGAAGTCGTCCCAGCCGGAGCGCTCGACCCAGATCGTGTCGCCCGTCAGGCGCAGGCCGGCAAAGCCACGTTCCCGCGAGCGCCGTTCGCGTTCGATCCAGCCGTTCAGCACCACGTCCGGGTCGAATACGTCGCCGGCCTTGTACCAGTCCGAGATGGAGACGATTTCCATCTGGCCACTGCTGACGTACCGGTCGAACTGCGGGATGGCGCGCGCCATCAGCGACGCGGCCTTGGCCGCGTCGAGCGACTGCGACGTAACCCACAGGCAGGATTCGTTGGCATCCAGGCCAGCCTGGAAGAAGGGAACGAGCGTTTCGGCCAGGTCGGCCTCATCGCGGTAGAACTGGCAGAAGTGCGATCCCCAGGGGATGCTGCCGACGGCTTCGATGCCGGACATGCGGTGTGCGGTGTGCATGGATGTGCTTTCGTGCGCGACCGGAGCGCGCGATGGATGACTCGACTGGCGTTCGCCGCCGTGGCGGGCGAAATTGCTTTAATGATACGCTAGCATGGCCCAGTGCGCTCGGCAAGGCGAGGGCGCGGCTGTGGCGTGCGTGGATGTGTGATTCGACGGGAGATGTATGGTCAGCATGAAGCGGTTGAGGAATATCGGCGCAGGGCTGCTCAGCTCTTTCATGAGCCGCAACAACGGTGTCGAGGGCTGGTGGGCACCGGGCCTGCTGTATAACGAGGCGCCGCAAGGTGTCATGTGCCTGGACCTGCTGGTCTGGGAGGCGGCACCGCCCGGCGCTGCCGCCCGGACGGTCGCACGCACCTACGGCGACATGCTGCGGCGGGCCTTGCTGCGCGAGCGTATCGATGCCGCCGAGCTGGCGGCAGCCACCGTCGAGCTCCGCTTCGGCACGGCGGCGCGGCCGGTTCGTTACCGCACGACGGGCGAGCCGTTCGACTGCACCGTTACGCTGCGCACACGCGATGGCCGGGCCGTCACGCGGCAGGAACACGACCGTTGCACCCGGCATCAGCCCTGGCTGTTCAGCCGGAGCGGGTGGTAGGTCTGTCGTCGATGGTGTCCCGCCGCGCCCTCAGTGCGCCGTCAGCCACTCCGCCAGCGCGGGGCGCGGCATCGGGTGGCTGATGTAGTTGCCCTGCACGCTGCTGCAGCCGTGGGCGGCGAGGAAGTCGTGCTGGTCGCGCGTTTCGACCCCCGTTGCCACGACGCGGATGTTCAGGTTGTGGCCGATGTCGAGCATTGTCTTGGCCAGCATGCCGTCGCTGGGCGTGGCGCCGATTTCCTGCACGCGCCGGCGCGTCATCTTCAGCTGGCTGACGGGCAGGCGGCGCAGGCACGACAGGTTGTTCAGCCCGGCGCCGAACTCGTCCACCGACAGCCGGATGCCCAGTTCCTGCAGCCCGTTGGCCAGGCGCGTGGCCTGCTCCGGGTCGTGCATCAGCTGCTCTTCATGCAGCTCGAGCGCCAGGCTGGTCGGCTTGATGCCGTGGTGGGCGATGCGGCGGCCCAGGTGCAGCAGGTAGTCGCGCTGCGTGAACTCGCGGCTGGACGCGTTGATCGAGATCGGCAGATCGGGGTAGCCCAGGTCGGCCAGGTAGCGCAAAGTGGCGCAGACATCCTCCAGCACGCGCCGGCCCAGCGGCACGATCAGTCCGTTCTCTTCCGCTTCCGGCAGAAAGTCGGCCGGCAGCAGCTCGCCCCGCTCGGGGTGGCGCCAGCGCAGCAGCGCCTCCAGACCGAGGATCTTGCCCGTTTCGACGCAGACATCCGGCTGGAACAGCAGGTACAGGTCGTCGCGGTCGAGCGCGTCGCGCAGTGCGTTCTCCATGTGCTGGCGCGCCGCCGTCGTGCTGGCCATTGCCGGCGAGTAGAAGTGGACGGCGTCCGGGCCGCCGTGCTTGCTCTCGTACATGGCCGCGTCCGCCGCCTGCAGCAGGTCGTGCACGTTGCGGCCGTCGTTCGGATAGACGGCGACGCCCATGCTGGCGCCGACGGACAGGATGCGTCCTTCGATGTCCATCTCGCCCGACATGGCACGCCGCACGCGGTCGATCATGCGCAGCGTGAAGCGCAGGTTGGGCTGCTCGGCCAGCACCAGCACAAACTCGTCGCCGCCCAGGCGCGCCACGGTATCGGACTCGCGCAGGGCCGACTGCAGCCGCTGCGCCACGTTCTTCAGCACGTGGTCGCCGGCGGCGTGGCCCAGCGTGTCGTTGATCTCCTTGAACTTGTTCAGGTCCATCATGACGACGGCCACCATCTCGTGGTTGCGCTGCGCGGAGTGAATCGCGTGGTCGAGCCGGTCGCGCAGCAGCACGCGGTTGGCCAGGCCCGTCAGCGCATCGTGCGTGACGAGGTGTTCCAGCTGCGCCGTGCGCTGCTTCGTTGCCGTAATGTCCTCGATGATGCCGATGAAATGCGTGACGTGGCGGTGGTGATCGCGCACGGGCGTCACGGTCAGGTGATTCCAGAACAGTTCGCCGTTCTTGCGCTGGTTGCGGAATACGACCGAAGTGGGCTCGTGCGCGCGGATCGCCGCCGCCAGCTGGCTGCGCGGCTCTTCGTCCAGGCCGACGGCGGCCATGAAGCGCGAGTCGCGGCCCATGACTTCCTCGGCCGAGTAGCCGCTGATACGCTCGAAAGCGGGGTTGACGTATTCGATGGGATTGTCCACGCCGTCGTGCCGTGTGATGACGATGCCGTTGCTGGCCGCCGTCAGCGCCCGCTCGAACAGTTCCAGCTTGCCGCGCTGGTGGTGATGGCGGGACAGGTCCATGCCCATGCCGCAGACGTAACTGGTGCCGTCGCCCACGAGCAGGCGCGACGCGCAGCACGCAAACGGGATCAGTTCGCCGGACGTCGAGCGCACCCGCGCTTCCAGTTGCACCCGTTCGTCCTGCTGCAGGACGGTGCAGAACGCGCGCGCCACGTTGGGCCGGTCGGCGGGATCGAATACTTCCAGCAGGTGCAGGCCGCGCAGCCGCTCGGCCGACAGGCCGGTGACGCGTTCGACCTGCTGGTTCCACAACACGAAATATCCGGATTCGTCCAGGACATAAAATGTCCCGGCAAGCAGATCCATGACGTCCTGCAACGGCAGGTTGCCAACGTCGCCGGCTGGCTGCAGCCCGCTTTCACCCATGCTTCCCCCGAGGTGGAAATAGTTGCTGTTGAGTAGTTTCTTGTAGTGTTTCTTATTAACGCAAACCGCACTGTCTGGGATGCTTCCGTGCCGGCGGGGAGGGCTCTGGTCACTGCCGGCGGGCGACCATTGTTTACAGATGCAGTGTGATCGAAAAAACAAAAGTGCGCCGCGCGTTTGGCTGCGCGATCAAAACCAATGCTGAGCCGGAATTTCAGTCGGGCCGGGCTTCCTGGTCCAGCAGGGCCTGGATTTCGGCCCGCTCGCGCGCGCTGACGTGACCGCCGCGCAACGCGGCCAGCACGAGGGCCTTGCCGGAGCCGGAAAATGCCTTATGAATCAGGTCCTTGAGGAGGCTGGTCTGGATCGAGTCCTGGGCCTGGGCGGGAGCGTACACATGAGCGCGGGCGCTTTCGTCGCGTGTCAGGAGTTGTTTTCCGTGCATCACCTGCAGTAGGCGCAGAACCGTCGCGTACGTAATGTCCGGCCGGCTGTCCAGGGCAGCAGCGTGCACCTGCTTGGCCGTCGCCGGGCCCAGCGCGTACAGCACGCGCAGCATTTCCAGCTCGGCTGGCGTGGGTTTCGGCGGCGTGGCCTGGGCGGGGGAGGACATGCGCGGCTCTCTCTAGGGGGATGCATCTAGAATAAATGATCTAGATGGAGAAGTCCAGGCGGGGAGGCGGCAGGGGGGGCAGTGTGGCGCTGCTTGAATGTCGGCGTTAATGGCCGAGGGGAGCCGGTCTCCGGCGAGCTCGGACGACGGCGGCCGAACAGCTGGGGACTGGCTCCGTTCTCAGGCTCTTTGACCCTGCGAACGGTGCCTGTCCCCGACGTGCTGCATCCGACGTCCGTTGGCTTAAAAACTGCCGCGTCGCGAAGTTGACGCCACCAGTGACCTGGTGTGATAAAAGGTCGGGGACAGGCACCGCACGGGCCCTTCGGCCCGAGCGGAGCCAGTCCCCGCCAGCTCGCACGGCGGCGGCCAGGAGCGGTGCCAGGCCCGATGCCTCCCCTGTCCGCGGGTCTGCACCGCCGGGCTTTTTGGCGTACCATGTTGTTCTACCTCAGCGTAGCGTGCTATGCTAAACAACCATTGTTGAAATTTCGGAGGCGTTGTTGCCGCTTTCATACGAGTGCAGAAACACTGCGCAGGCGGCTTCGGCGATTTCGGGTTTTAGGTGTACAGCCCTTCCCCCACAACTTGATGTGCAATCCGCTAACCGGTCAGGCCGTGTCGCGGAAGGTTAGATTAACCCGCTAATTCCTCGCGAAGCGCGAAGAAAGGTGAGCAAGAATGATGCAACAACTGACGTCCAACTCCTACCTGTTCGGTGGGAATGCGCCGTACGTAGAGGAGCTCTACGAGGCGTACCTGGAGAATCCAGGCTCCGTCCCCGACAACTGGCGCGCGTACTTCGACGCCATGCAGCACGTCCCGGCCGTGGACGGCTCCAATAAACCCGACGTCGCCCACGCTTCCGTCATCGCCTCGTTCGCCGAGCGCGCCAAGGCCGGTCCGATCCGCACCGTCGTCGCTTCGGGCGACCCGGAAATGGGCCGCAAGCGCGTTGCCGCCACGCAGCTGATCGCCGCCTACCGCTACCTGGGCTCGCGCTGGGCCAACCTGGACCCGCTGCAGCGCCAGGAACGGCCGTCGATTCCGGAACTGGACCCTGCGTCCTACGGTTTCACGGATGCGGACATGGATACCGTGTTCAACATCAGCAATACCTATTTCGGTCCTGAAAACGCTTCGCTGCGCGACCTGACCAACTTCCTGCGCGACACGTACACCCGTTCGATCGGCGCGGAATTCATGTACATCTCCGACCCGGCCGAGAAGCGCTGGCTGCAGGAACGCCTCGAGTCGATCCGCTCGACGCCGAACTTCTCCCCGGAAAAGAAAAAGCACATCCTGGAGCGCCTGACCGCGGCCGAAGGCCTGGAACGCTACCTCCACACCAAATACGTCGGCCAGAAACGCTTCTCGCTGGAAGGCGGCGAGACGTTCATCGCCTCGATCGACGAAATCATCCAGCGCGCCGGTGAAAAAGGCGTGCAGGAAATCGTCATCGGCATGGCCCACCGCGGCCGCCTGAACGTGCTGGTCAACACCCTGGGCAAGGCACCGAAAGACCTGTTCGAAGAATTCGAAGGCAAGCACGGCGACGACCTGCCGGCTGGCGACGTGAAATACCACCAGGGCTTCTCGTCCGACATCTCCACCGCGGGCGGCCCCGTCCACCTGTCGCTGGCGTTCAACCCGTCGCACCTGGAAATCGTCAACCCGGTCGTCGAAGGCTCCGTCAAGGCGCGTATGGACCGTCGTGGCGACACGCACGGTGCGCAAGTGCTGCCGATCCTGGTGCACGGCGACGCCGCATTCGCCGGCCAGGGTGTCGTGATGGAAACGCTGAACCTGGCGCAGACCCGCGGCTACGGCACGGGCGGCACGGTGCACATCGTCATCAACAACCAGATCGGTTTCACGACGTCCGACCCGCGCGACGCGCGTTCGACGATCTACTGCTCCGACGTCGTCAAGATGATCGAAGCACCGGTGCTGCACGTGAACGCGGACGACCCTGAAGCGGTCGTGCTGGCGTCGCAGATCGCGCTGGACTACCGCGCGCAGTTCCAGAAGGACATCGTTGTCGACATCATCTGCTACCGCAAGCTGGGTCACAACGAGCAGGACACGCCGGCGCTGACGCAGCCGCTGATGTACAAGAAGATCGCGCAACACCCGGGCACCCGCCGCCTGTACGCCGACAAGCTGGCGGCGCAGGGCGTGATCCCGGCCGACGGCGGCGACCAGATGGTCGCGGCTTACCGCGCCGCCATGGACGCCGGCAAGCACACCGTCGATCCGGTCATCTCGAACTTCAAGAACAAGTTTGCCGTCGACTGGCTGCCGTTCCTGAACCGCAAGTGGACCGACGCGGCCGATACCGCCGTGCCGCTGACGGAACTGAAGCGCCTGGCCACCCGCATCACCACCGTGCCGGAAGGCTTCAAGGTCCACTCGCTGGTGGAAAAAGTGCTGGGCGACCGCGCCAACATGGGTAAAGGCGAGCTGAACCTGGACTGGGGCATGGGCGAACACCTGGCTTACGCGTCGCTGGTCTCGTCCGGCTATGCCGTGCGCCTGACCGGTCAGGATGCCGGCCGCGGTACGTTCACGCACCGCCACGCCGTGCTGCACGACCAGAACCGCGAGCGTTGGGATGCCGGCACCTATGTGCCGCTGCAGAACGTTTCCGAAGGGCAGGCGCCATTTACCGTCATCGACTCCGTGCTGTCGGAGGAAGCGGTGCTGGGCTTCGAATACGGTTACTCGACCGCCGAGCCGAACACGCTGACGATCTGGGAAGCCCAGTTCGGCGACTTCGTCAACGGTGCCCAGGTCGTCATCGACCAGTTCATCAGCTCCGGCGAAGTGAAGTGGGGCCGCGCTTCGGGCCTCGTGCTGCTGCTGCCGCACGGCTACGAAGGCCAGGGTCCGGAACACTCGTCCGCCCGCCCTGAGCGCTTCCTGCAACTGTGCGCCGACAACAATATGCAAGTGGTCCAGCCGACGACCGCCGCGCAGATCTTCCACCTGCTGCGCCGCCAGATGGTGCGCCAGTTCCGCAAGCCGCTCGTCGTCATGACGCCGAAATCGCTGCTGCGTAACAAGGATGCCGGCTCGCCGCTGTCGGAACTGGCCAAGGGCGCGTTCCAGACCGTGATCGGCGAAGTGGACGACAAGATCGATGCCAAGAAGGTCAAGCGCGTGATCGCCTGCTCCGGCAAGGTGTATTTCGACCTGGTCAACGCCCGCAAGACGCGCGGCCAGACCGACACGGCCATCATCCGCGTCGAGCAGCTGTATCCGTTCCCGCACAAGGCATTCGCCGCCGAACTGAAGAAGTTCCCGGCCGCCACCGAAGTGGTGTGGGCGCAGGACGAGCCGCAGAACCAGGGTCCATGGTTCCAGATCCAGCACAACATCTTCGAGTCGATGGAATCGGGCCAGCGCCTGGCGTATGCCGGCCGTCCTGCTTCCGCGTCGCCGGCTGTCGGTTACTACGACAAGCACTACGCCCAGCAGAAAGAACTGCTGGAGACGGCGTTCTCGAAGCTGAAGGGCTTCATCCTGACCAAGTAAAACGGCAGCCACGCACCCGGAAGGCCGGGTGCGTGGCGACCCACGCATAATCGAATTCACGGAGTAATCAATGGCACAAATCGAAGTCAAAGTTCCACAACTGTCGGAATCCGTCGCTGAAGCGACCCTGCTGTCCTGGCACAAGAAAGTCGGCGAGTCCGTCACGCGCGACGAAAACATGATCGACATCGAAACCGACAAGGTCGTTCTGGAACTGCCGGCCCCTGACTCGGGCGTGATCACGCAGATCATCGCCACCGACGGCGCCACCGTCGTTGCCGGCCAGGTCATCGCCATCATCGACACCGATGCCACCGCAATGGCTTCGCCGCTGCCAGTCACCGCCGCCCCCGTCCAGGCTGAAGCCGCGCCGACGCCGGCTCCTGCTGCCGCTGCCGCCACCGGTGGTTCCAAAGGCGACGTGGCCATGCCGGCCGCCGCCAAGATCCTGTCCGAAAAAGGCCTGTCCGCGACTGACGTGTCCGGCTCCGGCAAGGATGGCCGCGTGACCAAGGGCGACGCCCTGGCCGCCGGCGCCAAGCCTGCAGCACCAGCAGCCGCCAAGCCTGCGCCAGCCGCCAAGCCGGCCCTGCAGCAAGTGGCCGCACCGGCACTGAAGCTGGGCGATCGTCCGGAAGAGCGCGTGCCGATGAGCCGCCTGCGCGCCCGTATCGCCGAGCGCCTGGTCGAATCGCAATCGACCAACGCCATCCTGACCACGTTCAACGAAGTGAACATGAAGCCGGTGATGGACCTGCGCAACAAGTACAAGGACAAGTTCGAGAAAGAGCACGGCGTCAAGCTGGGCTTCATGTCGTTCTTCGTCAAGGCCGCTGTGGCCGCGCTGAAGAAATACCCGATCATCAACGCTTCCGTCGACGGTAACGACATCGTCTACCACGGCTACTTCGACATCGGTATCGCCGTCGGTTCGCCACGCGGCCTGGTCGTGCCGATCCTGCGCGATGCGGACCAGATGAGCATTGCCGACATCGAGAAGAAGATCGGTGAATTCGGCCAGAAAGCCAAGGAAGGCAAGCTGACCCTGGAAGACCTGACCGGCGGCACGTTCTCGATCTCGAACGGCGGTACGTTCGGCTCGATGCTGTCGACCCCGATCATCAACCCGCCGCAGTCGGCGATCCTGGGCGTGCACGCGACCAAGGACCGCGCCGTTGTCGAAAACGGCGAGATCGTCATCCGCCCGATGAACTACTTGGCGATGTCGTACGACCACCGCATCATCGACGGCCGCGAAGCCGTGCTGGGCCTGGTGGCGATGAAGGAAGCGCTGGAAGATCCTGCTCGTCTGCTGCTGGACCTGTAATCAACCACCGGCCTGGGGACTGACCCCGCAGGGGTCTGTCCCCGACTTTCACCAGCGGCCGAAATGAAGCCGTAACCAAGCCGGATGCAAACGTCGGGGACAGTCCCGAAGGGACAGTCCCCAGCACGAGCCGACGCAACGCAAGCAAACGTCGGGGACAGTCCCGAAGGGACAGTCCCCAGCACCTCTGGAGGCAACAATGATCTCCGAAGAAATCAAACGCCTGCACGAGCTGCACCAGGCCGGCGCCCTGACCGACGAGGAATTCGCCCGCGCGAAAGCGCGTCTGCTGAGTGCCGAGCCGAACACGCCAAACGCCGCCAACGGCGACCTGGCCGGCGAGTTTTCGCGCTTGCGCCGCTCGCGCACCGACCGCTGGCTGGGCGGCGTCTGCGGTGGCATTGCCGTGGCGTCGGGGATCGAGGCGTGGATCTGGCGTCTGGTGTTCGTGCTGTTTACGGTGTCGTTCGGCTTCGGGCTGGTGATTTACATTCTGTTGTGGATATTCGTTCCGGAAGAAACGCTTCCCGGGAGCGACCTGATTGGAAAAAAATATGAGCAATAAACAATTCGACGTAGTAGTGATCGGTGCAGGTCCTGGCGGCTATATCGCGGCCATCCGCGCGGCGCAGCTGGGCTTCTCGGTGGCGTGTATCGACGAGTGGGCCAACGAAAAGGGCGGCCCCGCACCGGGCGGCACCTGCACCAACGTCGGCTGCATCCCGTCGAAGGCGCTGCTGCAGTCGTCGGAACATTTCGAGCACGCCGGTCACGCGTTCAAGGAGCACGGCATCGACGTTGCCGGCCTGTCGCTGAACCTGCCGCAGATGCTCAAGCGTAAGAACACCGTCGTCAAGCAGAACAACGACGGCATCCTGTTCCTGTTCAAGAAGAACAAGGTCACGTTCTTCCACGGCCGTGCCGCCTTTGGTGGCGCCGCCGGCGCGGAAGGCTATCCGATCGAGATCTCCGGTCCGACCACGGAAACCATCAACGCCAAGCAGGTCATCGTGGCGACGGGCTCGAACGCCCGCGCGCTGCCGGGTGCACCGTTCGATGAAAAGCTGATCCTGTCGAACACGGGCGCGCTGGCCATCGAAGGCGTGCCGGCCAAGCTGGGCGTCATCGGTGCCGGCGTCATCGGCCTGGAAATGGGCTCCGTATGGCGTCGCCTGGGTTCCGAAGTGACCGTGCTGGAAGGCCTGCCGACATTCCTGGGCGCGGTCGACGAACAGATCGCCAAGGAAGCCTTCAAGATGTTCACGAAGCAGGGCCTGGGCATCCATCTGGGCGTGAAGATCGAGAGCGTGACGACGGGCGACAACAACGTCACCGTCAAGTACACCAACGCCAAGGGCGAAGCGCAGGAAGGCACGTTCGACAAGCTGATCGTCTCGATCGGCCGCACGCCGAACACCAATGGCCTGAACGCCGAGAAGGCCGGCCTGCAGCTGGACGAGCGCGGCTTCATCGCCGTCGATGCCGACTGCAAGACCAACCTGCCGAACGTCTGGGCGATCGGCGACGTCGTGCGCGGCCCGATGCTGGCGCACAAGGCGGAGGAAGAGGGCGTTGCCGTGGCCGAGCGTATCGCCGGCCAGCACGGTCACACCAACTTCGACACGATTCCATGGGTGATCTACACGTCGCCGGAAATCGCGTGGGTAGGTCGTACTGAACAGCAACTGAAGGCGGATGGCGTGGCCTACAAGGCCGGCACGTTCCCGTTCCTGGCCAACGGCCGCGCGCGCGCGCTGGGCGATACGTCCGGCATGGTGAAATTCCTGGCCGACGCGACGACGGACGAAATCCTGGGCGTGCACATCATCGGCCCGATGGCTTCCGAGCTGATCTCCGAAGCCGTCGTGGCGATGGAGTTCAAGGCCTCGGCCGAAGACATCGCCCGCATCTGCCACGCTCACCCTTCGCTGTCGGAAGCGACGAAGGAAGCGGCACTGGCCATCGACAAGCGCACGCTGAACTTCTAAGTAACGCGTAAGTCCCTCCGGGCCGGCCTTTAGCGCCGGCCCGGTGTTTTTGTACGAAACGAAACCATCGATGAACGTCCTCGAGTTCTACCAGGAAGCGCTGGAGCAGCGCCATTTCAAGCCCGACGAAGCGCAGCGCCGCGCCGTCGAACGCCTGCAGCAGTGCTACGACGAATGGGTCGAGTACAAGGCGCAGCGCTCGAACAGCTTCAAGCGCCTGATCAACCGGCCCGACGTGCCGCGCGGCGTCTACATGTGGGGCGGCGTGGGTCGCGGTAAATCCTTCCTGATGGACTCGTTCTATTCGGTCGTGCCGGTGGTGCGCAAGACGCGCCTGCACTTCCATGAATTCATGCGTGCCGTGCACCTGCAGCTCGACGAGCTGATGGGCATCGCCGACCCCCTCGACGAGGTCGCCAAGCGCATTGCAAAAAAATACCGGCTGATCTGCTTCGACGAATTCCACGTCTCCGACGTGGCCGACGCGATGATCCTGTACAACCTGATGAAGGCGCTGTACGACAACGGCGTGTCGTTCATCATGACGTCGAACTACGAGCCGTCCACGTTGTACCCGGACGGCCTGCACCGCGACCGCATCCTGCCGACCATCGCGCTCCTGAAGGAAAAGATGGACGTGCTGAACGTGGATGCCGGCGTCGACTACCGCGGCCGCGCGCTGGAGCAGGTGAATGCCTACTACACGCCGCTGGGGCCAGGCACCGACGAAAAGCTGCGCGAAGCATATGCGTCGCTGGCGGCAACGAAGGACGAAGACCGCAACATCCGCATCGAGAACCGCGAGATTCACGCGCTGCGCCGCGCCGGCACGGTGATCTGGTTCGATTTCAAGACGCTGTGCGGCGGCCCCCGTTCGCAGAACGACTATCTGGAAATCGCCAGCCGCTTCCATACCGTGATATTGTCCGGTGTGCCGATGATGTCGGCCGGGCAGTCGTCCGAGGCGCGCCGTTTCACGTGGCTGATCGACGTCTTTTACGACCAGGGCGTGAAGCTGATCATGTCGGCCGAGGTGGAGCCGGAAGAGCTTTACACGAGCGGCATGCTGGCCAACGAATTCCACCGCACCGTCTCGCGCATCGTCGAGATGCAGTCGCGCGAGTACATGGACAAGGCACAGCGCGGCGCTGCCGCCGCCCTGACCTGAACACAGCACAAGAAAACGCAAGAAGAACAGCGGAACACCATGGCTTTTCAATTCAAACGATCGATGATCCTCCTCGCGGTCCTGGTGGCCGGGAGCGCGGCCGCCCAGCAGCTGAAACCGAACGTGCCGCCGGCCGAGACCGTCGAGCAGGCCGACGCGCGGCTGGCGCAGGTGAAGGAGGAGCGAGCGGTGGCGGAGAACGCATTCGCTGCGCAGGAAGCGGTCTGCTACACGAAATTCTTCGTCAATAACTGCCTGGACAAGGCGAAGGAACAGCGCCGGCTGCGCCTGAACGAGCTGCGCGCCATCGAAATCGACGCCAACCACTTCAAGCGCAAGTACGCCGTCGACGAGCGCGACCGCGACCTGGAGCAGCGTGCCCGCAAGGACGCCGACGACGCGGCAAGGAACGCCGCCAATCCGCCGCGGCCGAAGGCCGACCCGGCCGCCAAGCCACGCCCGCAACCGCTGGCGAAGACGCCGGCGCAGCGCCAGGCCGAGCACGACGCCCGCGTGCGGGAACGTGCAGCGCAGGACGCGGCGCAGGCGGGCGAGCGCGCCAAAAAAGTCGAACAGTTCGAAGCCAAGCAGGCCGAATCGAAGCAGCGCCAGGAAGAGATCGCGCGCCGTCAGGCCGAGCGTGCCGCCAAGAAGGCGAAAAGGGAAGCCGATGCGGCGGCCAAGGCCGCGGCCGATGCGGAGCGGGCGAAGCAAAAGGCGCAGCAGAAGTAAGCGGCGCGGGTGCCTTGCATCAGGGCCGGCAATTGCCGGCCTTTTTCGTGCGTCGACGGTTTATAAGGCTGTCCCCGGCGTTCGCACGCGCCAACGCCCGCCCGCAGGATTTGATAAGCTCACCTCAACCCAACCAGCCCCACCCAAAGGATGCGCTACGTCGACTTCACCTCCTGGCACGCCGGCCTGACAACCGTCCTGGGCCTCGCACTGTTCACGCTGATCGGCGTCGGTATCCGCGTCCTGATGATGCAGACGATCCAGCAGCGCCGCGAGCGCATGAATCGCCAGATCAACGAGCGGCTGAAGACGCTGATTGCCGCCTACAAGACGCTGGGCGGCTCGTTCACGGGCCAGCTGACGGTGGACCCGACGCACCTGCGCGACGTCAGGATGGCGCCGGACGGCGACGGGGACGAGGCCGCGCCACGCAGCTCGGAGCGCTCACGCCGCATCCGCGACGCCGTCGAGGCGGCGCTGGCGGACGTCCTGCTGTTGGGCACTGCCGAACACTGCCGCCTGGCCGGCCAGGCCGCCCGCGAACTTGCCGAAGGACGGCCGATCCACACGGCGGAACTGGTGACGTCGCTGCGCGACTTCATCCGCACGGCACTTGACCTGGAACCGATCCCGGACGACGTCCGCGTGCCGTTGCAGGGGCCGACGCGCGCGCAGGCGGGCGGTGGCCGCAATAAAGATGGCGGGGCAAGGGATGGCGGGGCGAAGGCGGGTGGCGGTGGCGGAGCAGGCGGCATGGGGGGCGGCGGGGGCATGCCTTTCGATGCCGGGCACGGCGAGCATACGGAAGGCAAAGCCTGAGCGTCGCCGGAACGGGGCCGTCCCCGCGTGCGTTCAGCGGCTGTGCGCCGCCTCCTCGCGATTGCGTGCCGTCGTGACGGTCTCCACGCGCCGGGTGATTTCCTGCACCAGCGCCGCCAGATGGTCGATGCGGCGCCGGTCGACCAGGGTGGCGCCATGGGCGATTTCGTCGCGCAGCCGCAGTGCTTCGCCGAGCGTGTCGCCGTCGGCCCGGCCGATCAGTCCGGCCTCGTGCAGGCGCGCGACGATGTCGCGGATCGAAGTCCGGTTGAAGTCGACATGCAGATGCGTCAGCTTATCGCGCCCCGCCTCCTCGAACCGGCTCCAGCCGGACAGGAATTGCGATGCGGCCTGCACGTACTGGTCGCCGCACACGCGGTCGCGGGCACGGGCTCGGGCCAGCACAAGGTAGACGGTCGAGATCGCGGACAGCGCCAGGCAACTGCCGGCAGTGACAAGGATCGTCACATCGGTGGTCGACAGTTCGGGGGCCAGGTGACGCAGGAAATAATAGGCCAGCGCGATACCGCCGACCAGCGCGCCGCAGACCGCATACATCCGGAACACCAGCCGCAGCCGGGTGCCCTGCTTGCGGCGCTCCGTCAGCGCGAACAGTTCGTAGGGTAGTGTTGCTGTTGCAGCAGTTTTCATCACGGCGTCACTCCTGCATGGTTGAGATCGTGATTGAAAGGATCGTCAGTGCGACCAGCAGGACGAACAGCATCATGTAGG
>Ga0308166_1000618_pt1 | contig 46038 bp, 41 predicted proteins | sample PhyCR2_2_FD_202137 | JGI IMG/M metagenome (GOLD analysis project Ga0308166, IMG submission 202137) | Phyllosphere microbial communities from UC Gill Tract Community Farm, Albany, California, United States - DLSLCC.R2 | ecosystem: Host-associated > Plants > Phyllosphere > Unclassified | place...
AGTCGACGGTGGCGGCGTTTGAAGCGCATATCCGGTCACGGTTGTTTGATTACAAGATTTGAGGTTCTGGCTGACCGTTTTTGATATATGAGAGCCATAACTGACTTGTTAAAAGGTGATTTCGTTCGGTTCTTTGATGCGCATGATCCACGTTGCTTCTTTATCGAGAACGCTTCGTGAATCCATCTTCCTCCGGGCATACCCGGAAGACTTTTTGGACTGGGTTTGGACGTACGTCGCGTTGATATCCCGCTGGATTCCGTGTGGATTCCGCGTGGATTCACAGTTGCATTCGGGATTGCGGCGGGATTCAAGTGAAGACGTCCAGGAGCCGCACTTGCTCGGTTCATTGGGCGGTCCAGATTCCCACCGCCACTCTGCATGCGTAGACACGCAATTTCTTCGCTGACAGCGAACCGTTTATGCTGAACCGTACGAAAAATCATTGCAGCAACGCGTGCAGATTGAACCTTTCTCTAGTGAGGCACCATGGCAGGAACACAAGATCCCTCCAGCACCCCAACCGGAACGACAGTTAAGCCCAAGCAGCTTCGCTCGCGCCACGTCATGATGATTACCCTCGGCGGAATCATCGGCGCAAGCTTGTTCGTCGGTTCGGGCAACGTCATCCGTTCGGTGGGTCCAGCGGCAATTATCTCTTACCTCATCGGCGGCTTGCTGGTATTTCTTGCCATGCGGATGCTCGGTGAGATGGCAGCTACCCGCCCTGCGGTCGGTTCCTTCATGGAGTATGCCCGAGTAGGGCTGGGCAATTGGGCCGCGTACCTGGTGGGTTGGCTGTACTGGTATTTCTGGGTCGGAGTGCTCGCCTACGAAGCGGTGCTTGGCGGTGAAACCCTGAACTCCTGGTTTGCTTTCCTCCCTGCCTGGACCTGGTCGCTGATCCTGATCCTAATCTTCATCGGCACTAACGCCATCTCTGTGCGTACCTTCGGCGAAGTCGAATTCTGGCTGGCAAGCATCAAGGTCTTGGCCATCGTGGTCTTCCTCGGCGCTGGTCTGCTCTTCTCGTTGGGCCTGTGGCCTGATACCGAAATTTCGGTGAGCAACTTGTGGAATCATGGCGGGTTTGCCCCGAATGGCTATGGGGTGGCGCTCACCGGTGTGGCACTGGTGATTTTCTCCTACTTCGGCACCGAGATCGCCGTGATGGCAGCGGCCGAGTCTGAGGACCCAGCCAAGGGAATTAAACAGGCGACCAGTACCGTGATCTGGCGTATCCTGCTCTTCTTTGTCGGAGCAGTATTGATCATCACCATGGTGATTCCATGGGATGAGCTGCCTGAACCAGTGAACGTAGCCGCAGCCCCGTTCACCAAGGTCTTTGAACTGCTCGGTTTGCCGGGAGCTGCGATCATCATGCAGCTGGTCATCTTCACCGCGGTGATTTCCGTGCTCAACTCTGGACTGTATTCTGCCTCGCGCATGTTCGCCGCGCTGGCTGATCAAGGGTTCGCTCCTAAGTTTGTGGCCCGCCGTTCCAAGAACGGCGTCCCATTGTGGGCTTTGGTGGCTTCCACTTCCGGTGCGGTGATTGCGACTATTGTGAACTTCGCTGCTCCCGATTCGGGAGTCTTCGACTTCATCATGAACTCTGCCGGTCTGGTGGCGTTGTTCGTCTACGTCTTCATTTCGTTGACACAGATGCGCTTACGCCAGAAGATGACCTCCGAAGAGGTTGCGAATCTTAAGCTGAAGGTGTGGCTGCACCCATGGCTGAACATTGTGCTGTTTGTTGCTATCGCGGGCGTGCTGGGAGTCATGCTCAGCTCCGAGAGCGGTCGAACCCAGGTGTGGACCAGCTTGCTGGCCACCGCGGTGCTCGTCGCCTTCTGGCCGCTGGTGCGCAAGAACCTGAAGAAGCGCGGAACGTCTCAAGACGCCCTGGCGCTGAACAACGGCACCGAAGGCGAGCGCGTCAGCGAACACTAGGAATCATTGAACAAATGAGAATCGCCCTCAACCATTGATCATGGTTGAGGGCGATTGCCGTTCTGGCCCGGAGTGAGTGACCCGAAGTGAGAACCAAAGGGCATCTGGTCGGTGCCTAGGAGTACGGTAAAGGCATGACCTCAGCAAAGATTTCCTTGGGCGCAATAAACATGACCGCCGACAACCCACAAACACAGGCCACCTTTTGGGCAGCAGTAACCGGCAACCAAATTTCTGGTGGAGGCGACAGCTTCTACCTGGCACCTGCCAGTGCTGACGGCTTTGGAATGTTCTTCCAGCCTGCCACCGGGCCACGTTTGCAGTCGCAGGACGCTCATATGGATCTCACGGTCCCTTGGGGAACACGGGAAGAAGAAGTTCAGCGGGTGATCGAACTGGGCGCTACACACAAATGGGACGTCCTCGAAGAATTTGAGCACGTTCAGTGGACTACTCTGGCAGATCCAGAAGGCAACCTCTTCTGCATTGCGGAGCATCCTCCGGTTCACTAATTCTTGGCCTTTATGGGCAGATAATAGAGGGGTATTTCTTTACCGAGTTCCTTGCCGGTGAACCCTAAAATCGACGCACCGTATCCCCAGCCTCTTGCTTTATCAGCGAGGTGGGCGTGATGGAAAGATGGGGCGCCTGCCGCAGCGTGAGTTTGCTCCGATTCTTGGTGTGACGCCTTTTGCCGTTTCAGCCCTCGCCATCCGCGCACGTGACGGTCAGCGTTAGGCGTATCTTGCAGCACATCTGAAGGATCCGTGCGTGCTGTCCCAGCGGGGCGTTGATGTGCGCAAGCATCTTCTCCCTTTGATCCTTGGCTCTAATAAAAGCAAAGAAGAGAAGGCATTAAAGCAGCACAGTAAAGTTTGCAAAGAATGCAGTACGGTTTTTGCTGAGCTCAATGAAGTGGGCTCGGGCCTGCGCGCCGTCATTCTTCCATTGGTTGTTGATGGCACTACAGCCCTGGGTTTTCCGGCGGCCGGCCAATAATTCGGCGGTGCTGGACGTATTACCGCGATGGCTTTGGCGAGTGTTGCCGGCAGTGCTATCCGTGACTATGTTGCAAACGAACAGAAAACGTTCGATCAGCTCTGACCTCCCGGAGAGTCCCCAGTCGTTCTCCGAGTTCAGGATCCGCTAGTTGGACTAAAGATATCGCCCAAGATCAAGAAGATCTTGGGCGATATCTTTATGCGAAATTGAGCAGTAGCCAACAAACTATTTTTGAGTTTCCAGCGGCAGATCTGACAGAGGTAAGTCATCGCTCGTGCGGCGCCCTCCGCGCTGTGCCCCGGCTCCGGCAGCGATCACGATAATGATGCCAAAGACTTGGAACCAGGTTGGGGTCTGGGCCAAAACGAGCAAGCCGATAAGAATGCCAAAGGCCGGTTCGATGGAAAGCAATGTGCCAAAAGCGGTGTGCGTCATCCGCTTGAGGGCCAACATCTCCAAACCAAAGGCGATGACCGGGGTGATGAGGGCAATGCCCGCTGCAGCGGGCAGAGTCCACCACGCAAAATCGTGGCTGATAACTTGTGGCAGGCCCACCGGCATCGTTGCGATGGCAGCCACGGGGATGGTCAATGACAAGCCGCTGATTCCCGAGAAGCGATCACCAACGTGTTGAGTCAGTATGTTGTATAAGCCCCAACAGGTTCCGGCGCCCAGTGCGAACATCACACCTACTGCGTCAATTTTCCCGTGCCACGGTTCGGTGAGCAGTACAACGCCTAGGACAGCCAATATTGGCCACATCAACGCCTTGCGGTTTTTGCTCATGATTCCCGCAACGGTGAGCGGACCGAGGAACTCGATGGATACGGCAGTGCCCAGGGGTATGCGGTCAACGGCTTCGAGGAACAACGCGGTCATGAAACCGGTGACCACACCTAGTGCGATCAACGCTGGAATGTCTTGCTTGCGAATAGAGCGGAAATTTGGGCGCGCTATGATCCAGAGGAAAACAACGCCAAAGCACATGCGAAGCCATGCCGTACCGCCAGCGCCAACCTGCCCGATGACAAAGACGGACGTGGCGTTGGATAGCTGGACTGCCAGCATCGCGGTAACCGCCAAGGTCCACGGCGGCAGGCCATTGAGTGTGGAGCGAGGGTTCACTGGGCACCTACCATCCGCGTGGACACTTGTACTGCGGTGCCCAAAGATTCCAAGGCTTGGCTCAAGGCTTCGCCGGTTGCCTCTAGCTCTTCATCGGTCATGGGTGCCAAAGCATCCAAGATGAAAAAAGCGGTAGTGGTGTCCTGGGACAGCGCGGTGCGCTTACCTTGGCGCCAGTTCCAGCGGCGGCAAGTCACCCCGGTATTATCCCGCCAAATCACTTCGCCTGCTTCAGGGTTCTCTAGCACCACTTCGCCACCGGCGGTCGTATCAAAGGATTCATCACCGGTGGCACGGGTGAGCATGGCCGGTCCGTCATAGAGATCAAAGTCTTCGCCACCGAGCGGAATTTGATGCAGTACGGAAATGGCGTTGTAAATATCAGTCAATGCATTCACACGCGGTAAGCCTGTGCCCGCGCGACGAGTGAGTGCTTCGAGGCTGTTGCGGGTGCGTTGAGGTTTGGCGCCAAACCCGCGGTAAGCTTCGCGCCAAGCGCTGATCTGCGGTAGCTGATCCACTGGGGTGGAGGCCAATAACTCATTGGCGTGAGCTTCTGCCTTGTTGATCAATTCATCAGCGATCTCAGAATTCGCCTGTGGGTCGATACCTTCAACCACCAACAGTAGTGCGCGGTAGTCGGTGCGTAGTTCTATGACCGAGGGGTCAATGGAGCAGCCGTAGAGGAATTCGGTGGGGGTCAGTCTATTCGTCATGGGTGTTCTCCGTCTTATGTGTGTGGCCCACGCCTGGTTCGAATACGCACAGGCTGAATATGGCGGTGGTCTTGTGAATGTTTGAGTAAGAGTGGGCGGTGTCCCCGTCAAAGGACATGGCATCACCGGCTTTGAGCTCATGGGCTTCACCATCAACGTCTACGGTGATAGAGCCTTTGAGCAGATGCAGAAGTTCGCGGGTTCCTGCAACATGGGCTTCGCTCTCGTGGCGCTCGCCGGGGGCTAAATTCCAGTCCCATAGCTCAACGACTTCAGGGGCTTGGGTGCCGGCCACCAGAATTCCTCGGCCGCCATTCTCACCGTTCCACAAGACAGCACCTTCGCCTGCGCGCGTCACATTAGAGTGGCGTGCTTCCGGCGGTTCAACCAGGGCGGGCAGTCCTAGTCCCAACGCATCAGAAAGTTTGAGTAAAATGCTGACGCTGGGGTTGGCTGTCCCTTGCTCAACGTTGATGAGCATGCGGCGGCTGACCCCGGCATGCTCAGCGAGCTGATCCAGCGTCCATTCGTGTTTTTTGCGTTCGTTTTTTACTCGCGTGCCGATGGTTTGAGCGAGCCGCTCCGCGCTGGTCTCCATTAGTGCATCATATTGCACTGAAAGTGCATAGTCTATATTTAACGTCCGAAATGTCTGTAACTTCGTGGTCATAGGGTGCTTGTCATAAGAGCGGAATTCATTGACCGGTGCCAACTGATCACCTAGGGTAAACAAAAAATGCATATAGGTAATCCATCTCACGCCATATGCCCACCTCGAAGCGTCCGAATCCGGACCTCATCCTTGGGAGAACCGTTGAGCACAGTTGCACCTACCGAACAAGACGTTCTGGCCGCCGCCGCCAAAATCGTGAAAGCATTTGGCACGACTAACACTGAAGAATACTTCTCACTCTTCGCGCCCGAAGCATCATTCATTTTTCACCCCGAAGCATCCCGCTTAGATGACCGCGCTAGTTACGAAAAACTCTGGGACAGCTGGCTCAGTGATGGATGGCAGGTCACCGGATGCCAGTCCACTGAGCAACTGGTTCATGTTTTCGTTGGCGGTGCAGTCTTCAGCCACACCGTGGCAACACAAACCCGCACTGGAAATGATCCAGAGAACTACACCACTGATTCCTATGTAGAACGTGAAACTATCGTTTTCCGCCACGAAACAGACGGCTCACTGATAGCCATCCACGAGCACCTTTCAACGGTGCCGGAGACAGCACCAGCTGAAGCCACCGGTGAGAACGCATGAATCTCTACCGCAAATTTGAACAGAAGCTAGAAGCCGGCGCCGAAAGCTCCGGCCCGATTCGCGGACAGCTGGGCACCGGCCGCATCGGCATGATCTGGCTAGCAGCAAACCTCGTGGTAACCACACTTCTGACCGGAACCTTCTTTGTACCCGGACTGAACTTCTCACTGGCGCTGGTGATGATCGTTGCCGGAACGTTGATCGGTGCCGTCATCTTGGTGTTGATCGGAAACATTGGCACCCGCACCGGGCTGCCGACCATGGCCATCACCCGCGGAGCTTTTGGCACGCGAGGCAGCTTGTTACCCGTGGCGGCCAATGTCATCGTGCTGATGGGATGGAGCTGGGTGCAAGCCATGCTGGCGGGCGTCACCGTCAACTATCTAATTGCCTCCACGACCGGGTTCAGCAATCCTGTCCTATTCTCAGTGCTTTGCCAAGTCTTCGTAGTGATACTGGCACTGTTTGGGCACGAAGGAATCTCGAGAGTTGAACCCTGGCTTGCCGTATTGATCTTGGCCATCATGGCCTACGTCTTTGCCATGGCCTTCGGCAAATACAATCCTGCAGAGTTTGCTGCGATCCCAGTTGATACCTCGCTAGGGTACACACCGTTTATCGTTCTGGATATCGTGATTGCCACGGCGATTTCATGGACTGTGCTATCGGCCGATATCAACCGCATGGCGCGCAATACTCGCGCCAGCATTGTCGGTTCAGGCATTGGCTATACGCTTTCCACCGTGTTGGCAATGATCCTTGGCGCCACCGCTATTGGGTACGTCATCCTTTCCGGTGACCAAGCAACAGAGTTTGATCCAACAATCCTTGTTGAAGCCTTTGGCGCCCCACTGGCTATTGCCATTTTCTTATCGGTGATGGCCACCAATACGATGGCGGTCTACGGAATGATCACCTCGGTGGTCAACTCTCGTCCCGAACGTAAACTGCCGTTCTTGGCTACAGCTTTGGTGGTCGGTACAGTTTCCATCCTCGGAGCCACCTGGCTAGCGTTACTGGATCAGTTCACTGATTTCTTGACGCTCATCGGTGCATTTTTCGTTCCAGTCTTCGCCATCATGATTGTGGACTACTACCTGCTCAAGCGTTCGCGCTACACGCGTGACATCCTGCGCCACACCGGTGGAGCCTACTGGTACCGCAACGGGGTGAACCCGATTGCCGTTGCCGTATGGGTGGCAGGTGCGGTTGTCGCCTACCTGCTGACCTACCTCTTCCCAAGCCCAATTGGCGCCACCCTTCCGTGCTTCTTCGTCAGCTTCCTGCTCTATCTGGGTCTGTCCTGGAAACAACGAGACCGAGGCCAAGTTGTAGCTCATGAGCACCTAGTAAGTGAGGAATCTCAGAACGCCAGCTGACCGGCAAGAGAGCAAGGTCTGGAGCTTATATCTGAATCTCTGGCACCGGTAGCCACCACTTCACTTCTACACATAGACTTGCTAAAAACGGGACGAGTCAAGCTCATAGCTACTGACATCGAAATGACCGCCAGCAGTGTTCTCCGCCGTAAGAATGTGAGTAGTGACTATGGAAGTTACCGGTGCTTTAACACCCTTCAATTCACCCATTGTGAAACTTGAGCGTCTCTTCGATGCCAACGAAATTGAAATATTCGCCAAACTGGACTCATTACAACTTTCTGGCAGCACCAAGGAACGCACCGCGGAATCCCTGATCACATCATTCCTAGAGACAGGTGAACTGAAGCCTGGCGGAATGGTGGTGGAATCAACTTCAGGTAACTTGGGGATTTCCCTGGCCCGGCAATGCATCGTGCGAGACATCAGATTTGTTGCCGTTGTTGATGAAAACGCCAACAAATCAGCCCTAGACATCATGCGTGCCTATGGAGCAACCGTGGACCTAGTGGTGGATCCACCCGATGGCAACAGACTTGCCGCACGCCGGAAACGGGTCGCTACCCTGTTGGCAGAAAACCCTGGTGCGGTGACCACCAACCAGTACGGGTCTGCGCGCAACCCCGAGGCTCATTACTCCACGACCATGCCAGAAATCATGGAGGCGATGGGTGGGGATCTAGATATGCTCTTTGTCGCCACCAGCACCACTGGCACGATTCTCGGATGCCAAAAGTACGTGCGAGAACATCAGCTCAAAACAAAACTGATTGCGGTGGATGCGCTGGGCTCGGTGCTCTTTGGCGGCCAATCGGCCGAACGGCGCCTGCCTGGTCTGGGTGCAGGAATCGTCCCTGAGCTGTCCCTAGAAGTACAGCCCGACGAAGTTTTACGTATACCTGAGATCGAAATGGTTCGTGGCTGCCGACTACTGGCCAAGCGGGAAGGCATCCTTGCTGGAGCATCTACCGGAGCAATCGTCGCTGCCATGGGGAAAATGCTCCCAGAAATTCCCCAAGGATCACGGGTTGCTTTCCTCGTGCACGATTCGGGGGTTCCCTATCTCCACACGGTCTACAACGACGAATGGGTGCAAAAAACTCTCGGTGAGTCGCCTCAGTCTGCAAATTTAGCTGAGTTAGAAGTTGATGCTGAACGATGATCCGCATAGCGATGATCGGAGGCGGACCAAAATGTTTGTTTGCTTTGCTGGAACTGAACGATGTGCTCAGCGACAACGAAGCCCAAACAGTTCAGGTTGATGTTTATGACCCATACCCGCCGGGAGCCGGACGGGTATGGAATACCACGCAGCCCAACGAACTGAGATTGAACGTCAACTCGCGCATTATCGACGCGTCATCCAGTCTGTGCGATCAGACGTTCAACGAATTCAGAAATAACGCATTGCAGGGAACTACCGATGAGGTCTTTCCGCCGAGGGCTCTTGTCGGGGAGTACCTCAGCGAGCAATTTCAACGATTGGTACAGCACGGGAAACTGCCGGTCACACATCGGGCGTCAGCAGTGCACAAAGTGGAACGCCAAGCAGGACAGTGGTTGGTGACCAGCGACTCCTGGTACGACCTCTATGACGAGGTAGTCATCGCCACTGGGCATGGACTCGCTGGCTACCAACACGAGCAGAAGTCGGCAACGACCATAACTGCGGCTGAACTAACGGTAGAGCGCTCGGCCGATGCTCAGCATAAGGTGCCCGACCGAAGCACGGTGCGGATCCGCGGTGCAGCACTGACCGCTTATGACGTGGTCATGACGTTGACCGAGGGACGTGGCGGGCAATGGGCACCTTCGGAGGACGGGACACCGGGCCGCTTGAGATATGTGCCCAGCGGAAAAGAACCACGGCTCATGACCATGCTCTCGCGTCACTGTATCCCGATGACACCCAAACCCATGGGCCTTCCGACCCAAGCGCAGGACATTCTTCATAACTACCGGTTACAACTGCGCCAGTGGAGCAACACTAGCGAACACCACACCGAGCAGATGTGGCGGATCCTTTTAGCTTGCGCCATGGACATCGCCGGTAGCGCCGGAGTTCCGGCGAACGAAGAATCCCTAAAACAAACGGTGGATGACGGGAGATCAGAGCAGTTCTCCACTCTGGCCAGTCCCTTTGAACAAATGAGATATACCCTTGATGCGCACCGTGGGCTGAAGCCGCAAACCCATGAATGGGTGTGGGCCATCGTTTGGTCTGGCCTGTATTCAGAACTAGTGACCGCACTGGCTAGATACCAGTGGGCCCCGGCGGACCGGAAGAAGTTCAACGCGGCAGCCACTAATCTTGAACGCATGGCTTTCGGACCGCCAGAACCGACGGCGCAGAAACTGCTGGCCCTGTACGACGCCGGAATGCTCCAGCACCAAACATCCGGCACGGAACATACCGGCGGCGTCCTAACCATCGATGCCGTGACCGCACCTCCCGGTGTGCTCGCAGCTGCCTTCCCTGACGGAGAACCCGCCAACGAATTGATCAGCTCGTTACTCTCTGCCGGCGAGGTCAAGATCAGGACCGGCGAGCGCGGGCTGCTCACAGATGCCGACGGGACCTGTATCAATGCCGAAGGTTCACGCAACGAAACCTTGAGTGCTCTAGGACGCCCCACCGAAGACCCCACCTTGGGCCATGACACCTTGAATCGAACCTTGCACCTGGAGTACCGGGGCTGGGCCCGGCGCATCATGGCGCAAGTGAACGCTCGAAGCCAGAAAGTAGCCAACTGATGCCACCGCTGATGCACGGAACCTTGCCCATGACTGCCCGACTAGAACCATGGATGAAGAGCCTGGTTCAGGATCCGGAGCTATGCAAAGAATTGCTGTCCGATTACGGGTCACCACTGAACGTTCATGATTACTCATCCATGGCCCGGAACGTCGCTGAATTACGGGATGCCGCGGCAGTGCATGACATTGATTTCCAAATCTATTTGGCACGCAAGGCCAACAAGACCCTGGGTGCCATCGACAAAGCCGTGGCCGAGGGATGCGGTGTAGATGTGGCGAGCTTCAATGAGCTGGATCAATGCTTGCGGCGAGGTGTCAGCCCAGAGTCGCTGATTGTCACCGCCGCGGTGAAATCTAGAGCGTTGCTGAAATTGGCGGTAGAAAATAACGTCGTGCTGAGCCTGGACAACACCGATGAAGTCATGGATCTCTTGGAATTGACCACGAGTGACGGAACGCCGGTGCCGGTGGCTTTGCGCCTGGCCTCAAGCAACCCGGCGATTGCGCCCACCAGGTTTGGGCTGAGCGCGCAGCAATGGCTGGACTTCTTTGCCCAGATACATAGTCCCGAAGTTTTCAGCATTGTTGGCGTGCACTTCCACCTTAACGGCTACAGCGGCGAACAGCGGGCACTAGTCTTGCAAGAGTCCTTGGAATTTGCAGACGCCCTGGCACAGCTGGGTCATAAGGTGAAATTTGTAGATATGGGTGGCGGTATTCCCATGTCTTATCTTGATGATTCGCAGCAGTGGTCTGGGTTCTGGGTAGCGCTCGCCGAAGTACCTGAGGGTGATGAAACATTAACTTGGAAATCTGACCGGCTGGGCGCCACTGGGCCACAGGCCAGCACCGCTTTGTATCCGTATCACCAAGACCTGATTCGCGGCCCATGGCTGGAGAAGATTCTCATCGCTCGGGGTGCTGATGGGTCCCAGACTGTAGGCCAGATGCTCAATGCCCGGGGGATCCAGCTGCGTTGCGAACCGGGACGTTCGCTACTTGATGGGTGTGGACTGACCCTGTCCGAGGTGGCGTTTACCAAGGAACGCAACGACGGGGTGAGCCTGGTGGGACTTCATATGAATCGCACGCAGTGCCGTTCTACTGCCGCGGACTTCTTGGTCGACCCGATTCTCATCAAAGCTTCGGGAAGGCATGCGCACGATCGTTCCCCATACAGTGGCTTCCTCGTAGGTGCGTACTGCATCGAGGAAGAACTAATCCTGCGCCGTCGCTTCGAATTCCCGCAAGGGGTAGCGAAAGGCGATGTGGTGGCTTTCCCCAATACCGGGGGATACTTGATGCACATTATCGAAAGTGCTTCGCATCAATTGCCGCTGGCCAAGAATGTTGTATTGGATGGTGCCAACGCGTGCCTTGACGATATTGACCAGGTCGGCGCCGGCCATTGATGGCTGGTACCGACCTGGTGCATGACGCGCAGAAGCGGATGATTTGGACTAGCCCACGTGCACCCAGGGCCGGCGCTGCAGATTAGGCTCTGCTTCGCGCAAGACTTCGCGGGTCAAGGGGGCAATCTCACCTTGTCCAAGGAAGATGAACTTGGCCAGGTTGAGCAGTGGATTGCCTTCGGTCCAGCGGAAGTAGATGTGTGGCATTACTTTGTACTGATCTCGAATAGCCATGGAGATGGCCGCAATCGAGGTAGAAACCGATGGGGCTGTCGCTTCAAGAATCCATTGACCATGACGGGTGATACCGCGAACTTCAATATCTTGGGCGAAGTCCGAGTAGTCACTGACCTTGATTTCCAGGAACACCACCTGTGCACGCTGCGGGATATGGCTGGCAAGGATAGCGTGCTGATGCTTGTGCAGGTAGCGCCGCTTGGAAATCTTCACCGGCTCGTGGGCGATCAGTCGGAGCAACCCAGCGCTGCTGGCTTTCTGGATGATGTCCACTGCGCAGTCATCAAACATGACCGAGGTGGCGCGAAGTTCAGTGGAGCGGCGGAACCTAGAAAGTATCGAGACCACGAGCACTCCTGCAATGAAGAAGGCAGCAATCTTCAAGCCATCCGGGCGCTCAACACAGTTGGCAATCGTGGTGTAGACGAAGACCAGGCTGGCAGTTCCAAAGAGAATTGTTTTGCCTCTTTCACCGTGCCGTCGTGCCGAGATGGTTACCGCAATGGCCGCGGAACTCATGAGCACCAGAACACCGGTGGCATAGGCGGCTCCCTGCGCATCAACACTTGCATCAAAATGAACGGTGATGCCAATGGCTACCAGGATGACAACAAGAACCAGGGGGCGCACTGCGCTGGCCCAAGCCGGAGCCATGCCAAAACGAGGCAGGTAACGCGGAATAAGGTTCAGCATGCCAGCCAACGCTGAAGCGCCAGCAAACCACAAAATGAGAATCGTGGAAATGTCATAGACCGTTCCAAATGCGTCACCCATCAGGTGGTGAGCTAGCCACGATAGTGCACGGCCATTGGCCTCACCGCCGGCTTGGAATTCTCGAGCTGGGATCAAGATGGTGGTCACGATAGATGACAGGACCAAGAAGCCGCTCATGATCAGCGCTGCTTTGGTCAAGAGCTTTTTTGCGCCCTTGATGCGTCCAGCAGGGTTCGCTTCGGTATCACCTGGAGCCTTGGAGATTTGGGGCATGACAGCAACGCCGGTTTCAAAGCCGGACAGGCCCAAAGCTAGCTTGGGGAACACCAGCAGGCAGACCAGCAACATCATGATCGGATCCCCGTGCGCGGTGAACAGTGAGTCCACCCAGTTGCTGACCGTGACCGGGTGTCCAATGATGTTGGCGGCCGAAACGATGATGATGACCAAGTTCAGTGCCAAGAATGAGAACACGAGAGTTACGGCAATCCAGATGACCTCGGAGAAGCCACGCAAGAACAGCGCACCGAGCAAGATCAGTAGAACTAGGGTGATCGGCACTTCCTTGCCGGTGAACCAGTCTGGGGTGAACGGGTTCTCAATGAGGTGTGCTGAAGCGTCCGCGGCCGACAGGGTCGCGGTGATCATAAAGTCGGTGGCTGCGAATCCTAAGAGGATGAGGACAAATACTTTGCCCTTCCAATGTGGCATGAGCCTTTCGAGCATGGCAATGGAACCTTGGCCGTGGGGGGACTCTTGGGCAACGCGGCGGTATACCGGCAGAGCGGCGCCCAAGGTGACGGCAACAAGTATCAATGTTGCAAAGGGTGCGAGTGCGCCGGCAGCAAGCGCGGCAATAGCTGGCTGGTAGCCGAGCGTAGAGAAGTAATCCAGACCTGAAAGGCACATTACCTGCCACCATTTGGCACCATGCTTGTCCTCGTTGCTGGTGTCTTCCTGGCCGACTGAACTGTCGGTCAGCCACAGGCGCAATCGAGATGGCACCTTGGCTGCTGGTGCCTGATTCGACCCTTGGATCTGCGCATTTGTTTTGTTCACGAAAATGTACAGTACGCCTCAATTGGCAAGTAAGCGCCCCTTTGGGAGGAATATTTTTAAAAGCCCAGTCAACGTAGGAAATAGTGATTGTGCGCAAGTTAGGGTGAACGTTTACGAGGCGTCAGAAATACTCTATTGGTGCCCAAGCCGACCCGGAACTGTCCAGAGGAAAATCACTTTGATCTATACGTTTAAAATCCATACGATTGGTTGATGGCGAGATTTGAGATCTCGGCATTGAGGGTCTTTTTTCTTTGGCAGTGGGAGCATTCAAACGAAAGAAATTGTGTCGTTGAGCACAGGGAACGCCGTGATGTGAAGCCATTATCAAGATTCCTCCAAGGCGCATTAAGACGGCGTTAAGAGCCGGTCTTGGCGGGGGCTTGGGGAGGTGCAATGGGAATGTATCAGCGTCATGCATTGGTATGACCAAAACTTCGCAGAGTGCACAAAGGTGGACAGCATCGTGTTCATGAGGGTTCAGGGTTCCCACGACGCAGCGCAGGTCATCAGTGCTCTGACCGGACCAGTTCGCAAAGCATTGCTGAATAATCCTGTCCGCCTGGTTCCTCTAGGATTTTTAGCCGCAATTGCGTTTGGAACGCTCATGCTGCTTTTGCCCATCTCGCGAGTTGACCCAGAGGTTGGCGGCTTCATGCCAGCCTTGTTCACTGCAGTATCCGCTGTCTGCGTCACCGGCTTGGTTACGGTAGATACTGCTACCTACTGGACTGAGATAGGTCAAGGTTTTATCCTGCTGCTGATCCAGGTGGGCGGTTTCGGGATCATGACCTTGAGTTCACTTCTGGCGTTGTTAGTGCGCAAACAACTGGGATTGCGCACACAACTGGTGGCCGCTTCCGAGACCCAAGCAATAAACCTAGGCGATGTGCGCCGGATACTCGTTTTTGTCGCCAAAACTACCTTCGCCATCGAATCAGCGATAGCCCTGGTGCTGACGGTGCGGTTCTGGGTGGTCAATCCCTCAGATCCGGCTGGCGCCATCTGGGGCGGTGTCTTCCACTCGATTTCTGCTTTTAATAATGCTGGATTCGCCCTCTACAGCGATAGCCTGATCAGCCACGCAGGTGACCCGTGGATTATGGTCCCGCTGTGCGTCGCGGTGGTTCTGGGCGGATTGGGATTTCCGGTGATCTACGATTTGCTCCGGGGCAATGGCTCAAAGAAGAGCTGGTCCGTACACACCACACTGACCCTCTGGGGCAGCGTCGGACTGTTGACAGTAGGTGCACTGCTTCTGGGTCTGTTCGAATGGAACCGGCCCGAGACCTTGGGGAACCTTTCCCCAGGAGGTAAAGCACTGGGCGTGATGGGATTGAGCGTCTTTCCACGTACCGCAGGATTTAACAATATTGACTATGGGCAGGCTTCGTCTGAGTCCTTGCTGGTTACAGAGGTCCTAATGTTCATTGGTGGAGGAAGCGCAAGCACCGCCGGTGGCATTAAGATCGGCACCTTTCTGGTGCTCGCCTTCGCAGTGTGGAGTGAGGCGCGCGGCCATGAGCAGATCACCGTGGGACGTCGTGCTATTGGAACAGTGATTCAGCGCCAAGCGCTGTCTGTAGCCCTATTGGGCGTTGGCGCGGTGGTGGTCGGTTCGCTGTTACTGCTGGTGCTCACCGAGCATTCGTTGGAAGAAGTCTTGTTTGAATGCATCTCGGCGTTCGCTACTGTCGGAGTAAGTATGGGAATTACTGCCGATCTGTCCACCGGCGCCCAACTGGTGATTATCAGTCTGATGTTCATCGGCCGTGTGGGGATCGTTTCGGCTGCCGCCGCGCTGGCCCTGAGCCACCGACGGTTGCTGTTTAGGTTGCCAGAAGAGCAGCCGGTCATAGGCTGAGTGGGGCACCGTGTCTGAGCTACCGTATTCCGGTACGATCACTGGGTACTGGCTAGGATCCCGAACGCCAAGGAGCATCATGGACGTGTCGAACACCGGGCCACAGGTCCACCCGCTTCTGATCGTAGCGCTGTCGGGCCGTGTCGGGTCCGAGTCCCTGTTGCGCCGAGCACTGCACGAGGCCGTGCAGATGCCGGGGGCCGAGGTGATGGCGGTCCATGTTCCACAACGCGGCATAGGTGCAAATCAAGCAGGCCAAGAAGCCGAGCTTGCCAGATTGCGCACGGTCGCGGAAAGCGCCGGGGCCACCTGGCATATGGTGCTGGGCCAAGACATCAGCGAAGCGCTACTGGGATTCGCCCGAAGCACACAAGCCACACACCTGGTCATCGGAGCCCAGCTCCCAGGCTCTGGACGCCGGCGGATGCGCGATCAGCTGTCCCTGAGGCTTGCGCAGCAGGCCACCGCACCGGCTGATCCCAGCATCATGATCATTCCCAGTCCCGCACTTCCAGGTAGCGAAGGAAGGGCCATGCGTGATGTTTTCCAGAAACGCCAACGGCTTAACGGCACCCGGCGACTGCTGGGCTGGCTCTTAGCCGCTTGCGGACCACCCTTGCTAGCCAGCGGTTTTCTACTGGGCGGCAGTGAAAGCGAACTGCTGACCTTGATCTTCCTTAGCCAGCTCACACTGGTGGTCTTCGTAGCCCTGTTGGGAGGCTGGTGGCCAGCGCTGGCAACGGCCTTACTGGGCACCGCCATCCTGAACTGGTTCTTCACCCCACCGACGGGGCAATTGCATATCCATGAGCCATTCAATGTCGTGGCGCTGAGCCTTTTCTTGCTGGTCGCGGCCGGCGTGGCACGGGTGGTGGACATCGAAGCACGGCGCACCGCCGAGGCCGGCCAAGCCCGGCACCAGGCAGACACGCTCTTTGAATTATCCGGCGGGGTGATCCGCGAAGGGCTGCGCGTTCCGGCACTGCTCGAGTGGCTCTGCCGTTCCTACCAGCTGCGCGGGGCCGCACTGGTATGGCGGGGTAGTGAGTCCTCGCCGACTCCGGTCACCGTGGCATCGGCTGGAGTAGCGCCCGCGAAGGCAGAGACCAGCGACTACGCCATCACGGTAGATGCAGAACATCTGCTGCTGATCGATGGCATTCCGCGCGAAGCCTCGGATCAGGGAATCTTTGAGGCCTTTGCAGGGCGCATCGCCGCAGTGCTGCAACATCGAGCGCTCGCCGAGGCGCGTTTGCAGTCCCGGGAACTGGCCGCCGGTAATGCCATGCGCACAGCATTGCTCGCCGCGGTGTCCCATGACCTGCGCACACCGCTGTCGGGGATCAAGGCTTCAGCCTCCAGTCTGCGGATGCAGGATGTCGTGTTGAGTGAAGAAGACACCGCGGACCTGTTGGCCACCATTGAGGAGTCGGCCGACCAGCTCAGCGAACGAATCGAGGACCTGCTGAGCATGAGCCGGATCCAAGCCGGCGAGCTGGTGGTGCACCGAAGCCGGATCCAAGTTGAGGATCTGGTGGCTTCGGCCGTGCGCGATCTGGCCGGGCAGATTCGTCCGGCGCACCTGCAGGTGGAGATTCCCCCAGACTGCCCACCGGTGACCGCAGACTACGGACTGGCCGTGCGAGTGTTGGCCAACCTGTTGGAAAATGCGGTGCGCTATGGCGGGGAGAGCCCGTTGCAGCTGCGCGCGGTCCCCACCTCCACCGACGTGCGTATTCAGGTCATCGACCATGGGGCAGGGGTGCCGCAGGAAGAAAAAGACCGGATCTTCCGCCCCTTCCAGCGGCATGGCGATAGGGATAACACCACCGGGTTGGGGCTGGGATTGGCCGTAGCCCGAGGTCTGGCCGCGGGCATGGACGGGGACGTCCAAGCACAAGATACTCAGGGCGGGGGAGCCACGATGGTCTTCATCCTGCCGATATTCGAGGACAGAACATGACCACCACTGTATTGATCGTGGAGGATGATCCGCAGATCGCTCGTGCCCTGCTGGTGAATCTCAAGGCCCGAGGCTACCGTGCGCTGCATGCGTCCACCGGACTTCAGTGCCTGCAGTTGGCTGCGGACGCGCACCCGGACGTGATCCTGCTGGATCTGGGGTTACCCGATCTTGAAGGAGGGGATGTTATTGACGGAATCCGTGGCTGGTCAAGTGTGCCAATTATTGTCGTTTCCGCCCGGCACGAGTCCCACAGCAAGGTAGATGCCCTGGACCGTGGGGCGGATGACTTTATTACCAAGCCCTTTGCCATGGATGAGCTGTTGGCGCGATTGCGTGCAGCCCTGCGCCGTGCACTCCCGGACCCGGGCCAGGCCGTGGTGGAAACCTCGGACGGGCGGCTGCGCATTGATCTATCCAGCCATTCGGTGAGCGTTAATGGCGAAGCGGTGCGGCTGACCCGTTTGGAATGGCGAGTGCTGGAAGTGCTAGCCAGCAACCCGCATCGGCTGATCGGTGGTAGCGAGCTGCTCACCACGGTCTGGGGTCCCGAATACGGTGAAGAAGCGAATTATCTGCGTGTGTATATGTCGCAGCTGCGCACCAAGCTGGAACCTGAGCCTTCCAACCCCTGCTACTTCCTGACCGAATTGGGTATGGGGTACCGCTTTACGCCGTGAGCGACGAGCACGATTAGAAGGTCTTGCCCGAATATCCCAGCTTGCGCGAAATTTGCGCTGCGGTAGTTCCCATGACCGTCTTCAGTGCCTTCATGCGTTCATCCGGCATATATGGATTGGTGGCCGACATGCTGATGGCGGCAATGATTTTTCCACTGCCATCACGAATTGGCGCAGCCACGCAACGGATTCCAGGTTCATTGTCTTCCAGATCCAAGGCGATACCTTCTTTGGCGTAGGACTTCATGCGCTTGAGGAAGGCTGCCTTAGTTTGGTGCGGTGCTTGCTCGATGGGGGACTCCGAATCGAAGGTTGATTCCCACCTGTCCGGGGTGTCTAACAGCAACGCCTTGCCAATGCCGGTGCGGCTTAGTGGCATTCGTTGACCTACCCGAGAGCGCATCTGTGCGCCACGAGTTCCGGGAACTTTGTCTACATAGAGCACCTGCGCTTCGTCTTCCACTGCTAGGTGCACGGTGTCCTGATATTTGCGGGCCAACTCTTCAAGGATTGGTTTGGCAATGACTGGAACTGGGCTTTGGTAGAGCGCATGGAAACCCAGCTCAATGAGCGCTGGGCCCAAACTGAAATCAGTGCCATGGGTGCTGCGCAGGAATCCGCGCTGCACCAAGAGCTTCACCATGCGCTGGGCGGCGCTTTTGCCAATGTTCGCTTCAGCTGAAACTTCATTGAGGTTAGTTGCACCGCGCCCAACAGCACGCAAAATGTCTAGTCCGCGTGCAAGTGTGAGGGTGCCGGCGGGCGGAGAGTCAACTGAATTTTCGTCTTTGAGTTCAGCTTCGAGTGCCATTGACGTCCCCTTGGTTTGATAATCAACAAGATCCTGTATCCCACTATATGCAACGCTCTTTGAAGTATTGGGATGACTCAGAGAATATTCACATGTGAATGGGACCACATTCAAGTGAGCTCGTGCAGTGCACGAGATGAAACAGGAGTTATGACAAACATCGCCGAAGCCCAGCTGATTGCCCTTGACTGGGGAACCACCTCCGCACGTGCCTACCTCATGGGCAACGACGCGAGCATTGTGGCCGAACGAAGTGCAGCTCTAGGAATCATGCAGGTCGCGGCACGAGCTAAAGAACAGTCCCTGACACTGAATAAAGCATTCGAGCAGGCCCTGGCCGAACTATGCGATAACTGGCTGGAAGACTATCCGCAGATCCCCGTCATTGCCTGCGGAATGATTGGCAGCCAGCAGGGCTGGGTTGAAGCAACCTACCGTCAGGTGCCCGCCACCGTGGCAGACCCCACCTTTGAACTAGCCTCGGTCCAGATTGCCGAGAACCGACGAATGCACATCATTCCCGGCGTCCTAGACCTCAGAGAACTTCCCGATGTCATGCGTGGAGAAGAGACTCAGATTCTCGGCGCAATCGAGCTTGGTGATGCAGCTGTAGATAATGCGGCGGAGCAGCTCTTCTTGCTACCCGGCACCCACTCAAAGTGGGCCACAGTTCAAGGGCGGACAATCACCGGATTCTCGACCTCCATGACGGGGGAGACCTTCGGGTTACTCAGCACCCAGTCCATCTTGTCCAAACTAATCAAGCCAACAGACTCAGTGAGCTGGGATGCCTTTGAACGTGGGGTGAACATCTCCAAATCTTCTAATGGGGATGCGGACCTCATGCTGACGTCGTTCTCGGCGCGCACCTTGGTACTCACCGGACGTTTAGAGCAAACCGAAGTCAGTGACTATCTGTCCGGATTGATGATTGGTGCCGAAATTAGGTCGGTACTTGGCGCCTGGCAAGACTCAGCACTTCCAGCGCTGACCATCTGCGGCAACGAAGAACTTAGCGCCAGATACACACGGGCACTGAAGATCTTTGGTGTCACCGAAGTCCGCGCACTTCAGGGCACCGCGCCTCGTGGAGTCTGGGCCGTGGCCAGTGCGCTCGGCATGTTTCAGACCACCTCGATCTAAGTCATTTATCTCGCCAACAACTCTTATAGAAAGGCTCACACCGTGAATGAAGATCCATCCTCGTTGCGTCCCTCAGGGCTTGTCGCCATCTTGCGTGGCCTTGACCCGGCTGAAGCGCAGGCCGTCGGTGAATGCCTCTATGCCAGTGGTTTTCGCTCTTTAGAAGTACCGCTCAATTCACCACAGCCACTGAAGAGTATCGAAATCTTGCGCCGCACACTTCCTGCGGACGCCGTTGTTGGTGCCGGGACCGTACTCACCGTGGATCAGGTTCGCGCTTGCCACGATGCGGGCGCACAGATCATCGTTTCGCCAAACACCAACGTCGCGGTCATCGCCGAAACCGTGGCACTACGGATGGAATCATTCCCCGGAGCCGCGACTCCGAGCAATGCCTTTGACGCCATCGAAGCTGGCGCCACAAACGTAAAGATTTTCCCGGCCGAGCAAGTTGGCTTGGCGGGCTTCAAAGCCTGGACCGCAGTGCTCCCCAAAGAGATTCGCCTGATACCAGTAGGCGGTATTACCGAGGAGAACATGCAGCAATGGGTTGAAGCCGGTGCCACCGGATTTGGTATTGGCTCCTCGCTCTACAAAGCGGGACGAAGCCTAGAAGATTTGAAAACCAGAGCGGACAAGATTGTCCACGCTTACCAAACGATCCATGAGATGAGGATGTCTGCATGAAAATCACCAAACTGACCACTTACATGGTGCCACCACGTTGGCTCTTCCTGAAGATCGAAACCGACGAGGGAATTTCCGGCTGGGGAGAACCAGTTCTTGAAGGTCGTGCATCAACCGTAGCTGCGGCTGTGGAAGAACTTTCTGATTACCTCATTGGCCAGGATCCACGAAACATCGAGGACCTGTGGACCGTGATGTACCGTGGCGGTTTCTACCGCGGTGGCGGAATCATGATGAGTGCGCTGGCCGGTATCGACCAGGCGCTGTGGGACATCAAGGGCAAGGCACTTGGTGTTCCTGCCTACGAGCTGCTGGGTGGCAAAGTCCGCGACAAGATCCGTGTGTATTCATGGATTGGTGGCGACCGCCCCTCGGACACCGCTGCCGCAGCGAAGGCCGCTGTTGATCGTGGCTTCACCGCGGTGAAAATGAACGGTACCGAAGAACTTCAGTACATCGATACCTGGGACAAGGTCCAGGGCTGCTTGGAAAACGTTCAGGCAGTTCGTGATGCCGTAGGTGAGAACGTAGGTATCGGCGTCGACTTCCACGGCCGAGTCCACAAGCCTATGGCCAAGGTCCTGCTCAAAGAACTAGAACCCTACAAGCTGATGTTCATTGAAGAGCCAGTGCTCAGCGAAAACGTGAACTCAATGCTGGAACCGCTGCGTAACTCCAGCACTCCTATTGCCTTGGGTGAACGCCTCTTCTCACGCTGGGACTTCAAGGATGTTCTGGCCAGTGGGGCAGTAGATATTATTCAGCCGGATCCTTCGCACTGCGGTGGCATCACCGAAGCGCGCAAGATCGCGGCCATGGCTGAAGCCTATGACGTGGCCGTAGCGTTGCACTGCCCACTAGGCCCAATCGCTCTGGCAGCAAACCTGCAGATTGACGCCGGCGCGTACAACGCCTTTATCCAGGAACAATCCCTGGGAATCCATTACAACAAATCCAACGATCTCCTTGATTACGTCAATGATCCGTCGGTCTTCGCCTACGAGGATGGCATGGTCGCTATCCCTGACGGCCCGGGTCTGGGTGTTGATGTAAATGAAGAGTACGTCATTGAACGCGCAGCTGAAGGTCACCGCTGGCGCAACCCAATTTGGCGTCACAAGGACGGATCCTTCGCAGAATGGTAAATCGAATGTCTCAGTCGACAGTGTCGTCAGCTGCCACACTTAAGAGCACTGACAAAGCAACAAAGATGCGCTACGCCGTAGCGTTGATGTTGTTCCTAACCGTAGTCATCAACTACATGGACCGTTCAAACCTTTCGGTTGCAGCTCCATTGATCTCCGAGGAATTCGGTCTCGATACTGCACAGCAAGGTCTGCTGCTCTCCGCCTTTGGCTGGACCTACGCCGCCATGCAGCTGCCTGGCGGATGGTTGGTAGACCGGGTACAGCCCCGCCTGCTGTACCCAATCTGCCTCGTGCTCTGGTCCGTAGCGACCATCTTTATGGGCATGGCTGGAAGCTTCGTTGCCTTGATCGTTTTGCGTTTGGCCGTTGGTGGTTTTGAAGCACCTGCGTACCCAATCAATAACAAGGTAGTCACTGCTTGGTTCCCAGAGCGTGAACGCGCCACAGCTATTGGCTTCTACACCTCGGGCCAGTTCATTGGTCTTGCGTTGCTGACCCCAGTTCTGCTGTGGTTGCAGCATGCACTGACCTGGCACTGGGTCTTTGTTGTCACCGGCGCTGTTGGCATCGTGTGGGGCTTGATCTGGTTCTTCATGTACCGCAATCCGGTGGACTCAAAGCGGACCAACGCTGCTGAACTGCAGTACATCCGAGAGGGTGGCGGACTGGTAGATTTGGGCAGCTCGCAGGCCAAGGCGCCTGCTGCGAAACTGAGCAAAGCAGACTTCGCTCTGGTGCTGGGCCGACGCAAGCTCTGGGGCATCTACATTGGTCAGTTCTGCTTGACCTCTACCTTGTGGTTCTTCTTGACCTGGTTCCCAACCTACTTGGTGACCTACCGCCACATGGACTACATCAAGACTGGTTTCTTAACGTCGCTTCCGTTTGTTGCAGCGTTGGTGGGTGTATTGATTAGTGGTGTTCTCTCTGACTTCATGCTCAAGCGTGGAGTAAGTCTGGGGACTTCTCGAAAGCTACCAATCATTACCGGGCTGTTGCTCTCCATGAGCATGATCGGTGCCATCTTCACCGACAGCACTGCTCTGGTTATCACGTTCATGTCCATTGCTTTCTTCGGTAATGGTCTGGCATCGATTACCTGGTCGCTGGTTTCTGCGCTGGCACCGTCGCGCCTGATTGGATTGACCGGTGGCATGTTCAACTTCATCGGCAACCTGTCCTCGATTGCCACCCCAATCGTGATTGGCCTGCTGGTCTCGGCAACTGACTTCGGTCCGGCCTTCATCTACATGACGGTCATTGCGGCGGTTGGCATTCTTTCCTACGTGTTCTTGGTAGGTAAGGTGCAGCGCGTCGAGGGGTAATCGCTCCTATCAGGTAGAGGCCACGCTTCCTTATTCATTCGGGAAAACAAGCGTGGCCTTTTCATTTTGCGAAGGTGTAAATGACGACCAGGGCTGGTGGCGGTATCGACGGACGACACCAATTCACGCGCAGTCCGCAATCTGTCCTTCTCGCCCGATATGATCGCAAGTAGCGGAAGGTTCTGATCAAAAGAGACGTCAATGGGGGATTGGGTTGAAGAAACAGATCAATGTTGTCGGGGCAGTAATTGTTCGGAACGACGAAATTCTCTGCGCGCAGCGTGGCCTTGGCGGCAGCCTCGGCGGAATGTGGGAGTTCCCGGGCGGCAAGATCGAATCCGGTGAAACTCCTCGACAAGCCCTTGAACGCGAAATTCAAGAAGAACTACTTTGCACCGTTACGGTAGCTGACGAGGTCACCAGCACAACTTACGAATATGACTTTGGGATCGTCACCCTTACGACTTTCTACTGCGAGCTAGTCGACGGTGAACCGCAGCTCACCGAACACGAAGACGCAAAGTGGCTCAAGCGAGATGAGCTCTCCACACTTGAGTGGGCCCCAGCTGATATCCCAGCTGTAGAGATTATTCAGGCTGCATGATGTCATCCAACCCCGATATCTCGTTCGCGGTCGGTCTTTCTGGCGATGTCACCTATGGATTTCTGGATGGAGCGAGGCAATCTCGCCGCCATCATCACCCACGGGTGGTTCTAAACGCTGACGGCAATACTGTTCTGCGTATTCTCCGAGAAGAACTAGCTCGATGCGACGAGTTCATTTTCTCTGTAGCTTTCGTAACTCCCAACGCAATCGCCATGCTCAAACAAGAATTGGTGGAGTTTTCTGGCCACGGCACAATAATCACCTCGGACTACTTGGGGTTCAATTCGCCCGCAGCATTTAGCGAGCTGTTGAACCTGGAAGCACTCGGCATTGACGTCCGAATTCATAGCGCTGATGCCTTCCATCCGAAAGGCTACATTTTTAAGTCGACTGACGTAGTCACGGCGATGATTGGAAGCTCGAACCTCACGGGCAACGCCATCGTCAAGAACCATGAGTGGAATTTGAAGGTTACTGCGGCGACCGATAGTGACTTAGCAGGTCAGCTAGCTGAACTGGCTGGTAACCAACTTGCCGATTCAGTGTCGCTGAGCCAGGACTGGATTGATCTTTATGCTGAGCAGTACACGCCGCCTCCACCGCGCAAAAAGATAGAGATTGCCAGAAAACTGAAACAAGCAGACGAGCAACTCATCGACGAAGTTGCCGCAGGACTTTCCGAATCCACTGGACTGGGTGGCGACGTCAATTGGGCCGACCAGCTCATGCCGATTTTTCCCAACCAGATGCAGTCTGAAGCGCTCAAAGCCCTGGAAGCGGTTCGACTAAGCGGCGAATCCAAGGCAATCGTAATTTCGGCGACGGGCACGGGAAAGACAATTCTGTCTGCTCTTGAAGTGCGAGCCGCACATCCTGAACGATTCCTGTTTGTTGTTCACCGCGAACAAATTCTAGACAAGACGATCAAGGAGTATCGACGCGTCATTGGCGGAGATGCCCAACAGTTCGGCAAGCTCGCCGGCGCAGCCAAGCAAAGCGACCGAAAATATGTTTTTGCGACGGTTCAGACGTTATCTCAAGATTCAGTACTCCAAACTATCGAGTCTGATGCCTTTGACTATGTGATTGTCGATGAAGCTCATCGTGTCGGTTCGCCGACCTACAAGAAAGTCTTGGCTCACCTGGAACCGTCGTTCCTGCTCGGATTGACTGCAACCCCAGAACGCAGCGATGGCTTCAACGTATTCGAGTTTTTTGACTACAACGTTCCCTATGAGATTCGCCTGAGCCATGCTCTGGAAGAGAACATGCTGAGCCCGTTCCACTATTACGGAATTGCAGATGTGACTCTAGACGATGAATCGGTGCGTGACAGTTCCGAAGATCTTTCACATTTGGTGACTCCGGAACGTGTACACCACGTAGTCGATGCATTGACCAAGTACGGGCAAGCGGGCGTTGCACCAAAGGGACTGATTTTCTGTTCTCGAAAAGATGAATCCAACGCTTTGTCAGCCGCACTGAACCAGCAACAACTACGCGGAAAGACGCTGAGGACTTTGAATCTGAGCGGCGACGATTCGATTGAACGCCGGGAACAGGTCGTTGCGCAGCTGGAAGCTGGCGAACTCGATTACATACTCACCGTGGATATCTTCAACGAAGGCGTGGACATCCCGACCGTGAATCAAGTGGTCATGCTCCGACAAACGCAGTCAGCGATTGTCTTCGTTCAGCAGCTTGGTCGAGGCCTTCGCAAGGCGCCAATGAAGGACTATCTGGTTGTTATTGACTTCATTGGTAATTACGCGAATAACTACATGATTCCCATCGCCTTGTTTGGCGATGAATCGTTGAACAAGGAGTCTCTGAAGGAAAAGCTGATCGCAACAGAGCAAGCCGGAGTGATGGCAGGTCTGTCGAGTGTCCGTTTCGATAAGATCGCTCAGCAAAGAGTCCTAGACTCTATCCGCACGACTGTCTTGGACAGCATTCAAAAGCTACGTAGTTCAATGCAAGCAATGCAGAATCGTGTTGGGCAATCGCCTCGGCTGTTCGACTTCTATCGCTTTGAGTCCGTAGACCCAGTATTGCTCGCGACGAAAAAGGAAAACTATCCGACTCTCGTGAAAAGTCTCCTTCGGATCGATCATGATCTTGATCGGGATGAGCTGAGAGCCTTGTCGCTGCTTTCACACGAAGTGCTAACCGCGAAACGAGTCCACGAGTTCGTCCTGGTGCGAGAACTGCTTACACACGAATCAATTACGCTGAACCAATTCAAGATGGCTCTGCGTGAGTATGGCGTGGAAACCACCGAGCGTGAAATGCGCAGCGCGGTTGAGACTCTGAACCTGGCTAATCACGCTCAGGTGGACCAGACCCGGTACGGAACTCAACTAGCCTCAATTGAGAATGAAACCGTTTCGGCTAACCCGGGTTTCATCCATGCGTACCGCACCCATGGATCCTTCACCGAGGAGGTCGACGACCTTATCCAAACAGGTTTGGCTTTGGTCAGCGACCGGTATGTCGGCGGCAGTCCGTTCATCGTCGGCGGTCAATACTCGCGTAAAGAGGTCACGAGACTGTTGGGTGTCCCGCGAAAGTGGACTTCAACTTTGTACGGGTACAAGGTCGACATGGATTCAAAGACCTGTCCGATTTTCGTGACTCTCCACAAGTCTGACGACATCTCGGCTAGTACGGCCTACCAAGACGAATTAGTGGACCCGTCTCACCTGAGGTGGTTCACGAGATCACGTCGTACGTTGCGCAGTGATGAGGTTCGCCGCATCGTCAATAATGAAGTGGACCTTCATATCTTCGTTAAGAAAGACGATGCTGAAGGTACTGAGTTCTTCTATCTCGGCAAGGCGGACTCAAGAAATGCACAGCAAGCGCAGATGCCCGACAAGGACGGCGTGCCGCTGGACGTAGTCATCATGGACTTGCATTTTGAAGAGGCCATCGACCGCGCGTTGTACGACTATCTAAGTCCGAACAATGACCTCACGTAATACAGAAGCAGGTAGAAACGACAAGTTTCAAACGCGATTGGGTGATGAGAACGAAGGGACCTTGGCTCTGACCAACTACGCGGGTGCGCCGGGAACGAAAGACGATTTGATCCGTCTTCTTATCGACTGCGACACCGGCATCGACGATGCCTTAGCCTTGGCATATCTTTGCTCGCTCGACCACGTGCATATCCGAGCCATCACCAGTACTCCGGGCAACGTCGATGTTGAGCAGGTCGCGGCCAACAACCGCGCACTCCTCAAGCTCTGCAGCAAGCCTGATGTTCCGGTGCTCATTGGTGCGCGAAAGCCACTTGACATTCCGTTGGTGACAACTCCGGAAACGCATGGCCCTCAGGGCGTCGGTTACGCGACTCTTCCAGCTCCTGGTCCTGATTCGCTGGCGAACAACGATGCCGTTGATTACTGGATTCAAGCGGCCCGCGCGAACCCCGGTGAGCTAACCGTTATGCTGACTGCGCCTCTGACCAACTTCGCGTTGGCTCTCCGACGTGAACCAAGACTTCCTTGGCTTCTTCGCAAAGTAGTGATCATGGGTGGCGCCTTCTACTACCAAGGCAACACCACACCCACCGCAGAGTGGAACACCCACGTGGATCCGCACGCTGCCAAAGAAGTTTTTGCCGCCTACACCGCTGCTGCTGAGCAAGGCCTTGAATCTGAAAAACTTCCCATTCTCTGTTCCTTGGACACCACCGAACGCTTTGAGATGCAGCCTGAATTTCTGACCAAGCTTGCCGAAGAAGCCGGATGCGCAGAGCCCGAACTGGTTCAGCCAAGCGATGTTGAAGGAACGCTAAGCAAAGCATCAAATCCACTGGTACGCTACCTCTCGGATGCATTGCGCTTTTACTTTGAATTCCACCGTCACTATGACCAGGGCTATATCGCTCACGTACACGACTACTTCGCCGCCGGTGTTGCTGCAGGAACCTTGGATTACGAAACGCGTCCAGCAACCATTGATGTTGAGACAGAATCACAATTACTGTTTGGAACCACCGTTGCTGACTTCAGAGGTCTTTGGGGCAAACCAGCAAATGCGCACGTGGTCTCAAGAAATGATCCAGAAGCTGGCTTTGCGGAACTGGTGAAACGGCTTGGTACCTTGGCCCGGAAACTGAACTAAGACTCCTGAACGCTGAGTGTGGTGGGCTAGAATTGTCTACTGGGTCGAGGTGACATAGACCCGCAGCTCGCGCGCGCCAGTACGACCTTTGGTGCGCAGTCATACCCGTACCTCAGGACTGCCCCATCATGTCATCAAATCTTCTGTTGCCCGAAGAAACTTCGTCGCAAACTCTTCGCCGCCGGCTCATGGCTGTCGCAGGAACCGTAATCCTCGTTGCCACCTATCTGACCTTGATCATTACCCAGCCAATGGGAATCGTCGAGGGACTGGGACAGGGCGTTGCCCTTGGTACTTTCGCTGCTTACCTCATCTCTGCTGTTCTTCTTTTGCTTGCTGTATTGCCTGATCTTCCAGTCTCAACCCTGACCTTGATCCCAGTCGCCTTGGCACTGAATATCATTCTTGGTCAGTTTGTTGGCTCGGTCATGATTCCCCTCTACATTGACTCCATCGGTACTGTCATCGTTGGCTTCTTGGCTGGCCGCCGCGCCGGTGCGGCCACCGGTGTATTGAGCACTTTGGTTTGGTCCCTGTTCGCGCCAACTGTCTTGCCTTTCGCAGCAGGAGCGGCCCTTGTAGGATTCCTTGCCGGAACCGCAGCGCGATACGGTGCGCTGCGTCGTGTCTACCTGGCTCCGATTGCTGGCCTTGTTGCCGGTGTACTAGTTGGTGTGGTCTCTTCGCCGGTAGCTACCTTTGTTTACGGTGGAACCTCCGGCGTTGGCACCGGTGCCTTGGTTGCTGCCTTCAGCTCTATGGGTGATTCACTGCTCTCCGCAGTCACCAAGCAGGCCTTGATTTCTGACCCAGGGGATAAAGCAGTGGTCTTCTTGGTTGCAGCTCTCTTGGTTTACGCATTGCCAAAGCGTCTGAGCGGTAGCTTCGCCTTTGTTCGTCGCTACCGGGTCTTGGGAAAGCGCGTCAGCAAGTAAGCGAAAACTCCATGCCCCGCTCAAATAAGCTTCATCCGTTTACCATTCTGGCTATTGCCGTGGCAGTCGTAACTATGACTACCGCAGCAAGCCAATGGTGGTTGAGTTGCGCCGTCATTGGACTGTGCTTTCTCATCACGGGATGGGCGGGGCACACCAAAAAACTGGCATTGCTCAGCGGTGCCATGTTGCTACCAACGTTCCTTTCTCTGTTGTTGATTCATGGATTAATCCCCCGAGTCCCGTCGCCTGCTGTTGCACAGTGGGGACCACTGCGGGTTACTGTTCATGGACTTGAAGTGGCGTTGTCTTTAGGGCTGCGTACCGCAGTACTCGTGGTGGTGGGTCTGCTGTGCGGGCTACTCATTGATAAGCATCAGCTGGTGGCAGCGATTGATCTATCACCCGTGCCACCTCAGGTGGGCTATCTGCTGGCGGCGACATTGTTCTTGCTGCCGCAGATGACTGAGAAACAACGGCAGATTGGTGAAGCCCAGACTCTTCGCAATGCGGGCATTGGTACGGGCCTGACAGGATGGTTTCAGCGGGTGCGGTTACGGGCTGTGCCGTTGGTGCTGACTTCTATGCAAGACGCTCAAGACCGAGCCGTCCACTTATCCGCCCGGGGATTCCCAGCCACTGGAGTTCGCACCCGCTTGCGCGAAGTTCCAGATACTTCGGTCCAACGCGGAATCCGCTGGGCTGCTGTGATCTGCGCGGTGCTTGGTCCAGTCATGATCTTGGCTCCCACCTGGTTTGGGATTAACTAATGATGGACCGTAATCTCTCCGCACAGTCGACCACCGTCCTCGGTCTGGACCTGCACAGCTACACATATTTGCACGCACAGAGCTCCGTCCTGAGCGATATTCGTCTAGAAATTCAGCCAGGTTCTTTGACTGTTATTTCCGGTCATTCAGGTTCCGGGAAATCAACGTTGGGCGCCGTCTTGGCTGGCCTGCTTCCGCGTTATGACATGGATCAGCTTGTCGGCAGTGTCAGTGTGAACGGCACGAAGGTTGAGTTTTCTGATTCGTTGCAGCCTCGCGTTGATATCGCGCAATGGTCAAAGCATGTAGGTCTACTGCCTCAGGAAGCAGGGCACTACCTATCCGGGATTCGCGGGACAGTTTCTGAGGAACTGGTCTTCTGCCTAGAAAATCAAGGGATGCCCCGTGAGCAGATGCATCAACTGGTCACTGCACTTGCCCAGCGGCTTGGTTTGGAGCATCTACTAGACCGCCACCCGCAACAGCTCTCTGGCGGACAAGAACGACTTGTTGCGATGGCCGCATTGGCCATCAGTGAACCAGAAGTCCTAGTTCTTGATGAGCCTCTGGCTGGCTTAGATAAGCAGGCTACTGCGTTGGTTTCGCAGATGATCAATCTTTTGCGCGCTCAAGGAACTGCCTTGGTGGTCCTTGCCGATTCAGTACACTTCTGGTCTCATGAAGCAGACGCTCTTTGGTCCTTAGAACAGGGGACTCTCCAACGACTTTCAACTGTGGATCAACAACACCAGGCGAAAACCTCGAAGGTTGAGCGTCAGCCGGCGTCGGACGATTCTCGCGTGCTGCTGAACATGGCTTCAGTGCAATTGGCATACCCTGGAGCTGCTCGCCCTGCAGTCCAAGATCTTGATCTCCAGGTGCGTGCGGGGCAATGCCTGGGTCTGGCCGGAGCCAATGGTTCAGGCAAAACAACCGTGCTCAAAGCTATGGCCGGATTGCTGAAACCCACAACAGGAACGCTGGACACCGTTGGACAAACTGGGCTATTGCTGCAGAATTCTTCTGATCAACTCTTTGAACGCACAGTTCTTCGAGAGGTGTCCTTTGGAATTCCAAAGAAGAGTCCTCTGCGCAAACGCGTCCCGGAGGTTCTTGCCCAACTGGGTCTAGAACACTTTGGTGATACACATCCGTACGAGCTGCCAGCTTCTGCCCGCAGGCTTGTTGCTCTGGCCACCGTGTTGGTCCGCGAACCGCAGATCCTGCTTCTAGATGAACCAACGGAAGCCTTGGATGAAGCTGGCGAGACAATCCTTCAGGAAGTCATTAACTCGGTGCTGGAACGTGGGGGAGCCGTGGTCCTGTCTTCTCATGATGAGCAGTTCATGCAAAGAACTGCCGACCGCGTCCACGTGATGAACTAGCGGAACTCTAGCGTTGTTGTGCCTTCCCATGAGGTTGGCACTCTTAGGGGCTTCGCTGTCAACCAAACGTGAGTCAACTCAATTTTTAACCACAAGTGGAATACCTCAGCGGTTGCCTTGGTTGCACCAAGCAACTGCAATTTTCCAATTCCACTTAAGGAGTTCCACGCATGGATCTGTTTTCCCCGCTAACCCTTGGCGACCTCAAGCTCTCTAACCGTTTGGTCATGGCACCACTGACCCGCTCGCGTTCCGGTGTAGACGGCGTGCCAAACGATGACGTTGTTGAGTACTACCGTCAGCGCGCAACCCTCGGCCTGATTGTCAGCGAAGGCACCTACCCAAGCTTTGTTGGCCAGGGGTTTGTGCGCCAGCCAGGTCTGGTTACCGAAGAACAGATTGCCGGCTGGAAGAAGGTCACCGATGCAGTGCACGCCGAAGGCGGACTCATTGTCGCTCAGGTCATGCACGCAGGACGTGTAACCCACCCAGAGACCACCGGCGTTGACCACGTTGTTGGCCCAAGCGCCATCGCAATTGAGGGACAGACCCGCACCTACACCGGCAAATATGACTACCCAGTGCCAGTGGCACCAACTACCGATGAGCTACCAGCCATCATCGAGGAATTTGTCACCGGCTCACGCAACGCAATCGCTGCCGGCTTTGATGGCGTAGAACTTCACGGAGCCAACGGTTACCTACTGCACGAGTTCTTGGCCCCATCGGCTAACACTCGTACGGACAACTACGGCGGATCACCTGAAAACCGTGCCCGCTTTGTCATCGAGGTAGTTACCGCTGTTGCTGAAGCAATTGGCGCTGGCAAGACCGCCCTGCGTATTTCGCCAGAGCACAACGTGCAGGGCGCCGTGGAAAATGACCGCGAGGACGTGTTGGCGACTTACACCGCACTGTTGGAAGGTATTGCTCCGCTGAACCTAGCGAACTTGAGCATCCTGCACCACGATCCAGCCGGCGAGCTAGTTCAATCGCTGCGTAAGTCCTTCGGTGGTCCAGTCCTGCTGAACACCGGCTTCGCAGAGATCACCACCTATGAAGAAGCGGCACGCGTTGCTGGTGAAGGTTGGGGAGACGCTGTAGTTGTTGGACGTCCAGCAATTGCCAACCCGGACTTGGTCCGTCGTTGGAAGGAACAGCTACCTTTGAACGAACCAGACTTTGCGACCTTCTACACCGAAGGTCCAAAGGGTTACATCGACTACCCATTCTGGGAGAACTAACCTGCAAAACGTCTAACAGTGATTAGACAAAGCCACCCTTGAACTACTCCTCAAAAGGTGGACTGCCACATGAACAGTCAGTCCAACTTTTGGGGAGTTTTTCATTTGCTTAAAAAGCAATTGATCGCCGTCGATGATTTCAGCATTGGAGCAGATGTGTGGATTTGAAGGCCTCCAGAAATGCTTTTGGTACTTCAGCAGAGGGAACCTGAAAGCCGGTTAGGCGTCATGAGAGCCAGTCATGGGTCCCTCCAAAGTGATAGTAAGGATCGGTGTTGCTATCACTTTCAGTTTGGTGGTTCATGGCCTAGAAGGATCCTGGCAGGAAAGGGGCCCGCCTCGGTCAGGATAGAGTGACGCAGGATTTCATCCGGGCATTATGCACAGTTGATCCAAGGCGCTTTAGAGGCTCTTCGCAATCTAAGGTGTAAGAACCTCAACAGATCCCGGGCATCAGGTAGCGTGTCACGGCATGGACAAGGCCGGGAGCTTCACGAGAATGAAAGTTCCTACACAACCACCGTCGAAAGCTCCCGGCCATGCTCAATGCTACCTACTGCACCCCGGAGTTGACGGCATTCTGCGGCCTTCAAGACCTCGGACTGACCGCCACCGGCCAGCACATCACCGAAACCCGCGCAGTGATCGAGTGCCGAGTCGTTGATGATGGCAAGTTCTGCCACCGGTGCGGGGCCCAAGGGTACTACCGCTAACACATGCATCTGCATTGATATTTCTTTACGTCCGGACTCAAAATCGATGTCCAGAACGTAGAGGCTAATCTGGCTTGATGAAGAATCATTCGATGCATCACAGACTTACTTCGTGCCGCTTAGGCGGCACATGCTCAAACCATCGTTTACTCGCTGGTTAAGATTTAGGAATACACATGGCTACTGGCACTGTAAAATGGTTCAACTCCGAAAAGGGCTTCGGCTTCATCGCTCCTTCAGACGGATCCGCAGACGTTTTCGCACACTACAGTGCGATCCAGAGTTTCGGCTTCAAGAACCTTGAAGAAGGCCAAACCGTTGAATACAAGCTTGAAGCTGGCCCTAAGGGTCCTCAGGCTACCGAGATTCAGGTGCGCTAAGCACGCCTAGTAATTCTATGAAGAGTGGCGGGATGGGCTGTGAGCCCATTCCGCCATCTTTATTTGGTTGATTCTTTCAGGCTCTTCCTTCCATGAAGCTACGTGCCACGCCATCAAGATTTAGGGCGTGTAGTGTCTTCAAATCTCACAAATCTCGAATTCGCAGGTACCCTTCGGGTTGCTAAGATCTGTGGCTTGCCGGTAAGGAATCCCAGCTAGGTGTTGTCGGCTTCTGATCCCTTCCCATGCAGCAAGTCGTAGAACAGGAACCACTCCCTGGGCTCAACGGACCTTCGGGAGTGACCGACGGAGAATCGACCGTTTCCCCGCGATATTGAGCCGCCCGCTCCAAGGTAGCATCGACAAGCCCCGACACAAATATCGGGTCAACCCCAACAGTCGCGGCCCGCACATAATCAAGTCCAAGATCTTTGGCAGTCTGTGCTGCCTCGGTATCAAGATCGTATTTTACTTCCATATGATCGGATACGAATCCCAACGGAACAACGACCACACCTTCCACCCCTGAGCTAGCGAGCTCCTCAAGTCGATCATTGATATCAGGCTCCAACCACGGAGTTCGCGGCGAACCAGAACGAGAACAAAAAACAAGCTCAGCATTCAACGGTTGCTTTTCTCCCAGTTCTTGATTGATCCATTCGATCAGCTGCAGATGCTGCTCCCGATACCCAACAGTCTGACGCTCCGAGGCTTCTTGCATTGCTAGAGGGATCGAATGGGTGACATAGAGCAAGCTGTGCTTCTGCGGATCCAAGACCCCGACTTTCTGGATCAAGTCTGTGAGCCCGCGATGCACGCAATCCAATTCCGCATAAGCAAAGCCCGGATGGTTATAGTATTGGCGGATCTTCTCGAAAGATACCTCGATACCTTCTTGAGCTAGCACATTTTGGGTGTGGGCGAAATCTTCGCGATACTGGCGGCACGAGGAGTAGCAAGAATATGCGGAAGTGTCGATAGCAAGGAATCGCGACCCTCGCGTCCTTTTGGCGAAGTCGCGCACGGTGTCTGTGAGATAAGGATCCCAGTTGCGGTTGCCCCACAATACTGGCGTCGTGATTCCACGTTGTTCGAACTCTTGACGTAGGGCTTCTAGTAGCTGGCGGTTCTGGTCGTTGATGGGGGACTTTCCGCCGAACCCGTAATAGTGTTCACCTACTTCGACTAGTCGCTCATCGGGGATGCCTCGTCCCGCAGTGACATTCTGGAGAAACGGAAGAACATCTTTATCTTTCTCCGGTCCGCCGAAGGACATGAGGATGACTGCGTCGAAGGGTGCTAGGTTGTTGATTTCCATGCCTGAATTTTACGTACTGTAGAAAAGACTGTGCCATTCGTTCAGGATATCTCCAGCTTTGCTCAGCTCGTCGCTTCATTCTTGAAGATGGTCTGAGAGAATAACTAAAGTCGTACCATATCTAGTACCACTAGGAGGCGGTATGGCAATTACCACTGGTTGGGTCCCTTTGAGCAGTCCAGCAGCTCTGCGATAGCTAACTGATTCTCTCTAACCCATTCATCCCAAAACCGGGACAGCGTCAACCCATCCAAAGACCCATGGGGACGCTCATGATTGTAAATGTCTTTCCATTCATCAGCCAAATACTTCGCTTCCACCATAGTGTCCATAATTTCCCCGGAAAGCTGTTCACGCCGGAACTGCGCATTGAACGACTCGATAAAACCGTTCTGCCAAGGTGAGCCCGGATCGATAAACGCAGTGGACACCCCCACAGTGTTGCACCAATCCACCAGCGCGTCAGCAGTGAACTCAGGCCCGTTATCACACCGCACAAACGTTGGCTGGATCCCAGTTTCAGCAATGATGTCCTCCAAAACAGCCACCACATCAGCAGCTTTAAAAGACCTGCGGGGAATGATCGCCAAAGCGGTCCGCGTGTACTCATCAATGACATTGAAGAACCGGATATGACGTCCGCAGGAGGTGACATCCGACTGAAAATCAAAGCTCAGTACATGCATCGGGTACTCGGCGGTCAACCGCTTCTGTTCCCCAGCGTCTGGGCCGGCGCGCCGCTTCTTTCGACGCTTGGGCTTACAGACCAAGCCTTCCTCGCACCACAACCGTCGGACACGCTTGCTGTTCAAGGCTGTGCCTGCCCGTCGTTCAGTGCTCAATAGATGCCAGCGGGCCTTGCGCCAGCCCCAGACCGGATAGTCGGACGCGACGGCGCGCAAATCGGCCCTCAGCTGCGCTTCGTCAAAGCTCATCGGTGATTTCTTCTTACGCAGCGCAGAACGGTTCTGGCCCAGAACTTGGCAAGCGAAACGTTCGGACGCCCCAAATTTTCCATTGCCATCCGTACGGCACGGCGGCGTGGTTCAGGGCTTAGAATTTTCCCTTGGCAACCTCGGTAAGGATGTCGTTGGCGAGCATCTGATCAGCGAGCAGCTTCTTCAGGCGCGCGTTTTCCTTCTCTAGCTTCTTGGTACGTTTGCTGGCTTCAGCGTTTTTCTCGGACCCGTACTGGTTGATCCAGCGGTACCAAGTAGCTTCGGTGATCTGAAGTTCCTTGATGACCTCGATCATCGGGTGGCCTTCATTGAGCATCTTCTGTCCTTGACGGACTTTAGCGATGACCTGGTCTGGTGTGTGTCTGCGTGCCATTGTTTCTGTGATTCCTCCTGTGTCCATTGTCGGACACGAGTACTCACATAGTCACTGGACTACTTTCCCGGGACCCAACCAGTGCATTGGGTGGAAGCTGAAGAGCTTCGCAGGGAGCTCGAAGACATGATTGGTGACGAATACCGGATAATTCTCACTCGCTCATACCGATGAATCCTCCAATTGCCGGACCGTGAAGCACTGGCACATGGAATCAGCTTTGAGGATAGCCAATCTGTGGCATTCCAACTCGTGTTTCCATTGCCACTCTCTTTGTGAAGGCTGCTTCACGCCCGCATTGCCGCGGTGATATTTAGCGCGGCCACTAGGTCCTTGCTGTGCGGATGTTCCGCATTGGTCAAGAATTCGTTGAGTGGGCGCTGCTCCACTAGCTCACCCTCATAGAACACGGCCACATCATCACTGACATAACGGATCACGTCCATGTCATGGGAAATGACTACAAGGCTCAGACCCATGCGCTCGCGTAGATCCAGCAACAGATCAAGGATGTGGCGCTGCGCCACCGAGTCCAACGCCGAGGTTGATTCATCACAGATCAATACCTGTGGATCGGTCAGAAGCGCCCGGGCAATAGCTAACCTTTGTAGCTGTCCACCTGAGCATTGACCCGGATACCGGTCCAATAATTCATCGGGTAATCCAACCTGAACCATCGCTTGTGCCATGCGCTCCCGGGCCTGATCTGCAGGGAGCCGGTGCACTGCGGCGCTCATGCTGGTACGGATAGAAAGCCGCGGATCAAATGAAGAGAACGGCTCCTGCGCAATAATCTGTACTCGCGTTGCCGTAGCACCCTCGTGCTTATCGATGATCTGTCCGGTAGTTGGCTGCTCCAGTCCAGCAAGGAGTCTGGCAAAGGTGCTCTTGCCAGAGCCGGAACGTCCCACAACGCCCAATACCTGCCCGCCATGGAGGCAAAGGGTAGTGGGCTTCAACGCTGCTTCACCCTTGGCTCGGCGCCAATAATTCTTGCTCGCATCCACTGCTTCGAGCAGGCAGCCGGAATCCTCGGACCGTGGTTCACGAACTGCAGGCAGGCTGGCCTCAACTAATTCACGGGTTTTTGCGTGACGGTCTTTGGCGAAGATCTGTGCGGTGGGGCACTGGTCAACAATCTGACCGTCACTGACCACCACTACGCGGTCAGCAATATGCTGGACGCTGGCGATGTCATGGGTAATAAAAAGAACACCAACGCCACGTTCTTGCTGCTTGCGGCGCAGTAGCTGCAAGACTTCAGCCTTGAGAATTGAATCCAGAGAAGACGTCGGCTCATCAGCCAGAATGAATTCTGGATCCGCGGCCAAAGCAAGGGCCAACATGGCACGTTGAGCCATCCCGCCAGAAAGTTGATCCGGGCGCTGGCCAGCAATCTGCGCGGCAGGGGACAGTCCAACTTCTTCTAACAGAGCTAGGACCTCAGCCGCATGCTTTCGGGCCTTGCCCCAACCATGGGCACCCATGGCCTCAAGCAAGTGCGCACGGATGGTCATCCGAGGATTCATGACGCGCTTAGGCTGTTGGAACAGCATGCTGATACGGTGCCCACGCACCTGGTTCATGGCTTTATCGCTGAGCTGATCTAGCCGCTGGCCATCGAGCAGGATCTGGCCCTCGGCCTGCAACTGTTCTGGGAGAAGTCCCATGATCGCTTTGGTGAGCAGCGTCTTGCCTGAACCGGAGCGCCCCACCACGGCCACCAGTTCTCCGGAGCGCAGTGCGCCACGAGCCTTGGACAGCAACATTTTCTGTCCCGAGCTGACCGATAGATCAATGAATTCAAGTTCTTCAGCCATGGGCTTCCGCCTTGGTTTTGATGTACAGAACGTCGTTTCCGCCCAGCACGTGGGTGATGCGGTTGCCCAGCAAGGTGACGCAGAAGCTGACTAAGAAAATGGCAGCTCCAGGGACAAGTAAGCCCCAGGGGGAGCGGATGGCATGTGGTTGGGCTTCGGCCAGCATGGATCCCCAGTCGGACTGCGGTGGTTGTACGCCAATGCCCAGGTAGGACAGCGAACCGAGCAAAACAAGGAGCAAACCAAAACGTAATGCGGCCTGGGCTAGCACCGGTCCAGCAACGAAGGGCAAGACGTGGTGGCGCAGGATGAACCAGCGTGAAGCGCCCACATGTTTGGAGGCTTCCACATGGTGCGTGGACAAGGCTTGGGCAGCAATGGAACGCACCAACCTTGCGGTGGGGGTCCACGCCACCACGCCAACGGAGAGCACCATGGTGAAGAAGCCAGGACCCATGACCGCAATAATCAACAGGGCAATGACGATTTCGGGCAGCGCGAGCAGCAGGTCATTGATGCGCAGGAAGATCTCGTCCAGCCATCCGCCACGCAGTGCGCTGAGCAATCCCAGCACCGTGCCGACCAACAGTGAAAACAGCGTGGTGATCAGTGCTACGGACAGGGAGAACTGTCCGCCATGCAGCACCCGGCTCAAGGTATCGCGGCCCAGGGCGTCGGTGCCCAAGAGGTGCGCTGCACTTGGGCCCTGCAACCTATCTGCCAGCGACTGAACGTCAGGGTCATAGGGAGAAATCAAGGGAGCTGTGATGGTCAAAAGAACTATCACTAACAAGATGAACGCTGGAACGGAAAGAAGAATCTTTGAAGCAGTGCTCTTAGCCATGTCGAACTCCAATCCTCACGGTGGGATCACTGAGCTTGTGAATCAAATCAATAATTCCGGTGACCAGAACGGCGCAGGTCACCACGACCACTACGCCACCTTGGGCCACGGGAATATCGGAATCAACAATTGAATCAAAGATCAATCGCCCCATTCCGGGGATGGCAAAGATGACTTCAACAATGACTGAGCCACCAAGCAGTCCCGCAAACCAGACACCCACCATGGTCCACATTGGCAATAATCCGTGGGGAACTACGTGGCGGGTCAATGCCTGAGTGCGGCTTAGACCGCGGGCGCGAGCTGCGAGTACATGTTCAGAATCCAAGGCTTGGAGCACGCCTGAGCGCACCGCAACAGTGAAGAAGCTGATGGGCCGCAACGCCAAAATGAATACTGGAAGCACCAGCGATGCAGGGGAGTCGTAGCCTGCTGAAGGAAGCAGTGACCAGCGCACCGCGAAGAGTAAGACCAGTAGTGGTGCCAGCGCGTATTCGGGAATGGCGATTAGTGCGTGGGTCACTGAAGTGATGAGTTTATCGGTCCACTTCCCGGCATGAGTAGCTGAAATGACACCCAAGAAAATAGAAACAAGTATCGCCACCAGCAGTGCGCTGCCGGCCAGCGATAGGGTGACGCCAATGGCCGGGAGGACTTGGTCAGCTACTGGGGTTCCACTGATATGAGAGAGCCCCATATCTCCGGTGAAGAACCGTCCAAGCCATCGCCCGAACTGCACCAGCATCGGGTCGTGAAGTCCAAACTGCTCTGCATAGGCCTGCACTGTAGCCTCATCTGCTTCGCCGAAGTCCATTCGCGCGCGCAACAAGGCACGCACCGGATCCCCTGGGGAAACGAAGGGGACAAGAAACACCGCAAAGGATGAAAGCAGAACGGCTGCGCCGAGTCCTACAACTCGGCGCAGCACGGCAGTTAGTGGGGACACGTTACTTGGTTTTCGCCAGATCCTTGGTCAGTACGTAGCGGGTCAGTGGATCCTGGACGTAGCCCTGAACCTTGGAGCCCACACCGTCGATGGCCTGCTCATTGACCAGCCACACGTTGGCGGCATCCTTAGCCAAGATATCTCCGGCCTTGCGGTAGATGTCGTGGCGCTTAGTTTCGTCCTTCTCACCCATTGCCTGGCTGATCAGTTTGTCGTAGTCCTTGTTGCAGTAGTGGCTCAGGTTGTAGCCACCTTCGCAGGTGTAGTCCGCCTGCAGGAAACCGATCGGGTCAGCAATATCAATCATGCGGTTGCGCTGGCTGAGGATCATGTCGTACTTGCCGGCCAAAACATCTGGCTCTACAGCACCGTAGGACTTGGTCACCACATTGGCCTTCAAACCAATCTGCTTGAACTGCTCCTGGATGATGGCACCTACACCAGCAAATTCAGCACGTTCGGTGATCGCAATGATCTCCAGAGGCTTCTCTTGCTTGTAGCCGGAGGCTTCTACCAATTTCTTGGCTTCGTCGATGTTCACTGCAGGTACTGCCAGATCTGGGTTGGCCCATGGCTCACTCGGAGCAAAGGGTCCGGTGGCAGGCTGTGCTGCACCTTCATAGATGCTGGCGGCCATAGCTGGCAGATCCAGAGCCATGGTGGCTGCCTTGCGCAGCTCCACTTTGTTGAATGGTGCGCGCGAGTTGTTTAGGTACAGGGTCGAGGTGCGAGGAGAGTCGGCCTTGAGCACGCTGATCTTCTCGTCTGCTTCCAAGGTAGCCAAGCTGGTGGCCGGGATGGACATGGAGATGTCCGCTTCACCGGTCTGTACCTGGGTGGAGCGGGTGGCGCCGTCGGTGATGTAGCGGATTTCGCCGCCGGCCAGTTTCACCTCACCATCCCAGTAATTCTTGTTGCGGTCCAAGGTCAAGGACTGTCCGGCCTTCTCTGAAACCGGAGCGAAAGGCCCGGTGCAGTGATTCATCGGATCAATGCCCTTGTCGGTGTACGCAGCACCCGAGAGCACGCCGGCATTCACGCTGGCCATGCGATACGGCAAGAGCGGATCAGCTGCCGGGGTAGTGACGCGTACGGTATCAGCGTCGAGGGCTTCTACCTTCTTGATGGTCTTAGGGTTCACTGCACGTGCTGGTGCGGTGGCATCAAGAACATGGTTCAGTGAATTAGCAACAGCCTTGGCGTTGAAGTCGGTGCCGTCCTGGAACTTTACGTTCTTGCGCAGGTCGAATTCCCATGCGATATCCGAGGTCTGCTTCCAAGAAGTGGCGAGCATTGGCTCTACCTTCTTCTCGGTCTGGTCATACTTGGTCAGGGTTTCCAAGCAACCGGCGATTGAGAGCACATAAGCGTCATCGCTTTCCAAAGCCCAGTTGGAAATTGGGGCACGGAAGTTCGCTACAACTACGCGGGCTTCGGCATCCGCTGCTGCATCCGGAGCGGGGGTGGCGGTGGAACTGCAGGCAGTTAGTGCGAGGGCTACCGCTGCAAAACTTGCAGCTACGCTCAATCGTCCAAGGTTCATGGAAATCCTTCGGCAATACGTGATGAGTTGGCATCCAATGTCTTAGAGCCTTGGTAAGCGTACCCTAATTCCTTGATTTCTCATGAAGCAATAAAAGGCCATGAAAACCCCTTTAGAACTTCGGGATTCTGGACTGCGATAGAACGCTAGCTGAGTAGTAGAAAGTTGGTGTCAACCGTGGAAGTTCTGAGGACATTTTGCGTTATGTGTCGCAGTTCACGCACTGCGTGTGCGTAGCATGCGGTCACGAACCAACCGAGAACCAAGCCACGAAGCCAGCAACAGCGGAATGATCATGACTAGCCAAGGGATAAAGGACAACTCGGCTGCGCCTGCGGTGTGTGAGAGTAACCAGCCAAAGAGCATGTTGCCTAGAAGTACTGCTAGGCCGCCGCAGGTGGAGAGTAATCCGAAGTAGGAGCCGGTAGCGTTGAGCCCGGCAAATTTTGGAACAAGACTGAGCGCGGTGGGATGAACACTCATATGACCCAGGGTCATCAGGGTGACTGCGCAAAGAATTCGCACCAAGCTGGTTTCCTCACCAAAGGCTGATGAAGGGATGAAGGCCAAAACACTAAACCCCAAGGCGCTGAGAATATAGCCCATGCGCAACGTTGCAGCTGGGCCGATTCTTGCAGCAAGCCACGATAAGGGAATCTGCAGGCTCAGGGTCAAAATGGAGATCCACGCAAAGATCAGCCCCAACCACTGGGTAGGCATGTCTTGGCGTTCAAGTTCCAAAGGAATAGCTAGATACAGCTGGTTGTAGGCCAATAGGTCCGCGGCATGCAGCGAACAGAAGGCCAAGAACTGGCGGTCGCGCAGACATTCTCGGAAGCTACTGCGAGGCTTCGATGCTTTAGTTCCTGCACCGGTAGCAGCCGACAGTGCGCCCGCCGTATCAGCCTTGCCAAGGGTCAGTGCCAAGAAGATTCCAATGGCCACAAAGAATACTGCGCCGAAACCTGCCACGGTAGAAAATCCCCAGCCCCACAAGGCCGAGCCCACCAAAGGTCCGGTGACGGCACCAATTTCACCAGTGATGCTCAGCCACGCAAAGAGCGTAGCCCGCCGCACGTGCTGGACTTGTCCTTGATCCCGTGCGCTTTGGGCAGCCGCCACCAAGATGTTTAGTCCCGGGGAGAATAGTGCCCCACCAAATCCGGTGAGCAGTGTGCCAAGAATGAACAGTCCCAAGTGTGGAGTACTAGGCCATAGGGATGCGGCCAAAGTGAGGAAACCTGCGGCACGTACCGCGCAGCCGATCAGAATCATGGTGCGGGCGCCGAAGCGATCCGCCAGAGTGCCACCAGCTAAGAACAGTCCTTGCTGGGCAAAAGTTCTGATTCCTAAGATCAGACCCACCGCGGTAGATGCCAACAGGAAATCATTGGTGAGGACTACCGCAAGGAAGGGAACTACGGCGTAAAAGCCGATATTAAACAGCGTCTGGGTTCCCAGGAGCACGGGAATTTCTAAGCGTTGCGAGCGAGTTTTCATGGGCCTCTGGGACGCGGTGATGATGACCTGTCTGATCTTAGCTAAAGGATGGTCAATCACTTGTGTTCAAACTGTCGGTGCATTGTCCTATGGTTGAAAACAGGTTCAAGAGTTACGACGCAAAGTACCTGGCTAGTCGTACGGCAACCCCTCTCCAGCTCACGGGGTGCCCCAGGGGAAGAACCGTTCCGAGGCAAAAACCATCGGTTCAGTTAGCGGTTTGCCTCGTCCAGTATTCGGTACGGGGCGGCACCGCTCTCACGCTAGGAGAATTTCCATGACTGAGAATTCCTCAGAAAACCTGTCCCACGACGACTTCAAAAAATGGTCGGCCGAGCTCAACAGCGAATCGACCACAATACAAAACCTTTGCCGAGACCTAGGGAATCTTGCGATCTTTGGCAGTGGCGGCCCTGGACTGCATCCGAACACGGACTTTGACGCGCCGGAAGATGAGTTTGGCCTTCCACAGTTGCCCCACCATGCATCGCGCACGGAGCAAGAACTAGTCGATCTGCGCTGGGACTCGGTCCTTCTGGACTATCCGTACACGCCACCGAGACTGCGTGGAATGAAGTTGCCATGGGCCTTCATCTTGCCCCATCGTGCTCAGAAGCTTAGACAAGGTCAAAGCTATCGAGACTCGGAAATCAACCAATACGTCAAAGAGTGGGAGGCCTTCGGCTTCAGCCCCGAAGCTTATGCGCTGCTTTGCTCTTCGGTTCGCGGTGCAGTCGAATATCTGCGTATTGCCTACAAATCAGAGGCACAACAAGCAGCCATTTCGCGTCGGCTGGACGAGCTAAACATCGATCTTGAGAGCCGAAATCTAGCGCGTTGGAACCTGAACCCAGAACAGTGGTCACGGCTGCCAAACCTACTGACGCGAGTGCGTCCATCGGTGGCTGTGAAGTGGATTATCTACATGGATGATCGCGACAACCAGGGATAGTCGAAGCACAAGACTCACGGCTGCGTCTTAGCTAGTTGTGGCCTAGCTAGAAGTCTCATGTCTAGAGGCATCGTTACCACCCGGTGTCTCTAGACACGGATACCATTTGCGCCTGTTTGCCCGTGTACTCGAATTTCCTAGCCTGCTCGGTTGGGCCCTGCTGAAACAGGCTCTGTCAGTACCTGCTTCAATAGACCCTGCCAGAAAATAGTCGATAGGTATTTACTTGGATGTATTCCCACCACTAAGGAGTGCATCGTGAAAGCAACGCTCATCTATTGCGCCGGTGACGTACGTGTAGAAACCGTCCCAGACCCTGTTATTAATCTGCCTACCGACGCAATTGTGCGCATTACCGCAGGTTGCATTTGCGGCAGTGACCTGTGGCCATTTGGTTCTAAAGAAGCCTCCTTAGAGGGCTCGCGCATGGGACACGAATTTGTTGGTGTGATCCAAGCTCTCGGCTCCGAAGTCACTGACTTGGCCGTTGGTGACTTTGTTATCGCTCCGTTTGTCGCATCGTGCGGAACCTGCGACTTCTGCCTCGAAGGATTGCAGACCTCTTGCCGCCACGGTGCTCACTGGGGCGGAACCGCAGATGGTGGACAGGGCGAACTGGCTCGTGTCCCGCAAGCTTCAGGAACCCTGGTGCGTGTACCTGCCGGATTTGATGAATCCCTGATCCCATCATTGCTCGCCCTCTCTGACGTGATGTCCACCGGATACCACGCGGCATCAAAAGCCAATATCAAGCCGGGCCAAAGTGTCACCGTCATTGGTGATGGTTCGGTCGGACTGTGCGCGGTCATCTCCGCCAAACTTCTAGGTGCCGGACGCATCATCCTGATGGGACGCCACGAGGCACGCACTGCCCTCGGACAAGAATTCGGGGCCACCGACGTGGTGGCCGAACGTGGCAGCGAAGGCATCAAGAAGGTCAGAGAACTCACCGGTGGCGACGGTACCCATGTAGTCCTCGAAGCTGTGGGCCTAGCTCCAGCCTTGGACATGGCCATCGGGGTAGTGCGAGATGGCGGAGTCATCAGCCGCGTTGGAGCACCTCAGTTCCCCACGGTCCCATTGGGCTTCACCGAATTCATGCGCAACGTCACCCTCACCGGCGGTGTGGCCCCAGCCCGTGCCTACATTGACCGGCTGTTGCCGCTGGTCCTGAACGGAATCATCAACCCCGGCAAGGTATTTGACCAGAGCATCAGCTTGGATCAGGTCCCTGCCGGATACCAAGCCATGGCAGATCGCACCGCACTCAAAGTACTAGTTCGCCCTTAAATCAAGGAGAAAACTACCATGAATCTCACCCTTAATAACTCAGTTACCATGCCAGCGATTGGCCTCGGCGTCTTCCAGACGGCACCGGAAGAAACTACCGCCGCTGTAGTTGAAGCACTCAAGGCTGGTTACCGTCACATCGATACCGCTGCCGCCTACGGCAACGAACGTGAAGTTGGCGAGGGAATTCGTCAATCAGGAATTCCGCGCTCAGAAATCTTTGTTGAGACGAAAGTCTGGATCAGCGACTACGGGTACGAACAGACCGTGCACGCCTTTAAAAAAAGTGCTGGCAAGCTGGGGCTAGATACCATTGACTTGTTCATTTTGCATCAGGCATTGCCAAGCGACTTCGACAAGACCATCGCAGCCTACCGTGCCATGGAAACGCTTCTTGCCGACGGCAAGGTCCGTGCCATTGGCGTCAGCAACTTCATGCCAGAACACCTACAGGCATTGCGTGAACAGACCAGCATTGTCCCGGCGGTCAACCAAATTGAAGTGCACCCCTACTACTCGCAGGCCGCAGTGCGCGAGGCCAACGCGGAACAAGGAATCTTGACCCAGGCCTGGTCACCTATGGGTGGAATTACCTCCTACCGTGGCACTGGTGAACAGAGCACTTTTACCGACCCAGCCATCACCAGCATTGCCAAGGAGCTAGGTAAAACCACAGCACAGGTCATGCTGCGCTGGCAGCTACAGCTGGGCCACTCGATCATCCCGAAATCAATTCGCCCAGAACGCATCAAAGAGAACTTTGACGTCTTCGATTTTGAACTGACTAACGAGCAGATGAATATCCTGGCCGGATTGGAAACTGGCGTGCGCGGTGGACCAGAGCCAGAAGAGATCACCCTTGAAACTTTTGGCCGCGAGATCCCAGAAGCTTAAGCATCCATCTTCCGAGACCAAGAACTTCTCAAGACAGACAAAGGATCACTGATGGGACAACTTTCTTCAAAGCCAACAACGGTACTCGTGGTTGGCGCCACCGGTAGCGTGGGACAGTACGCGGTGGCCGAGTCTATCGCTCAGGGCTACACCACCCGTGCACTGGTTCGTTCTGGATCATCAACCTCCCGCATC
>Ga0308166_1000619_pt1 | contig 45816 bp, 40 predicted proteins | sample PhyCR2_2_FD_202137 | JGI IMG/M metagenome (GOLD analysis project Ga0308166, IMG submission 202137) | Phyllosphere microbial communities from UC Gill Tract Community Farm, Albany, California, United States - DLSLCC.R2 | ecosystem: Host-associated > Plants > Phyllosphere > Unclassified | place...
GGGTTGCCGGCAAGTGGCAGAGCGGCGGCGGAGGCTTCTATATATTGGTCGCGCGCAAGATGGTGGTGGGGCTGCGGCCACTGGTGCAGCAACGCCGCGAGCCCATGGGCAAGCTGTTGCCGCTGCCGATGGCCAAGGTCAACCGAGACAATCCGAACATCGATGGAAAAGCCTGATGAGTGACACTGTGGAAATCTTCACCGACGGCGCCTGCAAGGGCAATCCCGGCCCGGGTGGCTGGGGTGCGTTGCTGGTGTGCAAGGGCGTGGAGAAAGAGTTGTGGGGCGGCGAGAGCACCACCACCAACAACCGCATGGAGCTGACCGCTGCCATTCGCGGCCTGCAGGAGCTCAAGCGTGGCTGCAGCGTGCTGCTGGTGACCGACTCCGAATACGTGATGAAAGGCATCAACGAATGGATGGTCAACTGGAAGAAACGCGGTTGGAAGACCGCCGCCAAGCAGCCGGTCAAGAACGCCGACCTGTGGCAGCAGCTCGATGAACAGGTCAATCGCCATGAAGTGAAATGGCAGTGGGTCCGCGGGCACAATGGCCATCCGGGCAACGAGCGCGCCGATGACCTGGCCAACCGCGGGGTCGATGAAGTGCGGGGGATGCGTCAGGCGTAGCCAGGCAGCCGGTCGGGTAGCCCGAGGCAGGTCGCTGGGAGCGCCTGCCGTGCTGTGCTAGAGTTTCACCGCCCGCGGTTCGATCTTCTCGAACCGACAGCTCTTCGTTTTACCCCCGATTTCCGCTCACCCGCTCGAGAGTTTTTGCCCATGGCCGTTCGTTCCGTGGTATTCCTCCACCTTTGGTGGAGGTGTGTAAACGAAGCCCGGGTGTCCTTACAGTCCCGCCAGGCTTGGTCTTTAGCCAGCCTTTAGAAGGCAGAAGCGCTGGCAGCCTGAAAAATTGTAAACCGTGGCCCCTTTTCGCTGCTCATGGTTTACATTTCCTTCCAGGCTCGATTTTTCCTCTTCGAGCCTCCCAGCCTGTCTTTCCCCTGATGACGCCAAGCGCCCCATCCAAGGCTGCATGTCCCCGTCATACTTTTTGCGTAAATTGCCAAACCGTCTACGCTGACAAGGCCAATCGCCATCACGCGATTAATACTTGGTTAGGCCGACACCCACCATCGCCTTGACCCTCAAAAATCACGGAGCAGAGGCCAGCCAGGCGCCCCTGCCTGCACGGACGCCCCGACATGATCGAGTCGATTAGCCTTTCCAGCATCGCCACATACAGACCCAACCAGCCCGAAAATATCGCCAATCTCAAACCTATAAATTTCTTTTACGGCGCCAATGGCGCGGGCAAAACCACAATCAGTCGCCTCATCGAAAAGCCCAGTATTTCTGCAACCTCCAGCATCACTTGGCTTAGAAATAACGCTATACCTGCGATGGTGTACAACAACGATTTCATTACCTCTAATTTCACTGATTCTAAAGAACTTCAGGGTGTGTTCACGTTGGGTAAAGCCGAGCAAGCCCAGCTCGACCGGCTCAAAGATCTTAAGGAAAAAAGAAAACTCCACGAACAAAGCAAAACTAAGTCAACTGTCATGCTTGACGGCGAAGATGGTAAGTCCGGCAAAAATGCAGAAATTTTCTCTTTGGAAGCAAAACTGGTCGCTCGGTGCTGGGAGCAAAAGACGAAGCATGATGAGCATTTTAAAGGCGCTTTCACTGGCTTGAGGAATAATAGGGAGGCGTTCAAGGCTAGAATGTTACAGGAGCATGCTAGCAACTCCTCACCCCTTGTCGAGCTAGCTAATCTTCAGGAGCGGGCTCAAGTACTGTACGGTGACCAACCTACTAGAATGCCATCTGTTCCTAACCTGGATTTGATGCGTCTAATTGCTTTTGAAACAAGCCCGATCTTAGCCAAGAAAGTGATTGGTAAGGGGGATGTCAGTATCTCCGCGATTATCCAGCGACTGGGTAATAGCGATTGGGTTCGGCAAGGCATGAAGTTTCTTGAGCATACAGACGATAAGTGCCCTTTCTGCCAACAGGATATTTCTCACGATTTCGAAAAAGATCTGGCCGATTACTTTGATGAAACTTTTGAGGCTGATTCAAGGGCTGTTTCTAACTTGCGCGCAAACTATTTTCAAGTCGCAGATGAAATTTTGAATAGCGCGCGAAACCTGCTGGTTACAGACTTTACTCATTTGGATAAAGACAAGATCAGTCTTGAAATTCAAACTCTTGAAGCAGTCGTTTTAGTAAATAAAGATCGTGTAGACAAAAAGGTGTCAAGTCCTAGTGCTGAGATTGACCTTCAAGGCCTGGGGGACGTTCAGCTAGGCATCGCCGGGATCATTGACGCTGCTAATGTCAAAGTGATCGAGCACAATCGTCTAGTTACTAGTTTCACCGCTGAACAGAGCAAACTCACAGGAGATGTTTGGAGATACCTGATTGATATCGAGTTGAAAGCCACGTTGACCGACTACGCTGCTGATAAGTCAAGGTTAGTGAAGGGTATCGAGGGTATCACGGCGAGTCGAACCAAAGCAGATGAGAGTATTACAGCAGTACAGGTAGAAATCGACCAGATTGAAACTGAGTTGACAAGCGTCAAGCCGACGGTCATTGCTATCAACAAGATACTCAAGAACTTTGGATTTCGGAGCTTTTCACTCGATCCAGCCTGCATCGGCAATTCTTACCGGCTTATCCGCAGCGACGGCAAGGATGCCAAGCGGACTCTCAGCGAGGGTGAGAAAACGTTTGTCACCTTCTTGTACTTCTATCACCTGCTGAGGGGGAGTGTCACGACCTCAGGCATAACCAGCGACCGCATCGTTGTGATCGATGATCCTGTGTCGAGTCTCGATAGCGATGTGCTGTTTATCGTGAGTAGCCTGATCAAAGAGCTGTTTGCGGAAGTCAGGAAAAAGGATAGCCATCTCAAACAGATTTTTGTACTGACCCACAACGTCCATTTCCATAAAGAAATCACCTATGACCAGCGGCGCAAGGCCGATGCATCCCTCGGTGATGAGACTTTTTGGATCGTCCGCAAGCCAGGCGATTACTCTGCCGTCGAGTTTCATGCTAGCAATCCAATCAGAACGTCATATCAGTTGTTATGGGCTGAATTGAAGAAAAAACCTGTGCCTGCGCTAACGCTGCAAAACACGATGCGCAGGATTCTAGAAAATTACTTCAAAATCCTTGGTGGGGTAGACACGTACCATTTGGTAGGGAAGTTTGAGGGGCTGGAAAAGGTGCAATGTCAGTCGCTGATCAGCTGGGTGAATGACGGCTCGCACTACGCCCCAGACGAGCTGTTTGTGGCCATTGGTGACGGAATGGCGGCAAGCTACATGCGAATATTCTTCAAGATTTTCAAAGCCGCTAATCACGATGCTCACTACCGGATGATGATGGGTGAAGATTATGTGGATCTCGATCCGGACGAGCCTGCAGATGAGTTGCCAGCTAGCTCTGAGGAAGACGACGAAGACCTGATAGGTAGCGCCGATGCAGTTACGGCTAAGCCAATCCTGGTTCCCGGTCTAGCTACCATCCAAGGTGGAGGGCTAGCCCAAGTAGAAGGAACGGCTCCTTCAGTTGCCCCGGCAGGTGTGAGCCACCCGGAGGCTGATCCCGATATCCCGTTTTGAGGCCACTAGGCCCGCCAGTTGATCGCTACCTGCCATGCGTGGACGCGGCCATGCTCCCACTAACACAACATGGCAACTGTTCCTGGATTGGAGGTCTAGGAGCAGGTTCGTCGGGGTAAGCGATCAAGGGGCTGGCTGACCTGTGGATGGTAAAACGGTTCTCATCACTCCGTAACAGGCAAATCGCCACCAATGCTATAGACGGGTTTGAGTTATTCCCCTAGATTCCATGCTCAAAATGTCATGGACGTCGATGTGGAACCTAACGATTCTGGCGGTGTTGCCGCCAAGCACGGCTTCATCTTTCAAGATTGTGTTGCGGCCTATCATGTCACCAGAATGCTGCGTGACAAGACCATGCGCAGTGTCCGCTGCGAGGTTACCGATGACATTGATATCGTCTCGGACGATGCCATTGAGTTCATCCAGGTCAAAAGTACCGCGAAGACACGATGGGATAGATCGCATATCGTCGTGAACTCGAAGGGAGAGGGAAAGAAGGCGATCCCTGAAAGCTCGATTCTGCACAAATCCATGCAATGTAAGCCCGAGCCTGGATTTCTCCAGAAATTCCAAATCGTAACGGAAGAGAAGGTCAACAAGACCTTGGAGTACCTGACGATCCGTAGGGAGGATCGTGCAGGTAAGCCAGGTCGGGACTTGCTGATCACCTACCTCATCTCGAAAATTGGTACCTACGAAGCCCCAAGCGGTCTGGATTTAGGCGGCTGGATCGACGCCGCCCAATGGAAGGTATTCCACAGCTTGCGGGAAATCGAGCTGATGGGAATCAAAAACATTCGTCAAGCATCTCTGGAGCTCCGTGGGCAGGTTTTGAGCTCTGAGGCTGAGGCCGAGGATATCTGGTGCCGTATCCTTGATACCGTTACCCGGAAGGGTGCACAGTCGCGCCGAGTTCATACTGCTGACAATAAGTCTTACCTGCGTGCTGATCTTATTTCCTGGTTCAACGCCCGGGTAGACGAAGATCAAAAGCGCCTAGGCCGAAAAGTCTACGTCAAGCGTGCGCTCCCTCACATCCTGGTACCGTTCCGTACGCCCCTAGCGTCCTCATGCCAAAAGCGCCATTGGCGAGTTTTGCATCAGCAATACACCCTGAAGAGGTACCGTTACCGGCACATCGTTGAAAATGTCTGTAATTGGTTAGATGAGGTATTTTTGCGACCTAAGGAGCTGGCGGACATCGATAAACTGGGCCATGTGGAGATGCAACAAAGGCTCAGGGCTGCGGTGTCCAAGTCATTGGAAGACGTCAATGCATTCCTAGGCCGTGTTCTGCTCCACGCCACCGTCCGAAAGATGCATGACAGCCAGCCGATTCCATGCGCGCTCTACATCGATGGGCTCAACGTCGTCAAAATTCTAGAGAACGTTCATATTGTTCGCCGCGAAACCGACGGCGATGAGTTATGGGTTGGATTCAGCGAGCTCGTGACGGCCAGCGACATTGCACTCAGGTTGCCGGAGATACGTGACAGGCTTTACCAAGAAATTGAAGATTGCTTTGACTCTGCCCGAGGAAAGATCCTCGACATCAAGGACGATGACTATCTGCTACGGCATGACATCAACGACCTTCTGGACGGAAGTCTGTCGTTCGATGCGCACCTGCAGCGCTTCAGGTTCATGCTGTTCATCGGATACGACTCGTCCCTGCTGACCGATCCGGAAACGCCAGGGCATGAAGATGATTTGCATCAGGAAACCACTCGACTGTTTGAGCAGTTCATAGCCGACCTACAAGATGAGTCGCCCTTCGCTGAGCTGCAAATCGACGTGTTTGTTTTTCCTGCACCTAGTCTCGATAGGTTGACCAGGATGGTTGAGGAAAAAGCCAGGGAGGCTGTATGACCGTCGATTACGAGATGGCAAAAAGCAGCTTGGGTCACGATGGATTTTCGGCATTCCAGTACCTTGCAGCGATCAACAAATTACTCTCGAACCCGGTTTCCATGGATCTAGGTCGGGAACTGATAGTCCGAGCCCTAGACGCTCGGGAAAAATTCGCAGATCACTCTGCAATCCTGAAGGGCATGGTGAGAAAGTCCGGTCTGTATCCGTATTTGAAGTCTGGCTTTTCGGATCTGACCCCCGGCGATTTGGTAGCGCTCAGCCTTTACAGGACACCGTTCTCTGACGACTTTGTATTCCATTCGATGCAGTTTCAGATTTTTGATCTTCTCAAGGCTGGCCGCAGTGTGGTGCTCAGCGCTCCCACCAGCATGGGTAAGAGCGCGCTTGTTGACTCCCTACTGGGCCTTGGCGAGGTGAAAAGAGTTGTTCTCGTCGTGCCTACGGTCGCGTTGGCTGACGAGACCCGAAGAAGACTTCAGCGCCGATTTGGGGACACGTATCAGATCATCCATCACAGCTCCCAAGAGTGTCGGTCGGAACGGGCCGTTTACGTCCTTACTCAGGAGCGGGTCAACGAGCGCCAAGACATTGAGGCGATCGATTTTTTTGTCATTGATGAGTTCTACAAACTTGCGTTTCGAGAACTGAAGAGCGGTGGGATCGACTTCACGGACGAGCGTGTCGTTGAGCTCAATATCGCCTTGAGCAAGCTCCTCAAGGTGTCCAAGCAGTTTTATCTCAGCGGCCCGTTCGTTAATAGCGTGAGAGGGCTCACCGAACTCGGTTATCCACACACCTTCATTTCGACTGACTTCAATACCGTGGCACTTGACGTGCAGACGCTGGGCGTAGCCGCTGACGACAAAAAAGGCAAGCTCAAGGCTCTTCCCTCCATTCTTGAACAATGTGAGGGTGCAACCATTATCTACTGCAAGTCTTCTGCAGTTGCAGGGGTTGTCGCACGAGAACTGATACGCCTCGGCTATGGGCAGGTTGCTCAAAGCCCTCACCTCGCATGGGTCGCGCGCGAATTCGATTCTGAATGGGATTACACCGTCGCTCTGAAGCATGGGATAGGGCTCCACTTCGGTGGATTGCCCAGGGCTCTCCAGCAGTACACAGCCGACCTGTTCAACGCCAGGGAAATCAGATTTCTGATTTGCACCTCTACCATCATTGAGGGCGTCAACACGGTTGCGAAGAATGTGGTGATTTATGACAACCGTGATGGTACTCGTGGGATTGATAAATTTACCCACGGCAACATCAAGGGGCGAGCTGGCCGTATGGGGGTTCACTTCGTAGGAAAGGTGTTCTGCCTGGAGGCAATTCCGGAAGACAACCTCAATCTTGAGGTGGACATCCCTTTGGGTGTTCAGGACGATGACACCCCGATCAATTTGCTGGCCAGCGCTCAGCCAGACCATCTATCTGAGCATTCTCAAGACCGGTTCGACGAAGCGTTCAAGCAAGACCGCGTATCAATTGATCTTGTCAAAAAACACTCCTACTTCCGGATGGAGCAGTTTGAAACGCTGTACAGCTTTGTTGAGATGCTCACACCCGAAGATTTTGCCACGTTGACCTTCCACTGGACGCCTGCGCCGGATTTTTTGAAGACGTTTGCTCAGGTGATTGTGAGGCTGGTTCCTCAAACGTTTTCTCGCAATGGCGTGCCCACCAAGCCAACGGATGTGATGATCGCGAAGCTGGTTTCTTACTTCAATGCTCAGAGTTACTCAGACTACCTCAAAGGTCAGATCGAGTATTCGAAGCAGAGGATCCGGAACGAAGGCAACAAAAACACCCTTTCATTCATGATCAACAACGACCTTAAGCTGATTACCAACGTGTTCGGTTATACCCTTCCGAAGGTCTTGGGCTTGCTGGAGGATGTGGTACGGATCCATGCCGCGAAGCGCATGGTTCGCAGCAAAATCGACTACAGCCATCTGCGGATGATATTCGAGAACCTCCATTTGCCCACTGGGGTAAACGCACTTGAGGAGATGGGGATTCCCATTCAAACCTTGCACCGAATGGCATTGATTATGGATTTTCCTGAGGAGGCAGATGTCGACGGTTTAGCCGATTATCTGCGAGCCAATACCAGTGCCTGGAGTGGCTTGGGTGCGGTTGATCGGTCGTTCATTGTTCGAGCGTTGGGATTGGATTCGCGGTAGACCGATCGGCCACTGGATGTCTGACTGACGCCTCACGCCTATGGGGGCCGCCGCTAATCAGAAGCCCCTGTAGCGTCGAACCTGCGACGTGATTGTCCCGTACGATGATCGAGGAATGGGTGATCCGCGTTGACACGTAAATGGGCCTGCTTACCACAACCGCTGCCAGCTACTGACAGCGGCTGGAGTCCGCTGGCGGTGCTGTCAGTAGCCCAGCAATTTCTCAACGCCCGTCACTAGTGCTTTGCGCATAATCTCCTTGCTCAGCGTCGGACTGTGGAGCGCATCCTCGATCTTGTGGAAGTCACCCACAGATTTCAGACCGTGTTTGTCCATGAACTGCTCGACAAACTCCAATACCTCGTACCCCTCAACCTTGCTTACACGGTCTCGGTCTATAGGGCCGATGTACTTCCCGTCACCGTCGCTACGTTTCCAGGTGTATTTGTATTTCTCAGATTGCAGATTGGATTTGGCTAGCTTGAGCGACATCGTATCGTCCTGATTGATTCGAGGGATAGAGCCACATGGCTCACGAGCAGCATACCCAATACGACCTTTCCGCAGCACTAGGCAAGCCTCGGATCGGCGATGTGCGATGGCGCTATTTCGAATTTTTCGAAGGGAGATATGAAGGGGATCGAGCGCTCGCATCCTCGGAAACGGATTGCACTGTGGCAGTCGACATCACATCAATGCCGGTCGTTTATAAACACGAAATGTTTGCGGTTTTTTGCAGCTCAGCTTTGCCAATGCTTCTGCACAGTCGATCTGGGTATGCCCAACTCTCGGCTAGCCTCGGACTGAGTCTTGCCTTCAGCTTTCAGTCGCTGAATTTCGGCTATCACGAGGTCGTTGCGAGGTTTACCACGAGGGCGCTTGACGATCTCGCCATCCGACAGCTCTTTGCGCATCAACTCCAACCCGCCTGCTGCGCTGAAACCATCTATTAGTTTCGTGGTTGATTCGATCACTGCGCCGGGCGCAATGCCTCTCTGCATGCTGACGCAGAGCACCACGAATGCTGCCACATCGAATTCCAGCGCCAGAGCCAGCTCTGCAAGCTTGTCCAGCGTCACACCCGTCTGTGCACGTTCCAGCTCCCCGATTGTACGGCGCGCTGTCGAATCCGACAGGCGTGCATATCCTCCGCCTTGGAGTTGGCGCAAGGCTCGAAGTACTGCAGCGACCTCAAATTTCAGTGACATAGGTGCCTGAAAATTGAGGATAGAGCCACAGCTATGCATGCCAAATAAACAACGTATATTGTAATTATATGGCGGTTCGCTTTATGATTCTCGGCGGCAGGAGCGCCAGATGGTTGTGGAATCAGTCCGCTGCCGATCCGGGGCACTCCGCTTGGCGCAGAATGCTCCAAAATCAATTAAAGGCTAAATCGACGCGAGAAGAGATGAAAGTACTCGTCCTGTCCGACCTCCACAACGAATTTGAGCCGTACCTGATGCCGTCAGTAGACGTCGACCTAGTCGTTCTGGCTGGGGACATTCACAAAGGAATCAGGGGCGTCCAATGGGCCAACGGTGCGTTCACAGTGCCGACCCTATACGTTCCAGGAAATCATGAGTACTACCAGGGCCACATTGATTACACCCTCGAAAAAATGCGGGCGGCGGCAGACAACCACGTCCATGTGCTCGACAGAGAGGGTTTCTTTTTTCAAGGTGTCAGGTTTCTTGGTGCAACCTCCTGGACGGATTACACCGCGAGTGGGGATCTGAGTGCAGCGATGTCGGTGGCCCGTAATTCGATGACTGATTTCCGGCTTATACGAGCGGATGCTCGCTACCGCAAGCTGCGCCCAGACGACCTCGTTGTTCGGAATCACCTTGCTCGGGAATGGCTTTCTACCCAGTTGGATATCCCTCACGAAGGAAGGACAGTAGTGATAAGCCACCATTGCCCTGTCCCGGAAGTCGCCGGTGACCACGACGAAGGCCATCTCAGTGCGAGCTACACAAACAACTGGCAGACCTTGCTCGACAAAGCCGATTTTTGGTTTTTTGGCCATACCCATTTCGCGATTGACCTGACCTTAGGCAGCTGCCGGCTGGTTTCGAATCCCAAAGGCTATCCCGACGAAATTACTGGGTTCGATCCGAGGAAAATAATTGAAATTTAATCTACTGCCCAGCGACGAACAGGTGATCGCCTTGGAGGCTCCTGATGATCTGGGAGGACGTCTCAAAGCGGCCCAAGAAATTAACTGGGGAGTCATTATTGATGGGTACCTCAGTGATGCTGCCCCCGTGGGAGACGTGTACACGGCCTCTATCCACTTCGACCACTCCCGCTTGATTCAGGACGGAGAGACAGTGATCACGCCACCGGTAGAGGTAGTCCGAAAATACGGAGGCTTTACGCTCTTAAAAAGCTGCTGTGGTCGAGACCACTACGTCATCGTTTCGGTATATGTCGGAGGCTCCTGTGGACAGCCCCAGCATTGAAATCCCAAGCCTAGTCATCGCTGCCAGCCAACTGATTTTCACTGGTGGTGTCACGGGGTATCTGTATCAGCCCCAGGTGTGGAGCTTTTGCCTAGTGGGTCGCGTCTATTTTGATTCTAAAGATAGATTTCGGAGTGGACGCCTGATCCGAACCTCAAACGTTCTGGAGTTTCATGACGAGCATGGTTACCTCGTTGCCGTGACCACAAGCGGAAGCCGATATGTGCTGATAGATCCTGACATGAACCCGGATTTATCTGATCGGGACGAGCCTCTCGATCCTGGGACGCCCAGACTGCTCTCATGAAGTTTACGATCCTTTCTCCATCTTCAGCACGGTAGAACCACAGCGAAAAGCCAGAGGAAAATCGATGAAGATTTCCGGAGTGATCTTGGATGCCTTCGGCACGATTGCCGAAATCACACGCCCCACGCATCCCTACCGGCAGCTCATTCGGGACGGTAGCAAGCAGGGGCGTAAGCCCCGAGCAGATGACATTCGTAACTTGATGACGCGAACTCTCCCGATATCAGAAGCGGCTTCATATTTTGGTATCAAACTTTCCTCTGTCCGGCTCAAGGAGCTTGAGGACAGCCTGCAGGAAGAACTCTACAGCGTCCGACCTTTTGCTGACGCTGAAGAGGCCATAGCACTGCTGCATGCTGGTGATATCAAGCTTGCGGTCTGCTCAAATCTGGCGAGTCCATACGGGGCAGTCATTCGGCAGCTTTTTCCAAGCATCGCTGTCCATGGGTACAGCTACGAGCTCGGATGTATGAAGCCGGAGCCATCGATCTACCTGCAGACCTGCCAGCGGTTAGGTGTCCAGCCTGGCAATGACTTCGGCGGACAAGGACGCGTTGTAATGCTTGGTGACTCACCACGTTGCGATCGCGATGGGCCCCGCATCGTGGGGATTTATGGTTTCCTACTAAAGCGCGGCGGCCACGGCGGTTTCACCAGTATTGGACAATTTGTACAAGCAGTCTTAAGCAGTGGGTGACACGTCCCATGATCGATGAGTCCACGGAGTTTCGGCGTACCTCAAGCAAAAAACTGCTTCGTGCCGCTCACGTTGCTGAGTCTCTCTTGAAGATGGTCATCAATACACCAGCTGTGGTTTTTCATTCCTGCCCTTCGGTTACTGCATCCACTTCACAATAAGCTTCGCCAGTACATCCTGCATGTCCTGCTTGCGACGCACGCACAGTGCTTTGAAATCGTCGTGCAGTGCCTCCGGGATGTTGGCGTTCACCCTCTTAACCGGGCCTTTTTCTAGCTGCTTATCACCCAGCTCGGCCCGCAGCCAAAGCGCACAGTCGGTACGACTATTGAAAGCTGCCACGCGCTGGCGCGACCGCTCCGAGACTTCCATCAATTCGATGGTTTCGCCGATCTGATCAAGCACAAAGCGTTTCCCTTGGCGATAGCCTACGAGCTGCGCTTGCTGAATGAGGTCGTCGATATCGTAGAGCTCAGGATCAATGAAGTGGTCGTGCAAAAACGCATTGATAGCGTCTTGTACGGCATCTAGGGTTTCTGAGTCGAATTGCAGAGCAGATCTATCGAGGTATCCATCCTCCAAGGCGTTGCGATAGACAGTTCCGTCGATGCTGAACTCGGCGACTCGGAAGAGGATTCCATCTTCGGATTCGTCGGAGACTTTCGTTACGGTGATGTTCATAAGATGTCCAAATGCGTGGATATATGATCATAGAATCATATGATCATGAAGATGGTCAAGGTGATTCACCGACTCGAATTATCGGGAAGGTTCGAGCGGCGATTTACGACGGCGCAGGGAATGCCTCAGGCAGCGGATGAGTGATGGAAAATGGGCCCATCAAGCGGGCGCTTTGAGTTCAAAAACAACGCCTGACTAGCGTTCACCTTAGCGCAACGATAAATAAAATTGGTGATATTGGCTCGGTGTCACACGAGAGGCATACTCGCCCCACACCGGCGAAACGGTGGCATCAAAATGAGTGATTCAGTGACGTCGCTGCAGTGCAGCAAGCCAGGGGAGATCTTCGAACTCTCTCGGTGCCGAAACAGGAAATCGCCGTACGCCTCACCATCGTAACGATGGAATTAACGAACTGCCCTGGGTGTCTACGACACCCCCTGAAAACACAACAACTCTTGATTAGGCCGCCACGGCCATCAGCAGGCCAGGGGAATAACATGCAACATATCCAAGCCGCGACGCTCGACGATAATCGGGCGGTATCTGCTACCACAAAGCTGTACATCTGGGCTGCTATTGTTCTTGTGCTCGCTGAACTGATCGGATCGATCAGTATCCCCGTGGGCCCAGGCAAGGTTGTTCTCCTCCCTATGGTCTGGGCATTGCTCCTCGGGGCCGCTGTCGGGATCGCAAGCAAGCGTTTGCCAGGCGCCATTGGTCTCGATAACCGGACTCAACTGCGTGCCGCTTCAATCCTGCAGCCAGCACTTCTGATTTTCATCGCCAAGCTCGGTCTGGTCGTCGGTGGCTCCTTACCTGTGGTGTTCGCATCGGGCTGGGCATTGGTCTTCCAAGAGTTCGGTCACTTCGTAGGCACCGTTATTATTGGGCTTCCTGTCGCGTTGATGTTGGGGATCAAGCGAGAGGCGATCGGCGCAACATTCTCTGTTGGTCGTGAGCCAAGCTTGGCAATCATTGGTGAACGCTATGGCATGGACTCCGCTGAAGGTCGTGGCGTGCTTGCTGAATACCTGACCGGCACTCTGTTTGGTGCGTTGTTCATCGCTATCGTTGCCGGCTTCATCACCAGCCTCGGCATTTTCCATCCCGCCTCGCTGGCGATGGGATCGGGTATAGGCTCCGGAAGCATGATGGCAGCGGCGGCGGGTGCGATTGCTGCTCAGCAAACCCCGGAAATGGCCAAGCAGGTCATGACCCTGGCGGCAGCCTCAAATCTGATCACTACTACCATCGGTACGTATTTCACCCTGTTTATTTCGCTTCCGTTGGCGGTCTGGGGATACCGAGTTCTTGAGCCGATCATTGGCCGAACTACCAAGGCTTCTACTGCGCAACACGGGCCTAAGCATGACGAAGTCTCCCTGGAGACAGTTGAGTTAGGTTGGCCAGGCAAGATCAGCGCATGGTTTGCAGCGGGCGCATTGGCTCTGATCGCAAACTACGTGGGTTACAAAACACTTTCGGGTGATGCGTTTGCCGGTATCGCAATCATGATTTTCGCGGCCTTCATTGGTGAAGGTGTGTGTGCCCTGTTGCGTCGCAAGATCCCAGCAGTATGTATTGTGTCTTTGGTGGCAATGTTCATGACCTCGCCGCTGTGCCCTTGGGCAGCAGAGGTCGCTCGCTTGACCAGCTCGATCAACATGCTGGCAGTGATCACTCCAATGCTGACATTCGCGGGTCTCTCGATCGCCAAGGATATTCCAGCATTCCGCCGCTTGGGCTGGAGGATCGTTTTGGTATCGTTCCTGGCCAACTTCGGTACCTTCATCGGCGCCGTGTTGATTGCAGAACTCTTCCACTAACAGCAGCAGTAATACCTCCTTTGGTTGCTGATCTTTGCACTAGGCGCGTTTAACTGCGTTGCCTAGTGCTTTTTTAATAGTGTTCAAAAGTAGATTTTCGTACTTCAGGTTTCGTAGTTTCTCCTCGCTCTGCTGTAGATGCATAGTGTTGGCGTCTCTTTGTTATATTTTTGAAAGTGCAGGTTGTGCGTCTGACTTGGGTGTAGTTGTTATTCGAGTTGGTTTTTATTTTTAATTTTCCAGATTTAATTGGCTCGCTGGTCTGTAACTTTAGAGTGCGCGGATGCGAGAAAGTCCCAATTCATAAGCTTGTGAGACCTAGGTGACGATGATGCATCGAATTGTAATTATTGGCGGTGGTGCTGGTGGTTTGGGGCTTGCAACTCGCCTCGGGAACTCATTGGGTAAAAAGAAGCTTGCTCATATCACACTGGTTGATGCCAATCTGACGCACATCTGGAAACCGTTGTTTCACGAAGTCGCCGCCGGCTCGCTCAACTCGTCGACAGAAGAGTTGAATTATGTAGCCCAGGCCAAATGGAACAATTTCCATTTTCAGCTTGGCCGCATGTCTGCCCTAGATAGGCAGGCTAAGAGCATCACGCTCGACACACACCTCGACTTCTCAAGTACTGCCGTCCCGGCAGCGCGCGCAATCACCTACGATACGCTTGTGATTGCAGTGGGCAGCGAGAGTAACGATTTCGGAACCAAAGGCGTTCAGGACAACTGCTTCTTCTTAGATAGCCGGGCTCAGGCAGAAAAACTGCACAAGGTCATCTTGCACCACTATCTGAATACTCACGCCACCAATGAAAGCAGGCCACTTCGCATTGCCATTGTTGGAGCCGGAGCGACGGGAGTAGAGCTTTCTGCAGAGCTTCACCATGCTGCTCGACTGGCTAACAGCTACGGTATGGAGACGGTCACCTCCGAGACGTTGAAAATCCAGCTCATTGAGGCTGGGCCGCGCATTTTGCCGGTTCTCTCTGAGCGAGTGAGTGCCCGGGCTCAAAACCAATTGGAAAAACTTGGCGTTCAGGTCAGCTGCAACTTGGCCGTCAGTGAAGCTACGCCGACAGGGTTCCATACCAAGTCTGGTGAATTCGTTGAGGCTGACGTGAAGCTGTGGGCAGCAGGCATCAAAGCGTCCAGCTTCCTCAACGGCATTGGTGGGCTTGAGTCCAACCGTATCAATCAGTTGGTTGTCACCAAGACTCTGCAGACCACCAAGGATGAATCCATTTTTGCTTTGGGCGACTGTGCTGCGTGCCCAATCGAAGAGGTGGGTGGGCGAAATGTCCCGCCGCGTGCTCAAGCTGCACATCAACAAGCCGAGTTCCTGGCTTCCCACATGATTTTGCGTGTACAGGGCAAGGAGTTACCTTCGTTCAACTACCGGGATTTCGGCACGCTGATATCCCTGTCCTCATTCAGCGCGGTAGGCACCTTGATGGGCGGGCTGACTGGTACTCGAATGATCGAGGGTTTGTTGGCCAGGTGGTTCTACATGTCCCTTTACAAAATGCATCAGGCTTCGCTGTATGGAAAATTCAAAGCCCTGAAGCTGACCATTTCAGCGCTTCTCTACAAGAGAATTCGACCCAAGCTTCGACTCCACTGAGTCTTTTCTCATGATGAGATTCTTGCCATCACCTTGCTCTAAAAGGATGAGTCAGTGGATCGGGCTCGTGAGCCCCCGTCCTGAATAATATAGAGGGCTCAGCACTGATGTTAATGCTGAGCCCTAAGCAAGCTCGACAGGACATATTCGCGAGGAGGCCGACCGAGGCCATCGTCTATCACCTTGTGAGCAAAGAGGATCATGCTCCGGGTTTTGGCTTTCTCGCTCGTTTGCGCGATGGGGTCTGTGCGGGGATGCCTCGCTTAGTCAGGTCAATGCCTATGACTTTAATGTCTTCAACCTCTGGGAAATCAGGCGCAAGCGCTTTCCAGTACTGCTGTAACCCTTCGACCAACTCCTCAAATGTCGCAGCGATCTTTCCGTTGTCGAGTGGCCATTCCATGCCGGGTTTCTTCCCATGATGCACGAGTAGGTACACTCCATACCTCGAACGCCTGTCGCGCATATAGTCCCCGCAAAGCTGGTTTTCCAACCGCTCCAGCAGTTTTGGGCCACTCCATTTCTCCGCAAGCTTGAGCTCCACCGGAACTTGGGCATCAAAGCCTTGGCCGTGAAAACGTAAGTCAGCACGCTTATCGTCCGCGAATTGCTCTTCCTGAGGCACAGCGTATCGATTCCGGGATCGCTCCCTGCACCAATTGCCAATGTACTTGCGTATGTCGGTTTCCTCGAACGCCGACTGAAGGATGGACGCAATGCTTGAGTCCCCGTCCTCCAGCTCGTGCTTCAAGTCTGAGAGCTGTAGCACCGCGAGATCCCATAAGTCCCGAGGTGTTGCCGGTGTACGCTCCTGCCGATCAGTAAATTCGCCCACCTGCTGAGGAGTCCAAGGATCCATATTTGCGTCAAGGGTGGCTTTGTCCTTGGCCAGCAAAGCCATCCATGGTCGCGATTTGCTATTGGGATGGTGTTCGGAGATCTCCATGAGGGCATAAAATGCTTCCTTACCGGGGGTATCCCGAATAAAGGAGAACAAGGCATTACGAGCGTCTTGTGCATCATCCCTCAGCTCCGGTGAATACACGCCAGAGTTTGCACGCTGAATATCACGTTCCTCATGAATATAGGAGTTCATGAGCAAATAGAGCGCTCTCATATGACTTACGGTGCGATATGCGCCGCGTGCCAACGATCGTTCTCTACGACTGCTTACCAACGCAGTAATGAAGCGCATGGCGAAATCAGTCGCGCCTAAGTCATTGCTGATTGAGGCGAGTCGCACCGTGAGTGCTGGTATCGCTTTATCTGGTTCAACCCCGACCCAGGCAGCAAACCAAAGCGGGGCTACGGCGAGATCCTTTGTTGCCTTTGCCTTGCGAGACACGAGTCTGATGATCGACTCGTCGTCCAGCGATGAGCCCTGAATGATGGTCAGCATTTGGCGGAGTCGTTTGATGTTCTTCGGAGTGATTCGCAACCGCTCGACTAGACCGTGGGCCAACCCATTCCATAGCCATTCCCCCGCCCAACTAATGTTGTATAAAGCATAGAAACTGTTTGGTTGAGGTTCTTTGATCGCCAACTCAAAATCGATCTCCCTGTTGAAGATATCCAGTACCGCATCGGGATGTGCTTGATAGAGGTCTGGCAACCAAACGGGAAAGCCATTTAGCTCATGAAATGCATAGCGAGTTGCCAGCGCGGCCACGTCGTGCGAGATGCCTTCCAACCAGCTGGAATCTTCTCTAGCCTCGATGGAAAGTCCCACCAGCCCAAATATGACGCTGTAAGGTGTTGAGTTCTCAACGGCGCCTTCAGAGCGCAGTACCGGTTCGTAATTCCGCCAGAAGCCGACAGCACCATCGCGAAAAGCGGCTGCCACGTCTTCGCCAAATTCGGGGGTTAGATCTAGCCAGGTTTTCTCGCTCCAGTTGGACGACCCATTCGACGATCTGTTGAGGTGCTCAAGCAGGTAGCGCTGGTAGTCGTTGAGCTGTCCAGGCACAACAGGGAATCGGATCAGAGTCATCTCTGCTTGCAGCCTGTCCCTCGATTGGCGCTTACGGCCCTCCCTGATGAGGGTACGACGCGCAGAATTTCTTCTCAAACGCTCCTGCTGCACCATCCAAGCGTGAGGCAGCACTTCAGGAGGAATGAGAAGGTGTTCAAGCAACGTTTCTAGCTCGTCATCGCCAACGCATGCTGCTGCTATCACCTCAAGAACATCAGCGCGCTCCCCGCTGTCCCGGTAAAGGGAGAATGCCCGCGTCAGCGCAACCGATCTGTCGTCCTGCAACTCGCGGTTTTGAATGTCGGCGCATATCCAGTCGAGATCGTTGTCAGTGACCGACCAGAGATGACCGAAAATACCCACCTGTGAAAACAGGGTCAGGGGTTGGCACCCATGACTGTCAGATCCTAAGTATTCTCGTGAATGAGACACGTCGTACCAGAACAATACTCGGTTTAGCTCAGGCCAATCAGCCACGCCGTTTCGTAATACCTCTATGATCCCGTTCGAATCAAGCACGCCGGCTTGATGGAACATTGGAATTTTGCGCAGCAGTGACAATACAGGCTCAGTCATTGCTGACATGGTTCGGCTCTTGATCAATGACAACATGATCTCGGCAGAGGGTGCTGTCAGCCACTGGAATCGTTCGGATACGCTGATTGGGAACGCATCCAAAACCGGCGGCGTGTTTAAACAATCCAATAATCGTGCGGCCAAAAGCGCAAGCAATGTGGGGGGCCAATCAGCCACGTGCTTGGAAAGTGCTCGGGCCAAAGAGTCTCCGCTATAACGCTGGGTAGGAGCCGAGCGCTCCAAAGCGTCTACCAGCCACCTGACGGCTTCTTCATCAGGTGCAAGCCAAGGTATCAGTTCTGCAATCCAGTCTCGATCCAGTTCGTCAGCCTCTTCAAGAATCTGTGTTCGCACATTTAGTCGATCCTCCTCAGATCCTATTGCTGACAATGCCAGGAACGCCGCGATTCTAGTGTTGTGCAGTCGTGAGTTCAGTGCCAAAAATATTGTCTGCTCGATTGCTCCAGTCATCTGGCCCTGCCACACCATCAGCAGTAGAAACCATGCGATATCCTCATTCTGACAATACTCTGTGAGCAGGGAGTTGATCTCTTCTGCGAGATCTGGTGCTGCAAACCTTTTGATAGAGGCGAAATCAGTCATCGACCTGCTGTGCGCAGGTTGTGCGAGCTGCTGGCAGGCTTCCCGCAAGATCCGGACTCGAACCGGTAGCGATAGGCGGCTGGGATCGCCACCTTCAAATATGACTTCTGGGCAAAGCCTGCATACTCGTTCGAGAATTCGTTCGTCTAGCAAAACAAGCCATGCCAACACCGGTCGCATCACCGGAATTACGACCTCTACTCCATACTGGCTACGGAAAAATAGGCTCTCGATCTCTCGGCGCGACGAGTCGTGCTTGAGCAGCTCACCTATCCACTCTGCAGTTAAATACTCACGCACTGAACGGTGATGGAAGCGAACCGTACCGTATATGCCTTCATCGAAGATGGGGCGTTCTAGCAGTAGCTGCCGCATTGCGTCATCCCACGCCGGAAGCATCTCTCGTATATTCAATCCTTGGTCATTATGTTCACCGTCCGGAGTCTGGATCGCCGATTGCTGGCACAACGTTGCTGCGGCGGCAACAAGTCTGGCCCCATGTCGTAGTTGCAGAGGTGTGATCGAGCGCGCCTGCGCTCGATCCTGATCACGTTCCTGGAGTCGACGATCAACACTGCTGCGCATCAATTCGTAGCGTGAGCCGATACGGTGATGACTTTTCCAATACTCGATGAGCTCGATCAGGTCTTGCGGGCGAGTGGTGAGAGAGTCTGCCTCCATCTGTTCAACCTGATAGAGAAAAGCCTTGGGGTTTGTGACATCCATGGCATGCAGAAACGTGCTGATGTTTCCGACGTGCAGGGGCTCCAAAGTGAAGATTCTGAAAGGCGCTGCCGCATGTTGTTCGTGACTGGTTTCGCGGGACGTTACGCCAGACTCGCCCGATACGTTTTGTTCAGCACCACTCGACTCATTTGTTTGGGGCGGAAACGGGAACCTGTTTCGGCACAATATTAGGTCGGTTTTTACCCTCCAGGCTGAGGTGCGCCCGGTGATGAGAATATGGGCGTGCTGCATCACATTTTGGAGTGTCACGCTGAGGCGCTTGATAGCTACCTCGAAGTCCTTGGGAAACCTTAGCCGGGCTTCATCCACAGAGTCCAAAAACAACCATCCTTCCTCGCCACTCGCAAGCCATTCACGGTATTCAAGATAAGTACCTTCTTCGAATGCGCTTTCCAGATCTGAGGCGATAGATTCGATTCGCAGAAAAAAAGCATGTCTGCCCTCATTTCTGAGCCGTCTGACGGCGTTCTGGATCTCTGCAGTTTTGCCCGATCCGGCTTCAGACAACACTACGACACGATGCTCTCGTATTAGATCTTCCCAGCGAAGCGCGCTTTTGCGACCAAACACCTGCATTAACTCAGTGTCATCGTTCGCTGCAGAGTCGAACTCAAGTTCACGAAAGGTTCGGTCTAGCGGGATGTATTCATCAGCCAGTACGCGCATGGGAAATCCATTTCTACGAGGAAGACGGCTAGTAAACACGATTTTTACCTGACGCACCTCTCAAGCAGGTTGCTCTCATCGGTATCAAATACGAGATTTTCCGCGCTTAACTGCACTTTCAGGCTTGTGCTTGTCCTACCAGCCAATCGTGCACAGCTCTTCGGGCCGGAGTGTTCAGGGCGCCTTCCCTGTAGGCCAGGACGTATTTCTTCCGCGCGCGGATCGCGCTGCCGAAAGGGATAATCAACGAACCCTGTTCCAGCTCGTCGGTGATCAAAGCTTGTCGGGCGATAGCCACCCCCATAGCCACGACCGACAAGCGTTGCCCTTCAGCAGTCAGCTCCAGTCCGCGCCCGACCCGGTGAAACAAGCTAAAGCCTACCCTGCATCGAGCGCAACGCCATTGCAGCGGTGAAGGCGATCAATGCTGCGCAAATGGCGCTTAGAGGTGATGGCGATCATTTCATCTCGCTGGATCATGCGATCAGGACGATGCGTGATACCGGTGCGGATATGCACGACAAATACAAAGAGACATCCCGTGGAGGGCTGGCGGTGAATCTGGTGGAGTGCTGACCGCTATCGATCAATCGGGCAGCCTGTAAAGCTGCCTGAGCCATACTCAGCAGTCGAAAAAAAGGCCCCTCGAAAGGGGCCAAAACTCATGACACGGGTAATGCTTGCTCAACCAACCTTGACCAGACTTTTACGCCAGGCTCGATGATCTGGTCGTTGAAGTCGTAGTACGCGTTATGCAGTGCCGCCGAAGGTTTCTCACCATCCACACCCAGCCATACGTAGGCGCCCGGACATGCATTGAGCATGAACGAGAAATCCTCGGAGGCCATGGAAGGGTTGCAGCCCCACTGAACATTCTCTTCGCCGACCGCAGCAACTGCCGCACGACGAACTTTGGCGGCAGCATCAGGATCGTTCTCTGTCACCGGATAGCCGACGTGATAGGTCAGCTCGCCTTTGACACCAAAAGCCACGGGCAACTGGTCAACGAACTCACCAATCAGTTGCTCGACCTTGTCGCGTACCGGCGTCTGAAGGCAACGAACAGTGCCTTTGAGCGTCGCCGATTCGGGAATGACGTTGATTGCCTCACCCGCATTGAACTGGGTGATGCTTACAACTGCAGAGTCCAGTGGTGACAGGCGTCGCGAGACAATGGTCTGTAGGCCAAGCACCAACTCGGATGCCGCAACGATCGGATCCGCGCCTTTGTCAGGCATAGCGGCGTGGCAGCCCTTTCCTGTGAGTTTGATCTCAAATGTGTCAAGCGAAGCCATCATTGGCCCAGGGTTGATCACCACGCGCCCTGCGGGGACGCCAGGCCAGTTGTGTAAGCCGTAGATAGCGTCCATTGGGAATTTTTCGAAGAGTCCTTCCTCAATCATCTTTTTCGCGCCGGCCAAGTTTTCCTCTGCCGGCTGGAACACGAAATATACAGTCCCACTGAAGTTGCGCGTGGTGCTCAGATGCTGAGCGGTTGCCAACAGGATGGCGGTATGACCGTCGTGACCGCACGCATGCATGCACCCGCTGTGGGTGGACTTGTGTGTGGGATCACCGAGCTCCTGGATAGGTAGAGCATCCATATCGGCGCGGATACCGATGGAGGGGCCGCTGCCGTTCTTCAACTTACCGACCACTCCTGTGCCGCCCAGCCCGCGATGCACTTCGATCCCGAAGCTCTCAAGCAGCTGAGCGACTCGCTGCGATGTCTGGTGCTCGTTGTATCCAAGCTCAGGCTTTGCATGGAAGGCCTGACGCCAGATTCGAGCGTCGTCGATAAGGGCTTTCGAGATCGTCATGTCCATTACTCCAAGCTAGCGCCGTAGCCAAAGTTTGCAGCCGGTTTGGCAGCGGTTTCGACCCAGACGCTTTTGACTTCACTGTATTCGCGCAGTGCGTCGATCCCGGACGAACGACCGTAGCCGCTTTCACCGTAGCCACCAAACGGCGAGCTAACGTGAATGGTCTTGTAGCCGTTGACCCAGAAGGTGCCAGCACGTACTTGCTTGGCAACGCGGTGAGCGCGGCCTACATCGCGAGTCCACACACCACCGGCCAGGCCGAAGCGGCTGTCGTTGGCGATACGGATAGCGTCTTCTTCGTCCTTGAACGGGATCGCTACAACGACTGGGCCAAAGATCTCTTCCTGGGCGCAGTACATCGCGTTGTTGCCGGCGAGTACTGTTGGGTTGACGTAATAACCAGCAACGTCTGGTACAGGGACGCTGTCCGCTCCGACCAGCCGTGCGCCTTCCGTCAGGGCGCCGTCAACCATCTTCTTGACGTGAGCGTACTGCTTCGGATTGTTGATCGGGCCGATCTGGGTTTCAGGATCAGAAGGATCGCCAACCTTGAAGTTTTTCGCTGCGGTCGCCAACGCGTTGGTGAATTTCTCGAAGATCGATTCTTGCACCAGCAGACGCGAACCCGATACACAGCTTTGGCCTGCACCGGAGAAGATGGCAGCCTGTGCACCGCGTAGAGCGAAGTCCAGATCAGCATCGTCGAAGACGATGTTTGCCGACTTGCCGCCGAGCTCCAGCACTACTGGAATGCAGCGTTGAGCTGCAGCCACAGCGATGTGGCGACCGGTGGCCGGCGAACCCACGAATACGACCTTGCGGATATCTGCTTTGCCGATGAAGCCTTGGCCGATGGTGTGGCCGAAGCCCGCAATTACGTTGACCAGACCTTTTGGAGCACCTGCACGCTCAATCAGCACACCTACTGCCAAGGAGGTCAGCGGGGTCAGCTCAGAAGGCTTAAGAATGACCGCGTTGCCTGCTGCGATGGCAGGCGCAACTTGCCAGCCGCAGGTGAAGATCGGAGCATTCCAAGGAGTGATCTGAAGAACGGTGCCCAGTGGTTCATAGGTCACGTAGTTCAGGTGGCTCGTAGGTACCGGAATGACTTCGCCGTGCAGCTTGTCAGCCCAGCCAGCGTAGTATTCGAACATCTCGGCAACCTTGACCACCTCAACGCGGGCGTCACGGATTGGCTTGTTGGCCGTCGATGATTCGATCAGAGCAAGAGCTTCAGCGTTGTTACGGATTTCAGTACCAATCTGGTACATCACTCGTCCGCGAGCCTGAGCAGTCAGTGCCCACCACTGCTGTTGAGCAACTTTTGCAGCTGCATCAGCTTTAGCTACCAAGGACTCATCGGCGTCTGGGTAGGTCATGATGACAGAGTCATCGTGCGCATTGCGTACTTCAATAGGGGCGCCGTTGCCTGCAACGAATTCGCCACCGACATAGCTTCCTACAACGCTGGCGTCACCCCAAAAAGGGCGCATCAGATCGAGAATGTTTTGAGTGCTCATTGATTATTCTCCAGTGCCGTACAGTTTGGCGTCGGTACGCTGAACGATTGCGCAGAAGTCTTCATTGTCAGCAAGCGACTCGGCGCTGGCTTTCCAGAGTTCGGCAACAGTTCGTGAAAGCGGAAGATCCAGATCCAGGGAATTCGTAAGGTCGCTGGCCAAGCCAACGTCTTTACGCATCAGGCCCATGGTGAAGCCCGAGTTGTAAGCTTTGTTTAGTACCCAGTTCGGGAACATGATCTGGGTGGCACCGCTGCGACCCGAACCCGCGTTCAGGCCCTGAAGAAGCTTTTCAGGGTCAACGCCGGCTTTGACAGCCATGCTGACTGCTTCAGCAGTACTGATCAGGTGGCAAGCGGTCAGCATGTTATTGGCGATTTTCGCTACGTTGCCGGCGCCGACCTGGCCGATATGGGTACGTGTGCCGCTCATGCCTTCGAGTACAGGTAGTACGCGAACGAGGTCTGCGTCGTCGGCTCCAATCACCATGGACATGGTGCCGGTCGCTGCGCCTTTTGGGCCACCTGAAACTGGTGCATCGATGAACGAAATGCCCTTGGTTTTCAGGTCGGCTGCAACCTTGCGGCTAGCTTCCGGGGTGGAAGTGGTGGTATCGACAACGATGAGACCTTCGTTGCCCAGTTGAAGAATACCGTCCTCGCCGAGACATACCGCTTCGACGTGTTGTGCCTTAGGCAGGGAAAGGATCAGCACCTGCGACTGCTTGATCAGCGCAGCACGATCTGAAACTGGCTTAACACCTTTGGCCTGCGCTGCAGACAAGGCAGCTTCGGACAAGTCGAAACCGCTGACGTCGAAGCCTTTGCTGGCTAGGGTAGCGGCCATGCCACCGCCCATGTTCCCAAGGCCAATTACCCCTACTTTAATGCTCATGCTGATACCTGTTTGGCTGTCTGTACAAATTCAAGGATGACGTTGCCTGCAGCACGAGGCTCAACCAGGATGCGGTCGGCCAAGTCGCGATGCGGAACATCGTTATGCAAAAGGATTGAATGAAGCGTGCTCAGCTTTCGGGTGTTAACCCTGATCGCGATAGCGTGTGGACGGCTCTGATTGCCTTCTGGCAGATCGATACCAGGAAAATCCCGTGCGGCCTGAGCTGCGTCGACCGCCCGCAAAATACCGCATTTGGTGTCGGCTTCGAGAACACCATCGACTAATGTCACTGCGTCCCCGTATAGCTTTTTCCAGCGTGGCTCAAGCACTGCCGGGTCAGCTAGATAGGTGATCGCGAGAACTCCGTCGGCACCATTGGGGTGGTTTTGCCAGCTGCTCACCCAGATCAATTCGGGACGATGTTGATGGCAAATGAAGTTCGAGACGTCAGGCATCTCTGGGTCGATAAACAGCCCCAGGGAGACGACAGCCTCATCATGGCGACCGTCAGGGAGGGTCATGCGGCGTCTGAAATCGATCCGGCCTTGCGTTTCCAAGCCCGCCTCTGCAAGGCGAGCATGGTCGGTGTCGGCATTCTTGCTATGAAGGGCGACCAGCGAGACGCCTTCCTCGCCACGGTCTAGGAACTTGCCCAACTGACGACCAAAACAGAAGCCATTGACAGAGTTGGTGCCGAATTTTGAGGCGTCGTCCAGGCCAATCAGCTCGATGAAGTTGCTAGGGAATACAACATTCGTCGTGACAGTCCCCCAAGGGTGATAGCTGATCGGCGCATGGGTGAAGCCCATCTTGCGATACATGTCCAAGACCAGCGCGTGATTGCGCACGGTCACCAGTGGATGGTCAATGCCCAAAGTAGTGTTGGCGACGGCCATAGCGACCTCCCAGGTCAGTTATTAGATTTGCTGGTAAAAGTCGCCAGGGATGCTGGCGCATTTCCCACGACCTTGGCTGGAGTACCTGCGACCACTAGACCAGCGTCTACGGATTTCAGGACGACGGAGTTTGCTGCGACGATGGTTCGTTCGCCGACCTCGATATTTCCAAGAACCGATGCGCCCGCGCAGATCAACGCACCCCGTCTGATCTTTGGGTGGCGGTCGCCTGCTTCGCTAAGCGTGCTGCCCAGAGTGACGCCATGCCACAGGCTGACCTCATCCTCGACGACTGCGGTCTCTCCGATGACCAAGCCAATCCCGTGATCGACGAACAGGGCTTTCCCCAGCTTGGCTGCCGGATGAATGTCGATGCTCCAGCAATTGGCAGCCCAGTTTTGAAGGATGACTGCGCTTTGAATGTCTCCTTCTCGCCACAGCGTGTTTGCTAGTCGATAGGCTTGCACTGCCTGTATTCCACGGAACGTCAGGAAGGCGGTGAGATGATCAGGGCATGCCGGATTTACGATCACTAAATGATTGATGTCAGCTGCCGCGTCCTCGGCAATTCGAGGGTTGGTTCGAATGATCTGATCAAACCAGGGCGCTAGATCGGTGCCGGCTTTGTCGCGCAATGCATTGGAAAGGTTTGCAGCAAGCGCAGACTCAAAGGTGGGCCACGAGAGAATCCGTGCTTCGACATACTCAGCAAGGTAAGGATTGCGGGCCTGTAGCTGTTCGGCCTGATTGCGTAAAACTTTCCAGATCGTGTGCATTGCCATCTCCTGACACCATGAGGTCGAGTATGGACATCCATGTGATCAAGCAGCAATAATCTAAAAATTGTAATTTTGTTGCGGCTAGCGCAACGCTGGGAACCTATGAGCCTCGTCCAAGATCGTCGCATCCTGTATTTCTTTGAAGCAGTAAGGCTTGGCAGCGTACGGGCCGCTGCGGACTCGCTCGACGTGGCGCCGTCTGCGGTGAGCCGCCATATCGCTCAGTTAGAGCAAGAACTGAGTGCTCCGCTTATGGAGCGTCACCGTCGTGGTGTTCGGCCAACAGAAGCCGGGGAACGCGTGCTGGAGTATTACCGTCAACGACTCGCTCAGCAGGAGGTGTTGCTCGACTCACTCCAAGCCTTGCGCGGTCTTCAGTCAGGCAGTGTCGTTCTATCAGTGGGGGAAGGTTTTATCGAAGGGCTAGCGGCGCCCCTGTCCCAATTTTCCACCCTCTATCCGAAGATCGATTTGCAGATCAACGTCTGTGGCAGCAACGAAGTAATCAGGCAGGTGGTCGAGGATGAGTCTCACATCGGGCTTGTATTCAATCCTGCCAGCGATCCGAAAATACGGGCTCATGTACGTCGCAAGCAGCCTGTCAGAGTAATCGTGAATCCCGAACACCCCTTGGCTGAAGCCAAGGGGCCAATACCTTTGACTGGCCTGGATAAGCACAGGCTTGCCCTGCCAGGAGTGTCGTACGGCATTCGGCAGATCCTAACGTTGGCTGAGCACCAACTGGGCATCTCGTTAAATCCGACACTGACCTGCAGCACAATTGCGATGCTCAAGCGCTACGCAATGCAGGGTGGCGTGACCTTGCTCCCCCAGTTTGTGGTCGAAGATGAGTTGGCACAATGTCAGCTTCTTGCGCTCCCACTCCATCATGAAATTTTCAGTAATCCTGAGGTGCAGCTCATCACGCGGCTCGGGCGGCAGCTCAGTGTCGGTGCTACTCGACTGCTCACGATGCTTCTATCGGACATGGTCGCCTTCAAGAATTAACTCTGAGCATCCACGGTCGGGCCGGGCGTCAAGCTTGGCCCGGTCATGGCATCCTTCGATCTTCCTGCGTTTGCCATGCTTTTTTGATAGGCACAACATCGAAAATCGATTGTTGCGGCAATCGATAAGCCGACAGTATGGTTGTGTCAGACCAACTATAAGCATCATCTGATCCAACCTTAGTTTCCTGCCTTCGACCAATTATTAAATTGCCGGAGTGTCCATGTTCTTAAAACAATTAAAGCTAAGCTTACTCGTCTCAGCTATCGGGTTTGCTGCTACTGCACATGCGGGAAAGTCTACAGACACGTTAGTGTTCGCTTCCGACAGTGAGCCTGATAATATTAGTCAGTATCACAACAATCTTAGAGAGGGTACTCTTATCGGTACTCTGGTCTGGGATGGTCTGGTATATAGAGATCCGGACACTGGCGAATATCTTCCTTCTCTGGCCTCGGGCTGGAAAATGGTCGATGACTCAACAATTGATTTTGATATTCGTGAAGGAGTTAAATTTCACGATGGATCGGCTCTAACTGCTGACGACGTTGTTTACACTCTCAATCTTGTTACGAAGCCCGAATCGAAGATCATCACGTTGCAGACCGTGAGCTGGATTCAAGGTGCGGAAAAGTTAGGTGATTACAAAGTCAGGCTGCACATGAAGGCGCCTTTCCCTCACGCTCTGGAATATCTGGCGACTGCCGTACCTATCTATCCTAAGGCCTACATCGAAAAGGTGGGCTTGGACGGTTTCGCCGCCAAGCCTATCGGCACAGGGCCGTATATCAGCGGCTTGCGACCGCCCTCAAGGACGGTTATGCGCAGCGGTTGAGTTCTTTCGGGGATGAAGAGCCAAAAGGCCAAGGATGTACAACGCACATCTGTGCAACTGACGAGCAAGGAACGACGGTCTCAATGACCACTACATTGCTGTCCTCAATGGGCAGTCGCTTGGTTTTGGAAAACTCCGGTGTACTGATGAACAACGGGGTTCTGTGGTTCGACCCCCGTTCTGGGCAGGCTAACTCCGTCCAGGGAGGAAAGAGACCTATCTCCAACATGTGTCCTGCGATCGTTGCGTCGTCGGCGGGCCGCCCAATCATCACCGCCGGCGCAGCTGGAGGTCGAAGGATTATGGCTTCTGTTGCTCAACTGCTGATGTTCCTTCATGACTTCGACACGGATGTTGAAGAGGCAGCGCACTGTCCGCGTATTGATGTATCCGATCCTCATCTGGTCAGTGCGGATAGGCGCTTAGGTGATGACGTCCTCAGGGCCTTGTCTGAGATAGGTACATGCGAGCTGGTAGATCACGATGTTCTGCCGATCAACTTCGCTAGGCCGAGCGTGATTGATGCTCGCTCCGTTGGACGGTTGCGCGGAGTCAGCGATGCGTACTCACCCTGGTCAGCAGCCGTGGGGCAGTAAACCGATGGGGCGTGCGAGGCTATCGTGCCTCGCGCAACCCGTTCACAGTTAAACACCTATCGCACACGGTCAAGCAGCTGCAACCCATGCGGGGAAATCAACGTGGTCACTCATCATGCTCATCAACACAACTACCCAATGATTTCTCCCATAGACGGAAGCCCTATCGGTGGCTTGCCTTTTGAGAAAAAGTCGCACATCCCCATGTCCCCCTGCCGTATCGGAAAAAATCTTGCAGTCCGCGAGGATTTCAGCGATTTGATCGTTGCATTGCTCGTTGTAACGGTCTAGCAGTTTTAGGCGGCTGAAGTGGGTAGAAATCAATTCCCATTTACTAAGCGCCATACTGGAGGGCTTGCTGAGTGAGAATTTTGCACCTACAGCGGTTAGTGCCGGATGCACTACGAGATCAACGCTCAAAAACTGGAGGTCAGGCAAGCTATCAGTATAAGCATGAAGAAATTGTCGCTTTCCCGTAGCGCATAACCAATCATCATCTTTGGTTGAGTTACACTTGGCGCAGCAGGGTACAAGATTAAGAGGATGTACGGAGAACTCTGGAAATTTTACAGCTGGCAGATAATGATCGAACGTTGTTGGTAGGGTAGTTCCGCACATAGGGCAGTATTTGAGGATGCGCTGAAGCTGAGCCGCCTTGATAGCCTTTTTTAGTTCTTTTAGTGGTGCGGTGGGGCCCTTATAGCAAGCCCGTAGATCATCTCGGATCAGTAGCACTTTGGGATTTGTTGTTAGACTTTCAAGCCTTCCTGATTTTACAGCCTGATCAAAGGATTTGTATCTAGATTCAATTAGGGCATGTTCTACTGTCAACGGAGCCCGGGTTGTAGTTTTCTTACTGTCCCTGATGGAAACATATCGTGCTATATAGGTGGGGGTTTCAGATATCGCAGTCAGACTAATCATTGTTGATTTGCCCTTTTGCTTTCTTTGCATACTGTGCCAAGAGGTAAGCTTGCGCACTGAGGCTAAGGCCTAGCTCGAAGCGAGAAAGCACTTCGTTGATAGTTTCTGATGTAGATAGTCTTTTGAGGGTTCCGCGATAGACGCTCTCAACATCGTTAGTTTCAAAAACTTGCTTTGTGAGTTCTGTAACGCTTTCTCCGAAACTCTCCATCTCCAAAGTATTCGCTGTGGTCAAGTTCTCTTCGCGCTGAAAGACTATAACCCGTTTCGCAGGCACCTCTTGAATTACAACTGGCGAGTGGGTTGCCACAATTGCATATGAATTGTGCATTTTCAAAATTTTCGATAACGTTAGAAAAAGGCTAGCGACTGCATTAGGATGGAGATGGGTTTCAGGCTCGTCGAAAAGGACTAGAGAATTGGGCTGAATCCACGCCAATAATGATGATACTAGATGAACTAAGATTGATTGGCCGGAGCTCAGTAGCGACAAAGCGTCGCTCTCAGGTAAGTGAGAATATACTTCATTCTTAAGAGTAGAAATTATGTCGTTACTCAGGTCGCCGAGAATGGCACTCATGTACTTGACCCAGGTTTCTTCGAGTCCGTGATCTCGTATGCGGCTGAGATTTTTCCGGTAAGTGGTGTTAAGTGCAGAAAGCGATAGGCTTCCCTTGTCGTTTCTTATGCCGCAGTAAATGTAACTGGCAGCGCTGTCCAACGAGGGGCGTTTGAATCGATCAAACGCACTGTATGAAATTGCGATTACACGGGTATACAAGGGGCGGCCATCAGGAAAGCGAGATTCTTTCTTTTTTATCCTAGCTTCCGATGTCCGAGATATTTGCGCCAGATCTTCAGCGAGGCTAGCAAGGAATCTTGTTTTTCCAACGGCATTTCGACCGATGATAGCGACGATGCGGCCAGGTATGACATCATTATCGTTAAAGTCAAAATGTGCCTCTACATCAGTCGCGGCGCCCTCAATGGCACCTACATAACTGAAAGATGATCCTTCCCTTACTTTCTCCCCTAGGATGATTGAAAGTCCGAATCTACGGGCACGTTGGGCACCGTTTTCTCTCATCAGTGCGTTGCGAAAAGCGGTGGTGTCCTCAAAAGGTTTGGCGCGCTCCGGGCGCACAGCAATATCATTAAGGCGACTGAGTACGCGTCGAGCTTCGAGTCCAAGGTGCTTGCGAAAGTTTAGGTAGTACTCTTCGTTTTGGCCTAATGAGATGTATTCTTGCTCTAGGTGGAAGAAGAGTGGTTCCAACTCTGTGCTTTGGATTGCCTGTGAATTGTTTTCTTCGTCATTGGGGATGTGCAGGATCTTTAGTGATCCAATGTAATGTTCGTTCCCATTCGAGTTAAAGTACCGAAGGTGAAACTTTATTTTGTGTCCGTAGTCATCCCAAGAGTCTTTGGATAACACAAAAACTGGAAAATCCTTAGGGGTGGAAGTATTGGTTTTTTGAACTATGAACCTTATTGTTTCAGCCATTTAGAAATCGTCCTTAAATTATCTATGGTGTGCTAGCGTAAGCTCTTCATGGTTTACATCTTTTGGATTGTGCCAGCATCTATCGTAATTCCCGGCTGAATGATGTGCGTGGAGAGTTCGTGTTTGGCACTTTTGCTATCGGTGAGCCAAGGCGAGATACGCTCTGTAGCCTCATAATGCCATGACAGGTGAATTCTTGTAACCAACGACATGTCTGGCGCCCAAGGCTGAGCTAAGCGTTGAGCTCAGATGTCAGAAAATCTCGAAAAGCAGCGACTGCCAATGGGAGGTGCCTTCCGGCCATGCTTTGAACTTCAATCCTGCGCGACTGCATCACCTCGTCGCTGATAGGTATGGCGACAAGCTCGTGTCGGGCGATTCGGCCTCTCAAGCTGAATTCCCCAGAAAGGGTAATCGCGCCCTCCAGCGTCGCGAACCAGAACAGTGCTGCAACGTTATTACTGACCAAGACGCTTCGGAACACCAACTGCTGGACGCCACTGCTTATGTCGAAGAGTTGCCTCATCGTTGTGTCGGTCGAAGGCAAAGCCAGCGGGTATCAGCGGGTTAACGAGCGTTGCCAGCGTTTTTGTTAACAAAGCTCACAGGGGACAACGCTGATGAAATCATCTCACTCCTGGGCACGACGGACGTTGTTTAGAAATCCGTCTGATGCTGCCATTACGATCATCACGATACTGGTGTGTGGCTGGGTTGGACTATCGTTGGCCATCTGGGCTGTCGGTGCCGCGCAATGGGACATCATCTCTGACAACCTGAAAGTATTCATGGTGGGCATTTACCCAGCCGAAGATCTTTGGCGTGTATGGATGTTCCTTAGCGCCATGGCAATCCTGGCGTCATTCGCGGGAGGTCGGCTTTTCGGGTTCAGGCTTAGCAGCGGCGCGATCCTTGCGACGGTGCTCCTTGCCTTTTCTGCTGTTGCGATTGGCATCGGTGTTAGTGGTGGTCAATGGCTGTTGATCGCTTCGGTGTTCGCCACCACTTTTTACTATCTGGGGGCTTCAGATGTCCGGTGGTTAAAGGCAGGAGCGAACCTGGTCGTCACCTTTGTTGCCATAGCAGGCACCTACCTGCTGATGTCCCACCAGGTTAAAGGTATTGGTGGCCTGCTGCTCAGCACCTTGATTACCTTGGTAACCTCACTCATGGTCATCCCCTTGGGGATCCTGTTGGCATTGGGCCGGCAGAGCAAGATCTTGAGCCTGCGCGTGTGCTGCACTGCCTTCATCGAGACCATCCGATCTATGCCCCTGATTCTGGTGGTTTACGGCGTCTGGATATCAGTGCCCCTGGTGTTCCAAGGATCAGACATTCCAGACGTCTACAGGGGCATGCTGGGGTTTGTGATTTTCTACTCGGCCTACTCGGCAGAATTCATCCGCAGCGGGCTCCTGAGCATCCCACGAGGTCAGACGGAGGCTGCTGCGTCCCTTGGGCTTATTAAGTTGCATACCCAAACCGAGATCATACTGCCTCAAGCACTGCGGGTTTCGATTCCATCGCTCGTGGGCAACATTCTGGATGTGTTCAATTTTGCCCCGCTGATTTTCATCATCGGGTTGACCGAATTCATGCGGGCCGGACAGATAGTGCTCAGCAATCCTCAATACAGTGCCCATGCCTATGAGGTCTTTGTATTTTTGTTCGTGGTCTATTTCGTAATTGGCTCATGCCTGACCTTCTTTTCCCGACGCCTTGAGGCTATTTATGCAAAGGGGAGCAGATAAGATGACAAGCTTCAACGCGGTTCCTGATCAACCCGCCGTGCCCCTGGTCGAAATATCGAGTCTCAGAAAGTTCTACGGTGACTTCGAGGTTCTCAAAGGGGTCAGCCTTTCTGTCGCAAAGGGCGAAGTTGTTGTTGTGATCGGCTCCAGTGGCTCGGGTAAGTCCACGCTGATTCGGTGCATCAACGGCCTTGAGAGCTACCAAACCGGCAAGATGGTGGTCGATGGGTTTGATATGCCAACCGCCGATGACCGGGAGCTCGGGCGAGGTGAACGAGAGCTCACCAAGATCCGTGCCGGTGTAGGCATGGTTTTTCAGCAGTTCAACCTGTTCCCTCATAAGACCGTTTTGGAAAACATCACCTTGGCTCCGATCAAGGTGAGGGGTACCGCGAGGGTCAAGGCAGAGGCCTCCGCCCATGAATTACTCAAGCAGGTAGGGTTGAGCAGTCAGTTCGCCAAATACCCTCAACAGCTTTCCGGTGGGCAGCAGCAACGCGTTGCCATTGCCAGGTCGTTGGCTATGGAGCCACACCTGATGCTATTTGACGAGCCTACCTCAGCCCTAGACCCGGAGATGATCGGGGAAGTGCTTGATGTGATGCGCAAACTCGCTGAGAGAGGAATGACGATGGTCATCGTTACCCATGAAATGGGGTTCGCGCGGGATGTAGCAGACAGAATCGTGTACATGGATCATGGCCAGATCGTGGAAATTGGTACCCCTCAGGAAGTTTTCCTGAATCCAAAGAATGATCGAACTAAAGAGTTTATGTCCCACGTGTCCAAGTCCTGAGTTTTTAGCTCTGGGCACATTTTTCTAGGTCTTGCCGGCGCATACATCAAGGGCCGGCTAGCTACACGCCTTTGGTTTTATATGTGCGTGAGCCCCAATGCGCGCCGGAACGTATCGCAAACTGGCGATCGTATGTTGTCTTATATGGATCTTTCTCATGAATCTCGATCATGGTAGTTGCTCGCGTGATACTAATTTGAAAGCCGCATTCAAAATATTGGTTCTTGCGACGGGCGGAACGATAGCCCAGTCAAGTGACAGCACCCGTATGCTGTCCATTGAAGATATCTTGGGATCCGTACCGGGAATCGACAGCCAATCTCTGGTCGTATCGGAGCAGCTTTTTGAGGTCGTCAGCCCTGATATCAATCCAGGTCATTGGATGATTCTAGGAGAGCGGGTAAATAAGGCACTGGCCGCTGACGGCTTTGACAGTGTGGTTGTGACCCACGGAACCGATACGCTAGAAGAGACCGCGTTCTACCTCAACCTGGTGGTCGACAGCACTAAGCCCGTCATCGTGGTTGGCTCAATGCGTAAGTCTGACAGCCTAAATGCTGATGGGCCCATCAACCTCTACAACGCGCTCGCTGTAGCCGCGTCTCCTGAGAGTGTGGGTTTAGGCGTGTTGGTGACCACCAATGGCCAGATCGAGAGTGCAAGGGACGTTGCCAAGCATCACACGACCGCAATCGAGGCTTTCCGAAGCCCTCTAGCGCCCTCATGCCTGCTGTGCGAGATCTGCTAAGTGCCGGGATCGTCGTCGTTCGTTCCTCCAGGACGGGGAGCGGTATCGTGACCCGCAATAGTGAGTCAGATGATGATGCTGAGGGGCTTGTCGTCGCAGACAGCCTGAATCCTCAGAAGGCTCGCGTGCTCTTGATGCTTGCGCTCACCAGAACCAATGATGTGGCGCTCATCCAGCAGTACTTCAGCACGCATTGAGCTCCTGCATCTTTGAATTGCGGATTTGTAGCCGATCAATGTCGCTTATTGCGGGCAGCGTCGGACAAATCCGCGTGGCAGCTCGCCAGTTATCCTGCGTTACCGTCGCACCTCTGAGGCACGGCGTATGGTTTCGATTAGCTTCATTCCCATTCGTAACTCAACAGGCGGTATACGACGTGGTGAGGGTGGCTTCATTAAGTTGATGGGTGATGCACTAGTCCGAGTTGGATCTCATTGCGCCCTTGGCATCCTTCACAAATCCAAGCCCCACCATTAACGATTTCTCGACGTAAAAGAATAGTGAGGTGGCCGCAGCTAGCATTTGCACAAAGTATCTCGTGTTGATGAGGATCCATACGGATTTGATCATCCTCGGTGCGCGTGAGGGTATAGCTAGCCAGACAGTTAAAACAATCGATCTGCAGACTATCTCTATCACGAGGTATCCTCCTACGAATGCGCACTTTACACTCGCAGCAGTCGAAGCTGGAAAATGCTCCAAATGTGCTGTTGAATACTGGGGACGCGAGCACTCTTTCAAGAGTGCTCGCAATTTCCTCACATCTCTTTCGCATTTTGCTGTAGTTGGGGCCGGGGCCGGAAAGAGTCTGCTTCAATGAAGGTGCGTGCAGGTAACTCCCTAGCGCGTCATAGTGCTTTTTAATGATCTGAAGGTTAAATACGATCTCCGTACCCAAGGGATTCATGGTTTCAGGGTTTTGCCCAAGCGACGGTTCAATTCCAAAGCTGAGCGTGCTATCTGAGTCTGCGGTAGGGTCAATTTCCAGAAGAACCGACATGACTTTCTTTGGCTGCCAGGTTTCATACTCGTGAGGCGGAAATTCACTTTTGTAGGCTAAAGCCCTATCGTAAGTGACGGATTCGATTGCCATACGAAGCTCAAGGGCCGCATATTTCAGGCGCTGATCTTCATCGCTAGCGAGTTCGGATTGTGCTGACTTTAGCGCACTCCTTGCCCGAGATCTGTGGATACTCATGGAGATTCTCCCTGCAAGCTGACGGCTCCCAACACCGCTACCTCATGTTATCACCACCATCTGCTGGTCGCTCCAATCCGGTTGCCGCCCCTGGTAGTCGTCAGCTTTTGGCTATGGGTTCACCGGCGAGCGCAGTTCTGCCTTCTTCCATCAGTGGAGCAGTCCTACTTTAAAAAGGTACGTTGCCGGGTTTCAGCCCCCCAAAATGGTTATGGGCGGCGCATTTGCCAAAATCGCTTACTTTCCAATGCGTCGCTGGGTTTGAAGACCTCTGACTGGCCCAGCAATTACGGGGGGTTAAGCCATCTTTCACTGCTCTAGATCACACCAAAATCGTCCTTGAAATGCGTAGTCATTTTGGCAATTCGGTAACCGTTCGTCGGGAACATGTCATTTATTTTCACCCCCCCCCCACTTGAAAATTTTTAAACGAGACGGAGTTCTTATATTTGAGAGCAAGAGAAAAAGCAGCAGTGTTCCAGACACCGCAGTCCTCGCAGGTTGCAAACGGTTTCTGCTTCTGAATCTTTCGGCTTCTGCTGACGAGGCTCTCAGGGACATGGACGTATCTGAGGCTGGAGTGGTGAGGTTGGGAGCGTAGGGGGATCGTTTTACTTCGCAGCCTTCAGGCTGCTGCTTACGCTTTGATTACAAACAACAGTCCGATTTTTTTGAAAAATCAATATGTAGTGTTGTTCTTGGTGTTTTCGTATTTCTTTCACTATATGTAGTGTTTTCGGGGGTGGTGGTGTTGGGGTCTGAAGCATAGGCGAGTATCTGGGCAGTCGCCGTCAGGGCTTACGGTGATGCCTTCGATCTCATCCTGGTCGATGTCGTCGGGCAATATAAAAGACTGCCGGGTTTCAGAGAGCTGACGCGTCTCCATTCGAGTGGACGAGCGATATTGGCCTCCAAGGATTGGCGAATGCGCTCGTTTACCATGGTCTGTTTGACAGTCAGCAACGCTTTTATGACTACCTCCAGATCCGATGTGATCTGAGATGGCATATCGCTCGCCAGTTACAACGTCGACTGGTCGAGGATCGTTATGTGCCTGCGCAAATGCAATCCGGAGCGATCGAGATGGTGTTTACATTCACTCTTAAGTACCAATACCAATTACAAGCCATCGAAACCGATGCGCTCATCGAGCGACTCGCAGCAGTGGGGTGTGACGATGCGCTCGTGGGCGTGGGCCAGCCTGGGCACCTTGGCCTTGAATTCACGCGCAAGGCTAGTAGCGCCGAGGAAGCAGTGGAAAGCGCCCTAGCAGACATCCGTCGTGTAGTGCCCGGCGCCAAGCTGATTTCGCTTTCTCTGTAGACAGAGTGCCGACAAAGGAAACCGACTCAATCACGCTCACAGCAGGGCATAGGGTGGTGCGAAGGCTGCTCCACGATACGCGGAGTGTAAGCGCTCTGCCAAGTCACCTTGACGTGCTCATGGATGCTATTATCAGCAATTTTTGGGCATCAGCGTGGATGCCGAAAATGTCATTCTATGAGCCTACTCTTTGCTAATAACCGGCTGACTTAATATGCTGAGCACCTTGAGTATTAGCTGATCAGAAATTTGGAGAGCAAATGCGACTTTGTATTTTCTCGGGCTCAAGCCCTGGGCGATCGCCGTTGTACTCGGAGGCGGCTACCCGCTTGGGACAAATGCTCGCGAAATCTGGTATTGGCCTGGTTTATGGCGGCGCCTCCGTAGGTTTGATGGGAGCGGTCGCTGACGCGTCGCTAGCAAATGGTGGAGAAGTGATTGGCGTTTTGCCTGGTTTTTTAGCCGAGAAGGAGCTGGCGCACACTGGCTTGAGTGATCTCAGAATTGTCAACTCAATGCATGATCGCAAAGCCCTTATGGCTGAGTTATCTGATGGCTTCATCGCTTTACCAGGGGGCATAGGCACATTAGAAGAGCTTTTTGAAGTCTGGACGTGGGCACAGCTAGGCCAGCATGCAAAGCCTTGTGCCTTGCTTAGTATTAATGGCTTCTACGATGGTCTCATCTCGTTCCTTGACCACATCGTAAACGAAGCTTTCCTTAAAACTGAACACCGGGAAATGCTCATTGTCGAGCGAGATATAGATAAATTGCTAAGCGCAGTGCTCAGTTACCATCCGCCTAAAGTGGCTAAATGGATAAAACGGGAGAACACATAGTGTCTGAAATGCCTCGGCTGGGATGCGGTGCCGCAATCGTGCGCGATGGCCGTATTCTTCTAATCCAGCGTGCGAAAGAACCTGAAGCAGGATATTGGGGCCTGCCTGGTGGGAAAGTGGATTTCCTTGAGGAGGTTGAACAAGCTGTCATTAGAGAAATCTCTGAAGAGTTGGGGATCCAGCTTCATGGGCTGACCCTCCTTTGTGTAGTTGATCAAATTGATTCAGATGAAAAAGTCCATTGGGTAGCGCCTGTTTATAAGGTGTCGAGGTACGACGGAGATCCCTATTTGGTCGAGCCAGACAAACATTTAGCTATGGGCTGGTTCTGTCAGGATACGTTGCCAGCGCTCTTGACGGTCGCCACTCAAGCAGCAATACCGCTATTACGCAATGAGCTGACCTAATTCCGCAAGCGTCCGCCGAACAGGGGCTGGATAGCTAAACTGACGTCCATTTGTGCGGTAGCAGCTCCCCGATGTCACTAGCCCGCGCGTCGGCAGACGAGTCAGCACATTCTTCAGATACGCATACGGATCATGCCCATTAATACGTGCCGACTGGATCAGGCTCATGATCGCCGCCGCCCGTTTGCCGCTGCGCAGCGATCCACCAAACAACCAGTTCGACCGCCCAAGCGCCTGCGGAGTTAGCCGTGAACCTCGCGGAGTCAATGTCGCTCTTCCTGCTAGCTAACCGATAGCCCTAAATTTTAGGAAACGTGTAAACCTATTTTTCGACCGGTAAACCATCGAGGTTTACAAGTCAAAAACCTGGTTACAGGCTCAGTGGCTCTGAACCTAGACTCTCGGCGAAACACATCTACGCATCGTGGTTCGACCGGGCTCTGCTCAGGCTGGCCTCACCGCAAAGTAATGAGCTGTCCAGATTCGTGGAGCCACGTCTGCTGCTAATCAGCCGTCCTTTTTGTTGCTCGCTGGAAGTGACCTTTGGGCGAGACGTTTCTGCTTCAGCTGTTCCTTCATCCACGCCAGCGCTTCATCGAATTCCTGCATCATCTCGTCAAATTCGCCTGGCGTTAAAGGCCTAGGAGTGCTGTCCTGATTCAAATACCCTCCTGGGCTTTCATGCAGATTGTGATGGGCGATACCATCAACGGATGGTGGAGGAGAGGGACTGTCAGGGTCGGCAGCGTGCCGACCGATCCTGGCTGGGGAATTGAGTTACAGAGAAGATGAGCTGAAGCTCTATTGTACGGATAGATCAGGTACCACCGCCAAAAGCTTCCTCTCGGTCACGGGCATTGAGGCGATCAACAAATTCCTGCTCGGGCGGGCTGGATTGCCGGTGCTTGAGCTGATGAACCGCTTTAATGATCGCTTCGTAGAGCTCGCTTTCCGTGGAAAACGTCTCTCTGAACAAGCCATCCACGTGATCTGTAGACCTCCTGCTGAAACGCCTCCTGCTTAACCGGTGCGAACGTGCGGTCACAACCGTCTGGCGGGATGCCGAGGTGAGAGATAGCAACTGGCAGTGGAGCAGAATAGCGAGACGGCAAGGTCGGTCGCTGGCTTTCCCATAGCCAGCGGGTAACAGAAATGTTCACTGGTGATTATTTGTTGTTCGGCTGGCTGAAGCTCATAGGTGCTCTATCCTGAGATAGCCGATCCAGGCAGCAACGGTGGGAGAGAGCCATGGACACTAAGAGGGGTATGGCAGTATTAGCGCTTATTTCTGTTGGTCAATTCGCATATGCAGACTCTGTGGCCTGCAGCGCTGCGGGGCCTCAAGATTCAGATTTTCCGAAGCTCCAGAACTATCGAAACGCGCTGAAAGGTAGTGAGGCAGAGCCACTTGTTAGGGAGGCCGCTATTCAGGACTTCTTGGATGCGGGTCGGTTTTGCCGAAAGACATATAACTTTTATGAGAATCGCGCTAAGTGTTCTGAGTCATGGAAGCTCGGTATCGGCGTAGCCGGCGGAGTATTTGGCTTTGTTGGCGCTATGCTGGCCACTGCCGCTACAGGAGGGGCGGCCCCAGGGATAGCCGCAGGGCTCGCCGGCGTTGCCAGTGTGACTCTAGGAACGGCAGAGAAAGGCCCGTTGGGGAGTGGTGCCTATGAGGCACGTAGACTTGCTACTCAGAAGACAGTTGAAGCAGGAGATAAGTCTTTCCAATCTGCTAAAACAGCGGCTGACATCTACCAGATCGCAGCTGGAATGGCCGTTTCTTGTCCAGTTCCATCTCAATAATGAACGGCGCCCTACGGACTTAGCCAACGCCTTTCCTAATTGACTGGCTGGATCTTTTCAGCCGTCGATGCCACGCTGCGAACCAGCAGTCCGCAGCAGCCTTTTGATGCATGCATGACGTTGATAGCAGGGACTGCGCTGCTGCTGATTGTTAGGCGATGGGTTCAGAGCCAGCGCTAGCGTTCTGCAGTCAACGTGTGGTGCTCGGCTCCTTTGTCGTAGGCATCGGCTTCATCAAATCCGCTATCGCCTTGCCCCCCGACCGCGCATTAAATACAACCCTATTGAACGCCTCGGCCATCTTTGAGTTGATCTCCTTGAGCTCCACGATTTCCTGTTCCAGCCGCTGGATACGTTCAGCAGCCTCCTTGATGGTTTTGGGTCGTGGCAGATTGGTGACCTGTGCCAACTCACGGCGGACAACGTCTTTCTTTGCTTGATACGCCAGCTTTATGGTGGGCTTATTATGGAGAGCCTGACGTGTTGGAGGGGTCTGCCAACCAAGGATTTCCTGGGCACCCAGGCATATGGTGGCCCAGTCGAGCTTGTGCTGCTGGCTATCCCAGTCATGGATCATCCGGCAGATTTCGCGGGTCTGTTGATCTGTAATAACTTTTGGCATAGGCGTACTCCTGTCAGACCCCGCTAACGAGCATGTCTAGGCAGTCAATGAGATCCTGCCCGTATTCGATAGCCAGTTGTTGCTTATCGAGCAGTTCTACCCCTGCCTCTTGAGCCTTTTCAGCTATGAGCACTGACTCATGGCTGAAGTCGGTGCCCTTCACCTGAATGGGCGAGCCGTCCAGAATATCTGGGTTTTCCATAATATTGACTAATCCAATCAAACGGGTAATTTGCGGCTCGGCCTTGGCGAGCCAGAGCCCACCAGAGCGCTCTCCACTGAGCACCGCTTGATTGGCTGCGTCTCGCGTGCGAAGCATATGATCCAGGTCACCCTTGACGGCCTCCAAGGCGATCTTATCGCCCTTGCATGCGAGTAGTTCGCTGCAATTGGTGCAGTCCGCGAACTTGATACAGGGCCCCGCTCGCCAACTGCGTCGACAGATCCCGTATCTACTTCGATGGTAGGGCCCCATGCCATAGCTCTCGGCTTCCTCCTCGGTTACTGGTGCCAGGTGCTGATGCTCCTGCTTGTTACCGTGGAGGATGGCGGCGCGATCGCGAATTTGTTCAGGGGTTTCGTGCAAGTAGGTGCGACTTTGTTGAACAGAAGCGCGAGTACTCCATTCGGTGATGGCTTCAATTGACATGCCTGCCTGCTTGGCCAGACGGTTCACGAAGTGCCGAAGGCTATGGGAGTTTAGCTTGAGCGGGTCGAGCCCTTGCTTAGTGAAAAAGCATAGTGGGCGCTGATTTTTTCGGTCGACCTTAACAGCTCCGTCGAGTCGCTTGCGATAGTGATCCGGTTTGAAAGGAGCGAGCAACACAGGACTCGTACTTGCTCGCGCCCCAAGCTGCAGACGTCGGAAGCACATGAGCGACTCGCTCATTTTCAATGGCTTCAGCCCGTCGATCGGCTTTTCCTGATACGGAAAATGTGGGTTTTGCTTTTGGTGTTCGGCTAGGACAATTTGCCATAGCGAGTCGAGGGTGAACCCTGTCAGCCTATAGGTGCCTGTGTATTTCTTGAGGAAACCTTCACAGGCATTTGCGTGCATAAAACCGAGTGCCTGAGCGACCTGATCAGGGGTCAGCAGCTGGTCATCAGGCACTGCTGGGCAGTTGGCGTGGCGGTAAAACCTCTGGGGATTGGATTCCATGTAGAGAGCCAGGCGCCGACCCTCCTCGGTAATCGTAACCAGCCGATCCACAGCCTCCTGGGCAACCTCACCCATCGTGGCTGGAACAGGCTTGCGCGTGTAGCTCTTCGTCTTCGGCACGTAGTAGGCGAGGTAACGCTGATCGATGCCGTTTTTGTCTTTGTCTGTTCTCAGACAATTCGTGCGCCAGCGAAGTGTCTCTCCGATGCGCATGGGTGCAGAAAGCAACAGGGCCGTAATGGATGTGACCATGATGTCGCTGTCGTCCAACTGCGACAACGGTTTGCTGAAAACATCCGCGATACTGAAAAACGCATCCTGGTTGGCGACTTTTCCGAGTTTGACGGCTGCTGGGGCTTTGCCACCTTTCAGATTGTTATAGGATTTGGAGCCAACATACGGATTTAGCCAGCGAACCACCTCAGCTGGCACGATTAGCTTCTCGGACAGCAGAGTCAGAATCTGCAGCAGAGCAAGGACGATGTTTTGCCTGGCGCTGCGGTCGTCAAGCAGCTCAGTGGCCCGCTTAAAATGGCGCTCTTGGAGTTTGGTGATGTCCGGCGTGGACTTATCCTCGACAAGCGCTTGCGCAAGGGCCCTGAAAGCCTGTACCTCACGGGCAGCGTTGCGATGTGGCTTCAGGGTGTGCCGATAACGCAGGTACGCTTTAAGTACATCCTGCATAGCTGGGTGAAGCAGTTGGTCTGGATTCGGCTTGGCGGACGGATGCAGTTTTGTACTGGCCAGGTTCGTAAAACGTATGCATGAATCGCTATAGCTGTCCGGCCAGGCGATAGCGTCCCAGCTGAACTCCGGGGTGTCCGCCCACAAGGTAAGCTCATCACGGCAGTAGGCAACGAATTGTTTGAGGTTCGTGGCAGCGCTAAGCTCAGGATTGGGGTTGAAGCTGACTAACTTAAGATGGGCGACCATTACTTCTCTTCACGCTTTGCTTTACACAGGGCAATACATCGCTCGACGGCTCGGATGTCATCCGAAAGGTCAATCGGGATGAGAAGATCCCGCATGCTCCCAGATTTCATAACCACAGCTTGTTCCTGAGCCTGACGGTATGTGAGGGCATCAAGGACTTCTTTGTGCGGGGCGTCTGCCAACGGCTCGAAGTGCTTGCACCGGTAGCAGGGGATCGGAATTGAGGTGGTTGCGCAGAAGCTAAATTTCCCACAGCGACCAACATAATGGAGTTGCCCGTCCTTGGCCATGTCTAGGCGCTTGAGAGGGTTCTGGGGATGCGTCGCATCAGCGTCCGTTGCGATGATGGTTCCCGTGAACGCCTGTGCGATGGGCGTAAGCAACGAGCCCAGTTGTGCATCAATTTTCCGGGCTTCTTCAGCTGGATCGTTATAGTAAGAATTCAGCGCTTCATCGCTAGTGTGGCCCAGCCAGTGTGACAGGATCGCGCGCGGCGCCCCTTGGCGTGCAAGCTGGCGAGCGCGCGTATGGCGCAGGCGAATGGCGTGTACGTAGATAGGGCGGCCCGTCCTGGGACTCAGCGGTAGAACTGGAGTCCTGCTCGGTTGGTTCCCGGTCTGGCTGGATATTGCCAAGTCTTGTGCGAAGCTGATCGTTTGGCCGATGCGGTTGATTCCGAGATGGAACAGCTCGTCTTCTAGATTATCAATCGGATTCAACCCGAGAGTCTCTTCTAGGGCTACGCATGCCTTCCGGATTCTATTTTTTGTCGTAAATACTGGCAGCAGCCTAACTTGATCTTCACTCAGTTTTCGCTCAAAAACACTTTCAAAACAGTCTTGAATTCTCCTTTTTTGAATTTGGAGCATAGACCAAAGATGGTCGGCAATGGGGTGTGCCTCAAACTTACCGCCTCGGAACTCGATCTCGATCGACTTTTCTTTCGCCGACGGGAAATGGATTTCATTTTCGGAGAGCTCGGGAATACCTTTTTCGACCCCTGATTTTAGATCGGAAAACTTTAAGCCTCGAAGTTGTACTGGGCGCCTAGCGTAGTTCAAGGAAAGGAGACGTATCAATGTTGTTTGTTGATCGTCTGTAGCATCGTAATGCGACCAGGTGGTGTTAAGAACATCGTCGCGTTCTTCGTCAGTCAACCAGGATTTTTCAGGGTCGTCAGAATTGACATTGCTGGAAGCCTGGGAAGCAGCTGCGGCTTGGGCGAGCAAGTTAAGAGCGTCGGATGGTACCACTTTTTGTGCAGCAACATGCCTGTCTCGCCAGTATTCCAAGAACAAATATATTGGCAATTTTGCGGCGCGGAACCCTCTGTTTTCGAGAGATTTTGCCACCCAATTGACATCGATGACGCTGGTCGGGTTGACTTTGGCAGCCGTCCGTAGCGTGCTCACAATACCCATAAGTTTTACTAGCGAAACTTGCCCGTCTGCCCTGTAGTTGAGCGCCGCCTGCTTGAATGATTCTCGAACCTCCAATGAGAAGCCGTCAAACAAATATGAACACTCAGTAGAGCAGTACCCCAGGCTGACGAGTTTGTTTTGATCCCAAAAAAGCCTAGGACTGTGGCCGGGATGTGTGCTTGCCGTCAGGTCAATGACCAGTTCTGCGTTCAACGCATCGTCTGGCTCATAGTCTGACTCATTGTTTGGTTCATTGTCTGGTTCATTGGTCAGAGAACCGTAGATAATCACGCCGTTTAGCGCTTCATTCGCAGCCGCGGCTGCGAGGACTTCTTCGTTTTCCGAATTAGTCATAGTCGAATTGGAGTTTAGGCTATTCATTTTCTCGGTCGTGCAGTGTCTTCAGCAATTTCTCTGCCGAACAGCATTGCTTTCTCGCGTCTGTGACGCTGGTTATAGATTTTGGCCATTTCCGAGCCGGAAACCCAGCCCATTTGTTGTTCACGACTTTCCGCTTCATCTTTTTCAGACATTTTGTGTTCGTCGGCTTTTTTTGAAAAACGGTAGTTCCAGTCGTGACGGAATGCGTGAGGATGGCAGGTTGCTAGTATTGGATATTTTTCTTTGAAATACTTGAAGGCCGAATTGAAGCCATTGATAGACAATGCCCTGCCTTGGGTCTTTCCTGAACGGTGTACGCAAAAAATGAAAGATTCTTCGGTCAAACCGACATTGTTCAGTTCTGCCCTGTATACCGTTATATACTCAAGAATCTGGGCCTCTAAATCTTCCGAAATAGAAACGTCTCGGCCTAGTGTTTTGGCTACAGGCTGGTTTGCTCGCCGATCGAGCTCGTCATCATGATTACGCTCGACTGAAAGATAGGCGCCGTCTCCACCACTGGCCTCAACAAAGCTTTTTAACTTCAATGAAAGGAGTTCACCCCGCCTCATACCTGTCTCATAAAGGGCTCTGAGCATCACTGTATTGCGAAGGCGTACACCTTTTACGGCATGATCAACGCTACCACCAGAGTTGGGGGGTAAATCCTTGAATGGAGTTCTGAACAGCGTCAAAAGCTGAGCACGGGCAAGCTCGGGGAGCTTTTCATCAAGGACTCTTTGGTTTTTTCTAGCCTTGGAGTCCACGTGTTTTCGTGTCTTGGCGGCAAGCCTTGAGGCTTGTTGCTCAACTAATTTACGAACATTCGAGTTATCTCGGTTTGGGAGTATCTCATCGGTGAGCCAGGCAATGTATTTACAAATGCTCGACCAGTAATCATTAAATTTGCGAGAACTGACAACGTCGCCTTTCTTCGCGTTTCTGCGACTGCGCACATGGGCTGCAAGATCATCAATTTCATAGATGGCCAACAACTCGCCACTGCTCAGCTTCTTTGTAAGGTCGAGCTTGCGATCGCGCTCCCATTCAAATACGCGCTGGATCCCGCTGAGGATGGAAAGCTGGGTCTGGTGGGTGGCGTAGCCTCTCACCGAGGACGAGATGTAAGCGCATGGATAGAGCAACGGCACCCCAGGCTCCTCTGGACTGAAGAGTAGGGAGAAGCGCTCACCGTTCTGGGCGATGTAGGATTTGATTGAGAAGTTCATGTTTACATTATGGGCGGTGTATCAAGGTGAATGGTAGACCGTTTACAAAATATTTTTGATTGTTTGTGCAAGGATGGCTCCGTGGTACAATGAAATCAGGAAGTTTTGCTGGAGATGATGGTATGGTTAACAAAATAGGTACCGTAAGGGCCGTGGTATTCGACACCGAAACCACCGGTATGCCGGTCACCGATGGCCATCGCGTCATCGAGATCGGCTGCGTCGAATTGATGGGACGCCGGTTGACCGGGCGCAACTTTCACGTCTACGTGCAACCGGACCGGCCCAGTGACGAGGGCGCCATTGGTGTGCACGGCATCACTGACGAGTTTCTGGTCGGCAAGCCCCGGTTCGCCGAAGTCGCCGACGAATTCTACGAGTTCATCCAGGGCGCGCAAATCATCGCGCACAACGCGACCTTCGACGTCGGCTTCCTGAACAACGAATTCAAGATCGCCGGCATGCCCGAGCGGGCCAACATTGCCGAGTACTGCACGGTGATCGACAGCCTGGCCATGGCGCGTGAGCGTCATCCAGGGCAGCGCAACAGCCTCGACGCG
>Ga0308166_1000621_pt1 | contig 45758 bp, 64 predicted proteins | sample PhyCR2_2_FD_202137 | JGI IMG/M metagenome (GOLD analysis project Ga0308166, IMG submission 202137) | Phyllosphere microbial communities from UC Gill Tract Community Farm, Albany, California, United States - DLSLCC.R2 | ecosystem: Host-associated > Plants > Phyllosphere > Unclassified | place...
GGCGGGCCGTTTTGTCGAACCCCGGTCGGGGCTTCTCATCCCCCTCGGCGGAGAATATGTAAAAAAAAGCCTGAACGTGAGTTCAGGCTCTTCTTTGAAGATGGCGGTGAGAGGGGGATTCGAACCCGCGAACAAACCGGCGTAATATATTGTAATAAAAAGCATTTTTCATTTCCCATTTTCCCACGTGCATTTTACGTGCACTTTCTTTTCCATAACCGTTTATTCGCTGCCTGACTTCAGTCCGGGCCGCGAAAGGTTCCCGTCATAGTCTGCCAGGTACGAGCCATAGTTCCTGAAAAGCATATCCGGTCCCTTATGGCCCATCTGCTTACACAACCAGAACAGGTTAACGCCCGCGCTGATATGCATCGTCGCGAACGTGTGCCGGGTCTGGTAGGGATTGCGGTACCGGATTTTTGATGCCCTCATGATGTGGCGCCACGCTTTCTGGCGAATGTCGCCCGAACCGGACCAGGGCTGTCCGTTGCTCGGGTCCTCAAACACAAATTCACTCTTCATCAGCGTGAACTGTTTTTGTTCGTTCAGTGCCTGGATTGCTTCGTCATTGAGTTCAATTTTGCGGGTACCGGATTTGGTTTTTGTCCCTTTGAAAATGCCTTCAACAATGGCGTTTTGAACAAAGGCGGTTCGTCTCTGAAAGTCGATGTCTGCCCATTTCAGCGCGCACAGTTCGGATGGCCGGACACCAGTATTGAATGCAAACTGAAACGTTGTTTTCCACTGCAGGTATTTGCAGTTCAGGTAGATGATCCGTATCTCGTCTGGCGTGAAAGGGTCTACCTCATACTCTTCAGTATTGCCGGACTCGACCGAGAAATAGCGCGATGCGCTGATATGGGCAACCGGATTGTCAGGTATCAGGCCATCTGTAACGGCTTCATCGATGGCGCTGCGCAAAAATGACAGCCGGTTACGGATGGTCTTCAGTTTGGTTTTTCTGCTGGCCACCCAGTGTTTCAGTGCTGATGGCGTCAGGTCGGTTACACAGATTTTGTGTAGCTCACTGAGCGCGCGGAGGCATTTGCGATAACCGTTCATGGTAGAGGGTGAGAGGTTCCGGTTTTCGCAGATCACCAGATACTCTTCCAGATAATCCTTCACCGTTTTTTTCTTTTTTTCATGGCCGAAAAGAGCCGCTTTTTTGGACCGGGGGAAATAACTCAGGTAGTGAAATTCCCCCGTAGCGATCCGGTTTTGTATTTCCCCCAGGTACCTCTCTGCGTATTTAATATTGCGCGGGTTAACCTCCATTCCTGACAGGGGCTCACGGCAAAGAACCCCTTTATAAGTGAATGTCAGCTGAAGTGTGTCCCCTGTTTTATGCTGCCGAACAGTTATTCCGCGCGGTAAAGCGGATCCCTGCTGTTTCTTGCCCATCTGTTCACCTCATCAAGATCAATCCAGCGTTCACGGACGCCGTCCACTTTTAATACGTGTACGCCCTCCCTCCAGATCTTCCTTTGTATCCGTTTGTTAATGGCTTCGATGGATTCGCCAGTGTTCTGGCAGTACGTTGAAATAGGCACGCAGTGAAGATTCATGCGATTTTCTCCTGTGAAAGAGGCGAACACATTTCCGGTAAATTAGCCCTTACGAGAGCCTCAGCGAAAGGCGGGGGAACGGCGTTGCCACAGCGGGCAACCTGTTTATCTTTGGCATATTTGTTACCGCGATAATCCCGATCGATGACATACCAGGACGGGAAGCCCTGAGCAGCATAGAGCTCATGCGGCTGGAGCATGCGCATGCCGATATCGACAATCTGATAATCAGTGCCATCGACCGTGACCAGACCAAAGCGGTCGTTTGTTGTCACAGTTCCCAGCGGTTCGTCCAGGCCTACGCCGCCTTTTTCATTCCCGTAATACTTCATGAGGAACGCCCGGACCTCGCCTAGGTGATTACCGTTTGCCGTGATGGTGTGCGCCGGGCTGTCAGTTTTCTGGCCCGTATTGGTGCCGCGAAATTTAATCAGGTTGGACGTGACGACAGCATGGTGATTTCCGGTAGTCACGGTGTGAGCGGGTTCCTCAACGGAGCCGCCCGGGTGGCCCGTGTTGTTAACCATGATGTTAGCTGTAACCAGAGCATGATGATCCGTGGTGGTGACGGTATGCGCTGGCCCATCAACCGCGGCGCCGGGGCCGGTATAGTTGCCGCCAAAGTGTTTAGCCATAAACGCCGAAACGAGCGCAAACTTATTTCCGCCCGCAGTGACCGTTCCAACAGGTTTACCCAGATTCAGTACGCGCGGTGCCTGTCCGGCACGCTCCCCGTATCCCATCTGAATTAAAGTCGGACAGACCAGTGCGCTTTTTCCGCCGCCGCCAGCTGTCACTGTGCCTGATGGTGAATCAACAGTATGACCAGTGCTTTTACCAAACTGTCTCACGACCACTGGCGTGATCAGACAGGAGTGATTTGTGCTAACCACAGTATTCATCGGCAGGTCTGTAGGCCGGGGTTTAGCTGAGTATTTCGGGCCACCGGCACCAATGATAAAAGGTGTAAGGTGCGTGATAACCATCCCTAGTGCATGACCATTGCCGCCCGGTCGCTTTGAGGTACCTGCAGTAATAGTAGGGACCGGATCAGTAATCTCCTGACCGGTTGCGCCGGTACGGAATTTTGTCAGATGAGGTGTGACTACTGCGTAACCATGGGTTTGCATGATTGTCTTAAGCGGGGCATCAAGCGGCTGGCCCCGAAAACAGTCATACTTCGTCTTTGTGCTGGTGTGATTGCACTTAACGATAAACGGCGTCGGGTTATCTAGCACGAATCTCTGGATGCCGCGCGCAATCCGTTTCATCGTGTTTTCAGCCAGCGGCTTACTGCGTCCAAATATGCTCGGACAGGGGATAGACCAGTCGATACACTCGGCAGCTGTGCGCCATGGCTTGAGGTGTCCGGACTGCACTGCCAGGCTTTTCGGATCACCGTGTGACGGCTCCGGCCACGTTACTGGTTCCCCGTCACAGCGCATGACCATAAAGAAGCGTTTGCGGATGGTTGGCGCGCCGAAATCACAGGCGCGTAACTCGCGGTATTCAACCGCATAGCCCAGGCCTTTAACCAGTTTTTGCGCATCAGCACTGTGCCGGCCAATTTGCAGGAAGTCGCATACCTCATCCAGCGCAGGGTGATCCGCATGTACGCCGTTACCCAGCATGCCGACGAAGGCGGCAAAGGTTTCACCCGCGCGGGCCGGATCCGGTCGTTCCTCCGTGGGTAACAGTGGTCCCCAGGTTTTAAACTCTTCGACGTTCTCAAGCATGATGACGCGAGGGCGCTTTGCCAGCGCCCAGCGAACAACAATCCATGCCAGACCGCGTATTTCTTTTTTAACCGGCTTACTGCCTTTGGCTTTGCTGAAATGGCGGCAATCAGGTGAGAACCATGCCAGACCTACGGGCGCGCCTGCGGTAGCTGCCACCGGGTCAATGTCGAATACAGACTCACAGTAATGAAGCGTGTCAGGGTGGTTGGTGGTGTGCATGGCGATCGCGTTTGGATCATGGTTAATGGCGATATCGACACTGCGGCCGGTTGCCATTTCAATGCCGGTGCTGGCTCCGCCGCCCCCGGCAAAATTATCGACAATGATTTCTCTCACAGGGTTTGTTCTCCGAAAATGGCCGTCAGCGACTGCGCTGCAGCAATGATTTCTTTTGAGGGCTGGCGCTCCAGCAGCATACGGTTCATGTGATGCATGACCTTGCGCTGGTGCTCGGTAGCGAGTGATTTAAGGCCTGGCAACTGATCAGCTAACAGTTGTACTTCGGCTGGCCAGACATCATTCGCTGACTCTGGTACGGTGACCGGAATATTTCGAGGCATCAGACGTTGCGCGGCTCGCTCAATTTGAGCCATAAACGTGGTGCCGCGGGATTCCAGCAAATCACGACTGATGTAATCGAACTTTGGACCTCGCCAGGACTTATCGAAAACCGCGATAGCTGCCCCGAACCCGGCAGACGATTCGCTGGGCTGGCCTTCCTCTGGCCGGTACCATTCGGGCAGGTCAAAACTGATTCGGCCCCGAATGAATGCGATATGGTCGGCATCCTCGGGCCACCAGACTTCGCCAGTTGCCGCTTTAATCAGAAAGACGTAGCGACCGGCAGCCTCACGCATTTCGAGCGTATGGGCCATTATCTGGCGCATGCCGGTTATGTATTGCCCGTCGTGCTGCGAGGCGCGGGAATAGGGCGGGTTAGCGTATGCTGCGCCGTTTAACTCTGCCAGGCGTTCCGACCAGTTCTGCGAAAGTGCGTTATCTTCGGCGCTGTAATACGCTTCGCATTTTGCATTACTCTCATCGGCGAATAGGTCCAGCATGAACGGGCCGAACATCGAATTTATGCCCCACCAGAGCGGATCAGGCGTGCGCCATTGATCGCCAATTTGTTTAAGCTCGTGGGTAGGCTGGGCGCGCAAAGTTTCCAGCGCCAGACAATATGGCGATAGTTTGGTTGGTTCCATGCGTGGGATACCTCAAATCAGCGTTTGAATTTTCTCGATAAATCAATCTGGTAGTAAGAACAAAAATCCACTACATGCGGGCATTCGGCGGGAGTTTCGGTTTCGTTTATAACGTCGCAGCCACCTTCATGGAGGCAAATGCAGTTCAGGCAGCTGAGACGATTTTCAAAGCAGTTTTTTGCCATCTGGTAGCCATTGCATTTGCCACCAGTAAAGCGATGCGGGAAATCATAGGCGGAACAGCAGCAGGTGACCTGCCGACCGTTCCAGTAGGCTTTCCCTGGGATAACAGAGTTTCCATGGACTCACCTCACTGGAGATAAAGCTCAAGACAAAGCATTGCCATGAGCAGCAGGATCCAGACGCACCTAGAAACGGACACGTCATACAGGGGTTTGTGCCGCGCGTAGTGCGCGAGGAATTTTGTTTTCATTGGGACAGGGACGTAAAAAAACCGCTTTCGCGGTTTGGGGTTAATCAGACACTTTTCCATCCAGGGAGAAGCCGCTCTGTTTTACTCTGCTCAACAGAAAAATGCTCATACGCGAAGTTAAACGCTTCGTTCTCTGAAAAAAACAAGCGGTCGCTGATTTGTTGCCAGTCTCGTTCGTTAGTGTGCAGGATTAAAGCACGCCATCCATTATCGACAGGCTTGATAAGGTATCTTGGGATGTAGAGATATTCCTTAGCTAAATTTGGCCCAGTGTCACCCGGATCGAGAAGATAGAAAGTTAAACCGCCGCTGACAAACCTGCGCATACATACCACCAAACTACTGTTTATTTATACAGTAATTTAGCGCCTGACTTCCGCACATTCAAGCTGAGAAATCGGCTCTCGCTTAAGCAGCTGTTCTTTAACGTGTTCGCATGGGTCCAGGGTTGGATAGATGTCTTCGCTTACAGGCACTGGCAGTATAGAGGAAATGATAAGGACGAAGCCGATCAGCATAGCGATTCCTTACTGAAACACAGAATGAGTGATAATGTTTTTAGGTAATAAAAAACCGCCTTATTAGGCGGTCTGTTAAGGCGAAATAATTTATTTCAATCTGGACATTATCTCTTCTGGCGATTCAGAAACCCCGATCATTGTACCGTCCTGAAATCGTATTACAGTGCAATTATTTTTTTCTCTATAATTAAAACGCAAAACAAGGTTAAAATTAATGTATGTTTCAAGATCTTGCGTGTTTGGTGATAGTCCACCGAAAGTAGGGCTGTGTGAATGGGTATGATTTAATTTTAAAAACATAGTTACCTCCTGTGACATGTCACATCAATTTATATCATCAATTTGGTCTCATGCCATCCCAGGCGCACCCAACACGCTGATTCTTCTTTCAGTGGGGAATCTTGCACAGGCAGGCAATCACCACACTTACCGCACTTTCGCTTACTCATTGACCTGAACCGACTACGGACCCGCGCATTATCCTGACGAATAAGCAGGGCGATATACTCTGCCATTTCGTAGGGTTCACGCCCTGGACGGCGGGCAGCACAGTTCTGCTCCAGCATCGTCAGTTCCTGCTCATCGAGAACAATCTCAAGCTTTCGTACACCGGCAGCGGCCTGTCTGGCTCGCTGCTCTGCTTTTCGTTCGGCAGGAGATTTAGGCATCAGTCGTCATCCTCTTCCCTGTTATCTATAGGACAATGACGGCCACTATTCTCAGGCTCATTATCACGTAGCTGTGGGCATTGCTTATGATTGCATTCACCGTCCTTTCCGGCTGCGCAGTGTTCCAGTTGTGCATCCTGAATCTGAATTGCATTTTCCATGCGCATCTCTTCTACCGACACAAGCCTGATTTCCACAGGATGAACAGGGCCGGCCTTTAGTTGACCACCGTCTAAAGTGCTTAACTGTAGAGCAATCAGATTCGCTTCAAACTCGTTAAGCTTGCGCATATAACCCTGACCAGTAGCTGCATCAGTGAAGATGAATGCGGCATTTGATAATAGTATTGATTTAGCCATCACCATTCCCCCCAGCTATATTCGGAAGCAACTGGCCCAGGGGATTCACTGGCAAGGAATCGTGAATCGCCCGGCGCGCTTAGCACTTTTCCTTCCTGAATGTATCCGGCGATGCTCAGCCCCTTCAGGCACATTTCGACTGTTTCGGCAGTCAGGCGAATGCGGTTAAGCTGGTAAGTTTTGCGGTAAACGAATGCCCGCATCGCTTCTTCTTTCGAAAGGTGGTAGCCAGAACGGGCGGCGTGTTTGAGGCAGCGTTTAACCTGCTTGTCACCGGGTTTACTGCGATACGCTCTCATCTGCTCGATCGACATATACGGCATGTCATGTGTATGCCAGAAGGTTCTTTCCGTCTCGCGCAAAATCACGTTTTCCCAAAGCATGACGATAGGGCGTCCCTGGCTATCGTTGCCCTCGACATAGCGATAACAGTATTTTTTCAGTTCCATCATTCACCGTCCTCACATATTTATGTAAAATCGAATAAAAGGTTGGTAGGATTAAAAAAATGAGTAGGTTGCCAAAGATTAAAAATCCGGCCGCATCCACTCCTTAGTGATTTTAATTTTCAAGATTATTTTTTCTTTGGGGGTAATATGTCTGAATTAGCTAAAGATGTGACGCAATCTGTAAAAGATAATATTGCAAGTAAGCGTAAAAGCCCTCTCTATGCTGCCTTTTTATTGGCTTGGGTAGCATATAACTGGCAGGCCATCTTGACATTGTTTTTTTTCAAGGGAGATATTAAATCTCGGTTAGAGGCTGTAGTTCAAGGAGCATCTTTAGAAAATCAGTTATTTTATCCTTTCCTTTGGGCTGTTGGTTTTCTGATTGTAGTTCCTTATATAAACAGTCTGTATTCCTATTATGTTGATCCTTGGTATGGGAGTTTTCATGATTCATCAGGAGTAAGGCGTGAAATATTCAACTCGAATAAAAGAATTAAGCTTGAGAAAAAGAAGGCTATTTTAGAGAATCAGGGTTCTATAAGTAAGGCAGATATAGATAAAAAAATAGCAGATAAAGAACTGGAGGCTGCTAAAGTATTACTTGAAGCTAGATTAATACATGAGAATATTGAAAGCATTGATAAATTAAAAGAAGATCTTTTAGAGTCTGAAAGAAAATTAAGTGAAGCGATAAATTCTAAAAATTTAGCTGATGCAAATGTCAAAATGCTTGAAGAAACTGGAAGAGGAAGTTACTTAAGTCGGCTGGAAGTTACAGCGAAAGCAAATCAGTTACGCAATGCTATTAGAGATGGTCATGATCCTGATAGTTTGGATAAATATATTTTTGATCTTGCAAGAATGAATGGTGTTAGTGAATCGCATATTGCAAATGCGTTTAAAAATCCACAAGAACCATCATGAGATTTTACCAAAACCTTATGGCCGGTTGAACCGGCCTAATGTTACGCCCATATAAATATAACTATTAATTTTACCTGATCTATCACGACTGACTATATTTCCTCTGCGCATTTTAAATTTTAGCAACTCATATCCAGTCATTATAAAGATCAATATCAGACTGGCTTGTCCGCAGCGTTATGGGGTAAAGATTTTGTACTAGTGAATTCGCGTACTTTGGCGGAAAACCTCTCAGCTTCAGTTGCAAGCCCTTCCAGCCCCCGCCACGTAGCAAGGGCACCAGTGTGAAGAACGAACCGTACAGCCTCCGCTACTTCTTTAACAGCGCCATAGCTATCAATCGAAAGGCCCGTTTCCCGCTCAAATTCAGCCAGTTTTTCCAGTGCTGAATTTGCTTTTGTTGCCCGATAATCAACCTCGCGTTGCAAGCGATCATTAAATTGCGCTTCTAACTGCTCACGTTCGCGCGACACAGCTGCCTCCATGACGGCCTCATCAATGCCCCCAACACGCCTCAACATGGCAGCCATGAATGATTTATTTACCGGGACTGATTCCAGCTTCGGTGCTGCTACCATCTGGCGAATAATGCCGGAAGGGGTTATGTCGTAATGCCCCCATGTAGGCGGGAGCTCGCCGGGCTTAATGATTTCTTTCGGCGCCACAATCCACCAACGGTCACAGAACTGTTGAACCGTGGACGATTTCTCAGGGTTTTTCAGCTCACGCAGCCAATCGCCGCGACTAACCTTAATTTCGAAACCATGAATTTCCATTCCCCGTGATGGGTACATGTTCATGGCCACGGCGTCTGCCCAGCGGCGCTGATGCATTCCTGTACCATCAGCAACTTCGAAAAATATTGACCATTCTGGAGAGCAGAAACGAGCGCGGAGCGCTGATTTAACGTTTGGTGTTTTCATTGTCCCGTTCTCCGTGTTTCAAATCGTTGTAACGTTGAAGGAAAAGCACACGTGCCTGGCGGGGATTAAAAGGAGAGATAATGAAGTGCGTCGCTGGTTCAATCCCGTCCAACATCTGCCAGTAAGTGCCATTGTCAAAATCGAGGTCGCGACGTTCGGTCGCAAGCATGACCAGATCCGCATGTTTAACTTGCTGGCTCATCTCTGGAGGAAGGCCATATTTAGCGGCAATGACTTTCTCAACCCGTTTGATGATGTATCGGTAATCGGGTAGTAAGCGCTTAAGCGGCGAATTAATGTCGCTGCAGTATGCCTCGGCGGCATCGTGCAACAGGGCTTCGAGCGCGAACTCTGGTTCTACCAGGTAGCTGACGTGAACTGAGTGCTGCGCCACGCTGTAAAAGTCCTGCACGTGACCGGTGAAGCGGCAGATATTGGAAAGGGCGCAGGCGATATCTTCAATGCAGATACTGTCAACAGAAGGGTTGAGGTAATCAAAGTGCTTGCCGGACTGAGTGGTTATCCATGACATGGTAAAATCTCATAATAAAACCGCCTCAGCTGCAGGCGGTTATGGTGAACGGTAATCAATAATTTGATTGTTTTTCAGCAACGCATTGCTAATAACTTCTAAGCACCGTTGATTGCGGCGCTGTCGAATTTGCTTCACTATTCGCCAGCTGGTGGGCCAGTTTTTCCAGATCGGCAGAGCTGATTTTGTACTGTTCACATAGAGCAATGATGGTGCTAAGCGCGAGCGAACGCATGGCCTCGTTGAGGGCGAATTCAGTGGGGATGGTTGTCACTGTCATAACAGGCACATTCCCGCCACTACACACAGTGTCACAATCAATGGAACCAGCCAGTGACGTTGCTTAGGGTGGAAATCAGAGCCAGTCAGGCGATGTTTGAACTGCTGGCGATCTACAGGGCTCATGAGATACGTCTCCTTGGTTTGCCCTGGCGCGCAGCCGGGACGCGGATTGTTTGCTGGTAAAGGTTGGCGCAGCCTTTGTCGCTGCAAAATGAGAGGGATTCACTCCGGTTCCAAAAGCGGATTATCCTGCGCTTAATGTCCGATGGATGCCGGAATCGGGCACAGTATTCGCACAGCTCTGACTCAATGAATTCGGTAGCAGACTCGAGGAACAGCCATTCAAAATGACGATGGCGTTGGCCGTTCTTATCGATGTAATAAACAAATGTTTGATCTTCGCCCTTGTAATTAGGCTCGATGCTGCAGCCATCGAAAATGACGTTGCGATTACCGATGCGGATCGGCGTACCCTTAGGCAGTTCGCTAATGCGCTGCCGCGTTAGTTTTGGTATGAAATCCATGGATACCTCGGAAGGCTAAAAAGAAGTAAAAAAATGCCCCTGAGGTGGGGACCAAAGACTACACTCCGCGCTTTTACAGGGAGATAATGCAGGTGTTATTCACTGTTTAAGTTGTTGCCAAAGAGAATCGAAAGACGAGTAGCGCGGCCATATCTGTTTTTGATCACTGTATTTTTGTAAATGATGATATCTGCGGATAGACTGGCCTCATCGGATGCTCGACTCAGTGCTCCGAATCCCAAAGGCAATTCAGGATTTTCAATATCTGAGTCATCAATAAACAAAACTCGTATATTTTTAGCTTCTAACATGGGAACCCCTATGGATAAGGAATTTGAAGGTGATGTTTACGTCCTGCTGTATAGCGAAAATCAAGGATTCTTTGCTGTTGAGAGGCTTTCAGATCTGATCAAACGGAATATGGACCTGTTTGTTTCAGGTATCTCTGTTGATTACGCCGTTATAGGGATGGGTGAAACCCGCGATGACATTGAGATAATTAAGCAGCGGTTAATAGGCATTCGTGAGCGTTATCAGGATAAAAATTCGTCCTGAAAAGGGCGTTGTGGTGCCAGGTGCTGATCTTCTGGTTGTCTCGATGGACTGCAATTCACCACAACGAAAAGAGCACTACCGCATTTCTGCCGCCCTATCCTGGCGTTTGGTACTGCAACGGCTGCGAAATTGTTTTTTGCATGCCAGCGCTCTTTTCGTTGTGTGCTGGCCCCATCCTCCAGCTTCAAGCCCGCGTTTACTTTTAAGTCCAACTAAACTGCTGCGGTATTCCGGACTTTGCCCTGGTGAGGCGTTAACCTTTCTTGGCTGACGCTAAAGCTTCGCAAAACTCGGCAAAGCTCAGCACTTCTTCGCCTTCTTTCAGACTTTCAAAATATTCTTCGTAGGCTTTATCCATCTTTAATTTCCCCGTGCGATAAGTTGGCCAGTTCGTTTTGATGCTGCGCCTGCTATCCCACGCAGCTCAAAAGAAACTACCGCCACACTTTCGCAGTGGCCGCGCTCATGCCCTTGAGTTCTTAACTCCGGTTCATCTCAGTTCCCCGTTGGCCCTAACCAGTGCGTAATTGGCAGTTACGCTGTGAAACCGGCGCTTCTTTTCTTATTTACCCTCACCAGATGCAAAGCTGGCTCTCAACGCGGAGACTCGGGGCAGCATCATTACAGCTGCATTGCCATACGGCTACGGTCTTACCGCTTTACTACTTCATCTGTTTATCTCCTTTCGGTTATTAAAAAGCGCTTTTGTAACAGTTGTACCCTCTGCTTTGCTCACTGTGCTGGCGTATGTTTTGCCTCGCCTGTAGCACCTTCCATGATGTCGCAGGGAGTGAGCGAGCTGCGTACTGTCTGCCTTGATACAGAAGCGCTTGCCAAATTTTTAAAGAGCGATAAATTTGTGGTGCAGGATGAATATATTGCGTAATTCGCATATGCGTCAAGCGCATATTTTGTGATTTGGATGTAGAAGTGCAGATAAAAAGTTTTAACTTTTTGTTTTTGAATGGATTAAAAACGCGTTTTTTTGCGAGGTATACAAAAAAAACCCGCAAAGCGGGTTTCAAGATTGGTTCATGGAGGGGTTAGCCGTGTCGCCTGAATTGCTGTGTCTGACTTAACATCACTCTACCAGACACATGTAGCAGCTCAGATTCTTCAGGGGTTATAGTCCATTCTCGATATTTGGAATTATCAGAGATCACTATCAAGTCGTTTTTAACTTTTTGCAATCGCTTAACAAATGTATCGCCATTAAAATCAAAAACATAAATCCCATCGCCATCAAAATAGGTGACTCGCTGATCTACAAAAATTAAGTCTCCCGGCTCAATAGTGCCTTGCATACTATCTCCACGGACGTTGATCAGTTTCACTTTTTCTTGAGGAATAGAACCAAAAATTAGTTTGGCTTGCTCAGGTTCATATTCTATCGAACGTATAACTTCAACCAAATCACGAGATGGTGAGCCATTGCCTGCGCTTGCAGAAACTTCAAGTACATCAACCCTGTACACATCATTCCTCCTCGCCTGAATCAGCGAATCAACACTGTATGAAAGTACAGTATCATTAACATCATCAGTTGAGAATAGCTCCGAGGCTGGTACATGAAGCGCAGCGGCAATTTTTATGATCTGGGCATGACTGTACCCCTGTTTACCACGCTCTAATCGTGACAGGTTCCCTACATCGCTCTCCGCAAGCAATGCCAATTCATTCAATGTCATTTTTTTCGCCTTGCGGATTTGGCGAATTTTTTCTCCAACATTCATATGCGTATTTGAAATCATTTATGCGTCACTCGCAAAGCGTGTTGCGCAAATTATGCGAATACAATAATATGCGTACAGCGCATTAAATGAGGGCGTCACATGCAAAATATGCAAACACCACTACGAAAAATGCGTGAGGAGAATGGATTAACGATCAGTGAGGTAGCCTTAGCCGTAAAAATCGATGTTGGAAACTTGAGCCGCATTGAAAGGGGCATCCAAGTAACGTCGATCGAGACTGCAGAAAGAATCTCAAGATTTTTCAAAGGTAAAATCAGCGAGATGCAAATTCTTTATCCGCAGAGATACGTCTAAGGACACTCGTCTTTCAGTTAAACATCCTATTCACGCTTTACTTCCAGCTGAAAAGCTGGAGTCAAGTCAATCAGATATCAGGCATTAATGGAGAAAAATTAGATGGATTCAATTGCAATTTCGAGCAATTCGGTACGAGTTAACTGCAAGCCGGAAACACTGGAGAGTTTTTTCCACCGACAGGCTATGACTCAGGGTAATAAGGCTTTGGCTATCGATATGGGTATTCATCCATCTGGCCTAAGCCGTAACAGGATGAGCATTTGCAAATTGGCTTGTCGGATGATCCACCAACTGGGGTTGCCAGAGGGATGCATCTCGGCGCCGGGCTGTGAACAGAACGTAGTGCTAACCGGTGAAACAGCTAAAGCGCTTCTATCAATGCTTGAACACATTCGTTTAAGTGACGGGGGCGCTGGTGGATGAAAGGTTTGTTGAAACCAACAAGCGCTTTAAGGACAAGCGCGGCGTTGTCGTGCGCATCATCAGTTACGACAGGCAGGAACGTAGGGTTAGCTTCATGCGGCCCGACTACGAACATTTGTGCTGTATGCCGAAATGGTACTTCGAGAAGTATTTCATCGAGGTGGGAAAGAGCGACTGAACAGCGGGAACTGTCCAGTCTTGTACAGCGTTGCTTTTGGGAAGCGAGGTCAATTATGCAACAGAGACGACGTAAACCGCAACAGGAAACCATTGTACATAAAGACATGGCGCGCGATGAACTTGCACGCCAGTTTTCACCGGATGCCGGCCGGCTACTTCGCCAGGCTCTTGAGCAGGCAAAGCGAGAGAGGTCCGGTCATGAGTAATACAGCAGAAATTATCCAATTCAGCGCCCGAAGAGAGCGTGAGGAGCAGCGCGTGGCCGATACCGATGATGGCTTCATGCGTGTCGCTAATGAGCTAACCGATCAGCTTCTTATAGCTGATTTAACGGCTCGTCAGTTAAAAATCATGCTGGCTGTGATGCGTAAAACCTATGGGTTCAACAAGTCCATGGACAGGATCACCAACACTCAAATCGCCGCTATGACCGGCATCCACCACACACATGTCTGCTCGTCTAAGCGACAGCTTATAGATCGTGGTTTTTTAGTGGAAGGTGGTTCTAAGGTGGGCATCAATAAGCATATCTCAGAGTGGGATATGAAAAAGATTAGCCAAAACAGCGAATCTTTAGCTGATTCGTCTAATGCTAGCCATATTGGCGAATGTTTAACTGATTCAGCTAAAAAAAGTTTAGCCAACCCAGCTAATACCCATTCGCCAAATCAGCTAAACACAAAAGACAATATTCAAAAGACAATAAAGACAACTGATACATCTGCTGGCGCAGACGATGTGTCGCAATCACCAGGAGATGATCAGGCATTACAGGAAGCAGTTCAGGTACCTGAGGAACCCAAAAAGCCGGCCTTTTCCTGTGAAGAGGTTTTAGCGGTTTACCACGAAGTTCTGCCTGAGGCTAAAGCCGTTCGCCTGCTTAGCGACAAACGACGCAACCAGATCCGCACGTTCTGGAAGAAGGCGACCAAAATGACCCGCCAGCTGGACGGCGTACCCTTCACACTAGAATCATGGCGTCAGTACCTGACTTACATCGCTGAAAACTGCCGGTGGATGCTGGAAGACCGTCAGGATCAGCGTTCCGGGCGCGTCTGGCATCGCAAAGGGCTGGAATATTTTCTCAACGATGAGACCTATCTGCTGGTGAGAGAGGGGGCGAAGGATGATCGCTGATCCAAAAGTTATGCCTCAAAACATCGAAGCTGAGAAATGCGTTATTGGCAGCGTCATGCACGGTACCGGAAATGAGCGTGTTGAAAACGTCCTGGCCAGACTCAAACCGGAATCATTTTATCTTCCACAGCACAGGCTGATTTATGCAGAAATGCAGGCTCTGAATAAAAACCAGATGCCGGTTGACCTGCTGACGCTGGCCACTGCTTTGGACAACAAGGGCGTGACTGACAGCGTCGGTGGGTTTGCCTATCTGGCCGAACTGTCCCGGTTTGTTCCCAGCGCGGCAAACATTACTGCCTATGCAGACGAAGTTCGTGATAAAGCCATGTTGCGTTATGGCATAGAAAAAACCACTGAAATGATGGCTTATTTCTATGAGGCGAATGGTCTGTCAGCTGCCGAACGCTATGAGGCGGCTCAGCGGGTATTTACGGACCTGGCCGATCACGCACGCACGGGCAAGCGCACGGGTTATCGCCCTTTCATGGACTGGCTGGGCGACTGGTCAAAGGAAGTCGATCAGCGATTCAACGATCCGGAATCTGTCCGGGGCCTGACAACCGGCATACCAAGCCTTGATGCGCTGATGGAGCCAAAACTCATTGTCCGGGGCTCACTTTTCGTTATCGGTGCGCGCCCGAAAATGGGTAAAACCACCATTTTGCAGCAGATGGCAATTAACTGTGCGCTGGTGGAAAAGAAAACCACGCTGCTTTTCAGCCTTGAAATGCCGGGGATCCAGATGGTTGAGCGTACGATAAGCCAGCTGGCGCGAGTGAATTCCGAAACGTTCTATCCCGATAAATTTGATGACATGCAGTTTTCTATGGCCAGTGCAAAAGCGATGGAACTGGCTGAAAGCGGGAATATTTTCATGGATGACACACCCGGGATAACCCTGTCCTACATTCAGGCCGAGTGCCGCCGTCTCAAGCGTGAAAAGGGCTCTCTCAGCATGGTGCTGGTGGATTACCTTACCCTGATGAAGCCTGAAAAATCTGAGCGAACAAGTCTGGGCTTTGGTCTGATAACCCAGGGTCTGAAGAACCTTGCTAAAGAGCTGGGATGCGCTGTCGTACTCCTCACACAGCTTAACCGTGGTGTGGAAGGCCGTTCGGTCAAACGTCCTCGCCCGAGCGACAGTCGAGAAACAGGCTCGATTGAGCAGGATTGCGATTACTGGGTGGGGATCCATGCTGACGAGGATGAAAACGGCATTCCCGATCTGTCTCTTACTGAATACATCCTGAGTCTCAACCGCCATGGCCGCACAGGCATCTGCTACGCAGAGCAGCGTAACGGTGTGCTTTACGAACTTGACCAGTACCACGCTGCAGAGATGGCCCGCACACGCACAGATAACAAAAACCACAAATCAAACAAAAGAGGTGGATTCTGATGTTACAGATCTACGAGATAACCCCGCTGGGTAAACCCCGACAGACACAGCGTGACCGCTGGGCCAGGCGTCCGGCGGTAGTGCGTTACCGGGCATTTTGCGATGAGGTACGCCTGCATGGCATCACGCTGCCTGACAGTGGCTGTCACATCACGTTTGTGTTGCCTATGCCTGACAGTTGGAGCAAAAAAAAGCGTACGCAGTTCACCGGTAAGCCCCACCAGCAGCGGCCCGATGTCGATAATCTGCACAAGGCTTTGATGGATGCCGTGTTTGAAGAAGACAGCGCCGTATGGGATGCACGTATTACAAAAATCTGGGGAGAGAAAGGGCAGATAAGGATCGAGAGCATTGCCTGAAACAACATACGCAGCAAAATTCAGTAAGGAGAATCACCTTGAACCTCGAAAGCACGATAAAGTTTTTCGCACCAAAATCACCTATGTTCAGCGATTCTCCTCGGGCAACAGCCAGTGACAGCCTGGATATTTCGGATGTGATGGCATCCTTCGGGCTGACTGGCGCGCAGGCTCGTTTCGGATTTGAGTTATTCCTTTCAAAGCACGGCATCACGTCCAGTGATCGCGCCGTTGAGATGTTAACTGAATTCGGTCTGAGTAAGGCGGGGCTTTTCCGGGCAGTCGCCGAACTCGATGAGAATATTAAACCCGAATTTGTGCAATTGCTCGCAACGTTCGCCTACATGGATTACTCGCGCAGTGCGGCAAGTAAACGCCCCTGTACATGTTGCGGTGGTACCGGGTTTATTGATACTGAGGTAGTCCGCACAAAGTCACACATGCCGTTCCCTGCGCGCGACTTTGTCAAAGCCTCTGTCCGTATGGGCGTTGAAGGCTTTACACCGTCCAGTTATGAAAAAGTCAGAGAGGTAAGAGAGATTCAGAGTGTCCGTTGCGGCACCTGTGAAGGGAAGGGCGTGATCAGCAATGCGTGTCGTTGTCATGGTAAGGGCAAAGTGCTGGACCTTGAGCAGAGCGAGATTCAGGGCGTACCTGTCATGAAAACCTGCACTAAATGTACCGGCCGCGGCTATGCGCGACTGCCTGCTGAAACTGTGCGGCGAGCTGTTGGCTATGCCGTTATGACAGTAAGCCAGTCAACATGGTCACGAAATTTTAAACCGTTCTATGAAGCGCTAATTACTCAGTGTCATAAGGAAGAGTCCATAGCGGGGGAGATGCTGCAGCGTGTCACCGGAAACGGCGAAATCAGGCGTATTAAGCAATAAGATTTATCTCATGTATTGACGGCGTGAATAAAATGGACCATTATCACGCCAATGATGGGATTTCTGCGTGCTGTTCATCAGTTAGAAATCCCGATAATCGGTCTTAATGACATCCAAAGCGCCCTGCGGTCTTAAAACTGCCAGGGCGTTTTTTATTTCTGGTATCTATCTCTTGATGGTCTTTGCATACAGAGTTATCTGTATGTCACTTACGGTTTTTAAAGTGAAAAAAGACATGTTTAATCATGAAGATATGACTGATTCGGCACAGGCTATTTTACATTTCCTTCCCGTTAAATGGACTTCCCCGGATAAGGTTTCAGAGATGACAGGAATCACACCGCCAAAATGCCAGCTTATTTTGACTCAGCTGGCTATGGCAGGTCTGGTGGAAGATTTATCGGGGTGCGGAGAGAATTTCAGGCGCTGCGGATAACCCGCAGCATTCACGCTGTGAAAATGGGCGGCTGGCAGGGTGTTGGAGCACCTTACCAGCCATTCGCTCATGGGTAAGATCATAAGCAAACCGAGGCCCACTGCTTTAGCGCAAAAGCACAGTGAGCCTATCAGAGTAAAGCTTAGGGATCTATGGAAAATACTGTATATTTAAACAGTTTTAATCTGGTCAATGCTGATTCACTGCAATTCATCAAAACCCTTCCAGACAGTTCTGTTGACCTTATCGCCACTGACCCTCCTTATTACCGTGTTAAAGCGTGTAAATGGGATAATCAGTGGAAGAGTGAAGAACATTACCTTTCGTGGTTGGATGAGCTTCTTTCAGAGTTCTGGCGGGTACTTAAACCGTCAGGCAGTCTTTATATGTTTTGTGGTTCCCGCCTGGCAGCTGACACCGAATTACTGGTTCGCAACCGGTTCGATGTATTGAGTCATATTGTGTGGGCCAAACCGCACGGCCCATGGATGAGGCAAAACAAAGAAAGTCTGCGGGCTTTCTTCCCTGCGACGGAACGAATTATTTTTGCTGCGCATTATGCCGGGCCTTATAAACCGCAGAGTAATGAATGGTCAGAAACCAGGAACCAGTTAAAGCAGAATGTATTCAGCCCTTTGATAAGTTATTTCCGGGGCGCAAGAGAGTCTCTTGGCGTTTCCTCTAAAGCCATTAACGAGGCAACAGGGACCAGCATGGCCAGCCACTGGTTTAGTGGAAGCCAGTGGCAGCTACCCGGTGAAAAACATTACAAACAGCTGCAGTGTCTGTTTGAGAAAATCGCCGCCGAAAAGCAGCAGGTAAGTTTACTGGAAAGGGGGCATGGTTCGCTGGTGGATAACTGGCAGATCCTCGACAGAAATTACAGGGAATTGCTGAAGGAACATGACTACCTCAGGCGCCCTTTTTCAGTCACAGCGAAAGTGCCTTACACTGACGTCTGGACGTATGCGCCCGTTGCCTTTTATCCCGGAAAACATCCCTGTGAAAAACCGGCAGAGATGATGGAACACATCATCAAAACCAGTAGCCGTCCTGGCGATCTGGTCGCTGATTTTTTTATGGGTTCTGGTGCGACTATCAAAGCAGCGATAAAGCATGGAAGAAGGGCGCTCGGGGTTGAAATGGAGCGTGAGCGGTTTGAGCAGACGTTGGCTGAAATCAATAGGTAAAAATTAGCACTGGGCAGACATGCCACGCTGTTAATCACAGTAGTACCAGATAAAAAAATCCCCGCCAGCTACAGGCACGCGACTGGCGGGAAATGGACTATCACTTAGGGGTTATTATATTTTTCATAGAGTTATCACAACTACGCACTGGAATCGTAGATTAACTCAGTAGGTTTTAATCAGGTAAGTAGATTAATTTTTTGCGTGATAATCACTCATTTGACATTTTCATTACAGCCTGATTCTTGTTTATGCTGGTACTAATGCGGTGAATCCCCTAAGCGGTGGAGCTTAATCAGTAATAGAGACTGCAAAGCGGCTTTCGGTACTGATTCTAAGAGTCATCGGGAGGCACCCGGCGCCGCAGAATTTTCGCCGGAATTCATATCCCTTTGATGCTGGTTACTGGTGGGTCTTTTTTATTGTTTGGTTAATACATGCGTGTTAAGAATTTATCCAAAAAAAAGCCGTTGACTAAAGGCCAACGGCGGAAAAAGATTGCAAAGGTAAGTACGCGCCAATCTCTCAAATTTGGCAGGCACACTCTAATTTTTTTTGAATAATTCCATCAGCCGATAAGCAGCAACTTTGGCGTCTAATTGCAGGATTAATAGGTTCAAATAAGAAAAGCTTAACTGTATCGTAGATGCTAATGCGGTGAATCCCCCTAAGCGGCGGGGCAAAACCAGTAAATACTAAATGCTGCGGGTCAGGTTCTGGTTTTTCTGACTCACCGGGAGGCACCCGGCATCGCATACCTGTTACCACCGCTGTCGCAGCACTCTAAAACCAGCTTTGGTAGCCAATTAAATCAGCTGTACTTAAGTTTAGTTTTGGTAGTACTAAAGGATAGTTGTTGTTATGGCGGAAAATATACAAAATTGCTTATGAATTTCAAAAAAAATCCCTCAAGTCATCTAAGGTCTCGGCAACCAGGTAGGGATGACAAGAGGGAAGCCAAAACGGCCAACTCCAGGGAAAATCCTTAATAATCATAACACAGATTTATAAATATTTTGATTGATTAGAGTCAATAACTGAAGCCTGCTTATGCAGGTTTTTTTATGATTTTGAATTTTGGCTATTAATTCCATAATGGTTTTTTATGCTTACCCTTTGTCAGTGCAGGGTTTATATTTTGTGATTCAGGCGCTGGACGTTCCCATTTAGAGCAAAATATCGTAATGGATTCTTGGCAGAACTAGTGGTTATCAGATTTGTCTTATACCTTCCTTCGTTACAGAAAGGGAAGGGTTTTGAAAATATCGAAAAGAGTGACATGGCTGTTGATGTTATTGTTTTGCGTGGTTGTATGGGGCTTGATAGTCACTGCGGTTGCTTTCGCTGGAGAGGACAGAAAGTTCACTCCTAAGACTCAGCCCGGCCAGTCAAATTCTCAGGTTGATGAGGAAAAAATCAGGAAGCTAGACCTCAATGCACAGCAAAAAAAATTCATTGAGTCGTTAATTGAATCACCGTCAGAAAAATTAAGCGGTAACTAAAGAGTCAACGAATTTTTTAAAAATAGCCCAAAGGCCGCTTTCGAGCGGCCTTTTTTCTTTGGTGCAAGAAACGTTACATGCCCCGTGGTTTTGCAGAAACAGTTTTGCTTTGCGCATAAAAAAAGCCGCGCTTACTTGGGGGGGCGCGGCAAAAGTAGGACCAATGTAGTCGGAACTTAGGTCAGGGCCTGAAATGACCCTGAGCAGTTTATACTCTTAATCCCTCTGTGATTTTTGATAATTAATGTCTTCAAAGATGCTGCGGCCCCTGAGATTTCCACCTTCAGCAGGGGGGTAATAAGCATCAGATACTTTCAATTCCCTCGTGTTGAGTGTGTTGCACACTTCTTTTACTCACAGCTTCCGTAACCAACGGAGGTCTAATCATGGTTAAAAATATGCCCGACAAAATCTCGACAGCAACAAACTACAGCGTGTCGGGCGGCCTTATGTATGGCGGCCTGACCGGGTGGTTTGGATGGCTGCACGGACTCGACTGGAATCAGATAGCGTTAATCGGTGGTTTCATCATCGCAATGCTCACATTCATTACGAATATCTACTTTAAGCGGCGCCAGACCAAAGCGTATGAGAAAGCGCTTGATCGTGGGTATGTGACTCCACCACCACAGGATGACTGAACATGGCAACAGTAAAGAAAGTCGGTGGCACGGCCGGCGCAGTTTGTTCAGTAATGGCAATCATTGCAATAGTGCTGTCACAGGGTCAGGTTCATACTAATCAGAAAGGGCTGGAGCTGATTGGAAATGCCGAATCATGCCGCCGTGACCCTTATATTTGTCCTGCCGGCGTTCTGACGAACGGCATTGGTAACACCCACAACGTTAGAGCCGGCGTCCATCTGACAGACGAGCAGATAGCAAATTCCTGGGAAAAGAATATTCTCGATGCAGAGTCGTGCGTTAACCGTTACGGCAATGGGCGAAATCTCTCCGAAAATGTTTTCAGCGCTGCTGTGTCTGTTACCTTTCGTGCGGGGTGTGGCAACCTCAGAAATTCACAGATGTTCAGCCTGTTTCGCAGTGGAAATTTCATTGCTGCGTGCGAACAGTTCCCCAGGTGGGTATGGGGTGGTGGCAAGATTTTGCCAGGTTTAGTGATTCGCGCTGATAAAGAAAAAGCGCTCTGCAGGAATGGCCTGAAATGATCTGGCTTATCTCAAACTGGCGCATTTTACTTGCTTTACTGTTGGTAGTGCTGATATCAGGCCTTTTGCTGACGTCCGCGCATTACCGGGATTCAACCCTGATTATGGAGCAAGAGCGTGATGCAGCACTTGAACAGAAAAAATCTTCAGAAGCTGTCACCGACAATGTTATTGCTGCCGTTCGATTGTTTAATGATATTTCAGCAGCTACAAGAGGTCGAAAAGAACAGGCCAGAGATGAAAGTGATCAACGTATCATTATCATACGAAAAGCTGCGGCCTCTGACAGGTGCGCTGCTTTGCCTGTGCCTGATATTGCTGCTGACAGGCTGCGTTCGCACAGAGCCGAGATACGTTCAGGTGCCTACGGTGGCAATACCCTCAGAACTGACCGCTGACTGCCCGGTACCACTTGTGCCAAATCCCCTGACCTGGGGAGGAAGTCTGGAGCTGAACGAGCGCCTGCTGACGGCTATTGAAAACTGCAACAGTGATAAAGCGGCAATTCGGGAAATAGAAGCCAGCAGGCAGGGGAGAACACAGTTTAGTCTGGTGTTGGAGCAGAAGATGAAGAAGGCTTCAATTTAACTATAAAATGCTCATTTTTTAATACCTTAGCACCTTTCTCGCACCAGAATTCGGTAAAGCGAAAAAACTCATCGGTCGTTAACTCAAAGCATAACTCAACATTCTTAGCCAGCCCTTTGGAGAGCAGTTCATTTGCCTGCTCCAGGGAGTGGGCTTTTGTAGTTTTCATAGAAAAATTCCAGTGAGTTTGAGAATTACCTTTAGTACCCCGCCGAGAATTTAACACAGGATGATGACATGTATACGACGACTTTGATTATTGCCTGGGCATTAGTCACGCTTGCTATTGGTTTTTCTGTTGGCTGGCTGGTGGGCCTGTTCCGCTGGAAGAACAGCCCGCAGAAGGCAGAGGCCGAATCAACAGCCATCCGCGACGGCTGGCAGGATGTAGAGCTGCGCTTTCAGGCTCAGATTGACGAACTCAAAAGCAAACTGGATGAGCAGGCCATCGCTCAGCCAAAGGAGGCGAAGAGTGAAGTGCCAAAAAAGATTTAACCGACGCCCGGCAAAATGACCGGGCTTTACCCATAAAAGAGGAAGTAACGATGTCCGAACCACTGTATGACGGTACCACCGCGACCACTGCACAGCCGGTCACAACAGCAACCGATAAAACTGATGCCGTACTGGCAAAGGTGAAAGAACTGCTGAAAGTGGCAGGCCATGACGTCGATACTGTATTCGATGATGTGGCTTCACTGGCTAAAAAGCTGGCGTAATCATCACAAGGCGCATTTGCGAGTGCGCCTGATGATGTTGCTTTAAAAGCGTGATTGTTTAGGACTTGAAATGAAAGAATTATGAGTTATTTTAGCAGTGTATTAACTAACTCAGGATAGAAAGATGATTAATGTTAAAGGCAATGAGTGTTTAGTCGTGGGCGGTCCAAGAAAAGGTCAAGTCCTACTTCAAGTATTCCATAAAGGGTCCCACAAATTCGATCTCTATACTCGTGACGGGCAATTTAAATTGCACGAGCCGCTAGTTGTTGTTTTTGTTGGGAAACACCACTTACGCGATGGTAAAGAGTATCTAATCCTATCTGAAACAAGTATTGAAGGGATCGATGTTAATGCTGAGATGGACAAACTTAGCGTACCTTTGAAGCCGCTGGACAGCTCTCAGGAACCATCCCCCGAGAAGGAATAATTGTTAGCCACTCTGTGAAGCGTTACCAAAAAATAATCAATAATTTCTCTTCACTAAGAATTATTCCGGATGTAATGTGTATCCTTAACTTATCTTAGGAGAAAGCATGCTGGATAATTATTTAAGATCAGCTGGTGGTGAAACCACACCAGAAAAGCAAAGAATTATTGCTTTGAATGCCGCATTGCAATTAGCAAAGGCAGCTTTGGAGGCATCATCAGCTAATAACCATTCATCCAGAGTTGAAGACTCATTAATGGGTGTGGCTAAGTCAATTGACGCACTTGCAGATGCGATTCAGGATGCCGCAAAAGTTAAATAATCATGAGTTTTCATAACGATCACCCCGAAAATTGGAAAGTCAATGATTAGGGGTTTCTTTATTTTCGTGGATTTGAAATGAATTCAATGAAGTCATTTTATAAAAAAGCGAAATTAATAAATTGGCTGGTCTATTTATGGCGGGATTAAAAGACCTTACATCACAGCTTCAGTCGCTTAAGAAGCAGATGCCTTTTGCCCTATCGCAGGCGCTTACCAGCGTAGCCCGTGACATTGCAGCCGCGGAAAAAACAGCGCTGACCCGTCGTCTTGATTTCCCCACACCGTTTACAGTCAACGCAGTAGGATCCACAGGAGCGCGTAAAAGCAATCTTCAGGCTAAAGTTTTTGTGCGTGACATTGCCGCGAGCTACCTCGCACCGTTTGAGTTCGGTGGTCAGCACAAGCTCAACAGCAGTGCGCTGCTTAATCCGAAAAACATCAAGCTGAACAAATACGGCAACCTTCCACGCAATAAACTGAACCAGTTAAAGGAAAAAGATAACGTCTTCATCGGTGAAGTGGGCAGCCGTAACGGCGTTTTCCACCGTGTTAAGCCCCGGAAAGGCAAAAAGGCTAAAAAGCGACTTAAGCGCTCAGCTAATGGCACGCGCAGGGAGCGTGAGAAGTCTCTCGCACCAAAGCTGCTGATTCAGTTCGGTAATGCGCTGCCTGTTAAACCAGTGCTGGGGTATATGGAAAGGGCTGAGAAAATGGCCGGTGCACTGATACCAGCGACGCTGAGTGCTGCAATCAGTCAGGCGCTGAGAACGGCAAAATAAATCCTTTCTTTCTTCCTTTTACAAAAAGCTCCCTTTAGGATTAAACCTACAAAACCTCTCGGGAAATCAAAATGAAAAAATTATTGGTCGCTGCATTAAGCATATTCATCCTATCGGGTTGTAAACCCACTGACGATCAGCTTATCAAGGTTGGAAAAGAAGGACTTTTACAGAATCTCAAGGATCCTGAAAGCGCTCAGTTCAAGGATATGTCTTTCCATCCCGATGAAAAGGAAAAAGATTCTGTAGCAAGTGGCTATGTTTGCGGGGAACTTAACGCAAAAAACTCACTTGGTGGATACGTCGGCTTTTATAATGTTGCTATTCATGTTGTTGCAGAACCCAGATGGTATATCCCTGTTTTAGGAATAACTTATTCAGTATCTGATCCTTTCAGAGTAGATGATGGTGAAGGACTTCAGACAAGAAATGACAAGTTATATATGTATTTAACTAAATGTGGAAAGGCCAAATGAACCCAACCCGCTACGGCGGGTTTTATTTATGCTCGGAGAAAAGCAAGTGCCGGTACCCTCAGTCTCTGGCCAGTGGTGATGAGGAGGCAATGAAAGTCATGCCAAACACCATTTTTTCAATGCTTCACATCTCGATGCACGGCATCACGAATAATTTGAACATAAATGCCTTGAACCCGATGAAGATTACCGCGAAAGGTAATAGTTGTTCCGTTTTCAGGTCCCAAAATGAATCTTTTATGAATATGATAACCATTATCAATTGAATGGGTCCCTCCTGAGACCTTTTTATTTCACGGGCATTGCGCGCCGCGTTCTCCGGCTAGATATGAACTTTTGAAATTTGGGTAACAGGTAACAGCCAGGGTAACACATGAATCAGTCAGATTTTGCAAAGCTACACGGTGTCAGCCGGAAGACGGTGACCACCTGGAAGGCCCGTGGCTGGCTGGTTCTGGACGGTGAAGAGATAAATGTTGATGCCTCAAACGCCCTGATCGAGCGCTTCCGAAAAACTGTTACCCGACCCGAAAAAAAAGCACCCGGTAACAGCCAGGGTAACAAACAGGGTAACGAGTCAGGTAACAGACAGGGTAACAACGCGAAGGGTAACAAATCCGCTCAGACCCGTAACGAGGATCGCGCCGAATCGGCTTCGAAAGTCGTCGAGCGCATCATCAGCGAAAACGGTCTGGAAATGACGCTGGATGAAGCGCGCCAGATGAAGGAAAACTATCTGGCCCTGCTGACCCAGCTGGAGTACGACATCAAGTCCGGCCAGGTTCTCCCCTATAAAGACATGATCGCCGCTGTCGGTCAGGAATATTCACGCATGCGAACACGCCTTATTGCCATTGCACCTGAACACGGTCCTCGCCTGCGGGTGCTGGCCTCAACCACCAGTGATGCGGAGTTTGTTGCAGCGCTTCAGGAGGTGGTTCATGAGGCAATGGAGGAGTTAAGCCTGGATGAAAATGATAAACGAGGGCATCAGTAACTCCGCAGCATGGCATAACTTCAGCGGTGAGTTGACCGCAAGACGCAGCGATATCCGTCCCCCTCTGCCGCTGTCCCTGAGCCAGTGGGCCAATACTTACGCTGTCCTGTCAAAAGAGACCAGCGCCCAGACCGGGCGGTTTCGCTCGTTTGGTTATCAGGATGGCATGATGGACGCCATTACCGATCCGCACGTGACGCAGGTGTCCGTGATGAAATCGGCCAGGGTGGGCTACACCAAAATACTCGATCACGTGGTCGGTTATTACCTTCAGCACGATCCGTCACCGATTCTGGTTGTTCAGCCCCGCGTAGAGGATGCTGAAGACTACAGTAAGACCGAAATCGCGCCCATGCTGCGCGATACCCCGGTGCTGGCCGCCATTACCGGCGACAGCAAGGCAAAAGACAGTAACCAGACCATCCTGAAAAAGCAGTTTCTTAACGGCGCCAACCTCACGCTGGTCGGGGCCAACAGTCCCGGCGGATTCCGCCGTATCACGTGCCGCATCATCCTGTTTGATGAGGTGGACGGCTATCCGTCCGGCGGTGCCGGTACCGAGGGTGACCAGATAGCGCTGGGCATCAAGCGCTCGGAAACCTTCTGGAACCGCAAGATAGTGCTCGGGTCCACGCCCACGGTTAAGGGCGTGTCCCGTATTGAAAAAGCGTTTGCCGAAAGCGATCAGCGCCATTTCTATGTCCCGTGCCCGCACTGTGGTGAGTATCAGGTACTGGAGTGGGGCGGTCCCGACACGCCTTACGGCATCAAATGGGACAAGGATGAGAACGGTGAAGGCCTGCCTGAGACGGCGTTTTACGTGTGCCGCCATCATGGCTGCGTCATCCATCACAACGACAAGGCCGGTATGGTGAAGCGCGGCGAATGGCGGGCGCACCGTCCTTTCACTGGCCACGCCGGTTTCCATATCTGGGCGGGTTACAGCCTGTTTCCCAATGCCGCCTGGAAATATCTGGTGGCGGAGTGGCTGCGCGTGAAAGATGACCCGCTCATGCGCCAGACCTTCATTAACCTGGTGCTGGGTGAGGTGTATGAGGATCGCGGCGAAAAAGCACTCAGCGAGCGTAAGCTCACTGAGCGTGGCGAAGTCTGGCCGGCTGAGGTGCCTGACGGCGTGGCCGTGCTGGTGGCCGGGGTCGATACCCAGGACGGTCGCTTTGAAATCGAGGTGGTGGGCTGGGGGCTCAATGAAGAGTCCTGGTCTGTTGCGTTTGATGTCATCGAGGGCGATCTGGAGACGGATGAGCCGTGGCTCAGGCTGGATGCATATCTGAAACAAATCTGGCGCCGGGCCGACGGTCGCGGATTCAGCATCATGGCCACCTGTATGGACTCCGGCGGTCACCACACGCAAAAGGTGTATGAGTTCGCCAAGGCCCGTCTGGGGCGGCGCGTCTGGGCTATCAAAGGTGAGTCGGCACGGGGCGGCAAACGCTCCCCGGTCTGGCCTGCCAAAGCGCCATCTGCGCGCAACCGCAGCCAGTTCAGGCCGGTGATAATCGGCGTCAACGCGGCAAAGGATGCCATCCGTGCCCGCCTGCACATTGAGCCGCCAGAACCGGGTAAGGCCTCCGCGGGCTACATGCATTTCCCTGCCGATCGGGACCTGGGGTATTTCAGTCAGTTGCTGGCTGAGCGGTCGGTGGTGAAAGTGGCAGGCGGTCAGCGTTACCGCGTATGGGAGCAGTTGCCGGGGCGGGCGAACGAGGCGCTCGACTGCCGGGTGTATGCCTACGCGGCGTTGTGTGGCCTGCTTCATATGGGCTTCAGACTCAACGCCTTTGCGGCAAGCATCGCGGAAAATCCGGACAGGTTAATCGCGCCGGCCGCCGCGCCGGTGGAAAAAAACAGCCTGCGCCTGCCGGGCGCCGTTATTTCTGAGCCTGAACAGCCGGCCAGAAAAAAATCTATCTCACAGCTTCTGGCCTAGGAAAATCATCATGTTCAACCGCAATACCAGCCTGCTTGCCGGGTCGATGACGCCTGCGCAGCTGCAGGACGCACTGGTGAAGGCTCAGCAGGCTTATATCGATCTGACCACGGGCAGCCGGGGTGTGTCGTTTTCCTATTCCCAGGGCGACGGCACCCGCTCGGTGACCTATCAGCAGAGTTCGCTTGCAGACCTTCTGGCGCTGATCCAGCTTCTCCAGGCTCAGCTTGGCATAGTCACCCGTCCGCGTCGTCCGGTAAGGTTCAGATTCTGATGAACGGTAAAGTACAGATACTGGGCGCTGACGGTCATCCGCTGCGCCCCTCCCGCCCGTCGTTTTCCGCGCTGACGGGCGGCAGCCGTGTGCCCTATGACGCGGCGGACTCCTTCAGCGACCAGCTGGCCAACTGGCAGCCTGCGCTCTGGTCACCGGATAATGAAATCAACATCTACCGCGACCGCATTGTGTCGCGCGTACGTGACCTCGCACGAAATGACGGCTGGGCCAGCGGCAGCATCACCCGCGTGCTGGATAATGCGGTGGGGGCGAATTTCCGGCCCATCCTCAAGCCGGACTACCGCATGCTGGCCATGATGACCGGGAACAAAGCCTTTGATGCCAGCTGGGCCGACGAATACGGCAAGGTGGTGGAGGCGCACTGGCGTTCCTGGGCAAATGACCCCGGCCGGTGGTGCGACGCTGAGCGCAAGCAGACCGTGTCGCAGATGCTGCGCCTGGGATTCCGGCACAAGCTGCTGGACGGTGATGCGCTGGCCGTCCTGCAGTACCGTACCGACAGGCTCGGACACGGGCGCGGGCGTTACGCCACTACGGTGCAGATGGTCGATCCGGACCGTCTGAGCAACCCGCAGCAGAATTTCGATATGCCCCACGTTCGCGGCGGTGTTGAGATTGATGCGGACGGTGCCCCCGTTGCCTATCACATCCGTGAGGCGCACATCGGTGACTGGTTCAGCGGACCAAAGACCATGACCTGGCAGCGGATACCGCGCGAAACGTCCTGGGGCCGTCCCCATGTCGTGCATGATTACGATCACGACAGAGCCGCGCAGCATCGCGGCAACGGCATCCTGACCCCGGTGGTGCAGCGCCTGAAAATGCTCATCAAGTACGATCAGTCAGAACTTGAGGCGGCCATTCTCAACGCGGTGTTCGGGGCCTACGTCACCTCGCCTTACGACCCTGAGATGGTGCAGTCAGCACTCGGTGAAAATTATGACGATACAGCGCTGGGCACCTATCAGGACGGGCGGACAGAGTTTCACAAAGACCGGCGTATTTCGCTGCAGAACGGGGTGAGGCTGCCAACGCTGTATCCGGGCGAAAGCATCACCACCGTCAATGCCGCCAGGCCCACCAGTAACTTTGAGGGTTTTGAAAGCGCGGCGCTGCGTAACATCGCGGCCGCAACGGGCCTGTCCACGCAGCAGGTGACGCAGGACTGGTCTGACGTTAACTACAGTTCAGCACGTTCGGCGATGCTGGAGGCCTGGAAAACCCTGACCCGACGCCGTGATGATTTTTCGTCCGGCTTTGCGCAGCCCATTCTCTCCGCCTTTATTGAGGAGATCCACGATACCGAAGACTTACCGCTGCCGCGAAACGCGCCGGACTTCATTGACGCCCGCGCGGCCTACTGTCGCGCCCGCTGGATGGGACCGGGACGGGGCTGGGTCGATCCGGTTGCCGAGAAAAAAGGCGCCATTCTGGGTCTCGATGCGGGTATCTCGACGCTCGAGCTGGAGGTGGCTGAAAACGTGGGCGAAGACTGGGAAGAAATGCTGGACCAGCGCAAGCGGGAAATCGACGCCTGTATTGAGCGCAATCTGCCGCTGCCTAGCTGGGCGCAGGCCGATGTCCTCGCGCCCGAAACCATTCGCGATCCGGAGGAAAAGTGAATTTACCCCATCTGGCGCAGCGGCTGTTCAACACGCCGCTGGCTATCCATCCCCGCAAGGCCGAAGTTGTTATGGCTGCGCTCACCGACCGGTTTGGCATTACGCGCATCGAAGCCAGCATGGCGATGGAAGACGATGACGATTATGACTACCGCCGCCGGCGACAGACCAAAGCCGATCCCGGTTATGACAACGTCGGCGGCGTGGCGGTGATAAGCATACAGGGCACGCTGGTGCAGAAGCTCGGCAGCCTGCGGCCCTACAGCGGTATGACGGGCTATAACGGCATCCGCCAGGCCTTTCTCACCGCCATGGCCGATCCTGAGGTAGCCGGTATCTGCCTCGACATTGATTCACCCGGTGGCGAGGTGGCCGGCTGCTTTGATCTGGCGGATGAAATCTTTCGTGCGCGGGGTGAAAAGCCCGTTCACGCCATCCTGACCGAAAACGCCTACTCAGCTGCCTATGCGCTGGCCAGTGCGGCCGATCGTATCTGCGTTCCCCGCACGGGCGGCGTGGGGTCGGTGGGCGTCATTACCATGCACGTCGACTGGTCGCAGCGCATTAAGGAGGAGGGGCTGGCGGTCACCATCATCACCTACGGTTCACGCAAGGCGGAAAGTAACCCTTACCGCACGCTGTCTGACGAGGCCGCTGCGGCCATCCAGCGCGACATTAACGCCATGGGCGAAATCTTTGTCGGTACCGTTGCTCGCAACCGCGGCATGAAAGAGAAGGTGGTGCGTGACACCGAGGCGGCCTGCTTCATGGCGGCTGACGGCGTGGCGCTGGGCCTGGCGGATGAGGTGATTACCCCTGACGCGGCATTTCTTAACTTACTTAAACTGACCGGAGCCTGACATGGCAAAAAAACCGTTTTCCTTTGCTCACCTGGTGGGCCTGAACCGTTCCGCCGTCGCGCGCGCCGTGGAAGAACACGATGACGACGACGAGGAGAAAAAGGGCAAAAAGGCCCGCAGCCGTCGCGCGGAAGAGCAGGATGATGACGACAACCGCGACCCGGATGCTGATGACGACAGCGACGATCCGGACGCGGAAGACAATGACAAAAAAGACCCTGACGCCGACGAAGATGACGATAAAAAACGTGATCCTGACGCCAGCGAAGGGGATGACGACGACGGTGATGACGATGAAAAGCCCGACGGCCGCAAGGCACGAAACGCCGAGCGTCAGCGCTGTGCCCGCATTTTTAACAGTTCATACGCCGCCGCAAACCCTGCGCTGGCGGCCTCGCTGGCCTTTAATACCGGCATGAGCTCTGCCGACGCCATCCGCGTCATGAAGTCATCCGGATCGGCCGCCGCCGCGCCTGAGCCGCGTCGCGCCTCGCTTGACGAGCGCATGCGCAGTGCCGGTAACGTGCGTCTGGGCCCCGATGGTCAGAAAACCACGGCAACACGCGCCAGTGCGGTCGTGGAGAAAATGACCGGTCTCTACAACTCAGCCCGAGGTAATAAATAATGGATCAGTTTGGACAGAATCAGTTTGCGCCGGGCATGACCAGCGCGCTCTTCGTGCCGGACCAGCTTGTCAGCGGTCCGCTGCAGCTTGTGACCGACAGTGTTACCATTGCAAAACTGGGTCCGCTGCTTCGCGGGACCGTGCTGGGGCGTCAGTCGCAGAAATCATCCGTCGCCACGGCGGGCAGTGCCAACAAAGGCAACGGCACGCTGACGGGCCTCTCCCTGGGTTCACAGGCCGTGGCCGGTGCTTATACGGTGACCGCCACCGATCCCAACACCTTCCAGGTCACTGACCCTTCCGGCGCCGTGCTGGGTAATGCCACCGTGGGCAGCGTTTATCGCGGTACGCAGGTCAGCTTCACTCTTACCGCGGGGGCTAACGCCTTTGTGGCAGGCGATACCTTTACCCTTACCGTTGCGGCCGGCACGGGCAAGTGGGTACCGTGCGTGCGCACCGCCACCGACGGCAGTCAGGTCCCGGCGGCCATTCTGGTGGACAACGTGGACAGCACCCTCACGGATGTGACCGGCGGCGTGTATCTGATGGGTGAGTTTAATCAGAACCGCCTGATTATCGACAAAACCTGGTATGTGAACAGCGTGCTGCTGCTGGATGACCTGAAAGCCGCGCTGGTACCGCAGGGCATTTTCCTGCGCGACAGCATTCAGGCCCCGGTTTCCTGATTTAACTCCCTTTTAAACTGCGCCTTATGCCATTTCCACGGCAGGGTCGCGCGCGTCCGGAATCCGTACCGGCAGTGGCCGGTACGTCTCACAGAGAGAAACCATGAATATTTTTGATACCAACGTCCTGGTGCAGGTCGTTCCCAACCTGATGACCAGTCAGAACTGGCTGCTCGACCGCTTCTTTCCGAACGTGGTGACCTACGAAACCGAAGAGGTGTCGATCGATGTCGATATCGGTAAACGTCGTATGGCCCCGTTTGTGTCACCGCTGGTGGAAGGCAAGCTGGTAGCGCAGCGCAAATACCAGACCAACACGTTTAAGCCCGCCTACATCAAAGACAAGCGCGCGCCGGATCTGCGCAAGCCCATCCGCCGCCAGATTGGTGAGCGCATCGGCGGCGAATACACCGCAGCTGAGCGTGAAATGCTGAATCTGCAGTTCGAGATGGCCGATCAGATTGACATGATCAACCGCCGCCTGGAGTGGATGGCGGCCAGTGCGCTGGTCTCCGGCACCGTAACTGTAGCGGGTGAGGGCTATGAAACCAAAGTGGTAGATTTTGGCCGCTCCGCGGACCTGACCATTGTGCTCAGCGGGACGGACAAATGGCCGACCTCGGTCCCGTTCGGGCAGACCAACACCCAGCCGTCTGATGATATTGAAGAGTGGCAGACCACCTATCTCAAAGAGTCGGGCGGGGTGCCAACCGACCTGATTTTCACCAACAAGTCGTGGCGTGCGTTTCGCCTGGACACCACCATCAAGGACAACGCCATCACGTTCCCGGCGCTGAGCCCGTTCGGCAACCAGGTGAATGCCGGTGCGCAGGTCATGAAGGGCGCGGTTTACAAAGGGCGCTGGGGTAACTTTGACCTGTGGCTATATAACGACTGGTTCATCGATCCGCTGGATAACACCGAAAAGCCGATGATCCCCGACGGCGCAGTGATCATGAGCGGTGCGGACCTGATGGGTACCCGCGCCTTTGGCGTCATTCTTGACCCGGCTTTCGCCTACGGTCCGCTGGCCTACGCGCCCAAGACCTGGGTAAAAGAAGATCCGGCACAGCGCCTGCTGATGATGCAGTCCGCGCCGCTGGTAATTCCGAGTCGTGTAAACGCGTCCCTGTGCGCAACGGTGGTGTGATATGGCAAAAACTGACAATTCAAAAACCGGAGACGATATCGGCGGTCTGCCTCCCGAGCTGATGACCGGCGACCAGGCTACAACGGTCACGCCGCCCGGCGCTGACGTGCAGAAATCGCCTGAGGTCACTGGCGAGGATACCGAAGCTGAAGAGGATGACGACAAAGACGCGGCTGATGAAGAGGAACCGGATTTTGTGGTACGTAAGGGCCACACCCTGCGTCACGACGGCAAAACCTACTGCCAGAACACCCGGCTGAACCTGCCTGCGGATGAGGCGAAACGCCTGATTGCTGCGGGCGTTGTCGTTGACTTTGACACACTTCGCCGCGAGGCGCTGGCGCGTGAGGCTGCATCGGTGTCCGTCATCTCACCGGGTGTTGCGTCATGAGCGTGAACTGGGACCAGCATCTGCTGGCCCCGCTCCACGGCATATTCGGTGACGCCGTGGAGTTTCGCCCGAACAAGGGACGTGGCCAGCCCTACACCATCAACGGGATTTTTGACCGGGCGTACACGCAGGATGTCCAGCCCATGGATGCAGGCGATCCGTCCATCAATACCACAAAACCCGTGCTGGGCGTACGTGACGCGGAATTCCTGTCTCCGCCGCGCCAGGGCGATCAGCTTTACATTGCCGTTGCCGGCGGGCGGACCGTTAATCAGCTTTTCGTGATTGCCGACGTCCAGCCGGACAGCCACGGCGGTTCAAAGCTGGTACTCAATGAAATCAGGGGGTAGGGCATGAATGCCGCCGACATTCGCGGCCTGGTGGTGGCCGCGCTCAAAAACAACACCGACGCCGGCGAGCGGGTGTATTCGCCGCGCGACTGGCCCACCATGGACGAAGACTTTCCGGTGCTGCTGGTGCAGACGCCGCTGGACGTCAAGCACTCTCTGGGTCGCAACGCCCCGCAGTTCACCACGGTGACCACGGTGCGGATCACCTGCCGCACCCAGGCCTTTGATACCGAAGAGGGCAATACCGGCGCGCAGGAGGCAGAAAGCGCGCTGGAAACGCTCCGCGAGCAGATTGAGCGGGGCATCATCAACAGCTACGAGCTGACCCGCCAGATCCAGCAGTATCAGCAGGTCCGATCTGCCGTGGCGGTCAGCAGTGAGGGGGCCGGCCACATCGGTGAACTTACCGTTGAAATTGACGTGGAATATTACCAGGGGCCCGAAGACTTCTATCCGGTCACCACCTCACCGCTCGCCGGGATTGACCTGATCGTGAAAATGCCCGATGGCACCACACAGCCCGGTCTGAACATTAACCTCCAGGAGTAACCACATGTTAGTAAAACCCGCTGATGGCAGGCTTGTCCGCTGCCCGGTCAGGGGCACGGTGTTGCCCGAATCCGGCGAAGACGTACCGGAAAACACCTTCTGGACCCGCCGTCTGCGAGACGGTGATGTGGTTCGCGTCAAAGACAGTCAGAAGCCCATTGCTGCCGCTCCCGCAGCGACACCCGCGCCTGACAGCAGCAAAAATGCAGGAGAACAGTAATGGTTGCTTTCAGCCGTATTCCTGATCAACTCAGGACCCCGCTGTTTTATGTTGAGTTCGATAATTCGCGCGCCAATACCGCCACCGCGGTTCAGCGTACGCTCATCATCGGCCAGCAGCTTGACACCGCTACCGCGACTCCGGGCATTCCCCAGCAGGTTTCATCCGATACCCTGGTGGCGGGTATGTGCGGTAAGGGCAGTATGCTCCACGGCATGATGACCGCGTATCAGGCCAACGATACCGCTGCGGAAATCTGGATCCTGCCGCTCGCGGATGCACAGGGCAGTATGACTGCCGCCAGCGGTTCGCTGAAGTTTCTCACTGCACCCAGCGCTACCGGCGTCATTTCGCTGTACATCGCCGGGCTGCGGGTTCAGGTGACGGTACTCGCCACCGACACGGTGGTCACCATGGCGTCTGCCCTGAGCGCAGCCATTAACGGCACCACTGCGATGCCGGTGACGGCGCAGGTAACGGCAGGGGCAACGGATACCGTCACGCTGACCGCAAAAAACCGGGGTGCGCACGGCAACGGCATCGACATCCGCACGAATTACCTGGGGCGAACCGGCGGCGAAACCACGCCTGCCGGTCTGACGTTCACCCTGACGCCGATGTCCGGCGGGGCGGGCGCGCCAGACATGACCGCGGCGCTGGCCAGCCTTCAGGACCGGACCTTTGATTTTATCGTCAGCCCCTATACCGACACGGCATCGCTTGACGTGCTTAAGGCGTTTCTGTCGGACGCCACCGGGCGCTGGGCCTGGGACAAACAGCTTTACGGTCACGTGTTCAGCGTAGCCAGCGGCACTTACGGGCAGCTGGGTACCACCGGTGCCGCGCGGAATAACCAGCATGAATCGCTGCTGGGCGTCTACCGCTCGCCCACGCCCGCCTACGTCTGGGCGGCGGCATATACCGCGGCAGTCGCCCCGAGTCTTCGCAACACACCCGGGCGGCCCACCCAGACCCTGCCTGTCAGCGGTGTCCTGCCCCCGGCGCTGGAGGACCGTTTCGATCTGCCTGAACGTAACAATCTTCTGTTCAGCGGTATTTCCACCTATACGGTCGCCGATGACGGCACCGTGCAGGTGGAAAACATCATTACCACCTACCAGAAAAATGCTTATGGCGATGCCGATGACAGCTATCTGCAGGTGGAGACGCTGTTTCAGCTGATGTTCATTACCCGCTACCTGCGTACCCAGATCACCAGTAAGTTCGGGCGGATGCAACTGGCCGCCAACGGCACGCGGTTTGCGCCGGGGCTGCCAATTGTGACGCCAAACGTCATCCGTGCCGATCAGATTGCCGAATATCAGACGCTGGTCTGGAACGGCTATGCGCAGGATGCGGACGGTTTTGCAAAGGGGCTCATCGTTGAGCTTAACGCGAAAAATCCGAACCGCGTGGATGTCCTCTGGGACGGCACGCTGATGAATCAGCTGCGCATCTTTGCGCTGCTTAACCAGTTTCGCCTGCAGGCCAGCTAAGGAGTCACTATGGCAGGAAATACTTCTAACCGGCTTGCCGGTCTGGCCTATGTCACCGTAGACGGGATCACCATCATGGTGGCCGGCCAGTTTAAATATCGCCCCTCAAAAATGGAGCGTACCACGCTGAGCGGGATGGATACCGTGCACGGATATAAAGAAAAGCCCGTGCCGGGATTCATCTCCTGTCAGGTGCGCGATGCCGGTGGCGTATCCGTGTCTGCATTTAACGGGCAGACCAACGTCAACGTAATCGCCGAACTGGCGAACGGTAAAACCATCATCGGGCGCGCCCTGTGGACGGTTAACACCCAGGAAGTGGACAGCGAGGAAGCGGTATTTGACGTGCGCTGGGAAGGCGCTGACGTGACGGAGAACTGATATGACCGAACTTGAAAGAAGCACTGTTATTTCACTGAGCGTGCCGCTCAGTTCCGACGCGCTGAAACAGACCTGGGAGAGTCTGCCACTCAGGGCACCCGTGCTGGCGCAGGTTGAGCAGTTTTACGAGGCGCAGGCAAAACGCGGATCGCTTTCCGCGATGCGCCTGCTGCTTTCTCTGACCAGCGGCGTGCCGGAGTCCGTTCTGTCCGGTATGGACTTTCTCGATTACCGCAAATGCGAGGAGTATCTGCTCGGTTTTTTGAGCTGGAAGCCCTCGGGCGATGGCAGCGTTTAGCCGCTGAGGTGACATTTTACTACCGCTGGCCGCCGGACAGCGCCTGGGCAATGAGCCTGCAGCGTCTGTCCTGGTGGCACGCACAGGCGGTACGCATTAATCATCTGAGAAAAGGGGGCGACGACGATGGCTAACGTGTTTGACTTTACGCTCGCCGGTAATGATGAGGCAAGCGCTGCCATCGGGCGTATTGAAGAGGCCGTGCGTAAGCTTGAACCTGAGCTGGATAAAACCCGTGATGCACTGAAGCTCGGCGGACAGGAGTCGGCGGGCGAGCTCAATACCTTCACCCGCTACCTGCAGGGGATGTCGCAGGCCGCACGGGACAACGTACAGTTTATCGGCGACATGGTGCCGCCGCTCAAAATGGTGGGGGAACTGGCCGGTAAATATGGCGGGATAGCCGGGCGTATGGGCGTGGCCGGTGTGGCCGCGTACGGACTGGCGAAAGGTGCAAAAACACTAGCCGGTAACATGAAGGAGGCGGCTGACAACGCCTACAGTCTGGACGTGGCCGCAAAAAACAGCGGCATGCACGTGGATGATTTTACCCGCCTGGCCGGGGCGATGCAGATCCTGGGAGCAGGCAGCGACGGCGCACGCGCGTCAGTTGAGGGCATGTATAAAACCTTCAACGATGCCCTGCAGGGGCGCAACGGCAGCGTGCTGTCTGTCCTCAGCCAGATGGGCGTGCAGATTGTCAAAAACAAAGACGGTACCGCCGACGTCATGCGAACCTTTGAGCAGTTGGCGCAGGCGTTTCCGTCACTGACGCCGGATCGCCAGAAAACAGTCGCGGACGCGCTAGGGCTTGATGCCAGTGGCCTGGCGTTGTTACGTGAAGGGGCGAAGCTTAAAGCCTATCTCACCCGCGCTGACGAACTGGGTCTCACCGTCGACCCGAAAGTCAATACGCAACTGGTTGAGCTTAACCGCAACCTGACCGGGCTGAGTGCGGCCTGGGACGGCTTTAAAAATCGTGTCCGCCAGAAGGTGGCGGGTGGCCTGCTCTCCGACGGCTCGGTTAATGACGGCCTGCGTGGCGTCGGGCGACTGATGCAGAACCCCGGCGATCCGGTTGCGCTGAATGAAGCCATGGGCAATCTGCGCGGGAACGAGGGCGACTGGGTCCGAAAGGCCAGGAACGACAAAGAATACCTGAATTCGCTGCCCGCCAGTGAGCAGGTCAATCTCATCACCGGGCAGATCACCGACAAACAGCGTCGTGATCTGCGTGAGCGTTACGGGCTGAGCGAACAGGCGAATGTGCTGCAGGGCGATATTGCTGTCGCGCTCAAAGCCCCGACACCGGTGATTCCGGCAGCTTACACAGGGCAAGGCAGTGGGGCTAATGCCCGGGGTATTCGCAATAACAATCCTGGCAACCTGCGTGCAGCGCCTAACAGCAGCGGAAGCGACGGTGATTTTGTACGGTTCCCCACGCCGCATGACGGTATGGCCGCGCTGTCCCGCCAGCTTCAGCTTTACGGTGACCGGGGTAACAACACGATCAACGGCATCATTCACACTTATGCGCCTGCCACGGAAAACAAAACCCAGAATTACATTGACGATGTGGCTGCCAAAACCGGCTTTGATCCTCGTGAGCGTATCAATCTTCACGATCCTGACACGCTGCGCCGGGTGATGAGCGCCATTATTTCCCATGAGAACGGTGCTCAGCCCTATACCGATAATGAGATTAATCAGGCCATTCATACGTCCGTTAACGACGACCGCTGGAAAGGACTGCGGGATCCGCAAATCCTCCAGGCACAGCGTGAGAAAGAGCCGCGGACCACCGGCGAGGCGTTGCCGTCTCCTTCATCTCCTCAGAGCAGCATCACCCAGGCTGGCACACCAGCACCTCCTGTAAGCAGTATCACGCAGGCAACCGCAACTGCTGATAACAGTCGTGCGCAGAACACGCCGCCATCGTCAGGGAATGCCGATCAGAAAGTGTCTGTAGAGGTCACGCTGGTAAATGACAAAACCGGCGAACGCAGGCAGGTCACCACGCAGGGGGGGCGGGTAGCGTTATCCATGCCCTGGCCATGATTGAACCAGTAAACTGAACGGTGGTTGTCTTACTATGGCTATCATACAAAACCTGCTTAGCGGCCTGACCGGGGGCAGTGAAGGCTGGGACTGGCAGGCCCATATCAGACCTGCCAGCTTTCGCGGCGTACCCTTTGGCGTAATTGAGGGTGAGGGCGTCTTTGGTCGTCGCCAGGCAGTACACGAATACCCATACCGCGACACGGTCTGGGTGGAGGACATGGGGCGCGACGTCAGAAAAATAGCGATCCGGGGCTTTCTGGTGCAGGGCAGCCTGCGTTATCAGGCCGGTGATGTTCTGAGCCAGCGTCAGGCGCTGATTGCGGCCTGTGAAAGCGCCGGTTCGGGTACCCTTATCCATCCGACGCTGGGCGAACTGACGGTGAGTGTGCCGGAAGGCGGCCTGCGGATCTCTGAAAGCATGGATTCAGGGCGCGCTTTTGAATTTACGCTGACCGTTATCGAGTCTGGCCTGCGCGTTTTTGCCGTTACGGGCAGTTCGCCGGCGGGTGATGTGGTGAGCGCGAACTGGCTGAAGCTTGCCAGCACCGCGGCGGCCTCATTTCTGTCACAGGTCAGGGGCGAAATCCGTAGCGTTTCCCAGGCGATTAAAACGGTACGGGGTATTGCTTCCTTCTGGCAGGGCATGGTGACGAATACGGTCAGCGAGGTTACCAACCTCAGCAGCACGCTGCGGGCAACGTTTGGCAGCACGCGATACGGTCGTTACAGCCGGGGGACCGTGGGCGGCAGCGCGTCCGGCGCAACGGGCACCACTGACGGGGACGACACAGCGGATACGCCGCAGCTGGTGAATTTTACCATGGCGAAAAGCGTGACGGCCCGAGAGAATATCACGCAGTTGTCCTCGGCACTTCCGGCTTTCACCTCAATGGAGGATTTTTCCTCACGCGTCCAGGCGATCGTGCTTGCCATTCTTAACAGCCCCGGCGGGGTGGAGGAGCGTATCCGGGTGCTGGAGAAGCTGGCCACGGCTGAAAGCACCCAGTATTACGCCACGACTGAAAACCGCGCCGTTGCCGCAAGCGCCACATTATTTCTCATCGTTATCTGCGCAGGCGCCATGGCGGTAGCCGCTTCTGATGCCGAACCAGCCAGTACGGACGAGGCAAATGCTGTCAAAGACCGTGTTTGCGCGCAGCTTGATGCCGCCCTCGTCCGCGCAGGAGATCTGGGTGATGACGACAGCTATAACGCACTGCTGTCGGTGCGGCAGGCGTTTGTCAGTGCTATGGCGCAGAAAGGCACTGGCCTGACGGACATGATGCAGGTGAACGCGCCCGCCTCACTGCCTGCACTGGTGCTGGCTAACCGGCTTTATCAGGACGCGGGGCGAAGCGATGAACTGATTCAGGAAACCCGGGTGCGCCATCCCGCCTTTATGCCTCTCTCGTTCCGGGCAAGGAAACCCTTATGACAGACGAACTGATTTTAAGCGTCGGAGGCCGGAACATTAAGGGCTGGGACGACGTGCGGGTCACGCGTGGCATCGAGCGGCTTCCTTCTGATTTCGATCTCGGGCTGATGGACTATTTCCCCGGCAGCAATGAAAAGCAGCTGGTAAGAGAGGGGGAGCCCTGCGAGGTACGCCTGGGCGATGACCTTGTGATGACCGGCTACGTTGATCAGTGGAGCCCAATGATTTCAGGGCGGCGCCATGAGGTCCGGGCGACCGGGCGCAGCAGGTGTCAGGATCTGGTGGACTGTTCCGCCGAATGGCCCAACAACGTGATTAACGAATCCGATGCCCTGCAGATAGCGACGCGCCTCGCGCAGCCTTACGGCATCACCGTGCATTCCGACGTGTCGGATCTGGTCCGTGTCCCGCAGTTTACTCTCAACTGGGGCGAGTCTCCGCAGGAAATCATCGACCGAATCAGCCGGTGGTCTGCGCTGCTCTATTTCGATCAGCCGGACGGGAGTCTGCTACTCACGCGCGTCGGGACCCGGCGGGCCGCCAGCGGTGTGGCACAGGGGATTAATATTGAAGATGCCTATTTCCGCGCCTCAATGGATGAGCGTTTTTCGGACTATGTTGGCGTCTCCATGAGCATGACGCCGACTGCCGAAATCTCGCCATCCGCCAGTTACGGGGCGGTCACGCTGGCCGCGGCCCGCGACCCGGAAGCCGCCAGCATGCGCTACCGCAAGCGCATCGTGATCGTTGAATCGACCATGACGGCGCTCGCGCTTTCACAGCGCTGTATCGACTGGGAAATGAACCGTCGTTACGGACGCTCAAAGCAGCTGAACGTTACCGTCGACAGCTGGCGTGACAGCGCGGGCAGACTGTGGGAGCCCAACACGCTGGTCCCCATCCATATACCGACGTTCGGACTTGAGAATGAGGAGTGGCTGCTGGCAGAAGTGTCGTATCTGCGTAACCGCGAAGGCACTCATGCGCAGCTTTCCCTGATGCCTGCCGCCGCCTTTACCGTGCAGCCCTATGCTTTTTATCAGCAGTTGCTGGAGATGAACCGATGAACACCTTAAACGATGTCGTCCGTAAGCTTTCCACGCGGATAGCGGGTCTGCTGGGGGTAGGGCGCATTACCGGGCTTGATGACGGTGGCGTGGTGCAGAAGGTGCAGTACCAGACCCCGCTGGAGGCTGCCAGCGCCACGCGTATGGCAGAATTCGGTTTTACCTCGGGCCTGCCAGCGGGCACAGACGTGATTCTGGGCTTTCTGGGTGGAGATCGGTCAAATCCCGTGGTCATTGCCTCCAGTCACCAAACGTTCCGGCTGGGTGGCCTTAATCCCGGTGAGACCGCGATGTATAACCAGTGGGGACTCTTTGTGCGCCTGACTGAGCAGGGGATCGAGGTAGAAGCCAAAGGTCAGGACGTCACGGTCAGCAACGCCCGCAAACTGACCGCCACCGCGACGGACTCCGTGCGCCTCAATACGCCGGTTTTGTATGTCTCTGGCGACGTTATCGATAACTGCGACAGCAACAGCGTGTCGGTTAAAGCGCTCCGGGATAAATATAACGATCACAGCCATCAGATTAAAAACGTGCAGGGCGGCAACAGCACGCTCAATACGGAGAAAACGGGAGAACCGGCATCGTGAGTGATATTGAGGATACGTGGAATGTGGCAGAGATGAGAGCGGACTGGTCAGTCACCGGCGGCATGCTGGCAACCGGCGACGATCTGCGTACGGCGGTTATCCTCAGCCTTTTCAGCGACAGGGTAGCGCGTGACGATGATGACTATGGAGGCGGCGACAGGCGGGGCTGGTGGGGTGATTCCGGCAGCGCTGACCCCATGGGGTCCCGTCTGTGGCTGCTGGACAGGGAGGTGCTCAGCCGGGAGGTTGCCCTCAGGGCAGAAGAGTACGCACTGGAGTCGCTGGCCTGGCTGCGTGACGACGGCATTGTCAGCAATCTGGGTGCCAGCGCACAAATCATCTGGCCCGCACGGCTGGACCTGATACTGACCCTGCAACAGCCGGGGGCGTCGCGTCCGGTGGCAATGAAATTTTACTGGCTCTGGGAGCAGATCCGCTATGCCGTTTAAACGTCCGACCCTGACCGAGTTGCGTCAGCAGAACCGGCTTTACCTTGAAACAGAGCTTGAGGGAACAGGGACTGTCCTCAAAAACAGCAACCTTGCCGTGCTCGCCGATGCCGATGCGGGGATGGCACACCTGCATAATGCGTATCTTGACTACATTGCGCTGCAGACCAACCCCTTTACCTCTACCGATGAGTATCTGGCTGGCTGGGGCGCCATGAAAAAGGTTTACCGTAAAGCGGCCAGCGCGGCCACGTCACCGGCCTTTACCATTCAGGGTGTTGCAAAAACGACATTGTCCGCCGGCAGCCTCCTTAACCGCAGTGACGGCGTGCAGTACAGAACCACGGCAGACATTACCACAGATGCATCAGGCAGCGGCAGCGGTCCGGTCGCGGCTCTGTTGTCTGACCCCACTGCAGACGTCAGTGGCGGCGGGACAAAAGGGAATGCGCCGGCCGGTACCGTGCTCACGCTGGACGTTAACGTGCCCGGACTTCACAGCAGCGGAACGCTTGCCAGCGCCGCGACCGGCGGCGCGGATATAGAAGATGAAGAGGATTTTCGTCAGCGCGTGCTGCTGGCTTACCAGAATCCTCCTCAGGGGGGCAGTGACGCGGATTACAAATCGTGGGCGCTGGCTGTATCAGGCGTCACGCGAGCCTGGGTTAAGCGGCGTATCATGGGGGCGGGCACGGTGGGGGTTTACATCATGACCGACAACGCCACCGCGAGCGGCGGTTTTCCGACGGGTAGTGACGGTGTGTCGTCGCTCGAACCTTATTATGCCGTTAAAGCCAGCGGCGATCAGGGCCGCGTGGCTGACCACATCTTTCCGCTGCAGAGCGATACCGCCATTGTTTGGGTCTGTTCACCCCTGAAAAAGCAGGTCGATTTCGTGATTAACGGAATAAGTCAGGCAGCCAGCACAACGGTGGCTTCAATTGCCGCCGCGATCGACAGTGTATTTTTTGAAGGGGGTAACCCTGACGGAACCGGAAAAATCTACCTTTCAGACCTTAACAAGGCCATTGGTGACGTGGACGGGACCACGGGCTACGTGCTGATCCAGCCCGCCGCCAATATCGTTCTCGGCACGGGGGAATTACCCGTCCGGGGCAAGGTGACTTACACATGAGCCATTATAGCGAAGATGACTATGCCGGCGCACTGATCCAGCTTCTTCCCCCCGGCAGGGCCTGGCCCCGTGATATCAGCAGCGTGCATTTTAAAACTCTGCGCGCGATCGGTCGGCGCTACGAGGTAACAGACAGCACGGGTGAGCTTTTACTGTCGGGAGCTTTTCCCGCGACGGCAACGGTAATGTTACCGGAGTGGGAAACGTCACTGGGGCTGCCCGACGACTGTGCTATCAGTGAGATAAACAGCATAGGCGATCGTCAGGCCGCTGTCGTGTCGAGGCTAACCAGTACGGGGGGGCTGTCACCCGGATATTTTGTGCAGATGGCCGCCTCGCTCGGCTACACGATAACCGTCACTCTCTTTCGTCCGGCTATGTGTGGCCTGTCGGTATGCGGTGACCCACTTAACGGTGATGAATGGCCGTTTGTCTGGCGCATTAACGCTCCGCAGACCACTGTAAAGTATGCCCAGGCCGGTATCAGCTACTGTGGCGATCCGCTTCGGTCATGGGGAAATAAACAGCTGGAGTGCCAGTTAAATAAACTGGCGCCGTCTCATCTGATCCTTCTTTTTAACTACGCCGGTTAGGCACCCACTCATATTAATGATTACCTTACTGGTAAGGACTGAACATGCTCAAAATTGGTGACTTAACCCCGACCGCCACGCCCGACGGGCTCTGGACGGACGGTAACGTGGCCGGCGGTGTTGCGCCGACACGCATGCAGGCGGGCTGGTTCAACGCCGTACAAACTGAGCTGGTTAATGTTGTGCTGGCTGCCGGTCTGCTACTCGATGCGAGCAATAACGGGCAAGTGCTGGCCGCCATTCAGAAAATGACATTAAGCCGGAGTAACCCGTTTAGCGATATTGCTGGCGACGGCACGGCTGCTAAAGCGATTGCCAATCTTGGTCTGGATAAAATTTATCAGCAGGTAAACGCTAACCTGAATGCACTCTCCGGCCTGCAGTCGGCTGCGAACAAAATCCCTTACTTTATAGGCCAGAATGCTGCTGCAATGACCGATTTTACGCAGACCGGGCGGGATATTGTCGGGAAAAGCAGTACTGCCGACGTTATTGCCTATCTCGGACTGGGGCAGCTTTATCAGCCGCTCAACCAGAATCTAATCGCTTTATCCGGTTTACAGTCCGACACTGACACGCTGACTTATTTTTTTGGACCGAACAAAGCTGCTCTGACTGCATTTACTGCCTTTGCACGCGACATCGTAGGTAAAAAGAATACTTCTGAATTGTTCAGCTATCTGGGCATCGGCACGGCGGCGAACAAAAACGCGGGCAACGGCAGCGGCCAGCTACCGGATATGTCGTTTTTCGACAGCAACTTTGGCGTTAACGGATACCAGAAACTACCGTCCGGACTGATTATTCAGTGGGGCAGCGCGCCGGCCACCATCGGCACGCTGAGTACAAAAGCCTACCCGATACAGTTTCCAAACGCCGCGTTGCATGTGGTGCTGACGCACAACGTTGCCAACGACGCGAACGGCATAGGCATCAGCGGCGCTGACGTGAGTTCGTCAAATACCAGCCAGTTCACGTATAAGCCGCAGGGGATCCAGATTAGCGGTAACTCTGTGAGCGCGGCTTCGGCTGGATCCGGCGCGATTACTTTTCACTTTCTGGCAATAGGATACTGATATGGGAAATATGTTTTTTAGCGCCAGTCGCATGGCGTTCTGCCCGGAAGACATGAAACCGGACTATGAGAAGGGCGTGGGCTGGCCACAGGACGCTGTAGAGGTGACGGATGATGCCTGGCACGAATTTATATCCGTGCCGCCCGAGGGGAAAATTCTCGGTTCAACGGGTGAGGGGATGCCCTGCTGGGTAGATAAGCCTGCGCCCACGCAGGAAGAAGTTCTGGCCCAGGCTGCAAATGACAAACTGGTAAAAATCTCTCAGGCCAATGACTTCATGAACACACGTCAGTGGCCGGGCAAGGCTGCGCTAGGACGTCTGAAAGGGGATGAGCTGACGGCCTATAACAAGTGGCTGGATTATCTGGACGCCGTGAATGAGGTAGACACATCCAAGGCACCAAACGTTACCTGGCCAGACAAACCAGCAGGCTGATTTTTTGTTACATATAGACACAAACAGAAAAGCCTCTGACGTTAATCAGAGGCTTTTTCTTTGAGCCCAAAGTGCGCGTGCATTTCACGTGCATTATTTTGTGCTTTTTTTGTAGTGCCGTTGTCTCTGTGTAGTCTCGGAAGCAAGTCTACACGGGACTTTGTCCCTGTAACGTCCTACTATATGTGGCGGTGAGAGGGGGATTCGAACCCCCGATACGTTGCCGTATACACACTTTCCAGGCGTGCTCCTTCAGCCACTCGGACACCTCACCGCAAATTGTTGCTGACCGCGCTGGGTCAACGGGGC
>Ga0308166_1000624_pt1 | contig 45621 bp, 35 predicted proteins | sample PhyCR2_2_FD_202137 | JGI IMG/M metagenome (GOLD analysis project Ga0308166, IMG submission 202137) | Phyllosphere microbial communities from UC Gill Tract Community Farm, Albany, California, United States - DLSLCC.R2 | ecosystem: Host-associated > Plants > Phyllosphere > Unclassified | place...
TTCGATTACATCGAGCGCTTCTATAATCCTACGCGCCGTCATTCGACGCTGGGGTATGTCAGTCCGGTACAGTTTGAAGAAGCTAGAAAAGCTTAAAGCGGTGTCATCCGAATCGGCAGCAGGCCACCCTGTCTACTCCACCATGATCGGTCGGCTAACCGAAGTCGATAATGGTGTGACTCGAAGGGCCGTAATCGAAGCATATGGGTCACTCAGTGGTCTGATCAACGTTGCTGAAATGAACAATCGACTAGCGCGAGAATTTAATGATCTGGCACGTCAAGCTCATATAAACAAGAACGAAACGATGATGGAAGAGGTTGAATTCAAGCGCATGGTATTAGTCAATTTGCGAGAACAGATGAGAAACCTCTGCGAAACCGCCATACGGCAGACGAACGCTGCAGTGGATTTGCTCGACAGCGAGGTCCGTGCTCACCGATGATCAGCGTTTAGCGCCGCTTTTCGACACCTGAAGCCCCAACTCGGCGCCATCGTCGTATATGCACTGCCTAGAGACAGAACGGACCTTGATCGCGGAAAGCTAGTTGAACGTGTAGCTCAGCGCCGTGTACCCAACTTTCGGAGCGCTCTCCGCCAAGGTTTTCGCCCTTGAAACGCCCGGTATTCTTACCCATCCCTCGTGCGTGAAGACGAGTAGATTCTAGTGGAGGTCACGAAACACTGATTTCGATAGCCCACCTATGAGAAGACGAAAAAAAGCCCCAACATGTGGAGCTCTTGTTCAGTATGCTTGGCGGAAGCGGTGAGATTCACGCTCACGTCAAAGTATTTCCTTATTTTTCAACGACTTAGGTGTTGGTTAAACGTCGATTTTGTCACACCTGTCTGCACCACCTAAACAGGTTCCTTGCATCTTACCTTTTTTGCACCTCTCCGCCAAGAATTTACCCCCCCGCCATGTCAACTGGCAGTTGTTACCTTGCTACTACCAGTTCGAATCCGGCGTTGACGGACTCGCGCAGTTTGTAGTCCCTTACCGCGACAGCTTGGCGAACAATATCGGCGCTTGCCCGAAGGCCGACGACATCCATACCATTTGAAATCTTCTCTGCTCATTCACCAACTTGTCGAGAGATGTCGCGATATCCAAAAGCATGTCTGTCTGGTAACATAATTCCAGGTTACGGCGCTAAAGCCGCCGATTGCACATTAAAGGAGGCTTCATGGCCGAAGCGCTGAATAGGCTGCTCGCGGTTGGCTTCAAACCTGCCGGCAAATGGTCCTTGGCCAACGGCATCCTCAGACTCACGCTTGAGCCTGCGGTTATGCATGAGCAAAACGTCTTGTACGCGTTCGTAGTCGATGGAAAGCTTGCGTATGTTGGCAAGACTACTCAGAGCCTAATAAAGCGAATGCAAGGCTATCGGTCACCGGCTAGTACGGCGGAACGAGGCGGCTCTACCAACATAAAGAACAATCGGAACATCGTAAACGCACTGTCCTCCGGTGCGACCGTAGATATCTACGCGTTGCACGCTCTGCCAAGCCAGGCGCACGGCGAGTTTAGTGTGAATCTGTCCGCGGGTCTCGAGGATAGTCTCATCAACGCACTCACGCCCCCCTGGAACGGTAAAGGCTCCCACGTCAATACCCGAAGTTCCACACACTTGCCGACCCCGTCTCCTAACGGAGCCTCGTCTGTCCAGCCTGTGTTGCCGAGCGCGCCGCCGCCAAATGCGACCTTGAGCCGACTGCCACGTGTCGATAGCGCTGGTGTGCCGTCTGCAGACGACTTATTTGGCTTCTGCAAGACGCTCCGAGGTGAGACGTTGAGGACGATGGTGCGCAAGACCCAGTTCCGGATTGAGGTTATCGACAGCTGCTTGGAAATCACGCCGGAATCGTCAGGTGGTGCTAGGCGCGAGAGTAAAGCAGCTGTATCCACCTTGCTTGCTCGGTTCGATAAGACAAGGTCTTTCCAGATGTCCGACTATCAGGACGTCAGTTTTAATGCGTCGTATGTCCTGGCGCTTGTGAAGGCTTGGCAGTCGCGGTCGCATACACGTGCGACTGCACCCCGAGGTCTGTCATGAACGCAGCACAAGGCCGTGACTTGTCGAACGCAGACCAAATGCTTATGACGAGGAATAAGCCACAAACGGCCTACGAGGTCTCGGGCAAGCATCGTGTCGTCTAACCTATCTCGTCTCCAAAGTCCGTCGGCGGTACAAAGTGCCTTGGCCGAGTTCTCGACACTCGGCAGAACTGCCTTTCTCGCCCGCTACGGGTATGGCAAGTCCCGTGACTTCTTGGTTCGAAACCCGGCGAACGGCGAATTATGCGATTCGAAGGCCATCGTCGGTGCGGCGTACGGATTCCAGTACCCTGACGAGGGTCCGCTGAAACCTGCAGATTTCTCCGGCGGCGAGGCCACCGTCGCGCCCAAGCTGCAAAGCCTTGGATTCGAGGTCGTCCGAATCGGCGAAGACTGGTCACAGCAGGAGGTGGACGCTACCGTTGCGGCCTACTTCGAAATGCTTCTCCTGGAAGCTAAACAGGAGAAATTCAACAAGTCAGAACGTAACGCCTCCCTGGGTCAGATACTCAAGGGGCGCAGCCGAGCTTCGGTCGAACTGAAGCACCAGAACATTAGTGCCGTGCTCCACGGTCTGGACCTGCCCTTCATCTCGGGCTATAAGCCTCGAGGAAACAGCCAACTCCTGCTTCGCAAAGCCGTGCAGAAATTTGTCCTCGATAAGGGTGACCTGGTCCGCCAGGTGGTCGACGCGCTTGAGGAAGTGAAGGCACCGGCTGAGAAGCAATTTCGAGCGGTCCTGGTTGATGCTCCTGCGATTGAACTTGTCGCGCAACTGCAGTCGGTGGCTCCGCGCATGTGGCTGCCCCGTAAAAGCGATTTCGCTGCCCGGGACGAAGCCAACCGCCTGCTCGGCCGCAATGGTGAACAATGGGTTCTTGGCTTTGAACAGCAGCGGTTGCAGGACGCCGGCCGGGCAGAATTGTTTCAAAGAGTCGACTGGGTGTCAGACCGTCTAGGGGATGGGGCCGGCTATGACATCTTGTCCTACGATACGACAGACCAGCCTCGCTACATCGAGGTTAAGACAACAAACGGTCCTCACACGTCAGCGTTCATCATCAGTCGCAATGAGCTCGAATTCTCTCGGGAGAGCGAAGACGCGTTTCATCTTTACCGAGTGTTTCAGTTCCGCGCGGCGCCAATGCTCTACATGCTGCACGGCGATGTGTCGAAGCAGCTGCACCTCGAACCAATCGACTACCGCGCATCATTCCGAAGAATCACTGTATGAATAACTTCACTAGTGCTAAACCAAGGGATTAAGTAATCACATCGGATAACGGCACGCATAATTTTATACATCCACCATAAAATAAATTGCAACTGGGCATTTTCGCATACATGCATGAGCATGCTACCTCACACAAAATGGTTTAAAAAAACTTCTGTCACGCTTAGCTCATCGGACGGGAAGCCTATAGACGTATACGAGTTCAACATTGACCACTCTGACACCGCGTCATTAAAATCTTGGTCTAAACACTTTCGTGAACATTACTGTCTCGATTCCAAGATAGACCGTTACCGTCAGGCGGAAAAGATGAGCAGGCGCGAGTATCTATTGAGCATGGTATTTCCCAGCAAAAATGATGACTTTGGTCCAGCCACTAGGTCTGGAGATTTTGCGGAAATTCTCTTTGCCGACATGCTGCAAAGTTTGTTTGGCTACTACGTACCAAGAACTCGCTATTTCCTGAAGATGATTCCAAACGAGTCAAGCAAGGGAACAGATGTTTTAGGCTTCAAATTTAAAACCGGAGGCAACTTACCAGAATCTTTAATTGCCGTCGAATCAAAAGCGCAATTTTCCGGGAAGAAAGCGGACACAAAATTGCAAGAAGCAGTAATGCATTCGAATAAAGATTTGGATAAATTTAGAATTGCAAAATCGCTCAACTCGATGAAACAAAGGCTCGATTTTTTAAATGATGATGATGGTTTTTTCAAAATCGAGCAATTTCAAGACCCTTTAGAAAAACCTTACGATATACAGTCAGGCGCTACTGCACTATTTTGTTCCAGTTTATTTGATGCCGCGCATATTGCATCTACGACTAGCTGCGCCAACCATTCAAACCGAGATAATTTAACATTGATTGTCATGCATGCCGTCGACCTAAGAAAAATTGTACACGACATGTATGAAAGAGCTGCCAATGACGCCTAGCGAAGTTGCCAAACAGGTAGCTGCAATAACGCTCGCCAAGAGTAAAATGGTGGAATTCAATGTTCCATATCAAAATCAAAGTCCATTACCAGAAGGCCTAGATTTAGATGAACAGTTTCCTCTAGCGCTTGGCATTCTCGGCGATTTTGCTGCTCAGAGCAACAGGAGAGACCTAACTTCTCGGGTTCCCAAAAGACCGGTCATAAAAAAGGAACTAGTATTCGCCGCCCAGGTTCTTCAAGCTTACCAAGAGTGCTACCGTGCCAGTAGAAATTCAACTGAAATTCTATTTTTAGCTGCTTCTGCATACTTTCTAGCAGACCTTCCTGGAAGGTCTCTCGTACTTACGCGAAAAATTTCGATAAGTGCCGTGCCCAAGGCGGACTATTTGCTCAACGGGTTACGATTCATGTTAGAACGGCCTTGGGATGATACAAGTTTAAATTTGGGACAAAACCTCGTCTGGCAACTCTGTCACGAAGTTTACTTACTTTACCGCGGAACGAAACGAAGTTCAGACATAAAAGAAACATGCGCAAAAATCGTTGATTTAGCTTATTCGCAGCTCAATGACCATAACCTTCTCTTCGCTGATTTACTTTGCGCTGTCGCTCTGCGTCGCTCCGAAAATGCCGCATTTAACATCCTTCCGCGTCTAAGCGCAACTACAGAAGAGGCATGGACCAACTATTTAGCAAGACCAGAATCAATTAAAGAACTTTGGCCATCTCAGCATATACTTGGATTAGGTGGCATATATTCCGGTCGCTCAGCAGTAGTTCAAATGCCGACAAGCACCGGCAAAACTCGAGCGACGGAGATAATTATTCGCTCTGCCTTTATGTCAGGCCGGGCCAATTTTGCTGTAATAATTACGCCATTCCGAGCGCTCTGTCAGGAAATTTCTGTCGAGCTTACGCGCAGTTTTGCCAATGACAAATATCGCATCAACCAACTTTCCGATACAGTTCAAGAGGATTACAATTCAGAGGTCAGCGATTTACTCAAAAGTCATTACGAAAACACCCCAATAGTAATAATAGCCACTCCAGAAAAGTTTCTCTATTTGCTTCGGCGTGAACCCACACTGGGTCAGCATGTCGGTCTAATTATATATGACGAGGGTCATCAGTTCGATAGCGGCGCACGGGGTGTCACTTATGAACTCCTCCTGACATCAATAAAAACTGCAATCCCCCAGGAAGCGCAAATCATCCTTATCTCCGCGGTAATTGAAAACGCTCGCGATATTGCATATTGGCTAATCGACGACCCTAACAAGGTTATCATTGACAGAAACCTTCAGAGTCGTCGTCTTGTAGCTTTTACTGAGGCAAATCCGACTGCAGGTGTTAAGCTCTGGTTTCGGAATGAGGACAATGCCGGAAGCTTCTTTGACGTTCCAATTTTATCCGAGAAAATCAAACTAAATTCACGGGGTAGAGAAACGGTACCGCGCTATTTCCCTGAGGATAATGGCCCGTCCATCGCTTTATATATTGCAATGGCGCAGGCTTCTGCAGGAGCCTCTGCAGTCTATTGTCATTCGAAAGCTTCCGTATCGAAAATAATTAGAGATTTCGCGGAGGAAATCTGGCCCCGCAATTTACATTTAGCGCCGATTAGCGATTACTGCGAAAAAAAAGAACTCGCTGCGCTAGTCAACTTATTTTCAGCAAACTTCGGTGCTGAATCTTTCCTAACAAAAGGCGCACAACTTGGCCTGTTTGGTCATCACGCCAATACACCCCGTGGGATAAGGAATGCAATAGAACACGCAATGCGCGAAGGCAAAATAAAACTTGTCATATGCACATCAACGCTTGCCCAAGGAGTGAACCTCCCAATTAAATATTTATTTATTACGAACACATCCCAAGGTAGTGATGAACTCAGCCCTCGTGATTTTCACAATTTAATGGGCCGAGCTGGTCGGGCTGGTATGCACACTGAAGGAATGGTGATTTTCACTAACCCTAAGTTAATTGCAGATATTGGCACATCTCAAGGCCGGCGCGAATGGGACGCAATGCAGCAACTTTTGGAGCCGCTTAATGTAGCCGGAATTGGCAGTACGCTACTTAACTTGCTTCGACCGCTCGAGAATTCTATAACAGGCGTATTTTATGAGCACATTTCCGCATACGAAATTGCGACTACGCTAGCTCAGCACGGAGAAAACGGATACTTGTTTTTAGAAAGCGAAATCCTAAAAAATTCCGATAAGCGATTTGTAAAAAATTTACTAAAGCAACTCGAAACCAAATGGAAAACTGTGCAAGCCATCGAAAGCCATTTGATGACATACCGAGACTCACCAGAATTAAATGCTTACACGCGCAGCGAAAATTCCTTATGCGAAAAAACTCTTGCTTATTTTCTTTCCAGCGACGAATTAAAAGTTTTACTGGTGAAGATTTTTTCTTTAGTTTCGGCTAGGGTCGATGCCGCAGTACCCGATATTGAGACACAATATCGATATGGGAAAACTCTGTTAGGCGTTGATGAGTGCCTTTATATCGATTCGTGGGTAAAGACACATAGCCAAATCTTGATAAACATATCTTCGGCAGAAGATATGTTAGATTGCCTATGGCCGTTACTGGCAAACTTTTCACACCGGTTATTTTCGAATGTTTCTCATCCCGCATCAATACTGAATCTTGCCAAGAGCTGGATTAGTGGAAAAAATTTCGCTGCCATGCTGTTTGACCTTGACGGAGTTACATACCCCTATGGAAATCAAAACCGTATTTTTACACTTGAAAAAGTTGTGGGCATATGCGAAAGGTCATTCAGCCATGAATTTTGCCTTATCTTATCTGCCATTACCGATTCATTATCCAGCATTATACCGCGCGATTGGGAACCGATTTCTTTCGCTATTCTTGAAACTCTACAGCGTCAAATGAAATACGGGCTGCCTAATGATAGCTCCTTATTGTTTTATGAAATGGGGTTTTCGGACAGAGTCATAGCTCAAGAACTTGCTACCGCCTCCCAAAACTCAGCCATCGACAAGAATCATGTAGTGGATATTTGCAAAATCTTTCCCAGGGAAATCCGTAATGTATTACAAAAATATCCGTCCTTCTATTCCGCAGAATTCGAAAAGTTAATATCTTAATTTCATCACGAGGCCAGAAATTATTAGGCGGGTGGCGCCACACACTCAAACAATAAATTTTTGAGCGCGTCTCGCTCGGTTGCCTCATCGGTATGATGGTGAATGCAGTGTCGAACGTGTATGGAACTAGATATAATCGTCATCGGCTCGCCAAGTTGTCGAAGACGCCTTCATTAAGGGGTCGGACGTGCTCTTCATTTGCTCAGCAGAACGAGATTAATATCCTGCGGCACGTCGCTGCGAAAATTGCTCCAACGCATGACTACGCCGACCTTGCCCAGCTAGCTTTTCACCGCGTGGAGACGGTTGGCAAAAGCCATTTGCCTTCCCAATAGCGGTCTATGCGGACAATTCGGTTCATCGGCGACGAAATCGAATCACATAATTCTCGCCGTCAAACTCGGTCACTTCGCCAACTAGGTCGTCACGTGCCGAAAAATCCTTCTTTACCTTACTGGCATCCTCACCCGACTCTACATGGTCAATGTTTTCCGTTTGCACAACCACAAGCCTCACGGGAGACCTGCGTTCGTAAGCATCGGAAAGGTTCGCGCGAAACTCACTGTTTCCCGGTCCCGCCCACCGTGACAGTTTGCCAAAATACTCGGCCGCCCCACCTTCACCTTTGCGATAATGATGAGCCCAGAGGCTGAGTACGAGTTCCCCAGCAGCGTTCCATGCCGAGACGGACCAATTCACGTTCTTGAGTCGCGCCCCATACTTCGCAAACGCTTCAGAGATTCCTTTGGTTACCATATGCTATTCGACACCCAGTGCTTTGAACACGGCATCAACCGGGTCAGAATAAAAGCTTGTCTGAAACTTAGCGAACAATTCCCCAGGAACCGCCGCGATGTCCGTCACGCTCGACATTGGGAGCAAAATGCGTTTGGCACCGGCATCGAAGGCCACCTGCATGCACTCCGCTAGGTTACGCACCTGCACGATGGTACCGCCCAGGCTCATGTCGCCCATTACCGCCAGCTGCGACTGTACCGGCTTGGCCAACGCCGCCGAACAAAGTGCAATGAAGCTTGCTAGCGTCAGTGCTTGTGGTGCACCGCTGTTCTGCAACTCAACTAAGTGGGTATGAAAGTCACGCTCTCCAGGCTTGATGGATGCACTGACGCGAGATGAGTTGGCTTTAAAATAATCGAACGCCACCCGCACGGCTTCCCGCGGCGCTACGCCTGATACGTTCGCTTTACCCGTGCCGGAAATAGATTGAATCTCCAGTCGGTAGATACCGGGCATCTCGGATGAGCCCATGCTGATGGTGTGCAAAGTACCTGGGTTCAAGCGCCCTTCAGGGACTAGCGCTCCGCCGGATTGTTCGGGCACGGTCACGAAGCGCTCAACGCTATCCTCCAAGTCTATGTAGCTGAAATGGACATCGTAGAACTCCATCCCGCCAATTTTCTTGAGCTGCTCCTTGATTCGGCGCCGTGCCTCCAGCGCGTACTCCAAGCACTTCCGCACCGAGTCCTTGGTGTACTCGCCATTAGGGCATACTAGCTTGAGCAGGCCTGAGGTCGTGCGCCGCACGGCGATGGTGTCGCGCTGGTTTAGGTTGTTGCCCAACTTGAACCACTTGTCGATGGCATCAGCGAAGCTCTGCTTACGCATCTCACGTAGGTATTCGGCCAGGTAGTCGACAATCAGCCCATACTGGTTGGTGAAAAACTCCGGCCGCATTTTAGGAATTTCCCAGCCCGGCACATAGGCGTGGAAGCGGTCAAAAAATGCCGAATCAATCATCGCTTCCGGGAATGGCGCCAACAGGTGCGACGTCTTCACCAGCGACTCCACGCTCTGATTGATGTTCCCTACGAAGACCATCGCGGCGCTGGCATTGATGGACTCTCGGCCCCGACTAAATGAGCCTGATGCCATGTAGTCCTTCATGATTTGCACGCCGTCGTGGTCTTTAAAGTTGATGCCGGCCACTTCATCAAACGCCACCACGTCCCACAACCCAACCAAGCCCACCTTGCGCGCCGCCATGTTGTAAAAGAGGTTCGCAACCGTGGTCTGTCCGCCCGAAACCAAAATGCTGTTCGGGCTGATTTCTTTGTAAATGTGGCTCTTACCGGTGCCTCTCGGACCGAGCTCGCAGAAGTTGTAGTTGTTCTCCACCAGCGGCACCATGCGCGCCAACAGGTGCCACTTCACGCGTTCCTTGAAGTGGCTGGGCTCCATGCCCGTTGAGCGAATCAACGCATCAATCCACTGCTCATCCGTGAACGACTTACGCGCCTCGAACAAGGCCGCCATGTCCATGTTTGGCATTTGAATGGGCTTAAGCTCCGTTACCGTAAAGGGTGAGCCCTTCTGGTCCTCTTCATAAAAGTACTTCAGTGTGACGATGCACCAGATGCCTCCCACCAGCAATTTTTCGAACTGCCGAACATAACTGCTGGAAATCTCGGCGTTTTTCACTCCCAGGTTCGATAGCAGCGCCTCGTACACGTCTCGCTTCTCATTGAGCTTGACGGTGACCTTGTCGATGACCTTGTAGGTGCCGCTTTCGCGCACCTTGGACTTGACCTTCTCTGCCTCGTCCGCGCGCACATAGTTTTCGGTCAGAATGCGTTTGACGTTGACCAGACCGTTCTGGATGACGGCCTCATCGTTGCTTGCGCAATACATGCCAAGCAGGTACTCCAACACATACACCGGAACATTCGCCCCCTCCTTTATCAGCTTGGTCAGGTCCTTGCGCACCACTTTTCCGGCAAAGTGGGTGTTAAGAAGAGTGTCCAAGCTGCTATCCGGCAGCTCATTAGCGAGTGTGGCAGCGGGTTTTGGGGTTTGCATCATTTCAATGTTCAGAAGTCGTTACCAAAGGCTAAGTCTACCTTGACGGGCAGCCGGAGCACTTCGACGTTGCTCACCGCATCGCGCATCACGAGGTCATAGTGCTTGTGCGGGTCATGCGCGCCGGCCAGAACAGTCAACAAGACCGAGCGTTTGCGCTCGTCGAGCAATTGCGACGTACTGTCAAACGTAATGGATTGCACGTTGCTGATGGGTTTGTCGTTGTCCGACGCATCGCGCAGCGAGACCACCACAGAGCGGGCCAGCACCCGCTCCGACACCGCGTCGGTCTGGATGAATTCGAAGCGCTGGGTGTTCGTCACCACCTTGTTCACGACACCCAGCAGGCTGACACTCACGTATTTGGTTTTTGCGTGCTCTGCCTCGCTTTCGCGCACGGTGATAACGGGCACCACAATTTCCTGTGGCATGGCGCTGCCATGGACGAAGCGTGCCCCGCCGGCAAAGTGGAAGCGGCTGGCCCCTTTGGGCACCCAGAAATCCAGACTACCTTCCTGCGTGGTGCCGGCCGTCACCGCCGTATTGCCAAACCAGGCTTTGGCGGTTGCGCCCAAATCACGGCCAAGCAGGTATCGCTTTTTCGCTTTCAATGTCCCTGCCGGCTTTTCGTCCAACGTTGACTTGTCCGAGTCATCCAGTGCCGATTCCTGGTACATAAAGCCATGGTCGGCCGTGACCAGCACTGCTGAACCGTTGAGACTATTGATGATGAAGCCCAAGACGTTGGCAAGTTCCTGCACCGTTTGTGACGCCGCCTCAAAAGTCTTGGTCTCGGATGCCTGCTTGTCGCCAGTCATGTCAATGCGGTCGTGATAGATGTAGACGAGCCGCTGGTCGCGCACCAGTTCCCTGCCCTTTTCTTTACCCAGTCCCATCAGGTCCTCGGCCTTGATTGCCAGGCCGCCAAAGGACTTCAGATGCTCGTTGCGCTGGTCCAGGGTAGCCACGGTATGCCCATCGGCTAGCACATCCAGGTTGACGTTCTCCTTGTAGGCCAGCGTCTTGTGCGGTAGCAGCGCGGCCATACCCAGCGCCGTATAGCTCGGCAGCACACCCAACATGCCGTCCAGTGACGCCTTGAAACGGCTCTTACTGTTCATGTGCTGCACCAACTCTTGAGCGACCTCGTACCGGAGCGCATCGGAAATCACCACGAACACCCGTTTAACTCCGCCGTCAAACAGCGGCAGCACCTTTCGCACGTAGAACGCACGTTGTGGGGTCACTTCGGGGACTCTCCAGTGCTTAAGCAAACCGTTCGGTCCCTCGACCACTTTCGACCAGGCAACGCTCAAGTGCGGGATGAACCAGCCTGAGTACACGCCTTCAATCGTTTCGCGCAACTCGTGTAGCACGGCCCAGCCCGTGGGTTCGACAGCGTCAGCCGCAGTGTGAAAATGTCGGTACAACTGGTCAAAGCGGAACAGCTCATCGCGGTATTGTACAAATGCGGTGCCGGCATCAGCAAAACTGAATCCTGCGGCATGGGTCGACTTCAGAGTGAAAAAGTCGGCGGCAGCAGTCAAGGCGTCGTAACACGCAGCCAGCGCGCGGGTCCGCTCGTTGGCACTGGCCAGCAAGGGATTCGCCCAATGCCCGTCGCGGCGCCGCGCCATCAACGCGCGCACCACATCCATGTTGGCCCCGGCGCCAGCGACGATGCGCTTTTTAAGTTCTTGCACCATCCTCAATTCGACATCTTCAAACGTCATGCATTCCACTAGTTGCTCGGCGGACTGGCTCGACAACAAGCTGACTAGGTCAAGTTCGTTGGCCACGGCCTGCGCCAGCGCGTCGTAATTGCCAAACTGCGCAATATCGGAGCGCCAACGCCCGACGAACACCGACGCATTCGCGGCCAAGGTGCGGTCAGGCAGCACAAAATGCGCCAATTGAGGCGGCGCCTCGGCTTGCAGGCCACGGCAGAAATCGGTCACCAGAATACGCAACAACAAGTCGCGTAGGCTCGAGTTGGCCTCAAGATAGCCCAGTTGAAGTTGCACCAATTCCCAAAACGCAGGCGTCAAATCGTTGGCAGCGATGTCTTGCCAGGCTTTGGGCTGGGCCGATAAGTCCGCCACGCCATCGACCACCATAGCGCCAAACAAGCGCTGCAACATGGCGAACAATTCGGGTTGGTCGGCACGAGTCAACACCGCCAGCATCTTACGGTCCAAGTCTTCTGCTCCGTCGCCCGGCAGCACCATTCGCTTGAGGCGGTCCACCCTGTCTTTGGCGCGCAGGAATTTGGCGCGCTCCTTCAGATGTTGACGCAGCCCTTGCGTGGCAAGGCCCAAGTCTTCCAACAGAATGGAGGTGGAATCCGCCCGGAATGACTTGCTGCGCATGCGTACATCGAGCAACCAATCCTTAGTCGGTTCCGGCTCAGGCTTGACGCTGTACATCAGCCAGCGCTGCCCCGGCGCGCCTTCAATGTCGAGCTTCACCCGGAGCGATGGCGTGTCGTCCAAGCGCACCAATTGCACCCCATCAAGGTGCAGCCCATCGATGGCAGACGCAAACTCGGCGTCCACGTCGTGCCAGAACACAACGAGGTAGGTCGAAAACAAGGCGGTCAAACTGTCAAACAAACGTTGCTGACTCATTGCGAGGTGCCTTCCTGGACATCTTCACAGCGCGCAGATTTAGTCATCACTCGCCCCACCTGTAACCGCTTTCGCCTCTGCCAGCAAATCTCCGAACTTGCCGTAGTTGACTTTAACACCGTCGTCAAGGTCGAGCTTGATGCGCATATCGGCGTGGTGCCGGAGCTGTTCGTCATAGGCCAGCAGTTCGACGTGTTTTTTCTTCAGCTTCTCGACTTCCTTGGCCAGCTTATTGCGAGAGGCGCCGCTGGAAGCCGCCGCAGCGTCTTTCTCAAGCATGTCAATGCGAGACTGGATTTTTCCAGTGAGGGGCACGACGTATTCAGCCCGCATGCGGGACAGAGTACCCTCGTTGTATCGGTGCAGATAGACTAAGGCTTGGAATGCACCCTGTTTGCCACTAGAGAAGAGCCAATAAATTGGACGTTTCTTGTAGGTTTGCAGGTGGTCTTTATAGAACTTGTCGGCTAGATAACGGCGGATGGTTTCATCCGGCGTTTCGCCGGCCTTGGTGCCAAGGCTCTCCGCTAGCCAGGTCATGTTTTCAGCCAAAGTGTCGGTGCCCCAGACAGCGAGCAGAAATTCGCGGATGCGGCTGGCGGCTTCGTCTTCGAACCAAAGCTCGTCGGTGACCGGGATAATACCGTCAATGTCGGCACGAAATGTACTGTAACGGCTGGCATCGAAATCAATGTTACCAGCATGAGCATAAATCAAACCGCGCTCGTCCAAACTATAACGGCCCATCATGCAGCCGACCGCATAAGAAATTAAGCGCTGACAGTCCTTCTCTCGGTCGGCGCGAATCAACGTCACTTTTGATTCAAGCACTTCAGGCGTCAACCCATTCGTTATCCCATAGGCAGCATTGAAAAGCTCGTTATTTTTCTCCTCAATTTCCTTAAGCTTGTAAACGGTCGCAGTATTATGGATATTCCAACTCCCCCAAGATAACGCAATATTTTCTTTTTTTGATTGCCCTGTTATCCACGAAACTTCTTGAAAATCCCACGATACCTCAAACGCGTCCCAATTAATCTTCGAAATCCTGACAGCATTCTCCGCTACCTGCCTAACCTCTTCGTTGTTATGCTTATCAGAATATGGCAAAGAGCGATAATTCCCCGCCTGAAAATGTATCGTAGGATTTAATATCCCAGACGTTTCCTGCACAAAGTTTGAGTTTAAGATAGAGAGCCCAATACGTACATCTATCTCCTCAAAAAAAGCGCAGGGGCCAGAAACATCCGAAATGAACCCTTGCGGAAGATAACGTGCTGAAATATTTCCGGAGGTAACATCAGACCAGGTCAATGCCTCCCTAAACAAAAAACTCAAATTCTGAATGTAGCGCGACCAATGCTTCCCTTGATTCCGAGTCACAGCATATTCTTTTATCTCTTCCCCGTCGTTCTTCCAATTTACGACATACTCAAAATTTCCAAACCACTTTCTAAAGGCGCCACCTTTATTGTAGGGATACCACTTACCACTATTGAAATGTGTCTCCTCCCTGGACTTACAATTCCGATTGAAGTCTACATTTCGCACCTCATACCACCGACGAAGAAATCTGTCATTATCTCCAGTATTTTGCCCAACAGCTGAGGTCGACACATTGCCGAGGGTAGCTTCATTAAAAAATACGTCACGGATAGCGGAGTCTACCCAATAAGCCACAGGGCTGCCTGGAATTTTTCGAAAGTCATCCTGTACAGTCGTGTCAAATCGGTTTCTTCCGGCGCGCAAATCGGTTCGCTTTTGCTCTTCGGCACCTTCTACTAATCTAAAAAATACTGGTTTGAATCCGTTAATATGAGCACCTTCTAGAACAAACGCCGTTGTTTGCACTACTTCCCCGGAAATCTCGCTAAATGCCCTTGCCCCGAGGTGAGCCATATTCTGAATAGTCCGTTCCTTTAACAATTTTTCCCTCATCGTTTCATATGATGAGAGAAACATCCAGCTCTGCATTGTAACCATGCTATTAAAGCCGCTTTTTTTACACCACAAAAAGCCGCGCTCTATAAACATTGAAAACAAATCGAATTTGCTGTCAGGGAAAGTCGCTTTTGCATAGCTTTTTAACGCACCATTCATACCTTTTCCGCCCATATAAGGCGGATTTGCCACAACAGCATCGAATTGCATTCTCAGCACCCGCGCTTGTTCTACAAGCGGCAACAAATCTTGGGCGGCAGCCTTGCTGTATAAATCGCCGTCCTGAAGAGCCCACTTTAGCTGCTCTGCAAGGATAGGCAAATGCCCACTCAGTTCACTAGGAATCTGAATCAGTGAACCATAGGTCTTTGCATAGGCAAAGGTAGAAATTAATGAGCCAACCAGCGCTTGTAGCCGGCTAGCGGACATGTTTGGCGCACTCGACTCGCTTAGGCTCAGTTGCTGACCGGTGGCGAAACCGCCGTTGCTTTTGCTAAGTTCGCTAGCCGGTGTATTCCCAGCATCGAATGGAGCACTCCCAACAAACGACTGCAAAGCGGCTGTAAGTTCGTTGGTATCAAGCCCTTTACTTTCTTGCAACGACAGCACATTTAGCCTGATGGGCTCATCTAAGAGTCGTCGGTCGTCGGCGCGTGCTTTCATTAAAAGTGCGAAACCGGCCAGTTGCGCTGCTCGGTCGTCGATGTCTAACCCGTACAGGTTTTTTTCTAAAATCATTCGTGGAATGTTACGTGGCTGATAGCCGCGCTCCAAGTAGATGACTTTTAGTACTTCGTATGCTTCAACTAGCATGTGGCCTGAGCCGCATGCTGGGTCTAGTAAGGTGATAGACTCAGGATTAAGACTATTACCGTCTTCCTTCACGCGACTTTCAATTACTCTATCAATTTGGGCCTGCACCTCTGGCGTTTGTTCAGCAGGCATAATGTAATACGGCCACTGCTCTCTCAAGGTGCTCGCAGGATTGGCCATTAGCCAAAGGCGACCAATGCTGTTTTGAACAAGATACTGCACTATCCAATTTGGAGTAAAGAGCTGAGTGGCGGCCGGAATGTCGTCGCTTTGAACTACCTTGCCTATCACTTCGTCTTTTTTTTCACTAATGTAAAACTGGTAGAGCCAGCCGACGATTTCGACGTCTTTCCAGTCATCTTCTTCAATGCTATCGACAAGCTTACCAATTACCGAATCGGTGCGTAGCAGGTTATCAGGTAGTAGCAATTCGGTTTCGTCGTCAATACGCTCAAACAAGAAAGGCATAACATTGCTGAGGGCATTGCATTGAGCAATCAGCATCAGACGATACAACTCGCCATCACGGTTGCCTGCCAGCTTCATCTCAGTAACTAATTCCGCCCTTACCCCCGGCAATCGTCCATTACCTCCACTTTCCTGAACAAGGTCGGCGGCATGCGTCAAGATATCTGGAAGCGTGCCTTCTACACTGGAAAGCGCTCGGTAGCCATGCCCCAAGTAGTCGTGCAGCTCCATGTAGCGCAGCGCCGCAAATCGGTTGAACCAAGTGTAGGCCACGGCCTCCATGGTCTGGGTAAAACCGTCTTTGTGTATTCGGGTAATGAGTTGCTGTCGCTGACCATGAACTTTGACAGGCCAGACCTGGCCTGCGATTACAGTGACATCGCCCTGGGGTTGGCTGGTGATGACTTCTAGCTTGCCCGCCTTTTCTGACAAGCCGAGCAAATTGGCGCGAGCGGTAACGGCGGTAATGAAGTCTTTGCGGGCTTGGGGGGCGTACGACTTTAGTTTTGCTTTGTTCATAGACCAGATAAGGTTTTCGGATGTCCGCGCATAGCACGCGTGCAGCAACTGAGGTTAAATTAGGGCGAGTGCGGCCGAGCGAATGTGCTATTGAATCCGCGCTATTTGACCCGTGCGTACTGCGGTCAGCAGTGCGTCTTTCAGCTTGCTTAAATAGGCTTCCACGTCGGCTTCGGTTTCCAGATATGTCTTGCTGGAGAGGTCAGCGGCACGTATAACGCGGGTCGTCTTGACCATCGGCGCGGGCACATTGGGCTGGCCGGTCTGCAGTGGCTGGGCGGTATTGCCGGGCATCGCGACATGGTCAGGGCGTTTTGTTGCAGCGGCTTCAATGATATTGATGGCGTCGTCCATTGCGTCGCCTCCTGCCGCTTGCAGCAGCATAATCTGCGCAATGCTGGTCTGGCTGGCAAGGCGGGTTTTCAAGTCTTGCAGCGGACGTAGTGCCCTGTTGCTCAGGTCCGGGGTAGCAGCAGCTGTGGCATTGAGCTTGGCCTGCACTTCGGCCAACTTGGCTTCGATGGACAGTAACGCTCTCTCACGTTTTTCGTGGGCCAGTTGCTCATTGATGGCGGTGACAGAGGCCAGCAGTGGCTCGATGCGATTGACCTGACCGTAGGGCTTGGGGTTATCGCGGATTTGGTCCAGCTCAACCAGGGCGGCAGCAGCTTGAGGCACTTTAGTCAATGCTTCCCGATTGCTTTCGAAGGCGCTCAGCCCGTCCAGCAGTTTACGCCAAGCCGTAATTTGGGTCTTGTAAAAGTTGACTAGGTCATGGATATCATCCGCCGCATCCAGCCACTCGCTTTTGGACGCCAGCAAGGCTTCGATGAAAGCAAAGCTATCACGCATGCTGAGTTGTTGGGCGATACGAGTGAGCATGGCGTCGATGTCAGACTTGCCAGGGTGGTGCGGCGTAGCGGCGGTGTGAGCGTAGCTTCTGAGCTCGGCTTGCCATTCCGTTAGACGGGTGCGGAAGTCAGCGACCAAGCTGTCCTCTTCCTCGCGACCCATTCTTTGAAACAGGTCTTTGTATAATTCGCGCGCGCGCTTGATTGCGGTGGCATCGGCAGTCTTGCGCTTGAGGATGGATACCTTGTTGAAACGAGCGGACTTGGTCAGCGGGTCGCCAGCAGAAGCGGGGTCAAGGTCGGAGCCTTCGAGCAGGAGCTTGATTTCACCAGACATGAACAGGCGGGCGATAAGCAGCACAGTTTCCCACTCAGGCTTCCAACCCCAAGGAATGCCCGCAAAGCGGTCTACCACGTCAGAAAGCAGCACCCGGTTCTGACTGGCGGCCAGTTGCAGATAGTCGCGCATCTCTTTGATGGCGAGGGCATTCCCGGCATCGCCGTCCAGGCCCAACGAATGCTGGCCCAAGTCGTCCGCGTTGAGCACAGCCTTAATTTCGGCTATCGGGTCCACTTGGCGCACCTTGAGGTACGGTAGCTTGCTGTAGGTGTTGGTGATGAGGTAATTGAGCAGCTCGTCGAGCACTTTGTCCGGGGTGGCTGTTCTGATTTGAACCGGCTGGCCCAGCGCGTAAAAATCGCCTGACGCGATGAGTTCCGAGAGCTGGTGCACTAGACGCATACGCCGTTCACGGTTTTCGTCCTTGCGGTCGGCCAGGATGCGCTTGAGCGACGGACTGGCTTGGTCGGCTTTGGGGCTTACGATGTATTTTTCGATTTGCAGGTACAGCGCCAATTCGATATCCAAACGCTCGCCTTCGGGCAGGCGCACCAAAGCGCGGCCGTTGCCTTCGCTGCTGCGCAAGATGCAGAGAGCGGGCTGTAGCCGCTCGTACTCGTCGCCCAGGGGGGTAAGAACTTCAAAGCTCAAGGCCTGGCTCGCTTGGCGCCACGGCGCACCGTCAAGCAAGCGGTTGAATTCGTAGTCGGCTTTAGTGTCGCGGTGGCGCACCTTGGTCTGGTCCTTAAAAATATCTTCGAAAATCAGCTTGGCCAGTTCGCGGGACTTTTCAGCGGCAGAGACCTCGACATGGCCGATTTCGCGTGCGACATCACGCTCTTCATTCGTCAGGAAGAACCAAAGGTCACCATTGCGGCTGACCAGGCGCTCCCGCTCTAGGCGCACCAGACTCTCCTGAATCTTTCGCTTGAGGGCGAGCTTGTCCGCGTCAATTTCGTCAATGCACAGAGTGGCGAGATTGTCGATGGACGGCTTCACAATGTCGGGGATGTACCGGATGAGGAACATCGCCTTTAGCAGCAGACTGTCGTAGGGCAGCAAGCCGGGATTGTCCGGTGCCTGGTCAATTGAGCGCTTGGCGACGCCGTCGATGAAGCTCTCGATGGCGGGATAGAAGTCGTACAGCGGAATCAGCACATCGATGCCATGCTTCGCATTGCGCACGGCGGCGGATTGGAAGGCATCAAGCAGCGAACGTTCGCCTCGTGACAAGTGCTTGCCGGTCGCGCCCACTTTGCGGATGGATTCGAAAATCTTTTGCAGCAGCGTGAACTGGTATGGTGCGAAGGGGTAGCAGGTGACAAATTCAGCGGCGTCCTTGTAACCACGTAGGGTCACCGAATTGCCCGAGAACGCGAGCTGGTTATTGATGACGTCGCTCTTGCTCGCGAAGGCGTCGCGCAACGCAACGTGAGCGGCCTCCGTCTTGGACAGCAGGCGCTCGCCGATAACCTCGTCCGTATTGCTGCTGGCTAGTGACAACCGGGTATGGAACCTAGCTTGAATTTTGGAGAAGTCTTGGCCCTTTGACTTATTGTCCTCGCCAATAGCTGCGTCGATGTCTTCCTGGCTGGTGACGATGACCCATGCCCGGCCCTTGCACTGGGCACCGAGCTGCTCGGTGATTGTCTGCAGGTTAAGCATCAGCGGCGAGCTGGCCCCAATGAACTGGCCTACTTCATCGACCAAGAAGATAACCTTATGGCTGGATGGCCGAGAAGTCAGATACTCGTTGACCACCTTCGCGAACCCTTCAAGAGTGATGCGATAGTCCTCCCGTGCATTGTCGAACCATTTACCAGCCGATTCGGTCGTCATTTTCAGAGCTTGCGCGAGCGCGGTCACAATGTCGTCTCGATAAAATTCGGCAGCATCCCTCTCTTGCTCCCAAGTGCCACCGTTTGATTCTGCAAAGGCTGCCTTGAAGGTTTCGAAGACTCCCTTCGAAATCAGATGACGTTCCATGTTCGCGACGTGCGGCGCGTCTCCAGACAAGCCGACCTTTTCATTGAACACGCGCAGGAAGACCTGCAAGATGGCGTCCGGGTCAGACTTATTCGCCTTCGCGTCGATGTTGAATAGGATTACGTCGGCTGAGCCCGCCACCGCACGCTGTATGTCAGCATGCAGCATGGCGTCTTTGATTTTTTGGTGGTCGAAGAACTGTGCAGCGTTGCGCTTCTCCCCAGTCTCGGGGTTATGAGCTTCGAGATTTTCCAACAGATAAGATAATATCTTGATGAAGTGCGACTTACCCGAGCCGAAAAAGCCGGACACCCAGACGCCCATGCGGTCGGTAATGGCAGCGTCATGCGGACGGTCGATGGCCGCGAGGTAGGCATCAAAGAACTTACGCAGGTACTCACTAACTTGTTTAGTGACGACGTACTCTTCCAGTTCTTGCCAGACACTAGCGGCGTCCATCTGGTCGGCTTTGATGACACCGTTTATAGGACGGTCGATGGGCTTGAGGAAGAGTTCGCTGATTTTCATTTTGCTATGGTTTCCTGATTGACTGGTGTACTGCCTGAGCAGTCTGAACTGCCTGAGCGGGTAGCTACGTGGTTTCTGGTACGAGGCGGAAGGCGCGGTAGTAGTGGTCTTCGGCGAGCAAGTTGAACAGGCGTAGAGAGTGCCCGTCGTAGCGCCCCGGGAAGAACATCAGCAGAGGTGTGTTGCCCATGATGGGGTGCAGCGCCGAAAGCAGCGTATGCGTGCGGAGCATGGGGTACACGGAGCCGACGCCGGTCAAAATTAAAAGGTCGAGATTGGCTATATCTTGTTGGGACGCGATTCTCTCGGCAATCTTGTCTTCTTTAAGTACCGAACGTAGCGCGGCAAGTGTGCTGTCATCACCCTTGCTCAGCTGCATGCTTAGAACTTTATCAAGCAGCTTGCGCTCTTCCAGAACACCGGTCACCAGTTTCAGCAAATCAATACTCTCGGCGCGGAGGACGGGTACATGTTTTTTCAATGCTGGCAAGACGGTGCCGAAAAGAAAGCTACGCATGTCCAGCTCCCGGTCAGGGGGATAATCGAAAATCCAAAAGCCAATTTCGTTTCCAAGCCCTTTACTATCAAGAAAATCGCGAGAGGTCAGTCGAGGCAGGATTTGGTTAAGGCGTTCGTCAAAGCTGAGGTTCATCTCAGGCGTTCCAGACAGTCATAGACATAATTTTCGTTATTGGCGCTCAGGTATCGCCGCACGTCAGGGTGCAGAGATTGTGGTGTCAACTTCATCGAACGGGCACTTTGCAGGTAATTCGCTTCAGTCAAGATGCGAACGATGACTTGAAACAGTTTGGCTTTGGTTGAGACGGACCAACCGGCTACGGCCGCATCGCGGTGGCCGCACTCAGCCAAAAAATCTTGCCAATCTGAGGACGCCAGGGTTGGCTCAAGGCGTCGCTGGCGGTCGGCGTAAACGTGGAGCATGAAGTCACCCAGCAGCGGGCTGTGCTTAATGGCGGCGGCAAAGAGCAGCTGGACCACTACTTCGCTCTCCCGCTCAGATATCATTCGCCACGCATCGGCATCCAAGGTCGTTAGACGCCGGCACAACAGCCTAGCTTGCCTTTTGGCTGTGGCTGGCGTTTTTTTCTGTAGGATATTTTCGGTTTCGATGGCATGTTGCCATTCCGCTGGGTCTGGCTTCGATAGCAAAAGTTTTGCGACACGTCTGCTTTCAAGTGGCAACAGTGAGCCAGCAGAGATTTCTGCATTGTATCGGGTCATGCTAACGCATCAATCTTGCTATTCATGTACTGCTTCATCATCTTCAACTGTCTGTGTTAGTTTGCCAGTCTAACTGAAGGGCTTGAGCCTACGCAACGTCGCCGTCCGGAAATTAGGACGACCGGAAATAACCTTCGACTTTACCACCTTGCGTCCTTTCAAAACTCGTCAATACTCACGTCTTGACCGAGAAGTCAGGAGTGTCGCGGCAGAATGCACACACGCGTAGGAACGACTGTCCTGCGGCGGCGCTAGCTCTGACAACGCCTGTGACGGGACTGGAATGGCAGGCCGTTTTTCCAAACCGTCCTAGTTACATCCGCTTCTCCGTGTACCATCATCGTCTCCGTCGGCAATTTCACCGGCACTACTACAAGGAGTTAGCCATGGGACGGACGCCAAATGATGACCGCAGCGACAGCATGAATCCAAACAACGACAGCTACCACCATAGCCAGGACAACCGCTCAGACCAGCTCAACCCGAACAATGAGCGATACCAAGGGGACGATGGGGAGGACGACGAGTAGGCGTAAATCTTGCAGGATTAGCTAATGCGTGCGGGCGACGGTTTCGCTCGCACGTTTCATTCCTCTTTCTGCGGCACTAACTCATCGCTAGCAATTGCGTTAAGCGCGGTGTCCTCCAGAACTACTTCTGGCCTGGAGGCGATGAAATTCAAGCCAGAACTGATATCGGTTCTGAAGCCAAGATTCGATGGAATCGTAACCAAATGGCATGGCCGGCCAAGGGGCCAATAAGTCCGCTGCGGATGTCCCTGTCGCTTTCAAGGCTAGTGCCGACAAGTACTCCGCATAGTACCCAATAAAATTGAAATATGTCGTTGCCCAATACATGCGCTGCGTCTCATCCGCCTCCTCTGTACCGAAAAGCGCATCCGACAACGATTTTAAGTAAGACCACTTTGGCAGATTCGTTCCCCGGCTCCACGCACCTAATGTTCCTGAATCAACGCTTGAGCTGACGAGTCTCACGTCGTCACTAAGTGCCCTCACTTTCGACACACCGGCTTTTTCTAGCATCCATTGAAAGAACAAGCTCACTGAATTCTTGCCCCTTAGATGAGGCGACGGCAATAGGAACGCAAAATTCGATTTTTGGGGCTCTCCCGCAGCCAGTTGGAGCTGAACGTCCCAGCAAGCCATAATGCTTACCCGAACTTCCAAAGCCACTGACGCTCGGACAGCTATCAACCCTCGGAAATTGGTGGCATTCGTTATTGCTTCAAGAGCAGCTGGCCAAAGGAAATTCCGCATAATCGGGTCAGCTGCCAAAAGCGCTGAGGCCTCAGTGAATTGGCCTACATTACAAAGCTTCGCTGCACCAACGCACGCACGTTCGATGTCGATAACCAGCTGCTCATGAGCATATCGAGGGCGCTCTTGTAATTTCTCTAAAACGTAAAAATAGAAACCCCAAAGGCCGACGATACCTTCTCGATGTAGAGCTGACTCGTCACCGCGAAGCCCTGCACGAATCTCATCCCGCATAGATTCAGGCAGCAACTCAACCAGCTCATTCGTGAGCCGCTCGGTCCAAGGAATGTTTAATTTGTTTGACCGCTCCAAACATTTGTAAAGCGATTCTTTATTCATATCTGAATACAAGGCTCGTAGCGGAGTGCCTCCAAGTTTCATTTCAACAGTCGGGTCAAATAAGAACATCCCACTGAGGTCCAACGGTTTTGTTCGCCCCTGAAACGGATTAATAAAAAAACTTTTCATCCTACGCTGAAGCCCTGGTTTTCGTCATGAAACACAATCGTTAGACCGATATTTTAGCAAAGATTTTTAGCTTACTGATTCTTAAATAGTACAGCAGAAACGTGGTTACTGGGAACGCGGATGCAATAATCTCTCAGCCGCTTAGATTTTTCAAACAGCCTCTAAATACGCTTCGTTAAATGGGCCCCACAGCGCATCATTTTTTCATCCCACCTCAATATGAACACAATATTTTCGAAGCACTGATTAGACTACCTCTGCAATGTCATCAAACTCAAAGATTAGGTTCTGCAACAACCGAGCTATTTCAACATTCGCTGTGAAAATTTGTGAGATTTCAGATGAGAAACATGTGTAGCATACAAACTTCAAATAGATGCCGCAGCGCTGGAGCTCGGCGATGACCTAGAGGTGAGAATGGGAAGATGTAAATATTGCGGTGCAAGTACGAATGCGGGCGGCTCGTGCGTCAAGAGCCCCTCTGGCGGTCACGTGGTTTATACCGTTGGTAAGTGCATATTTTGCGGAGCTACCTGTAACGGCGGTGGCTCATGCTCCAAGAGTCCATCAAAGGGCCATGTCGTGGATAACGGGCCCAAGAAATGCATTTATTGCTCGGCAACAACGAATGCTGGAGGCTCTTGTTCAAAGAGCCCGTCGAGAGGACATGTGCTCGGCGGTGGGATAATGTAATCCATCCATTTGGGCTAGAGAACCGTAAACACGACTTCTAACCTGCACGTAAATCGAAATCACATTGTATCCAAATGAAAACACTTACCCTATTTTTAATTCTCGCAACTCAACTTTTCACCAGCAACGCTTGGGCCAGGGATGCGGCAAATGCCGATATCCCCTATAAGTGCGTGTCTCGGTCCGGGAACGTAGCGGTTGGCACTGGACGGCTCTCAGCAGCTAACGAATATTCTAGCTTTCTTAAGAAATACGCTTCGGCAGGAGAATACGTTATTTTTCGGTATCCAAATGAAAAACGTGAATATTGGTTCAAATCCTCCAACTGCACTAAGGTTTGATTTTTTTGACTGAATAATGTGCTAGCGTTTAGAAGGAGAACCCTTTCTTTTTCGCTAGCAACTCAAGAGCAGCGCCTTGCTTCTGCATCTGAAATAGAAGTTCCGCCATATCCTTCTTAACAATTGCCAACTCCTGATTTCTCAGCGAATCGACATTCGCCTGCAATCTTTTCAAGTACTCCGACTCGGTGTCTGTTGATTTTTTCAGTGCGTTCGCAATGCTGTCAAAAGCTTTGGCAGTCGCACCACCTAAGCTCTCTACTGCTGTCGCCGACTTAGTTACGTTTGACTCGACTGCCGCCAGCTTCTCATTCAGCTCTAAACGTAACAATGCAATCTCAGAGCCAATTTTATCCTGTCCTGATTTTAGACTCTTCAATTCAGCGGACAAATTTTTAAATATCGCATCGTTTGATGCCTTTAGGAATTCGGAGATACTTTCAACTTGGGCTATCGCCCTTCTAAATTCTTTAAGGTCTTCTCTACTTCCCGCGATATCAGAAGCAAGAGCGTCAACCGAACGACCAACATCCGACCGTTCTATACGCTCAACGATTAGAGGAATTTCGTTCTTCAACCCATCTACTTTTTCTGCGGCAGCAAGAATACGCTTTTCTACCGCCTCGGCACTATTAAGGGCGAGCGTAAGCGCACTCGGTACCTTCGCAATCATGCCCGCGGAACGCTCTACAGAGCTAGTCAAATCCCCTAATCTAGTTGCGTAATTCTGCTGCTGAGATAAGGTTTGTTTCAGACTTTCAAGTTGTTCCGCTGCCTCGATAAACACTTCAAATTGTTGTTCCACTACGCTCACTCCTGATATCATACCTGCAACTCAGGCATTCCCTGATTAGCAACCTTTAGCATTTCATTAACAATGCTCATCCGAGACGTCAAGTTCATGCCAGCTTGTGACAAGGCGAAACGTGCTCCAAAGTACTTGTAGCTCCATGCGCCATAAATAACCCCTAAAAACCTGGCGAGCTCCTCATCAAAGTTCGCGCAACACTCAAGAGCCTGTTCTGCGGCCTCTGCCGCTTCGTCAGCGGATTGCTGCTCTATCATGTACTTCAATGCTGCTAGGAACTCCTCCTTTGACCGCTCGTTCTCAACAGCTGTAGTGTTGCGACGCGTTATAGCGCTCAAGAACAGCAACCCGGGGTTTGTTGGGTAGCTTTCAAGTACTCGAGCTGCCGCTCCGTGTAGCTCATCTACTTCCGCTGGAGCCTGAACAGCTAACGCAATTTTGCTCCAGGTGTCGACCGCGAGCTCAAGCTTAGCAAGGCCTTCGAGGTCATTAGTAAATCTATCACTTGCCTGAAGATAAAATAACAGCCGTGTTCTCGCCTCTGCAACGTCTTCACTTCCTTTTCTGGCAAGGTCCAACATCGTTCTAGTAGATGTCCGGCGGCGCCTTTCAATTTGAGAATAAAGATACTGAACGATTGCGGTAATTCCCGATACCTCAACCTGTTCAAAGGTAACAGCTGAATTCAGCTCCTCGATTAATGGCCCAATTCTACGGGTTTCATATCGACGAACGTAGGCCTCAAAGCTACTGAGAAAATATTCCCGATAAGACTCCACGCTTGCACGAGACTCGAGCCACTCAGGACGAATCGACAACTCGAAAGTTTTGGCGTTGAAATCTTTTGTGTAGTCCGAAATAATACCAAGATGTATAAGGCGAACTAAAGAATACTCCAGCCGCCCTTGGGAGTTCCATGTCGCAGATTTATTGTCTCCCCCATACCTAACGACTACCGACTCTCCCTCATCTAAAAGTGCTTTTATCGCATTCAAAGCGGAGGTTGCGTAGGCCACCTCTTCAGCAACCCCAGTAAACCTACTTGCATGGAAGAAGAAGGTTGTCAGGAAGTCTCCCACAGGCGCGCCCCGCGGAAGAGACTCATGGAGTTTGCGCGCAGCCACGATATCAGTTTCGGGAGAAAGAATGGTATTGGTGATTTCAGCCTTTTCATCTGAAAAAAGCATCACGGCAGTTGCTGGTTCTCTATCCCTAGCCGCTCGACCAACTTCCTGATAATAGGCCTCTGGAGATTGGGGCGACAAATAATGGATAACCTTACGAATTGAAGGCTTATCGATTCCCATACCAAACGCCGAGGTAGCGACAAGTATTTGAAAAATATTTCCGCGTGGGTTAATAAAATCGCGCTGTGTTTGCGATTTCTCCCGGTCCCAGTCCGCTGCTGTAACAGTCTGCGCGATAGCTTTAGGGCGTTCGCCAGAAAAGTATCGGATGTGGCGGCCGACCTCTACTGGAATAGTTCTCGCTAACTTCGTAGCGATATCGAACACACCGAAAGACCCGTTGACGTGCTGAGTAAAGATGAGCAGCCCGGCGTTTGTGTCCGCAAAGCTAGACTGAAACTCCCTAACTTCATCGGTAAGTGTGTTGCCTTTCTGCGAAGAGGCAATTCTCTTGAATTGCAATTCCAATTCTGGCCGGTCAAGGCGTTTGGCACGAACAACGGCCGCGGAATCTACGATACCGAGTTCGCGCCGCACATCCTCGAGTACGATACTCGAAGCGGTACCAGTCAGTGCGACTACGGGTGCGGCGCTTCCCAGTCGGACAGTCCTATCTTTGACAATTCGGCTTAGGCTGAGGTAGGCGGGGCGAAAATCATGACCCCACTCACTAACGCAATGGCATTCGTCGACAACAACTTGTGTGATGGCACCAAAGTTTGACTGGTAATTCTGCAATAGGCCGCGGAAGTTTTCCATTAGAAAACGTTCAGGCGCAACTTGCAACATCCTCATTTTACCAGCAGCAAATCGCCCTTCTTGAGCTTTCCTTTCTCCTGTGTTAAGCGCGCTGGAGATAAAGCCACAGCTGTCAATCCCATCGATTCTCAACCGTTCGAACTGGTCTTGAAGAAGAGACTTTAGTGGTGCTACATACAGGGTTGCTCCAGGCAGCAGAAGCGAGGCAAGCTGATAAGTGAGGCTCTTTCCACCTCCGGTGGGGAGCAAGCCAACGGCGTCCTTACCCATCAGTATTTTACTGAGGATTTCGTATTGCCCTTCGCGAAGTTCATTTTTCCTAAACAAATCTTGTGCGAACGATTCGAGTATGCGCCGTTCGGGCGGGTGGGATAGGTATTCCCGCGACGAAAATTTAAGGCTTGGCTCATCTGCAAGCCTATTCGCCGGCCGCGAAACACCTCGGGCACCATCTTCGAACCCTCCCGTAAAGAACGGATTGGTACAAGAGATAGCAATCGACATATTTACATCGTCTGAGCCGCACTCTGCCATCTCAATATCTTTGAGGTCTGGTAAGCCGTACAGCGTGCGTATACGCCCGAACCAGTCGACAAAATCTTGTAATGCTAATGCTCCGACATCCGTCTCGTTCTCTTGTATGCACAGTCTCCACGGCAACGCAGCATTAAGAATCCCTTGACGTAATGCCGTAAGCAGCAGGAACTGAATTCGCGCGACTGCCGTCGCTCCCCAGACTGCCGACATAACGTCACTGTCTCTTGGCTCGGCTGTCGTTAGGTTAGTGGCCCATTCGCCGCCTTTAACTGAAGTTAGAATGGAGGAAAGCTTTTCCCGCAATTGGTCCGTGTCGGCAAGCTCACTGACTGCGACACGCCAGACTTGCCATCCGCGCTGTTTTAGAGCAGTGTCTCTGGCCCGGTCTAGGTGTCGTTGAGCGTCACGCTCATAGTGTTGCCGCCCGTCGACCTCTATGACCAGCCGCAGCCCGCGTCCGGTATCAATCGAAAAATCAGTCCGCTGCCTTGAGAAAACTGTCGCGTCAACGCCGAGGTCAGCGAGCTCGGCTTGGAATTGCACGTAATCGAGAAGGGGAAACCCAAGCGTGGGGACGAGTACGTTGTCATAGAAAAAACGCTCTGCCGGGCTGCCCTCTTCACCGCTCGTTTCAACAGCGCCCGTCCAGATGAGGTCCGCAGCATCTGAGCAGGCTTCACTGGGAAGTCGGCCAGAAATCAATGCGTTCTTGAAAAGGTCAGTCTGAATTTGCTCCGGTTCAAAGCCGAGCAAGCCTGATGCGGTCGAATAAGGCGTCAGCGCACATAACTTTGCACGCTCAATTTGACCCGCAATAGTGTGCTCAACCATCCAGCTGCATGGTGTCCAGGCCCCTCTTTGCAGCAATGCCAACCCCAGCTCAATAACAATCAGTTCGGTTCCCGTGGGAGCCAGATGATTCGTATTGGCACCTGGGATAACTTGCCATGCGTGAGCAGACGAAAACTCTCTCAGGTGACGAAATCGTGCAGCATCTTCGATGGAAAGCCGGGGGTCCAAGGCTCCCCGCCAGAAAAGACTCGACTTAAAGAAACAAGGTAGCGCAGACAGCCGCCCAATTGATATTGCCAAACTCAACTCCCTAAGCTACTTCTATCTACTACAGTTCACGACATCATTAAGCCTGGTCGTCGGCTTAGCACGCTGAAAGCACTCGGACCTGCTTTTCGACGAAAGTTTTATGCATCTTTCCTGCAAGATTTGATATCGTTCACGCAACGCTGTACCGCTGAATGAGGTTGTGATAAAAGTGCTATTGCGGCAGGGCGACCTCCAACCGGCAATATCGCCAAGCACAAATTTCGTCGACATGCCAAATCGACAATGCTGCTTTTTATGCATAACCTCATCGTCGTCGTTGAGGTTTTCGTTTAGTCTTTCCATCTTCCCGAAGGAGTTAGCCTACCGCGAGCCGGCTCCGTGGAACTTGAGGGAGCACAGCCGCCACCTTAACAGTTTTGCTTGCAGAAAAAACCCACCAATCTCCACGCTTTGGAAAAATCTCCTTAACGGGTCACGGGCTGACGCTCTCCGCTCGACTGCTCCCTATCAGCGAATGTAGGCAGACTGGTGAACAATCGGCGCAAGCCCTGCTGCGCACAAGCGGCCCCACGGGTCGACACGGTTTTGTAGAGTATTTAAAGTCCTCGGGTAGCTTTTAGGAACGTGACCGTTTCCCAGTCGAAATTATACGGGCGCTTCGTCGCGCCTTTGCGCTACGGGGCGGGCATAACTGCGATACCAAGCCTTACCTATCGCGCCGTCCGACTTGAGGGTGCTCTGGAGTTCAAACAGCCCGGATTTTTTCAAGACCTGCCGCCAAGTCCTGCAGCCATATCTGCTCGGTGTCTGGTCTCGGTGCTCCTTCGAAATGAAGCGTATCGCAGCGTCCAGCGACGTCCAGCCGTCGGCTTGGCAAGCTGCCTCTGCATTGCGCAAGCATTCAACCATCGAGCTCCTTGGCCAACACACTGAGCCGTCAGGATTGATGCCGTGGACGAATGCATCTTCAAAAGCCTTTGACTGTACAAGCGACGAGACCCGTGCTCTGGCCTCACCTAATCCACTTGCCCAAGTTTTGAGGACCTGGCAATGCCCATCAATTCGCTGGTAACAGCTGTCCAAATGGCCAGATGCGGCGCGGCAGCCATCTGCGTCGGAAATGTCGAAACGTTCGATGAGGTGATGGACTAAGTCGTTACGCCAATTAACGAGTTCAACAAGTCCCGCCTTGACCTGCGCGTGACGCTCAGGCGACATCGAGATTGTGAAGCGTATGCTGGCCCAAGGCGTATCAGAAGACTGCCCCTTGGCATCGATGCCCTCATCTGGTCCGACCTGGACGCCTGCAGAGGCCGCAGTCAAGTGTTGCTCGGTGAGCATTCCGACCAACGTACCCAAAGTCTTGTTGCGCATGCTGACAGTTTGCCTGCCCTGCAAGGCTTCGAGTTGGTCCGAGGGGCCCGCTACGGCCATGTTCGTGACCATTGCCTTCAGTAGACGCTCATACTGCTGCAAGCGCAACAAGCAGCGGCCAAGCTTGCGTTGCACTTCATGCTGAAGGACTGCTACGGCGTTTTCCATATCAGCGGCCGATAGGATAGACGCATCACTTCTTACCAATGCTCTTATAGGCACCTACTGCCGCGCCAACAGTTGCGCCGGTCAAAGTGCCTACAAATGGAATCGCAGACGCCAAGACGCCGCCTACAACGGCGCCTGCAGCTGCATCCTTCACGAGCTGAGATTGAAGAGCGCTTTTGCCCAGTTGGCCAAGCTCTGCGGCAGCGACACCGGTAACATCTCGGACCTTAGCCGCCGCAATCTTCGCGTCTTCGAAATCAACCTTTCCGTCACCGTTCAAATCGCCGACCAATACTCCAAGCTGTCCTAGAGCTTGTCCAGCGGAGTCGGCCGCAACACCAAGGACTATCCCCGCAGACTTGGCGCCTGCGGCCGCAGACTCACCGGCAGCTATGGCGCCCGATTTGACGGCAGCGAGTGATTTAGCTGCACCGTCTGCGACCGGCTCACCCGCTTTTGACGTGAAGCTCGATGCCGCATGGGCGACACCCCCAAGAGCTTCACCGGCCGACGCGCCAAATTCAAGCGCAGAGTGGCCAACCTTTTCGGCAGAGTTCTTTGCTGTGGTCAGCGATACATTGACCGCTGTGGATGCGGCGTCAGTGGCTGACGCGACAGCATCGCCCACGCTTTGTACAAAGCCGGAAAAAGTGGTTTTCATGAATTCCAATCCTGGTGAGAATGAGGGATATTTTACTTCTATAACCAGTCTACTCATCGAAGACATAAATGTCCATTCGGCAATTTTCTTGCCAAACCTATAGATGAGCTCGATACCAGGAGGGAAGAATCATGACTTTGCAAAAGACAACCTTCGAACGACAAAAACTCTTCGACGAAGTCTGGGCGACGCCAGTAACAAAGCTGGCCAACGATTACGGATTGTCAGACGTAGGCCTCCGAAAAATTTGCGTTTCGCTGGACATCCCAATGCCGCCGAGAGGGCACTGGGCGAAGCTCGCTGCCGGTAAGAAGGTTCCGAAACCACCTCTACACCAGACCACAGCTCCCACCACGTACGAGCGTGTCACGAATATTGTCGAGGTAGACAAAGTGCTGGAGGAACGTGTTACGAAAGCTCGAGACTCCGCGACTGACGTTGGGAAAATTGATGCACGGGACTACATGCCGCCTCCTGACCCTAGTGCCTTTTCTTCTCAAGCAAAGCTGGTCGTGCGTGCAATGAAAAGCACGAAATTTGACGAAGGCGCATTAAGCTCATTGGGGGTGACCTGGGCCGATATTTCGGTGTCGCCTGGCCTGGCAGAACGAGCACTTCTGCTAGCAGATAGGTTTGCGCATGAGGCCGAAATGCTGGGCGCAAAATTTGAGAACGCACATCCGCCTTTGCCTCCGCATCGCCGCGGAATGCGACGCGATACCGGCAAAAAGCGGAACTGTTTCGCACTACACGGGCAGCGTTTTTTCATTTATATACGCGAACGCATCGTGCAGGAGCTCCTACCGCTACCTCCTCCAAAACCTGAGAAGGCGCGCCGCGCCGGGGCACCTCAACCTGCATGGGAATATCGGCCGCCGGAGTATCGCTACATCCCGACCGGAAAAGTGTACGCATCCATTTTCGACGCTGCCACTTACTATGAAAGCTGCAAGGTCGAGGACACGCCTCGTGGTGCAATTGAAGTCAAGGTGAAAAAGGCCGTCCAGTCAGCTGCGGATTCCGCCATTCGTCGCAAGGTCGAGAATGAGGTACGAGCGGAGCGTGAACTCGCACGCCGAAAGAAAGCACAAGAGTGGGAGGCGGCAAAGGCCAATAAAGACTCACTGCTCGCAACGCTTGCTGGGTTCGAAAAAATGGCAAAGGACCTCGACCGTGCTCGGTCACTTCGCCGACTAATGGAGGAAATCGCAGCGCATCAGGATTGGGCACCTGCAGAACTTGTCAAGAGCCTAGAACTTATGGCACGTATGGCTGACTGGGTCGACCCTTTGGTTAAAGCGCCATGGCCAGAAATCGACTCCGTAGGAGACACGAATCCTTTCGGAAGTCTTTGGTAATTACTATTTGCGTTTCTAATCCCTAAGAGTCCCGAGTGAACCGCCTCGCCTCGCGTTGTCACTCCCCATTCCTGTGGACGACGGCAGAAGGAGACACAATCAGCATAAAGCCTGCAATGCAGCTCCGAAGTCGCAATTTTGTTTACTTCTAACAAAATCGCTTGCTAAACTATGGTTACTTAACCTCAAATTCCTATCGCCTTCTGGTCTGAAGCTTTGGGAGCTGGCGTAGCTGCCAGTGAAATAACAAAGCCAAATCAAAAGCATAAATTGCCGTAGCAAGCGGAATTAAATCTCCACCGCTGAAGAGAGATTCGATGTCGTGCGCGCCGCGCAGGCGCGATGGCCATTCGTTGACATAGTGCCGAAGATGGAAGGGATTTTATCCGAGCAACTTGACACATCACCGGAATTCGAAACCTTCACATACGGAGACCCTACCTCACCGAAAGCCGGGCTACGCCGGCTGCAGCCCGGTGACGTCCTGGCGTTCTACGCGGTCTGGAAGGCTGGCAGCATCCAAATCGACGCGGCCTGCTAAGCGAAGACGCGTTCCGTCAACCTGCTCAATGAACGGATGAGTAACGGTTCCTAGTTCGTCCGTAGGGATACCGCCCGTTTGTTGCGCACACCGAAAAAAGCCAAGTACCTTCGTTGCAAACCAGGAACACGTGTAGTCAGAAAAGAAAAGCGGCCGCCTCGATGAGGTGGCCGCTTTTCTTAGCGGACGATAGTAGGACCTCGTCAACTCAAGCTATCGGCGTGCTCGTATCAACAGATTTCTCGATGAATGCTCACAAAATCCCAAGTTATGGCTCCAGCTACATAACGGAGCGTCAAAGCGCTTAACATGAAGGACATATTATGCACGGCGATTCAGTCGCCTTCGCTGTTCGCTGCATCCTCGGCATCATTTTATGTATGCGTACAATTCCGGAATGCTAATACAGGTATTACATTTAATTCTGCCAAGAGCCGTATTTAATCAGCAGCCGAGCTTTGACGACGACAACGACAACGATGAGTAAAGGCCATTTTCATTCTTATTAGGCCTCCGCCACTTTCGAGCCCGGAGCTTCCCTTTTTTCGCGCTATACGTAGACATTTCCGACAAACGTCGCCTATAATCAAGTTCGTGGTGTTGCTGAAACCAATAAAACAAACATTAATCCGTTGCGTTACATTCCGTTATAAATAAGGTTTGAACGGTTTCGGATTTTTACACAGATGTAGAGGGAGCCGCACTTAGGCGCTTTTTACCACAACACACACGAAGCAATAACATGAACGTTTATAAATTCCAGTCCTACGGTACCGGCAATCCCATCGAGACCAGGCAGTACTCGTACGACGAAACCACGATTTACGAAGAGCGCAACGGTGTAACGCGCAGTGCACCGATTACACCAGAACAGGTCCGACAGCTGAGCGGCATGTTCTTCAACGATTTTATCGGCCCGGCGTATGTCTTGACTGATGCCTGCGAAGCAGCCGGCATCAGTCAAGAGCCTGAGGCGCAACCGGCGCTGGTGGACTTGCTCGACGCATTTATCGAAAACGTCGACATGTATCCTAAAGCTTATCCAGACGTCATGACTTTCGAGCAATTTGATAACGCGCTTGACGATTACCGGTATGCATGCGACGACTTGTTTTTTGCGCCGCGCACTGCAGAAGACGTCCGCGAATGCTATGAGAAGTACCGAGAGCAGCGCCTGGCCGAGGAAGTTCTGAACGAAAAGGGAGCCGCGTAATGACTACTCTCGGACAATGCCGCAAAGAACTTGCGACCGCGCTCGCCCGCCGTGCTGCAACACTCGACATTGAACGCATCGCGAGTAGTCCGTACCAGAACGACGCAACTTATCGCTACAGCATCTTAAGCAGCGCCCGCGAAGTTGTACACATAGAAGACGTCCGCTACAAATCGTGGCAGGCCGCAATCGACGGTGAGCACCTAGACCAACCCGACGTATACCGCGGCAACCATAAGACCGGAGGACAAGCACTGAGTGCCTGTGTGCGCTTGCTCAAGAAGGCGCTCGAGCTGCCCGAGGACGTCAGCGCCTGTGCCACTCTCGACGCGGCAGCAGCTAAAGCGTTGCGTGAAAATTACGCAAAGTCGACCGCGACTGCTCTCGCCGGCTGCGACTCAGCCAGGCGCGTGCAGCGAATGGCCGAGGGCGCTGGCTTAACCGTGCCTGACATCCTGACAGAAGACGCGGTTGCGGAGCTTTTAGCGGCACTGAATGCCAACTATCCGGATGTGATAGTAGAGCTTCACGCTTGGGGCGTGCAGCCAAACGATTTGGCGACAATCTTGCACAACCGTGCCGCTGCCACGGCTAACCTCATTGCGACAGCTAATCAGGCCGACGCAGAGCTCGTCGAGGCGATGCGCCGTGTGGAACAGCTGAAAGCAGCGGCTGCGAAAGCTCGACGAGCCACCGAGTCCCTCACGAAAGCAGAGGCTAGCGACTGGTAAGCCCCGCGCCGACAGCCCCGCCACGTGCGGGGCTGTTCTTCGCGCCGAAGGCGGCACAAGGTCGGCGGCCGCCCTACCACGTAGCGAAGGCTGCTTCGCACCTGGTACGCGCTGACGTCCTTTCCCGGCAAATCGTGCACAACAGGTCACAAATACAGCGCCTTGCCACTACAACCTGACAAGAAAGGCTAGACCATAAAAGCTCACCAATACAAGCACCTGATGCCGGTGCAAGTCGCCCGCCGGTGGAGGCAGGCGAAGCGGCTGAGGCATTGGAATGCATCGACAAACGCGGCGGAGTCGTAGCCGTCCAGGACGAGCCGACCAAAGCTGCTGTGGTGAAAGACGTCCTCGACAGCGTCAACGGCAAGAGCTTCTGGCTAGTGCTGAGCGCGCTAGCCGAGATGAGGCTGGAGAAGGTCTCACGCCGGTCACGGCTCTACCGGCGTCCGCTCTCGCCGCGGCCTGCCCCTGCGCTGCCGCGTGGAGACTGTTGGCGCCGGCCGCAATGTCGGGCGTGTTGACTACCTGATTGATGGCTGGTGCGTCCGCGACACGCTGAGCGAAACCTCCAAGGCTTTCGCCGTTGTCCTCGAACGCTTGCTCGAGACTGCTGATGCGAGGGACGTCGCCGCAAAGGCTGTCGAGAAGGCGAAATCGATGGCACGCTTCGCGGTTAGCTGCTGCGCCACACGCTGCACATAAGGAGTCGCCGCCATGAAAAAGCCGTAAAGCCGCCGCCCCTAGGCTTTCTTCGCCGCTATCTGCCCGAGTTCGAGTACCCGCCATCACCCGGCCCATCATTTTTGGACCTAGCACGCGCGAGGGACAAGGATTGCGGCCGCGACGACGTCGGACCGTACGACGAAGAGAGTGATAGCCGCGACCGCCTGCGCGAGCTCGCAAAGGTGCGGAGGTGGGTCAGCACGCCCGCCGCGAGTTCTGGCCGCTACTGGCTCTGTTCGGGCTGCCTAAACCTTTGAGGCGGTGACTATCCTGCCAAACGAGCCACCGTTAGTGCTGGGCATTAGGGGGGCAGTCTGGTCAGCTCAATGACTGCCCTTCCACGGTAGCTCAGCTGGCAGAGCAGTACGCCGTTAACGTGCGTGTCCTTGTTGAATCGAGGCTTTCCAGCAGCTCTGGCTCGATGTTTGACGACAGGTGAGCTCGGACCTAGCCAATTTACAACAGCGCGAAGATGACCGATGCCCCTCCGCTCATGAGGGCTGGGCCGGTGAATACCAGGGCTGCGGCAAACCGTGCCGCTGCAACCTTGTCGCGCCGGGCTACGTTGGCTAAGCCGGCAGCTTTGTAAGCGAGGGCGCCGGAGAGCGAGACGCAAATGCAGGTAACGAAGATGCTAAGCATTGGAGCGCGGAGTTGTCCGTCGGCTGCGGTGATTGTTGGCTCCCCGACCAGTCGCTCGGCGCCGAGCAGGAACAACCCACGGAGGACTAATCGTTGTCGGAGAAGCGGTGGCTATTCCCCGCGACATCTGGCGACCCGAACCCGGCAACCGTAGGCAGCCCACTGGCCGAGTTCAAGTCGGGCAGCGAACCGCGCAACGCCTTTGTTTTGTGAGCCGGAACGGCGAGGGGTGAAAGTGAGCCGTGCAGTTGCGTCGAGGCGAAGTGCTGTTGACCAGGTGAGCCGATGCCAGGCCTTCGCGCCGGCTGCTGGTGCTGGGCTACCTAAGCCGCGCATCCTGGCCAACCTCTGCCTGTACGACGACGCCCTCTTCCGCCCTCACACAATCCGTTTCTCCTAAACTCCTCCCCGACGCTGGTGCCCGGTCAAGACTGCTCGTGGGGAAGCAGACTGCCACGACGCGGCGCACGCCGAGGGATTAAGGGATTAAAGGATTAGGCGCCCCGGAGAGCCACAACTGATGCAGGCTTCCGGGCAGGTGGGAGGGTGCCGCGACGGGCTTCGGGGGGGTGCAGCGACGGGTTGCGGGGGGGTGCAGCGACGGGTCCAAAATCGCGATTTTCGTGAAAAGTGGCCTGGAGGGGGGGTGCAGCGACGGTTCCCAAAACGCCGGTTTAGAGGGTCGTGACTATACGACGCACACACCCTCACCGGAACGCTACCATGACCGCCCTAAACACCCTCGACACTGAAGACCTAGCCTCGCACATTTGCCGCCTTCAGTGCCTGCGCGAGGCCGAGCAGCACGACTACCAGGCACCGGAAGAGCCGACCCTGCCGAAGCTGTCCGAAGGCTCTTACGCCATACACAATGCGATGAACTGTAGTGGCCTCTTCAGCACCAGCCAAGACAAAGTGCGCACGCACCTGCGCGCTGTTTTCCAAGCCACGAACGGCTTTTCGGTAACTTACGCCGGGCCGCGCCTCTATCAGGACGACAAGGCCGTGCTGCTCGAGCTCATTCACCGCCGTCGTGGCAAGTATGCTGGCGAGATTGTCTTCGCGCCGTCGACGTTCTGCAAAAGCCTTGGCTGGTCCGACAGCAAGCACAATATCAAGCGGCTGCGTGAGAGCCTGGACCAATTGGTTGAGGCCACCTTGAAAATTGAGCGTAACCCGGCAAACGGCTCGAAGTTCAACTTCATGCGTTTCTCCTACCGCGATGACCGCTGGGTCGTGACTCTGACCGAGGACGTGGTTCGCCTGTATCCGACTGGCCTCAAGAACGCCTCGTTCCTTGACATTGAGGAGCGCAAGCAGCTGACACCCGGGATGCAGACCTGGCTCTACGACTACATCCGGTCGAATGACTGCCGCATTGTGCTGACCTACGCAAACCTGCGCGAAGCGTGCGGCCGGGGCGACCAAGAGCCGAAAACGGTCGTGGAGTATTTCAAGGCGGCGCTCAAGAAGCTGCAGACCCTCGGCATCATCCGCGGCTACAAGTTCGCTAAAAACGCCCAGGGCCAGCCTGGCATCTGGGTAGACAAGAAATAAGCAGCGCCTGCCCCTCCGGGGCTTTTTCATGTCCGCCAGGAATTCCGGTTTCGGGTGCGTATCGCTTTACGAAAGACACAACCTTTTCTCAGGCGGGACGATGAACATTTTTCTCTATTCGGTCGCGCAAAGCCTAGCGGTGCAGGTCCGTCATCGTCCGCGCAAAATCACGGACGAGATGTTCGACGAGCATCAGCCTGCTTCCTAAGCCTAGCTTTGGGGGTAGTCGGTTCTACGGCCAGCCACACCGTCAAGGTATCCGAGCACTACTAGGTACTCGAGCCTCCACGGAAAGCATCACCGGCTAGTAAAATTCCGCGTTGCCTCGAGTGCGTGTACCAGACACTCGCTACAATATGTAGGACTGCAACATGACCTCTACCCTCGACTCTCTGCGCCTGCTGTCCCGAGTTTACACTCGTCCTGTGTTCGCGGAGCTCGCGCGCACAGGTTTAATGGCGCGCACCAGCGGCATAATTGATATAAACCATATTATTCGTATAAACCGTAAATTCATGCGGTCCAGTACGACTCGTATAACGGATACCATCAATAAAGCTGATACAGACGATATAACGGATACAGCCGATGTGTCTGATAAAGAAGCGCGCGTTATATAGTCAGCACTGGTCCAGATGGTTCGACAACCTGGTACGGTGTAGGCGAGGTAACCAGCCGCCTAGAGCAAAATTCTGGAGCACTGGAGTTGCCACGTCGGTTGTAAAGGTTGCCGTAATGTCGGCATTGCTAGACCGCCGCCTGTGGACGTTCGCTTCAGCGCAAGCAATGACCTGACTTGAACGACTGCCGCTTCTCTGCTGAGCGGAAATGGCGCGTTACCACGTGCGGCTTATGCTTGACAGGCCCGCACGACCCGACAGCGACATTTGATGCCGTTGGAGGCGAATCCCAAGCGCCCGGTACGGACCACCTATGGCCCCGAGCTCCTCCCTTCTGTAGTTAGGAGAGCTTTACCGTCACAGCTTCCCATGAAGCTTCACAAAGCTTCGGCGTCGAATCATGTTGACCGATTACGCTTTTCAATAAGGCAACAAGCGCCAAGAATAACTCAAAGGTCGTTGAAGCCTCGCTTAACGAGATACTCCAGACCAGCCAATTTGGCTGTTGTTGCTAATTTCACAGTAGGTATCGGACCTATTCACAGCGCTCATTTCTTCTCAGGTGTTATGCGTCTTCAGCTACATCCGGGAGAGCTCGCAAGACCTCGACTCTTGCGCGCAACCTTGTATCGTACGGTAACGCCACCAGCGGGTGGCCGATGCAGCAAACACCACCGCCTTTTGTTTCGATATAAATCCGTTTGCTACATACAGTTAGAACGGCCACTACCGTTCAAACTGATTGCGTTAAATTACGGATAAAACTATGAATACTTCAGCACGCATCGTCGCAATATGTAACGCGAAAGGAGGCGCCGGAAAGACAACGACAACAATGTCACTCGCAGCGGGACTCGCAGAACGTGGCCACCGGGTCCTGGTCGCAGACTGTGATGCTCAAGCGTCAGCGTCAGCCTGGGCGAACGCTGCGCCGGACGATAAGCCGTTCCCAGCGGCGGTAGTCAATCTTTCAACCTTCGGAGGTAGAGTTCATCGCGAAATTCAAAAACAGCTCGATAACTACGATTTCGTCGTCGTCGACTGTCCGCCGGGCTTGGAATCCCTAAGCCCTCAGTCAGCCATTCTTGTAGCGGACTTGGTCATCGTGCCACTGCCGCCCTCTCCGGCAGACCTATGGGCCGCGTGCGGAGTCAAACGCTTGATTGAGCGCGGAATGGGCGTGAACCCATCTTTGAAAGCTTTTATTCTGCCGAATCGGGTCGTGCGAACATCGTTATCAAACGCGATTCTGCGCGAACTAAAAAAATTCGGTATCCCGGTGATGTCGTCGCGGCTAACAAACCGAACAGCGTATCAAGAAGCTGTGGTAAGCGGCATGGCGGTATGTGCGCTGGGCCGCAGTGCAAGGGCAGCTGCGCAAGAGATACATGCGCTGGCCGAAGAGGTATTAGCGATTCTCGGGAGCAGCAAATGACGAAAAAAACGTTTGATAATGTTAAGGTCCACTCGACAGTTCTGCAGCAGGATACAGCACTAGAGGACCGGTTCGATAAAGCAGACTCTATTTTGCTGAAGACTTCGGACGCCGCGCAAGTAACGAAACCAACGGTAATTCGGGACACGTTCTCTATGCCCCAGGATGACTATGGTCGAATCGAGGAACTGCGCGTTATCGCAGCGAGGCAGGGTCGTATCTCGACTAGCAAGAGCGAGGTTGTTCGCGCAGGGTTACAGGCCCTTGGTGCGCTCAATGGCGAGCAATTGTTAGAGGTCCTGAATCGACTTCAGAAACTTGTGCCGGGCAGGAAAAAATAATTACTTCATACCGTTATAACGTTTATCCTCGTTATAACGGTTTCCTAGCTTGAGTCTGAGCAGTCACCGTCGCGTAACTTTCAGCCGCATCCCATCGTACTATCACCCTTACCAAATTTTTAGTAAAAAAAGAAATGACTACGCAGAATGGTGATTCTTCGGACTCAATTGACCGACATCGTTAGCAAACAAGTTTGAAATAAGCTCGTCCTTTAGATAATATCAGCGACAGTCCGCAGTTGTACTACCTGAGACCGACTAGCTCTCCGCCGTATTCGTGGCGACAGCCGATGGTGAGTCACATCAGGTCGCACGTCAACAAAATGTGCGCCCTCATCTTCGAAAACGAGCGGTAGCGAGTCGCTAAAATCGGTAGCAGGCTCGTCCCAACAATGGGCGAGCTTGAGGTTCGAGTGTTCATTGTTCCGTTACATAGCCTCTGCGCCGAGTTCACTCAATCTCACTTCGACTACGCCTCGTCGTTGATTTTGTGCACCGCTCATGCGGCGATGGCTCTCTTGATAGGTCTACGAAAGCAATTACGGTTAGCGCATTCTATGTGAACAGTTCCTATACGAGTAAGCACCACTCAAATAGGACAAATAGATGAACGCTTTTCTCAAGTTCCGGGCAGACCGCGCATTTCACGAAGGCATGCAGGCATACCACGAAGGCCATCCGAACCATGCTCCAGCCAGATACTGCGAACATGCAAGTGACTGGGTGCGGGGTTGGAACGCCGCTTGGTTGGTCGCGACAACTGCGCCGACTCAACCGCTCAGGGAGCAAATCGAGCGGGTCCAATCCGATTCCGCATAGTCGTTCGAGTCCCTCCTCTAGAGGGACTTTTTCTCGAAGCAATTGCCTCCAAGACGCTTGCAACGCCGCTTTAGGCAACGCTATCTAGGTTACATGAACCCACGTCCAAAGATATTAGCTCTCGGCTTCTTCTAATTTCGCAAGCGCAGCGAAAATTGGGTTCAAAGTCGGCCGGGTCACCGCTGGGCACCAATCAATAACTTCCCATCCTTCTGAATCGGAGTAGCTAGGCGTGTACCGCGTTATACGCCGTTCGCCAGCAAGATTCACATCATGACCCGTGCTCATCTGGGCATTGTAGCTATACGTATTCCCTTAACTCAAAAACGCTCCTACCGCCCCGACAAGGCCAATAACGCAAAGGTATGCATCAGACTTCCAATCTGAGGTTCTCAAAGGAGGAAATATGTCGTTAAACTTCAATAACTTAGGACAAATGCGTTATGACGTAACGTATCTTCATAACGCTATTCAATCTTCTCAACGGAGCATAACTGGGGCGCCACCGACCGAAATGGACCTCACATATGCAAAGCTCGTCGAACTTCATCTTGCGCGTATCGGCATGCTACCGTCGCCCGAATGCGCTGTTAAAAAAGAAACTCAGGTTTTCAAAAATCACAAGTCCACGTTAAACAGCTTTTTGGCTTTCCTAGGGAAAAGCGAAGCAAATCGAGTCGGCACTGAACTCTTGGACCAGTTCGATGCACGGTCACGCGAGTACTTGGCACGCTGGGCTGACAACCCGAAAAGTCGGTCCGACCGCCAATCGCATTTGCGCGCATGGCAAGTAACCGCTCTCGAAGCTCAGAGCGAGCAGTCGCCTATGAAGCCCCGTCCCTTTCATGCTGAGCTACGCCGCTATTTGGCCGAGCAGGAACGCAGTCCCAAAAGCATTGCACGGGAATTCGGCATATCCACTTCCGCGATGCAAAGATGGGTTGCAGGTGCATTTCCGAATACTTCGAGCTTGCCTTCGCTTCGGCGCCTGGAATATGGCCTCGGCTTACCACGTGGCTACCTAGAATCGTTGCTTCCTAGACCCTATCGCAACGAAAACGCGGTTCCACCTCCTGCAATTTCGTTCCGTGAACGCAACCATCGTCAGGCTTATGGGTTCCCGTTGTCAAGTCTGAGTTCGGAGTGGATAGCCGAGTGGCGAGACTTTGTCGATTATAAAACTTGTATCTCGCCAGAATTGAAGCGATATGCGTCCTGGCGCGTGCTTCCACAAAACGAGCTCATCTCAGCTCCGAACCCCTTATGCATGGTCGACGGAATGGGCTGCGAAACAGCGATTTTTACCCTTAAGCGACTTCGATATTTCATCGGTTTCCTTTGCCTTCCGCAAGTTGCACCTGACGGTTGGAATGAACAGGCCAAACAACAAGCGATTCCACGAGGTAAAAAAGTTCCACCGGAGCGAGGGTGGCGGGGCGGGCTTGGGCTGCGAACTGAAGAAGTCCAGACGCTGGCCATTCTTGCGGTTCCAAAATATATCGATGCATATCTTCGATTTATGAAGTCGGGCTCCGGCGGTCTTATTCATGGTGGTCACCGCGCATTCGCGGCGTTCGTATCTGAACTGACCAGGAAAGAAACGGGATATCTGTGGCAGCAAACGCATTTTGCCAATCGCCTTCCGGCTGAAATACTTGGACAACATGATTGGCATGGCTTGTGTGCTGCGGCACACAAGCTTGCGAACGAATGGAAAAAAGCGGCAAAAGATGTTTCTAGGGACCCTGACGAGCCGCTTCGCCCACTGCTTGACTTAGAAGAACCGTTATTGCCGTTGTTTCGAGCAGTAAAACATTTGGACAAACTCGCTGCTGAAGCTGCGCCGGGCGGCCGAGAACAAGCCGAGCATAAGCGTAACGCATTGCTCGTGATGCTCCTGGTCAGCAACCCACTCCGAATTCGTACGCTCAGTCTCATTCGTTGGCGCGAGGACAATAGCGGAAATCTTTACAAGCACCCAGACGGTCGCTGGCATCTGCGCTTGACAGGTAACAGCTTCAAGAATGACGAAGGTTCGTTGCTAACTGATTATGACTCGCAATTGGGCCTGGACGACCTCGCTGAGCGGCTTGAAGAGTATCTCATGGAATACAGGCCAGTTCTGATTGAGAATCAACCCTCCTCCGACTGGCTTTTCCCGAACGGAAAAACGGGAGGCAAGCACCATACGTTGAACAAACTATTTACACGAATTACGCAACTGTACATTCCAGAGGTACATTCTTTTGGTCCGCATGGCGTCCGCCACCTCGTCGCCACGTGCTTCCTCAATAAATCGCCAGCTAATTTTCGCGGCGTTGCGCAATTACTTCATGACCGACTGGAAACGGTCCTGAGAAGGTACGACCGTGAGAAAATGGATAAAGCATTCTATACGCATAATCTACACTTGATGGAACTTATAAATAAATCAAACGATTAACTTAAATAATTATTATTTTATTCCCAGGGGCGCTTTCAGCGGACATAAACCTGCCGATTTCCGCCCCTGATTTTTTCTTTTCTGTTTCAATGACGCGTCATCGAAAATTCGTCGTTTCTTATGACGCGTCATCGAAACTAATGAAGTATTTCATTTCCTTTTCGACACTGTTTATGCATCTTCGGATGACTTCGGCGCCAAGTATAAATTTTGGTGCTACACATGACTCGGCCAACTCAATTGGGAGGTAATCTGTGCAAACCATGAATGAATCGAAGGTAGGGCGTCCGCTTAAGCACATGACGAAAGAGCTCAAGAAAGCGGCGAACGCGGTAGCAGCGAAATCGTATCGAGCGCGACAGAAAGCAAAAAAAGCGGATTGGCGTGACACGGATAAGCACCCGCAATCTCTCATACTTGACCTCTCGGCGCTGGCCCCTCCTTGGCGGCGCCCTGAGTGAGCAAGATTACCTCCGGACACGGCGACGGCATTCCCAGACGTTGTGGCTCTTGCCGCGTTAGCATTGTTAGGTTCCGACGCTAGCGCATGCTACGCACGCTGGCTCAAGCAGCCCAAGTGTGCGTCCGATTGCAAGAGGTTTGCACCGTTGCTTTAGCAACACTGGCCCGTGTCGCCATCTGGCCTCGACATACAGGTACGTCCAGTCGAAATGGGTGAGCCTGCGGTAAGAAAATCGTTCCCAAGGGGATGGGACCGCGTCCAACTGGGAGTGGCACTATAATCAATACAAACGTTATCGGCCAAGGGAGACCAGATGAACATCATCGTCATCATTGCTGCTGCCGCTGTGTTTGGTTTTGCTGTTGGTCGCGTTAGGAGCCTAGCGCGATTTAGCCGTCGCAGTGCCTGGGAGAAGAATGAGTAGCGATGAGTAGCCATCCGAGCGCCTGCTGCGAACTGCCTCCCGGACTCAGACCTATGGGGAATTCTGTAGCCGAATTCTCCAGGTGAGAATTCGGCGCAAGGCCGATGATTTGCGGTTTATGCCGAAAGGCGGGCAATCAGTGAGCTCACACATCTAAGGAAAGGGCCCAGCAGATACGTAACCTCGGTCGTGTGCGTACGTAAAACGAGCCTCTCGAGCTAGCATAGTCCGAGAGGCTCAGAGAATAACAAACCAGGATGTATCAACCTATTCGCGTTTTCCGAGCAGTAGGCCTTCTTTCGACAACGGACGCAGAACACACATCACGCAGCGCGAGACGCCGCAGGTGACCAGAAATCGTAGTCATGCTGCCACGGCCGAGCTCAAGCCGGATGTTGCTTGGGCCTATTTTTCTTCCTTGCTTTCTCAAAGCTAAGCATGCCCTCACGACGTCGACCATTGTAATACCTTGCCTTCCCATATTGACCTCCTTCAAATCACGCTCCATTCGAGACGCAATGTGTATAGGTAATCGGACTGATAGGAAATTACGTAATCGAAACTTGGTGCGCGTGGGACCTAACCAGAGCATGCTTACGTCATCGTATAGTAAGGAGGTGTCATGAGTGATAAAGAAAAGGCAGCGTCCATGTCGACGAATGAGGAACTGTATGCTCAAGTCCCGTCGGACTTCCCGCGTTCAGTGCACTGCGGCGCCGTGCCTGGCGTTCAGCCAAAATTTCTAATGACGAAATACGAGGGCCGCTTTTATACACCTGGTAGTACGCCTCCTGAGATTTTCGCGCGCTGGGATACCTGCGAAGACCTCGCCAAGCAGTTATCAGTGAAGTCGGCCGAATCGAAGGCTGGGAAGCGCTCGCACATGTCCGAACTCGAAATTCTGGAACAGTATTTACAGAGACTAATTGCGACTAAATGGACGTCGTTGGCAGAAGCACGATGGATTATTCGGCGTGCGGCAGCAATTCTTAGTTGGCCTGTCCCCCCGGCTGCGGAGGAACACACCGCGCCCGGTTCGGGGGTAGCATCCGAGAACTGATGTTGTCGGCTCGGAGCGCTGCCTTCTACGGGCACTAACGGTGCGGTTGCGCTTATTCATTTTACGCTTCCAGAAATAATTTCAGACGCCGCAGTCGCAAGCTATAACGACTTTTGCCTAATTGCTACCGCACCATCCACCGTTAGGCACTCGCCGGGGAAACTAAGTCAAACAAATGGTCTGCGAGCTTCGCCTACTCTCATCCGGTTGTCTAGCGCACGCGTGCTCAAGGTTCGGCAGAACCGCGACGATACGTAACTCGGGCTTCCGCCTCATCAATGCGGAAGAGGCCCTCACTGTGAATCGCCCCGGCTTTCGTGGAGGCCGGTTAGTGTGAGTCAGGCCGGGACGGCTTGACTGCTAAGTTGCTTGTAATAGTTTGCCTCAGCTTCGGCTGGCGGTATATAGCCGAGCGGCTCCAGCAG